>Ga0075424_100003203_pt1 | contig 15234 bp, 15 predicted proteins | sample SoiMethybrSBSTD3_FD_75301 | JGI IMG/M metagenome (GOLD analysis project Ga0075424, IMG submission 75301) | Bulk soil microbial communities from a Populus tree surrounding site in Tennessee, USA - Soil MetaG P. TD hybrid SBSTD3 | ecosystem: Environmental > Terrestrial > Soil > Tree plantation... | reverse complement strand
TTCGTGACGGGATCGGGCGGGCGGACGCCCGACGGCCTGGAGTGCCGGACCGCGACGTGCACGCTCGCGACATCGGACGGACAACCGATCGTCAATCCGGCGAGCGGTCAGATGTCCTATACACATGTCGTGAAGACTGGTACGACGTACGCCGCGCTGGCAAACAGCCGCTGGAACCCCAACTTCGGGAACATGACGTCGGGCGTGACCGATCTGGATTCCAGGTACGACGCGCTCCAGGCCGGAATCAATCGCCGGATGAGCCGTAATCTGTCGGCGCAACTCTCTTACACGTACTCGAAGTGCACGGACATCAGCTCCGGCAACTGGGGTCAGGAAGGCGGGACCATGATCCTCAATCCCTACAACGTCGAGGACGACCGCGGCCCCTGTACGTTCCAGTTGACGCACAATCTCTCCGCCAACGCCGTATACACGTTGCCGTTTTCGGGGAACGGCCTCATCGGCGGCTGGCAGGTGAGCGGAATCTTCTATGCGAGCTCCGGCGGCGCGTTCACCATCCCTGGCGTTCCGACGCTCGGCAGCAACCCGGGGGCAACCGCGAACAACAACCGCGCCGACTACGTGCCCGATGCACCGGGCTGCAACCAGGAACCGATCTTCAAGGACTTCAGGAGCCGGCTGAGGAATGGTTTTCCCGTCTACGTGAACGCGGCCTGCTTCCGCGTGCCGGCCGTGGGGGAACTGGGCAACTCGCGCCGGAACGCCTTTGTTGGTCCGAGCCAGTGGAACTTCAACATGTCACTGCAAAAGAGCACGAGGATCAGTGCCTCCGCCCAGCTCGAGCTGAGGCTGGAAGCCTTCAACGTGTTCAACCACAGAAACTACAACAACCCCGGCTTCGGATGGACGCAGGGCGCTTCCACGTCCGCGGCCAGCCTGGTTTCGGGCGTGCCCAACGCGACCGCTGGTACGATTACCGATCTCGTCGGGACCATGCGGCAGATCCAGCTGGGAGCGAAGCTTATCTTCTGAACGTACTGGCGGAGGGTCGATATGAAACGGATTCGGAGCATCATGCTGTTCGCGGCGGGTATCGCGGTGGGGGCCCTGCTGACGCAATCAACGGTTGCGCAGCAGAACCGGGCCACCGGACACAGGATCAATCACGTCGGCATCAGCGTCACGAATTTTGACGAATCGCTGAAGTTCTACACGCAGGTCATGGGCTTCAAGGAAGCCTATCGGTTCCCGAGTCAGAACGGCCAGCCGAGCACGACGTTCCTGCAGGTCAATCGCGACACGTTCATCGAGATGGCGCCGGCCAACGGGAGACCCGCCGGGTTGACGCATATCGGCCTGTACTCGGACGATGCCCAGGCCAGCGTGATGCAGTTCCGGCAGGCGGGCGCCATGGTTGCCGACGCACGTCCGAGCGAGAACAGCGGATCACGTCTCTCGAACGTCACCGACCCCAATGCCATCCGAATCGAAATCAACGAGCAGCCCGCCGGATCGCTGATGAGGAAGGCGATGGAGGCGTGGAAATAGGTATGGAGGCTTCAATGCGAAAGACAGTGGTCACGCTCGTCGCGCTGGTGGCCGGACTTCTGATCGCCTCGCGTCCCGTAGCGGCCCATCACGGCGCCGCGGCGTTCGAGAACGACCCGGCCAAGCGTCTGGTCCTGAAAGGCGTCGTCACGCAGTGGATCTGGTCCAACCCGCACACGTTCCTGCAGTTCGACGTCAAGGGTGATGACGGACAGGTCGTGCACTGGGTCGTGGAAGCGAGCAATCCGCCCGACATGCAGAACCGCGGGTGGACCAACAAGAGTTTCAAGGCCGGGGATGAGGTCACGGTCACCGTACGACCCGTCAAGAGCGGCAGGCCGGTCGGGAGCATCATCCAGGTCCAGTTCGCGGACGGTCACGTGTTGAGCGCGGTTGGTGGAAACGGAAACCAGACCGCGCCGACGGCACAGTAGCGAATCATCATCTGAAGAACGAGGGAGCGCGGTCATGAAGCAGCGTCTCGTGGCGTTGATGTGTGTCCTCAGCGTGGCCGGAGCGATCGCGGCCGTCTTCGCGGTGCCGCGCGCGGCGTTCGGTCAGGGCGAGGTCCGGCAGCCGGGAGCGGTGTACGACTTCGACTTCAAGAATGTGAAGCCGGCGCCCGCACCGCGGCGCGACATTGCCGGCGTCTGGGAGCCCGCCACCGGCCCCAGTGCGGGCATCAACGCCACCGGCGCGCAGCAGATGCCCTCCGACGGCAAGCCGGAGCACGAGCTGCCGTACACGCCCGAAGGAAGAGCCGCGTTTCTGTCGCACAAGCCCACGTTCGGCGTGACGATGGTGCCGTCTGCGCTGACCAACGACCCGATGCCGGGATGCGATCCGCAGGGGTTCCCGCGGATCGTCCTTCACAATTTCAGAACGAGCCGCATCATTCAGACGCCCGAGAACGTGGTGATTCTGTACGAGTTCAACAAGAAGTGGCGCACCATCTGGACCGACGGGCGTCAGCTTCCCAAGGACGCGAAAGACGTTGACGAGCCGCGGTGGTGGGGCTATTCGGTCGGCCGCTGGGTCGATGACTACACGTTTGCCGCCGACTCCATCGGCTTCGACGATCGCACGTGGCTCGACAATGCCGGCCGTCCGCACAGCGACGCGATGAAGGTGCACGAGGAATACAAGCGCACCGATCGCGATCACCTCCAGATGACCATCGTCGTTGACGACCCGAAGTTCTACACGAAACCGTGGACGGCGTTGATCCTGTCGCTCCGTCTGCAGTCGCCGAAGTTCGACATCAGGGAAATGGAGTGCTCGCCGAGCGAGACGGCGCTCTACAACAAGCTATTCGCGAATCCGGCCGCTGGAATCGAACCCTGAGACGCGCAGCTAGCGCGAACGTTCTTCCCAGACGCGGGCGAGGTTCACAATCACCTCGACCGCTTTCTCCATGTCCTGCGCCGAGACCCACTCCAGCCGCGAATGAAAGTTATGTTCGCCTGCGAAGATATTCGGCGTCGGCAGGCCCATGAATGACAGCTTCGATCCATCCGTTCCGCCGCGGATCGGCCGCTCGCGCACGTCCAGACCGGCGCGCCGGATGGCTTCCCTGGCGTATTCGACGACGTGAGGATGCTTGTCGAGCACCTCGCGCATGTTGCGGTACTGCTCCTCGATGGTGACCTCCACCCTTGCTCCGTAGTGCGATGCCGCCTGCCTCGCCAGCCGCTCGAGCAGCAGTTCCTTCTCCTTCAGCGCGTTCGTCAAGAAGTCACGGACGATGAACCGGACGGTCGTTTTCTCGACGCCCCCCTGCAGGACGTAGGGATGGACGAAGCCGTCATGGCCGTCGGTGCGCTCCGGAGACATCTCGCGCGGGAGCTGCGCGAGGAAATGGCCGGCGGCCTTGATGGCATTGACTAAACGGTCCTTCGCGTATCCCGGATGCGTGTTGAAGCCGGCAAACGTCAGCGTCATCGCATCGGCCGAGAAGCTTTCGAACTCGAGCTCACCGCGCGCACTGCCGTCCATCGTGTAAGCGTAATCAGCTCCGAAGGCGGACACGTCGAAGTACTGCGTTCCTCGGCCGACTTCCTCGTCTGGAGTGAACGCGATCTTGATCGGCCCATGCGCCAGGTCGGGATGTGTCAGGAGATATTCCGCCGCGGTAACGATCTCGGCGACGCCCGCTTTGTTGTCCGCGCCCAGAAGCGTCGTTCCTGATGCCGTGACGATGTCGTCGCCGAGGCGTTCGGCCAGCGGCGCACACTCCGACACGCGAAGCACCGCGGCCGGATCGTCCGGAAGCACGATGTCGCGTCCGTCAAAACGCCGGTGGACGATTGGCTTCACGTTCGCGCCTGTCACTTCAGGCGAGGTGTCGACGTGCGCGATGAAGCCGATCGCCGGAATCGTCCTGGCCGAGGTCGGCGGCACCGTGGCAGTGACGTAGCCGTGCTCGTCCATCGATGCATCACGCAGCCCGAGCGACCGCAGTTCGTCCGCCAGGTCGCGCAGCAGCACGAGCTGCTTGCTCGTGCTTGGATACGTCGTTGAGGTTTCGTCGCTTTGCGTGTCGTACTGCGCGTATCGGAGGAACCGTTCGAGGACCGCGGTCATTGGCTATAATCCTTAACCCTATGGGAGGATTCATGAAAAGGTTTTTCGCGATCGCTCTGGTTGCCGTGACACCGATCGCTGCGCTGCGTGCGCAGACGGCCCCGCCAAGCGATGTCGTCAAGGCGGATGAGGCGGTGACCAAGGCGCTGCTCGCCGGTGACAAGGCGGCCGCCGAGAAGATGCTCGACGCCGACTTCAGCTGGATCGATCCGGACGGCATCTATTACGCGACCAGGGGCGAGGCGTTCGCGCATGGCGTGAAGCCGCTCGTCGGCACCGGCGCCGATGTGAAGGTGCTCGAGCATCGGTACGGCAAGCTGGTGTACGTCGAGCGCAGCGAGGCCGACAAGAAGTTCTCGGGCCACTTCTGGGCGCAGCGCCCGAACGGGTGGCGGCTGCTGCACATCAACGATCTCGAGGTGCGCCCCCGCGATTATCAGACCGTGCCCACGACGTTCGCGGTGCCCTGCACGAATCCGTGTCACGTGCTGCCGTACAAGCCGCTCGGCGCGGGCGAGAAGTCGGCGCTCGAGGCGTGGCAGGAGCAGGAGAGCGGATCGGCGGGATGGGGTAAGCGCGTCGCGGACAATCTCGATCAGCGCGCCGTCAACACCTACGGCGGCCGCTCGGCCTCGAAGAAGGATCGCTACGCTGGAATGCTCCGCGCGCAGCAGCAGAATCCGAATCGACCGGAGATTGGCGCCGCGCCTGTTGCCTTCGGCCGCGCGTGGGACTTTGGCGACTCGGTTCTCTGGGTGCAGCTCCAGCCGACCTACGGCGACAAGCCGTACTGGTCGAGCCGGGTCTACGCCAACATCAACGGCCTGTGGCAGATGGCGGAGAGCTATCACACCTACATCAAGGATGCGCCCGTGATGGCGCCCGTTCCCGAGTCGGCCACGAAGAAGAAGGACGCGACGAACTAGTCATGGCAAGGCACGCTGCCTGGGCCTGCTGCGCGTTGGCGATTGCTGCAAGCGCCGCGGCCCAGACCGCGCCGAAGACCTACGAGATCAAAGCCACACCAACCACCACCTTCTATCGATTCCTCGACGCCGCCACGCCGCCCGTCCTCACGATCAACTCCGGCGACATCGTCAAACTCGAAACGGCGACAGGAACACCCGGTTATTTCGAGCGCCTCGGTGTGCCGAAGAACAGGATTCCCGCGGAGCTCTACGACACGTTCAAGGGCGTTGACGACAACGCGCGACGCGATCACACGTTGACAGGCCCAATCTTCATCACCGGCGCCGAGCCTGGAGATTCGATCGAGATCCGGTTGCGCGCGATCGACGTTCGGCTGCCGATCGCCGGGCAGGGCATCGGCGGCAACGCCCTGCTCGCCGGTGAATTTACGCCGCGCGACAAGATCATCGTTCTCGATCTGAAGAACAAGAGCGCGGAGTACGCGCCAGGCGTCAGCGTCCCGTTGACCAAGCCGTTCTGGGGATCGATTGCCGTTGTTCCGCCTCCGTCGGTCGGGCGCATCACCGATCAGCGGCCCGGCGCCTGGGGCGCGAACATGGACAACCGCGATCTTGTCGCCGGCACGACGCTCTACCTTCCAGTGTTCGTTCGCGGCGCGCTGCTGTCGCTTGGCGATGGGCATGCCGCGCAGGGGGAGGGCGAAGTCGGCGGCTCCGCGATCGAGACGTCACTCAAGGGCGAGATCCAGGTCGTTCTGCACAAGGGGAAGGCGCTCAAGCTCCCGCGCGCCGAGACGCCAACCGAGTACATGACGATGGGATTCCACGAGGATCTCGACGAGGCGGCGAAGATCGCGACGCGGGAGATGCTCGACTGGATCGTCGAGATGAAAGGCATTCCTCGAGACGAGGCCTATCTGCTGGCGAGCGCCGCGATGGATCTTCGCGTCACGCAGGTCGTCGACGGCGCAAAGGGGATCCACGCGGTGATCCCCAAGTCGATCTTTCGCCGATGACGCGTCGGACTCCCCGGGTAGGGCTTCTGATAGCGGCCGTTGCCCTAGCGCCGGTGGCGCTTGACGGGCAGGGACGCGGTGGGGGCCCGCAACCGGGCGACTGTCCCCGCGATCCCGTTTCGTTTCATTCGTGCGCGCTTGCGAAGGCGAGGATCTATACGCCGCCTCGCACGGCCGACGGTCAGCCGGACATGCAGGGGGTCTGGCGCGGACAGGGCGGCGGCGTCGAGAACATCGAGGAGCATGCCGGCAACGGCGACGTCAATGCCGGGCCGACCTGGGTCGTCGATACACCGGACGGCAAGGTGCCATACCAGCCGTGGGCGTTCGAGCAGCGGAAGGACAACTTCGAGAAGTACATCGATCCGAACGTGTCCTGCCTCTCGTCCGGCGTTCCGCGGATGCTCTACACACCCGGCGACATCACGATTGCGCAGACGAAGGATACGTTCGTCCTCACGCACTCACGCAGCCATACGTTCCGCGTGATTCCCATCGGAACGGCACCGCGAATCGCCCCGTCGGTGCGGCTCGCGCTCGGAACGTCGCGCGGGCGGTGGGACGGCAACACGCTCGTTGTCGACGTTACCAACCAGACGGGCACGTGGCTGGACCAGGCGGCCAATTTTCACAGCGCCGCCGTTCACGTGATCGAGCGCTTCACACTGGTCGACGCGAATACCATCCACTACGAGGCCCGTATCGACGATCCGACCGTCTACACGCGACCGTGGACGATGGTGTTTGCGATCCGGCGGATGGCGGATCCGAAGTACGAGGTGTACGAGGAAGCGTGTCACGAGGGCGAGCGGGACACCGAGCAACTTCTTGGCACAGGACTCCGGCTGTATCCGGGAATCACTCGCCGCCCCAAATAAGGTCTTCCTGGTGCTTCAAGGGACCCACGACACACGGCTCGAGGATGTCCTCGCGCGTTACTGGGGATACACCGCGTTCAGGCCGCTTCAACGCGACTCGATGCGGGCGATTCTCGAGGGGCGCGATTCGGTCACGGTGCTGCCGACCGGCGGCGGAAAGTCGCTGTGCTTTCAGGCTCCAGCCCTTCTCCGCCCGGGCGTCGCCGTCGTTGTCTCGCCGTTGATCTCACTGATGAAGGACCAGGTGGACGTCTTGATCGGCAACGGCGTTCCCGCCGCGCTGTTCAACAGCTCGCTGTCGTCTGACGAAAAGTCGCAGGTCGTTGCGGGCCTGCGGGGCGGGCGGTATCGCCTTCTGTATGTCTCGCCGGAGCGGCTCGTCGGAGAGGGAAGCGAAACCTTTCTGAACCTGCTGTCGTCGTGCGAGGTGAGCTTCATCGCGGTCGATGAGGCACACTGCATCAGCCAGTGGGGACATGACTTCAGGCCCGAGTATCGGCAGCTCGCCAGGCTTCGCGAGCAGCTGCCCACCGCGAGCCTTCACGCGTTCACCGCGACGGCGACCGCGCGCGTCAGACGGGACATCGCCGGCCAGCTCGCGCTCCGCAATCCGCTGGAGCTGGTCGGCTCCTTCGATCGGCCCAACCTGCTGTATCGGGCGCTCCCGCGCGCTACGCTGAAGCGGCAGCTCGAGGAGGTCCTGGCGCGCCACCGCGCCGAGGCGGGCATCATCTATTGCACCTCGCGCCGGGAGGTTGACGCGCTCGCGGCATGGCTGTCGAGCGTTGGCGTACCGGCGCTTCCGTACCATGCCGGTCTGGCGGACGCCGACCGCAGCCGCAACCAGGATGCGTTCCTCAGCGAGCGCGTCAATGTGATTGTCGCGACCGTGGCGTTCGGGATGGGCATCGATCGCTCGAACGTGCGGTTCGTCATCCATTGCGGCGCACCGCGATCGCTCGAGCATTACCAGCAGGAGTCGGGGCGCGCCGGCCGCGACGGCCTCGAGGCGGAATGCGTGCTGATCTACTCGAGCGCGGACTTCATGAAGTGGCGTCTGATGCTGGAGAAGAATGGCGAGCTCACCGACGCGGCCGTCGTCCTGCTGCGACAGATGGAGCGCTACGCCTCGAGCGTGGCGTGCCGGCACCGGCATCTGTCCGAGTACTTCGGCGATCGATATGCGCAGGAGAGCTGCGGCGCCTGCGATTACTGTCTCGACGAGCTCGAGCCCGCGGCAGAGCCGGTCGTGTTGGCGCGCAAGATCCTGTCGTGCGTCATGCGGGTCGGCCAGCGCTTCGGCGCCAATTATGTCGTCAGCGTGCTGCGCGGCCACGCCAGCGAGCAGGTGACTGGCCGCGGCCACCATACCCTCAGCACGTTCGGCTTGCTGCCGGACGCGTCGGTCGCCGAGCTTCGCGGCTACATCGAGCAACTGGTCGGCCTCCAACTGCTCGCGCTCAACGGCGACGAGTATCCCGTCCTCGGAGTCACGGCCAAAGGGATCGAGCTGCTCAAAAACGAGCGCAGCTATCCGCGACTCGCCCTCGCGCGACAGCGCGTGCCGCGCAAGGACGCGCCCCGTACCAGATCGAGGGCCGAAGCGGAATCGTGGGAGGGTGTGGATGCCGCGCTGTTCGAGCGTCTCCGCGCGGTGCGCCTCGATATCGCCCGCTCGCGCGGCGTGCCGCCGTATGTGATCTTCCACGACGTGACGCTCCGCGAAATGGCGCGGCTGCGTCCGGCGTCACTCGATGCGCTGCTGACGGTCAAAGGCGTCGGCGCCCGCAAGGCAAGCGACCTGGGCGACCAGTTCCTTGCCGCGATTCGCGCGCACGCGTCCTAGGGCGATTCGTCAGAGTTCGCGCAACGCCGTCGCGATAGGCAGCCGCGCGGCCTTAATCGCGGGCATCAAGCCGCCGACCAATCCCATGATCAACGCGTAACTGAGGCCTTGAATCAGCAGCGATCGCGTGACGGCGAACGCAAATGCCACCTGGCTGAACGTCTGGAAGTTCATCGTGGAGGTCTGGTATCCGTTGAAGGCAAAGTAGGCCGTCAGGCCACCAACCAGGCCGCCAATTGCCGCGAGTGCGAGCGATTCGGCAAGTACCGAAATCAGCACTGATGCGGTGTTGAAACCGAGGGCGCGCAGCGTGGCTATCTCGCGCGTTCGGGTTGACACCGCCGTGTACATCGTAAGTATCGCGCCGAATACGGCGCCGATGCCCATCAGCACAGCGATCGTGTAGCCAATGCCGCGGATCAGGCCGCTCATCACCTGCGACTGCTGTGCGTAGAAGTCGCTCTCGCGCAGCACCTGGACGTTCAGCTGCGGATTCGTGGTCAGCCAGTTCTTGAACGTGTCGAAGGCGGCCGGCGAATCGAGCTTCGCAAGCACGGACTGATACGAGTTGCCGCGTTCGTAGATGCCCTGGATCAGGTGGCTGTCGCACCAGATTTCCGTCTCGCCGACCGAGCCGTTCGATTCGAAGATGCCGACGATCTTCAGGTGCAGATTGCCCGAGGTGAACTCGGAGCCGAGATCCACGCCGGCGAACTGGCGGTTCGCCGCACGGCCGACGATCGCTTCGTTGGTGCCGAACTGAAACATCCGTCCGTCGATGATTCTCGTCTCATTGCGAACCTGCAGCGCGTCGGCGCCGATGCCTCGCAGCGGTACGTTGGCCGGCGTCCCGGTGCTCCGCTTGTTGAGATCGACAAGGACGTATAACTCCGCGGACGCCACCGGCCGGTTGTCCACGCGCATCAGGCCGGGCGCCTGCATGATGACTTCCGTCTCGGCCCCGGGCAGCCCGCTCGTCATCTCCGAATCGGCGCCGCTGCGCATCACCACGGCGCGATCGGGCGCGCCCGCATCGGCCATCGCGGCCCGAAAGCCTTCACCGATCGACAGCACCGCCACGAAGACAATGACGACCCCCGCGATGCCAATCATCGCGACGGCCGACGAACTCGCGCGCTGCGGAATGGTCCGAACGCTCAGCGAGGCGACAGCCAGCGTCTGCGAAAGCCAGCGGAACACTACGTCCTCCTGAGCGCGTCGGTGATCCGAAGGCGCATGGCCGTTGTCGCAGGCAGCGCGCCGGCCACGATCCCGAGCGCGCAGCACAGAACCACGCCGATGACGACGTCACGGCTTCGCATGATGAAGACAGGCAGGAACGCGTTGTTGAAGCTGCCGCCTTCGACGGCGAAGTACGTGATTGCGAGCCCCAAACCGCCGCCCAGCAGCGCCAGGAACATCGACTCGACCAGCACCAGCCCAAGGACGAGGCCGTTGGAGAAGCCAAGAGTCTTCAGCACCGCGAGCTCGCTGGTCCGCTCGCGTACTGACTGCGCCATCGTGTTCGCCAGCACCAGCAGGAAAAGCGTGAACAGCACCGCCGCGAGAATGGAGACGATGATGGCCTTGATGTTGCCGACCTGGTTGACGAATCCCTGAAGGAAGGCCTTCTCCGTTGACGTTTTTGTTTCCGCTGACGAGTTCGCGAACTGCGCGTCAAGGCGGGCTGCGACGTCGGCGGCGCGCGACGGGTCGTCGACCCTGAGCACGTACCAGCCGACCATCCCATAGGCGCCGCGCCGGTTCTCGTCGAGATACTCGTAGTGAAAGAAGAAGTTGCTCGTGTCGAAGCCCTTGTCGGCGTCGTAGATACCGTCGATGTTGAAGAACCACGTGTTGCCCTGCTTCGGCACCCAGATGGTCGCCACGATCGGAACCTTGTCGCCAATCTTCCACCCGTACTTCTGTGCGGTCGCCCTGCCGACAATCACGCCCTGTCGATCGGCCAGCCACGCCTTCAGTTGGTCGTCGGGCAGCCGCGCTTCGGGGTAGAGCTGGAAGTAATCCGGATTGACAGCCATCACCGCGAATTGATTGGCCTTGTCCTGATACGTGCCGCCGAACCATGTCGAGTGGCCGACGTGCGTCACGCCTTCGGTCGCGCGGATCTTGTCGAGATACGAGATCGGCAGCAGCTGGATCAGGCTGACCTTGTGCATCAACACGAGGCGGTCGGCGCCCGCCACTTCGACCCCCATCGAGAAGGCGTTCTGCACCACCATCAGAAAGCTGTAGAGCACGAACGCGATGAACACCGATGCCAGGGTGAAGATGGTCCTGACCTTCCGCCGGAGGAGGTTCCGCCAGATCAACGGGAGGTACTTCATACGATAGCCTCCATCAGCGTTCCCTTCTCGAGGTGCAGCACCTGCGTCGCGCGTTCGGCTGCGTGCGGGTCATGGGTCACCATGATGATCGTCTTGCCATGTTCGCGATTGAGCGCCTGCAGCAGGTCGAGGATTTCGTCGCCTGCCTTGCGATCCAGGTCACCGGTCGGTTCGTCGCAGAGCAGGAGCGCCGGGTCGGTGACGATGGCGCGTGCGATGCCGACACGCTGCTCCTGGCCGCCGGACAGCTGCCGCGGGTAGTGTTTCGCGCGATCGGCGAGCCCCACGACTCTCAGCGCAATCTCCACGTGCTTGCGGCGCTGCGCCTTCGACAGCTTCGTCAGCAGCAGCGGAAGCTCCACGTTGCGCTCCGCCGTCAGCACCGGCAGCAGGTTATAGAGCTGAAAGACGAACCCGATGTTCTGCGACCTCCACCGCGACAGCGCGGCCGCGCTCATGCGGCTGATATCGACGCCGCCCACCTCGATTGTTCCGTCCGTCGGTGTATCGAGTCCGCCGATCAGGTTGAGCAGCGTCGTCTTGCCGGAACCCGATGGTCCCATCAACGCGAGAAACTCGCCTTTTCCGATTTCGAGGTTGACGCCCTGCAGGACGTCGATGCGCTCGGAGCCGCGTTTGAACGCCTTGTGAACGTCTCGTGCGCGAACGATTGCGTCCTGGCTCATTGGACGGCCACCTTCGATCCATCGGCCAGCGTCGGCGGCGGCGACAAGACGACGCGATCGCCCGACTGCAGCCCGGCGAGCACCTCGACGCGGTCACCGTCGGTGCCGCCGAGTCTTACGGCGCGTCGCTCGACCGCATCGCCCCGCACGACGAATGCAAACGTGTCCGGACCGACCGTTTTGATCGCCGGCCGCGGCACCAGTGCTGTCGGCTGGGCGGATGCCGTTGCCGTGGCGTCACCCTCCCGAAGGAAGGTCACCTTGATGGCCATGTCCGGAAGGATGCGCGGATCGAGCTGCTTGAACCCGAGGCGAACGAGCACTGTGGCCTTTTGTCGATCGGCGGTCGGCACGAGCGTGATCACGCGCGCGGGAATGTGCCAGTCCGGATAGGCGTCGAGCACGGCGTCGGCATCCTGGCCAGGCGTGACGCGGCTGATATAGCTCTCGTTCACATCCACTTCTATTTCAAGCGAGTTCATGTCGACAATCGTGCAGATGCCTGTCCGCGTGAAGCCTCCACCTGCGGAGACGGGAGACACCATCTCTCCCGGCTGTGCGTCCTTCGAGATCGCGACGCCGCTGAAGGGCGCACGTATCACGTAGTTGTCCAGGTCCGTTCTCTGCACTTCGATCTGCCGTTCGGCAACCCGAATCTGCTCCTTCAGTGCCGCTATCCGCGCATCGATTGAATCCGCCTCCGCCTTTGCATCGTCGAGTTGTGCCTGCGACACGATGCGCTCCTGAAGAAGCTGTGCGGCACGCCTCTCGTTGAGCCGCGCCTGCTCGAGCCGCACGTCATTTTCGCGGAGCGCGCGCCGCGCCGCCTCGGCCTGCGCCTCGGCCAATGCGAGCGCCGCTTTTGGCGTCGAATCGTCGAGGCGGGCCAGCACCTGCCCCCTGACGATGTTCTTGCCTTCTTCGACGTTCACCTCGACTACTTTGCCGGTGATCTTCGACGACACCGTGGCGCGGCGGCGCGCGACGACGTAACCCGCTGCGTTCAGGACCGCTGCCTGCGTGCCCGCGGCACGGCTCGTCACAGTTGCGATCTGGACCTCGACCGGGCGCTCGCGCGTGAACCACCGGTAGCCCGCGAAACCTCCGGCGGCGAGCAGGATGACGAGTCCCGTCCAGACAATCCACCGCGCGACGCCAGACTGTTCAGGCTCGCGCTCTATACGCAGCGCGTCGAGGTCGCGTTTCAGGTCGCTCATCAGGGGTCAAATTCAGTATAGCGGGAACAATCATTGCGACGGTTCGTTACAGCAGGGAGGTACATGTGGATTCACAAACAATGTGGCTTGTTATAGCTGCGGTTGTCGTTGCGCTCGCCATCGGGGCCGTCGCATGGATGTACGCGCAGCGGCGCCGACACGAACGGCTGCGTACGCATTTCGGACCCGAGTACGACCGGGCGCTCCGAGAAGCCGGATCGCCTCAGAAAGCCGAAGCGATTCTCGCGGATCGCGCGCGGCGGGTGAAGGAGCTCAAGATTCATCCATTGTCACGAGAGCAGGCGGAAACGTTTGCCCGGGAGTGGCATCGGGTGCAGGCGATGTTCGTCGACGATCCGAATGGCGCCGTCGGAGCGGCGGATCGGCTCGTCACCGAAGTGATGACGGCTCGGGGATATCCGATCGAGGACTTCGAAACGCGGGCGGCTGACCTGTCGGTCCAGCATCCGCGCGTCGTCGAGAACTACCGCATTGCGCGTGCAATGGCGGTCAAGCGCGAGCGCGGCGAGGCCGCGACTGAGGAGCTCCGGCAGGCGGTGGTGAACTACCGCTCGCTGTTCGACGATCTACTCGCGACCGACAAGGGCGCGTTCAGGAGGGCATCATGACCGATCAGATTCCCGTGGCCGAGCGAGAAGTGCGTCCAGCGCCGATGCAGGGTCCAATGCCGATGGAGGAACGACCCGTGGCACTGTTCCGCGAGGAGGAGGGTCGCGGCTTTCACACCCGGTGGGACGCAATTCAGACCGGTTTCGTCGATGAGCCTCGTGCCGCCGTTGAGCAGGCCGATGCGCTCGTCGGCGAGATGCTGAAAAAGCTGACCGATGTGTTCACGGCCGAGCGAACGCGGCTCGAGGCGCAATGGAGCCGCGGGGATAATGTCTCAACGGAGGACCTCCGCATTGCCCTCAAACGGTATCGTTCCTTTTTCGAGCGTCTGCTGACGATCTGACCTTGCCAAATGGGGGTCGGGCCCCGCTCCCCGGCCGACTCCCTGATTGAACCCGCCGCCACTTAGGTATACAGTCGCACCCCACGAGTACCTTTCCCAGCAATTCTGACCGGAGGCTTCACATGAGGCGCTCTCTCTTTCTGCAGCTTGCGGCGCTCGCACTGTGTGCATCGCCCGCGTTTGCGCAGGCGAAAGCCACCGCGCAGAACGTGCCTGAAATCCCGTACGATTCGGTGCCGAACTTCATCAAGTTGCCGCCTGGCCTCTACCTCGGCGAGGCGATCGGCGTCGCAACCAATTCGAAGGGGCACGTCTTCGTCTACACCCGCAGTGCGAATACCCGCCTGTTCGAGTTCGATCAGAACGGCGTGTTCGTCCGCGAGATTGGCGAAGGCGCCTACAACTTCGAGTTCGCGCACAGCGTGCGCGTAGACAAGGACGACAACATCTGGGTGGTCGACGAAGGCACCAACACCATCACCCGCTTCAACCCCGAAGGGCACATCACGATGGTCCTGGGACGGCGGCCGCCGGCGGTGCTGGGGATGTTGATCGCGCCGCCGCAAGGTCCGACACCTCCGGCCGCGAAGTACACGTTCGGCAGGCCGACCGACGTCGCATGGGATCCGCAGGGGAACATCTTCATCTCCGATGGCTACGTCAATCATCGGGTCGTGAAGTTCGACAAGAACGGCCGTTTCGTGAAGCAGGTCGGCAGCGAACGGCCCGGCAATGAGCCGAGCCAGTTCAGCACGCCGCACGGCATCGCCGTGGACAACAACGGCAACGTCTACGTCGCGGACCGCGGCAACAACCGGATGCAGGTGTTGGACAACAACCTGGTGCTCCGGAACATCTACGACAACATTGGTGTGTCGTGGACCGTCTGTATCTCACCAGGCCCGCACCAGTATCTTTTCAGCTCGAACTCGAACCCGAACGGGAACACGCCCGGCTCGTGGGACATCACCGGCGAGATCTACAAGATGGAGCTCGACGGCACCATCCTCGGGAAGTTCGGCCACGCCGGCAAACAGCTTGGCGGCTTCCAGGTGGTGCACATGATGGATTGCCGCAACCCCGATCAGATCATCGTCGCGGAAATCGAATCGTGGCGCGTGCAGAAGCTCATGCTGAAACCCACGACCGGCGCGCCGGTGCGGCCCACGACGACGGCCGCGAGATAGGAGGCCTGTCATGAAGCGCACAATCCAGCTTGCTCTCGGCCTTCTCGCCCTCGCGATCG
>Ga0075424_100003196_pt1 | contig 15247 bp, 14 predicted proteins | sample SoiMethybrSBSTD3_FD_75301 | JGI IMG/M metagenome (GOLD analysis project Ga0075424, IMG submission 75301) | Bulk soil microbial communities from a Populus tree surrounding site in Tennessee, USA - Soil MetaG P. TD hybrid SBSTD3 | ecosystem: Environmental > Terrestrial > Soil > Tree plantation... | reverse complement strand
ACATCGACGCCAAACACGTTGAGGTTCAGGTCGTCGGGACCGTACATCGACACGAAGCTCGCCCGCGCCGCGGCCGACCATGGGTTCGTTTCGTCTCCAACCAGATTGTGCTGCACCTGGCCGCCGACGAATCCGTAGTTCGCGCCCGGACTCTTGGTGAAATAGAGGCCCACGTCCGTTTTGTTGGTGACGCCCACGCGAGCCATGAGGCCCGGGAAGCTCAGCCCGTCGCCCTCGAACAGATAGTGCGCGGAGTCGGCGTGAACGAACGTGTCGTTCCAGGCGGCGTCGGAATCGTCAATGCCGGTTTTGTACTGCAGAGCGGACAGCTCGAAGTGTCCTTTGCCCATTGGCCGCGCGTCGGACATCGGGCGGAAGTACGCGACGAGGGCGGCTTCCCGGGTGAACTGGTGCCACGCCGTCTGCGTCAGGGCAGGATCGAGCTGGAATGAGCATTCCTTCCATCTCGGATTGACGTGGAGTACGGGCTGACCGCTCTGTGCGCTTGCCGGAGTCTGGATCAAGGCAATGGTCAGTGCCATCGCCGCTGTGTTCAGATATATGCGCGTCATAACGCCCCCAATTCGAGAGGCGATCCGCTGATCGGATCGCGTTGGTGAACGCCTCGAACATGGGAACGGCGGGGTTATAGTCGTCCGAACCGATCGGATCGGACATCTTCGCCGTCAGGAGGTAGGCGGTGACAGGTCGCGACAGCCCGGGACCTCGCGCAAACTGTGGTAGACGGCCAGTCCGTGCTCTCGCGCCGTCTGGACCATGAGGTCTGCGCCCTTCGACGCCCCACCCATTCTCAGAACGGCGTCGCAGCGCGCGAGCAGTCGCTCGGCGATCGGATGGAAGATCTCCTCGAAGGGCGCGTCGCCGATCTGCCGGGATCCGGCGAGGGCAACGAGCGGAAGCGCGAGCCACTCGCCCACGAGCGGGATGTGGCCCGCCCGGAACAACGGGAGCGCATAGGCCTCCATCGCGCGGACGTTCGCCGCGAGCTTCTCGGGGTCGTCGCCGGTACCGCTTCGATACGGGCCGGCAACGAGGATCATGAGGGACGGAGTGCTGTTCATGGAGGATTCATTGTGCGATTCGCAGTTTGATACGCAGTGGGACCCGGCCGGCGGCCGGGCCCGTATCCTGTTTGCGGCGATCCCGAGCGGAGACTTGCGTTTTCGCGCGACGGTCTCGAGTATTGGCCCTTCAGTCGGGGATCTCCTGATCGGGACGAGGCGAGTTTTCTACTGCGTCACGAACGCGCCCGCGGTACGCTGAGCACCGGAGCGCCGTTCGCGTTGTCGATCGGTGTGGGTCAAGCACGGCGTCAGATCGCAAAGAACCGTCGTTGGTCCTATCGCGCGGACGTCACTATGAATCGTTCTCGTCTCGTTGCTCGACTCGCCACGCTCGTCAGCCTCATGCCCGCCGTGGTTTCGTGCGGGCCCGACGCGCCTACCACCCCGCCCACGCCCAGTCCCGCAGTCGTTGAGGCGACGGCGGGCGCGCAAGCAAACGCTGGCGGTGTCACGATCGCGGCGCCGGCTTCCACGCGCCTCCATCCGGGCGACAAGATCCAACTGACGGCCACCGTGGTCCTGCCTAACGGGAAAGACAAGGACAAGTTTCCGGTCAAGTGGTCGACGAGCAGCGCCGCCGTCGCGACCGTTGATGAGAAGACGGGCGAGGTGACGGCGGTCGCGCCGGGCGCGGTGACCATCACCGCGAAGGCCGGCCCGCGAACCGGTCAGATGGCGCTCACCGTCATGGTTCCGGTGGCACGCGTAGCGATCTCGCCGAATCCCGTCACCATGGACTGGAACACTCAGGATACCGCGAAGGTGGTCCTGACGGTGACGGCCTTCGACGCGTCGGGTGCTCCCATTACGGATCTCGCCGATCGGTCGATCGTGTGGGCGTCGGCCGACCCGACTACCGCGACCGTGGCGGCGACCGACCAACCGGCGCAGGAGCGAGTCACGGGCGTCATGATGGGGAAGACGACCGTCTCGGCGACGGTGGACGGGGTGCGAGGTTCTACGCCAGTCACCGTCAATCCGGAATTCGGATATTTCAATAACGGAGGCTACGACCAGACGCTGAACGTGGGCGATGCCACCTTCTTGAAAATGAATTTCGTCTCTGCTAACGGCGAGCGCTCGCCGGTCGACGATCCGGACCAATGGGTCTCGACGAATCCGGCCGTGCTGACGTTGGGGCCGGGTTTGGGAGATGGCGAAGTTACCGTCACCGCCGTTGGACTCGGCACGGCGTCGATCGTGGGGACGTACCGCGGCTTCGCGCTGACTGCGACCATCTCCGTCGTCTCAGTGAAGACCATCGAGATCAGCGTGGCGACACAGACGCTGACGGTCGGTCAGACGACGCAGGCGACCGCGGTGCTGAGAGACCGAGACGGGGTGGTGATCACGGGGCCAGTCGTTAACTGGCGGAGCTTGGATGAGGACATCGCGTCAGTCTCGAGCTCGGGGGTCGTGACAGCGCTGAAGCCGGGGGTCGCGCAGATCTTTGCATACTCCGAACAGCGGTTCTCGCCCACCGTCACCATCACGGTCGTTTCGCCGTGAGTCGAGACGATCCGTGCCACACTGCTTTGTCAGGGACCGATTCGACCGAACAGGTCGCGCAACGCCTGCATAACGAGTCCCCAGCTCGTGCTCGTTGGCGCGATGACGTCGAAGTGCCCGGCGTCCGGCGCGTCGACGAACCGGACGAGCGTATCACCGGCCGCCGCGACGGCTGACTGGTACGCCCGTCCCGGCGGACCCCAATTGCGATCCTGCCCGCCGATGATGACGATCTGCGGAACGCCAATAGGGATCATCAGCGCCGGCGAGACATCGCGGTAGCGCTCCGGGACCGTCGTCGGCGACCCACCCATCAACTTGTCGACCACGTGGTCGCAGACGCCTTGTGCCTGCAGCGCACCCAGATCGGGCGCCGGCGCGAGCGCGAGCACCGCCCGGATGGCGAGTGGCTTCTTGACTCGTAGTGGGCTCTCCGGTCGGATGCGGTTTCGCGCCGCCAGCCAGAGCGCGAAATCCGCGCCGGCCGAGTGGCCCGCGGCGACGACTCGGCGGAGATCGAGGGAATATTGTTTCGCCACGCTGCGCAGATGGTCCGCAGCGCGTGCGACGTCCTCGAACGTGCCGGGCCACCCGCCACCATCGTCGCCGACGCGCCGATACTCGATGCTCCACACCGCATAGCCCGAATCGGCGAATGCCTGCTCGAGCGCGGCCACGTGCGAGATCGAGTACTGCGACAGAAAGCAGCCGCCGTGAATGAACAACACGACCGGGTGCGGCCCCGGGCGCTTTGGCAGGCGCAGGTTCGCGAACTGCAGTGGGCCCGGCCCATACGCGATGCGGCGATCTGGTGGCGGGGCGCTCAGCGCGGCGACGCTGTCGAACGGGAGTGGCTGCTGCCCTGACGCCGGGACGGCCATGCATGCGGCGGCCAGTGCGAGGAGTAGGGGCTTGATCGCTCGCGCAGACGCTGTGGACCGCTTCATGGCGTTGGTTGTGGACAATTCGGGCTCGCGTCGCATCCCAGGCGTCATAACCGGGACAGTGGTGTCACGGCAAGACCTAACGCGGATAACACCGATTACGCCGATGTTCGCGGATTTGCTCCCTGCGCAGTGACGCCTCCGACGGCGCGTCCGGTCTCTTATCGTTTTTTGTTCGACCTCGGGACGCTTGGCCGTCCCCGAGGTCGTTCATCCTTCAACCCGGCTCGTTGCGAGAATAAGTGTTACGATCAAGGATGACCACCACGATTGGGCAACGGCGACCAATCGTGGTGTTCTGTCATCCAGGCGCGCGCTGGAGTGCTCGGTCGACTAGAACGGCAGCGACCAGCGCGACGACAAACGCCGGCAGTGCGGTCATGATCGGCCAGATCGCGAGCGACAGGCCGAGCGCCAATGCATGTTCGCGCGCACCGACAGTGTACGTATAGACATTTGCCGCGATCGCAAGACCGAACGCCCCAAGCGCTGCGGCCGACGATGCGTGTATAGCCGTTGTTCTTGGCGAGCCGTGCGCGCGCGCTCGTTCGTACAGAATGTGCGCTCCGAAGACCGCGGCGCTCAGGGCCCAGGCGGCCCACCGCCACGCGACGCGGCCCTGACTCGATGCGGCCCGGCCGGCGAACCCTCCAAAGACGACGCCGATGATGACGTACACGACGCCGAGGAACAGCACGGTCCGCACGACGGCGACCTTCATTGGAGAACCTGGATCTCCGGATAGAGCGGTGACGCGATGTTCAACGCCGAGGTGCCCGGGCTCTTGAGAAAGTGGTCGAAAAAGGTGTGGACGCAGTACGTCGTAACCGCAAGCTGTCGCCGCGCATCGATACCGAGCTTCCCCAGCGCGCGAAGCACCGCGCGCACGATCCCGCTCTTGAGCAGAGCGCCGTCGTCACTGAACATGAAGTGGAAAGCGCCTCGGATCGACACGCGCAGCCTGCGGTCGGATGGGATGCGGTCATAGATGGACTGGATGTCCCGCTCGATCTGAACGCTGGCCGAGTCGGATTCGTCGCCGTGGTCGCTGAGCAGGAACATGAACGGTTGTGCGAGCCCTTCCCGAACCACGCTGCCGTGCGGAGCGCCGTCGATGTCGATGCCCGCCTTGCATCGCGAATCCTCGTGGCAGAACTGCGCGGCGACGGCTCCGCCGAGCGAGTGTCCGAATACGCCCACACGCGTCATGTCGAGCCGCCCGGTGAACCTGCCTGACGAGTCGGATGCATTCAACCGCGTTAGGCGGTCGAGCACGAACGCGATGTCACGGGTCCAGGCAGTCAGTACACGCGCTGCACACTGCTCCATTTGGGTCCGGTCCGGAACCACACAGCGTTCGGGGTTGTTCTGCTCGGCGCGCTGTATCGCGCGGCCGTCCGGGAATATGACACGTCCCGTGCGATACGGCGCGTCGAACCCGACGACGACATACCCGTGGCTCGCCAGGTCCTCGGCGAGTGTCGAGTAGTTCAGCACGGATGCCGACGCACCCGCTCTCATGATCACGACCGGATACGATCGTTGCTCGCGCGACACGTCGGGGTCGCGAGCGCTATGGCCGCGAACGTTCGCCGGGACTCGAGTCAGCAGCGTCCAGATGTTCGCGCGATCAGCGGTCTCGGGTAGCGGGCGCAACTCGAGGGGAAGGTAGTCATCCGCCGCTACCGATGGCGCGCTTGCCGACGGATACCAGATCCAAACGAGGAGCTCGCGCTTCGTACCTGGCACGGGCGCCAGCGGGTCTGCGTCGACAGAGTCGGTCCAGTCGCGGATCGTACGGCCGACGCTGAAGGACCCCGTGGGGACCGGGAGCGTGACCATGGACCTGTGCTCGAGCCACAGGAACGCGAGCAACGCACCGATCGCGAGGCAACCGAGCATCGCAAGTGCGGCGAAAGCCCTGAGCGTGCGACGCCGGAAACGCGTCATTATTATCGGCCGCGAGTCTTGTAGTGCCAATAACTTTACAATACAAAGCATAACCAGGCAAGGTCAACAGCCGTGCGCTCGGCGGCCGGTATATTGCGGCGTGCCGGCGCGGGCGCGACCCGATCTGCGCCGCCTTCCACCGCGCGTGCGCTCGGACTCCCAGCGAGAAGACAAGTGTCCCAACACAGCGGCTCGACGAGCTCGGCGACCCCATCTCCGTCGGTCCAAGTTCACATCCTCGGCGCAGGCCCCGTGGGCCTTCTCCTGGCGGCATTGCTCCAACCCATCGAGCGGTTCTCGGTGCAGCTGTATGAAAAGCGACACGATTACACGAGGACGCGGATGGTCCAACTCGCGTCGTACCTCGTGGCGGATTCGGTCGCGGACTACTCTACCGACCGCATCGATGAAGAGAGCGTGTTTGCCATCTTCGATCCTCGGGAGATCGACGAGGGCCTCGCGATTCGACAGTCCATTCCATCAGACCTGATGGCGCTGCTGCGCGGATGGACGCAGGGGTTCGTCCCGCTCAACATCATCGAGCGTTCGCTCAGTGATCTGATCGATGCACGTGAGTCGCATCCGGTGCAGCGCGCCTCGGGCGCTATCACCGCGCAGGACGCGATGGCGATGCTCGAGCCGGGAGACATGCTGATCGATTGCACCGGCACTCGCTCGGTGTTCCGGGATCAGCTGATGCCTAACGCCGGCGCGGTGGATGACTCGTCGTCGTTCGCGTTCCTCACGGCCGACGGCCCAAACACGTTGAAGATCCGGCTCGAGTACGCACTCGTCATCACGTTCCTGTATGGCCAGCGGTATGACTGCAACGAGCAGTGCAAGTACCAAAAGAACATCGACAACCCGCAGTACAAGTTCATTCCGGCGGTCAACCGCACGTGCTACGACGGCAGCATCAGCCACGTCACCGGCATCGTCACCATCTCGGCGGAGGACTACGAGGGGATGCCCTCACGGTTCGACGGTACCTGGCTGCGGAGCAACTTCCCTCATGTCGCCGAACCGATGGATCGCTTCATCGCCAAGGTGAAGGACGAAACGAACGGCGAGATCGTCGGGGACCTCGAGATCGTCCGGATACCGCTCGATCTGTACCGGGCTCGCAATGCGACCAGTCGCGAGTGGCGCAAGACAGGGACTGGCGACCACCCGCTCGCCCGCTCGGCGGTGTTCCTGGCCGGCGATTCGGCCATGGGCTCGCCCTATTTCCAGTCCATCTCGCTCGGCTTCGAGTGCGCGATGTTCCTGGCGGGACTGCTCGGGCAGCGAGACGTGCCGCTGGCCGACCTGTTCGATCGCTACGAGCTGTACATCTACAAGCAGTGGCTTCGCGTGTACAACCGCAGCAAGCTGATCAAGCACAACAAGGATCTGTTGGGGTGTGTCGGTGACACGGACGCCCTGCTGGAGAAGCTGCACATTTACTGAGCGAACACGCGCCGCAGTAACTCGTTAGGCGCTCTGGTCCGCGATAAACGCGGTATCCCCATACTCGACGAGGTGAACGGGAATTCCGTCCTTGAACGACCAGAAATGCGCGATTCTCGTCGGGAACCGCTGGCGGGTCTTCGCAGACGTCAGCTCGAGCTCGAGCTGCGCGGCGGCGTGATCGCCATCGACCAGAATCGTCGTGGCGCGATACGAGTGAAACTCGAAGTGCTCTCCAATTTCCTGCAACCGCGTGACCAGCTCGTGCTTGCCGTGACAGATACCGGCGTAGCGCGCCGTCCGGGGATCGGACGCCCATTCGAAGCGAAAGTCGTCAGGCAGCCCATCCAGGATCTTGTTCAGATCACGCCTTTCGTAGTCACGATACAATTGCGTCACCGTTTGCCGGATATCCATGGGGCTCCTCCCTGGAACGGGTTGTTCCTGTGCATCAATCGCTATCGATCGCCTAACGTGCCACGGCGGCTGCTTCCTCCAGCAGCCGCGCTGTCTCCGAGGTCGGAAGCCAACGACCCCGGAGCATGACGCCGGTCCGCCGCGTCGCGTTGGCCACGTCCGCGAGCGGATTCGCATCCACCAGCACGAGATCGGCTCGCTTGCCGACGGAGACCGTTCCCCACACGTCGAGCTGATGGAGGAATTCCGCCGCGTCGTGCGTCCCGGCTCGCAGGACTTCGTACGGCGTGAGGCCCGATGCCGCCAGGAGGCCGAGCTCTTCGGAGACGGCGAATCCCCCGAGATCCGTGCCTAACAAAAGACGCGCTCCCGCATCGTGAAGCGATTTCACGAACCGCTCCTGTACTGGCATCGTCCGTTGGGCGGCGACGTAATCGGCCTCTGTGAAGTTCTTCAGGAATGGCAGCTGGGATCGGGTGTCGGAACGTAAATCGGGCGGCGCGTACCGCATTTCCGGCCGAGCGACCCAGCGCGCGTACACGTCCCGCGGGACCAGTTGCGTTTGCATCCAGACCAGCGTCGGACAGTTCCAGACGCCGGCGTCGCGCGTCGCCTGGGCGAGTTTGGAGAACCGCGATTCGTCGGCGTCGTTCCAGGCCAGCGTCCGAGAACGAAGGTCGCGGCCTGGCGTTGGAGCGCCGGTGCGAACCAGCTCCGCCGCGTAGCCACGCAGATGCTCGATGGATGATTGCCGTGCAGCGAGAGCGCCGAACAATCCGACCGACAGCGGCACGTGGCCGGCGACCGGCATGCCGAACCGGCGCGCCTCCGCGACGATCGCCTCGTAGACGTCCTTGGAGGGGCTGTTGTAGACCTTGATGAAGTCGTACCCGTCCGCGTGTTGCTGACGGACTGCCTGCACGGCCTGCGTCGGCGTCCCGATGGTTTGATTGCCTTGATTGACGTCCGATGGCCCGTCCAGAACGGCGCCGGCCGTATAGATCGACGGACTCACGAGCCGGTTGGCTGCGGCGTCGGCGCGCCAGGGCCGCAGGTCCGGCGGGCTCCCCATGGTGCGCACGGTGGTCACGCCATCGGCGACGTACAGCAAGAGATCGAGCTTGGTCTCCGGGTGGGCGTGCATGTCGGCCAACCCCGGCATCAGATACTTCCCGCGGCCGTCGATTCGACGTGCGTCGCGTGGGGCACGTACTTGTGACGCTGGCCCGATCTCCGCGATCCTGCGCTCGCGGACGACGACGGTCTGGTGTGGGAGAAGCCGCTCGCTGTCCATCGGCACGACCGTGACGTCGACGAACGCGGCGGCCGTGGTGTCGGAGACGTTAGGCGGCGACCGTCCGCAGGCCAAAAGCAGCGGCACCGCAACCGCGAGAGGCGTCCACGATGTCCCGTTCATTGGCCGGCAGGCGGTTGCCACAATTCGACCTTGTTTCCCTCGGGGTCGATGACCCAGCCAAACTTGCCGTACTCGGAATCATCGATCTTGTCGAGAACGTTGCAGCCTTCCGCCTTGAGCGCTGTGATGACCGCGTGAAGGTCTTCAACGCGGTAGTTGACCATGAACGGGGCGTTGCTTGGAGCAAAGTGGTTGCTCGCCTCGGGGAATACGGACCAGACGGTCATTCCGCCCGTGGGCTTGCCATCCGAGTCGGTCCAGGTGAACGCGGTGCCGCCCCAGTCCTGGACATCGATGGCGAGATGACGCTTGTACCAAGCGCGCAGCGCGGGTGCATCCTTCGCCTTGAAAAAGATGCCGCCGATGCCAGTGACTCTCTTCATGTGAACCTCCGATGTGCCGTGGGTGGGGGAGTTGCGATTCTTCTGGGTCAACGCAGGTACCGATCGTAGACCGCTCGATATCCCAGGACTTCTGCGAGTCGACCCAGCATGGCGCTCAGCCCCACTTGAAGCGAGATCGGCATGGCAACATCAAAGGCCCCATGCTTCGTCATCGCGCGTCCAGTCGCCGCGAGCTGGACCCCTGACCCGGTGTTCCATGGGTGAACGTGAGGGACTCTTGGCGGCATGACGATACTCTCACCAGCGGCCAACCTGACCTCCGACGCTCCGAGTCGGCAGGTGGCGGCGCCCTGGAGGATCTCGAAGGTCTCCGTCCACGTTCGGTGCACGTGCGCCAGGAATGCCGGTGCGGCACCCTCGGGGCAATGAACTTCGATCACCCAGCCGCGGCCTGACGTCTCCCGAGCTCCCTGCAGCACGACAGTACGAGTCTGCGTCACTGGGTCGGTCGTCTCGAATCCCGGGCTGATCATGCCTGTCCTCCATGAGGAAGAGCGACGTTATGCCGCAGCGATTCAGGGCGGCGAGCTGGCTTTTACTCCGGCCTCAACACATTGGCGGGACTGAGGCGCGCCGCGCGCAACGCCGGAATCGTCGTGGCGAGGAAGGTGATCCCCGTGATCAACAGCGTGGCGAGACCCAAGATCAACGGATCCGACGCGCGGATCGCGTACACGCGATTGGAGATGACCTGACCGGAGAAGTAGGCGAGCGTCAGCCCAATCGCCGCGCCGATGAGGCCGAGCATCACGCCCTGTTTCAGCACCAGCACGAACACCGACCGCGGCGATGCACCTAACGCGAGGCGCGTCGCCATCTCCTCACGACGCAGCGACCCCGCGTACGACACCACGCCGTAGATGCCAACGGCGGCGAGGACGATCGCGATGCCGCCGAAGATCAGCATCAGGGCCATCCCGAGCTGCTGCCGGCGGAGCGTGCCGCCAACGACGTCCGACGCGAGCTCGAAATCGACCGCCATGCTCGGGTTGACCTTCCGCATCTCGGCCCGGATGGCTCGCTCGAGAGCGATTGGGTCCGATCCGGCCATCGCCACGACAACGGTCGCGCTCTGGAGGGGGAATTGTGACAACGGAGCGTAGAACGCGGGTTCCGCCGGCTCGGCGAGCGAGTTCTGCCTAACGTCGCCGACCACGCCGACGATCGTCACCTCGTTCCTCGGATCCGGCGTCGGATAACCCGCCGAAAACTGCACGCCAATTGGATCACGATCCTTGAGGTAGCGCTCGACGAACACGCGATTGACGATCGCGACCGGGATCGTGTTCGGGAGATCGCCGGAGCCGAAATCGCGGCCTTTGATGATGGGCGTGCCCATCGCGGCAAAGAGTCCCGGGCTCGCGAGGCGCTGACGCGTGTGCGGCGCACTCAGTGCGTCGAACGGCTCGCCATGGAACTGAGCGAGGAGCGAGCCCTCGAGCGCGCCGCGCATCGGATACGCCGAAACGAGACCGACGTCCGACACGCCGCGGACACCCTTGACCGCCGCCACCACGTCGAGATGCGCCTGACGCACGGTTTCAGGATTCGGGTACCGGGCCCCAAGGAACGAGACGTCGAACAGCAGGCGCTTGTCGGCCACGAACCCGGCGTCAGTCTGTCGAAGATTCGCGAATCCTCGAACGAGCCATCCCGCGCCGGCCAGCATCATGATGGCCAGCGCGACCTCCGCCACGGTCATCGTCATGAGCCATCGTGTCGTGCCGCGGCCCGCGCTCGCCGAGCGAGAGTTGTCGTTCATGAGCGTCTTCATGTCGCTGCGCATCAGCCGAACCGCTGGCGCGAGGCCAATGATCGCGCCCGTGACGATGAGCATCAGGAGTGAAAAGACCAGCACGCGCGTGTCGAATGGTACGGTGTCGAGGCGGGGCAGCGTCGATGCGCCAATCGCGAGCAGCGCGCGGAGCCCTAGTGCCCCGACCGCAACGCCAACGATCGTCCCCGCGGCAGCCAGCACCATCGACTCCGTGAGGAGTTGCCGAACGAGTCGGCCCCATCCCGCGCCAAGCGCCGCCCGCACGGCCATCTCGCGGGCTCGCGCCGCGCTGCGCGCCAGCAGCAGGTTGGCGACATTCACGGAGGCGAGCAGGAGCAGCAATCCGGTCGCCGACATCACGATGATCAGGATCGGGCCGAGGTCGCCGACGATCGACTCCACGAGCGGCTTCGTGACATAGATGCGGTTCTTGTCCGAAGCAGGAAAGTCACGAGCGAGGCCGTTCATGACCGACGACATGCCGGCTTTCGCGCGCTCGATCGTCGTTCCATGTCGCAGACGCACGAAGCCCTGCTGTCCGTGGTTGACGTCGTTGGACGGCGTGCGCTGCGCGATCCAGATGTCCGCGCCATGCGGCATGTCGAAGTCCCGCGGCGCCACGCCGGAGATCGTCGAGTTGAACTCGGCGAAGCGAATCGGTTTGCCGATGACCGCGGGGTCACCGTTGTAGAGCGTCTTCCACAACCGCGTCGAGATCACGACCGCGGGCAACGGGCCCTGTTGGGGCGGCGCGTTAGGCGCCGGGGGCTGGAATGGCGTGAAGTCGGTGGATGAAAAGCCACCCATTGTCATCGGGAGACCGAACAGCTCGAAGAATCCGTCGGTCACGCCGTACACCGTCACGTGCGACGGCGTGTCATCCGCGGCGAGCAGCGTGAGATCGCCCGACTGAAATCCTGCCGCGCGTTCGATGGACAGGCTCGGATCGTTCAGCCGATAGATCTCGCCGCCGGAGAGCAGGCCCGTGGTGATCCGCCCGTCGGTCAGTGCGGTTCTGAGGCTGTAGAGATCGTCCGGATTGGGATACGGCAGTGGCTTGAGGAGGACGGCGCTCAGCGCGGTGAAAATCGCTGTTGTGGCCCCGATGCCGAGGGCGAGTGTGGCGATCGCCGTGAGCGGGAATCCAGGCGAGCGGCGGAAGGCGCGGAGCGTCACGCGGACGTCCTGGAGAATGGTTTCCATTCCTGGACTCCTGATTCTGCGTCGCTGAGAGTGGTCCGGCGTGCCAAGCGGGGCTGTCTGTTGATACTAGGGCGGCCCCGTAATTCCGCAACTGAATGATGACGGACCGCAAGGACGCCAAGGTTCCGTCGTCATTGTCGTTAGGCGACGCGCTGCGCGTGCCCAAAATGGGATGTCCGGTGGCGGCTCGGAGTGGCGTAGACCGATTGGAACACATTCGAGTCATCTCCACACGACACAGAGGCTTTCATGCGCTCCTTGATATTCCGCGGCATCCTGTCCGCCACCATAGCATTCACCGCTGCCTGCAGCAGCACCGACTCCGTGGCCTGACGACCGGCACTTTCTTCCGCGGTCTCATGACGCAGCACGTCACCTCGCGCGCCGCGGACAACCTGAATGAGGATGTGCGAACGACCGACATCATTCGCTTCGTTGCGACAGGATCGCGTGACGCCTACTCGCTCATGGTCAGCAGCCGCTTCGTCGTGAATCAGGGCGACTATGTACTGACAGAACAGACGTGGACGGAGGTGTGTCGCTGAACTAACGGGGACGGGCGACGGGCGACGGGGGACGGACGACCGCTTTACTGCGCAGTCCGCAGTTCCCCGTCGCCCGTCGTCCGTCCCCGGCATGTCCTGTCTCCGCCGGATTCAACGCATCTCGCTCCAAGAAGACACGGGCCGGCGCCCCTAACCGGGTTGTCACCCACCGGTCCGCCGGACAAGTTTGCCTTCTCGCTGCGAACGAGGGGTTCCCTTATATGGTTGCACCCGCGGCAGCACGGACTGGAGAGGTGACGCGGCTCCTCCGCGCCGCGCGCGCCGGCGATGCGAGCGCAATCGACCGCATCGTCCCACTCGTCTATGAGGACCTCCGTCGAGTGGCGCGGCGACAGCTCGGCCGGGGCTTCGGCAACGAGAGCGTTCGCCCGACGGAGCTGGTCCACGACGCGTACGTCAAGCTCTCCATCGGCGGCGCAGCCGCGGCCGTGGACCGCGCACACTTCCTCGCGATCGCCGCACGCGCGATGCGCCAGGTGCTGGTCGACGAGGCGCGACACCGCCTTGCGGCAAAACGCGGGGGGCTCGGCTGGAAGCGGACGACACTCTCGGGCGGTCATTGGGTCGCCGACTTCGACGTCGACGAGCTGCTGACGCTCAACGACGCGCTCGACGAGCTCGATCCGCGCCAGCGGCAGGTCGTCGAATGCCGCTTCTTCGGCGGCATGGAAGAGAGCGAGATCGCCGAGGCGCTCGGCGTCACTGAGCGCACCGTGCGGCGGGACTGGGTGAAGGCGCGCGCGTGGCTCTACCACGCATTGGCGGAGCGCGGGTCCCGAACCACGCTCCCCGAGGCGTGAGCCCGGTGGCGCTCTCGCCGGCACGACGCGTCGAGATCGAGGACGTGTTCGAGCATGCGCTCGACGTCGACCCCGACCAGCGCGGCGCATGGCTGAGTGCCCGGTGCGCGAACGACGCCGAGCTGCGTGCCAAGGTCGAAGCCCTGCTGGCCGCGAACGATTTGACCACGGGGATACTCGAGCGACGCCTGACTCCTGCGACAACGGCGCTCGGCGTGGAACCACTGCTCGACCGACGCATCGGTCCGTACCGTGTCGTGCGCGAGCTCGGTCGCGGCGGCATGGGGGTGGTGTATCTCGCGGAGCGCGACGACGGTGAGTTCCGCCGTCAGGTGGCGATCAAGCTGCTGCGCAACAGCCCTGATGCCGAGGAGCTGCACCGGCGCTTCATCGCCGAGCGGCAGATCCTCGCGTCGCTGAGCCATCCGCACATCGCACAGCTCCTCGACGGCGGCACGACCGACGGACAGCTCCCCTATCTCGTGATGGAGTACGTCGACGGTCTGCCGATGACGGCCTACTGCGACCGCCACGGCCTCGACATCCCGTCGCGCCTGCGACTGTTCGTCGACGTCTGCCGCGCCGTCAATTCGGCGCATCAGAACCTGGTCATCCATCGCGACATCAAGCCCGGGAACATCCTCGTCACGGCGTCGGGGCAGGTGAAACTCCTGGATTTCGGCATCGCGAAGCTGCTCAACGCTGCGATGGGCGCCACGGCCGTGCCGCACACGCGCACCGCATTCCGTGTGATGACGCCGGACTACGCGAGCCCCGAGCAGGTTCGCGGCGAGCCGCTGACGACGGGGAGCGACGTCTACGCGTTAGGCGTCGTCCTGTACGAGTTGCTCGCCGGCCGTCGGCCGTACCAGATCAGGACTGGTGCCGTGCGCGAGCTGCACGAGCTGGTCTGCGAGCGCGAGCCGGAGCGGCCGAGTACGTGGGCGAAGCGCCCGCCGCCGCCCGATGATCCCGAGGCGCTGACGCCGGCGCAGATCGCATCGGCGCGCGGCACGAGTCCCGACAGGCTGCAGCGAGTGCTCGGCGGCGACCTCGACGCCATCGTCATGATGGCGCTGCGCAAGGAACCGCGACGGCGTTATGGGTCGGCGGAGCTTCTCGCGGAGGACATAGAGCGCTATCTCCGCGGGCTCCCCGTTCTCGCGCGCCACCCGAGCCGCGCCTACTACCTCGGCAAGTTCCTGCGGCGGCATCGCACGGGGGCAACTCTCGGGGCGATCGCTGTGCTGTCGCTCATCGCGAGCACCGCCGTTGCCGTCACCCAGAGGGCCACAGCGCAGCGCGAGCGCGACCGCGCGACCGCGGCGCTGACGCAGGCGCAACAAGCACTTCGGGAGTCGGACGAGACGACGAGCTTTCTCGCCGGCCTGTTCGACGTGAACGTGCCGGCCCCGGGGGGCGCGCCACCCGGCACGACGGAGGAACTGATCGCGCGCGGCATGGGGCAGATCGAACAGCTCGGCAACCGTCCGCTCGTGCAGGCGCGCATGCTCGAGGGAATCGGGCGCATCTACCAGAATGCGGGACGCTTCGCCGACGCGAAGCAGGCATACGACCGCTCGCTCGTACTGCGTCGTGCCAATGGCGCCGGCGAGAGTGCCGAGACGGCCACGACGCTGCTCCACATGGCCAACACGCTGCGTGTGACCGGCAGTTATGCCGCCGCCGATTCGGCGGCGTGGCAGGCGCTTCGGATTTACCAGAA
>Ga0075424_100003195_pt1 | contig 15247 bp, 16 predicted proteins | sample SoiMethybrSBSTD3_FD_75301 | JGI IMG/M metagenome (GOLD analysis project Ga0075424, IMG submission 75301) | Bulk soil microbial communities from a Populus tree surrounding site in Tennessee, USA - Soil MetaG P. TD hybrid SBSTD3 | ecosystem: Environmental > Terrestrial > Soil > Tree plantation... | reverse complement strand
GCATCGACGGCCAGCCGCGAACCGTCGTCGGCGTCATGCCACCCGGCTTCTGGTTTCCGGATCCCACAACGCGCATCTGGATTCCGCAGCCACTCAGGCCGGAGAACCGCTCCGGTAACTATGCGTTCCTCGGACGGATCGCACCGCAATTCACCATCGACCGAATGTCGGGACCGATCGCCGAGTTCGTCCGCATCCTCGGTGAGCGCTTCCAGTATCCGGCGCAATGGGACAAGACGAAGTCTCCGGTGCTCACGCCTCTCCGCAAATACCTCGTCGGCTCACTCACGCCGGCGCTCGTGGCCACGTTCGTCGCCATGGGGCTCATCCTCCTCATCGCCTGCGCGAACGTCGCCGCCCTCATGCTCGGCCAGGTAGAAGGCCGGACGACCGAGTTGGCCGTGCGGTCCGCGTTAGGTGCGAATCGTGTGCGGTTGACGCAGCAGCTCGTTGCCGAGGCCGCCTTGCTTGGCGTGGCCGCCGGGATCGTCGGCGCGCTGCTCGCGGCGCTGGCCTTCCGCGGCCTCGTCGCCGCCCTTCCACTCGGCGCGTGGGGCGAGGCGGCCACGCTGAGCTGGAGCCTCTTCGTGGCGGCGATGATCGCCGCGGTCCTCGCCGCGGCCATGGTCGCCATCGCGCCGGGCGTCGCCATGTGGCGCGGGAACCTGCGCGCGGTCATTGGCAGCTCGCGCACAGGTGGCATTGCCGGCCGCGGCGGGCGCCTCGAGGGATCGCTCGTGGTGGCCGAGGTCGCGCTCGCAGTCGTGATGGCTGCCGGCGCGGGGCTGCTCGTCCGCAGCGTGGCGAAGCTGTATGCCATCGACCCGGGAATCGACACGCGGAACGTCGGGGTGCTAGACATCGTGCTGCCTAACGAAATGCAGCTGCCGCGTCGCTTCCAGGCGTTGCGCGAGGTCACTGCCGCCTTGACCACACTGCCCGGGGTCACGACGGCCGGAGTTGCGCAGGTCCTTCCGATTCGCAATGGAGGGTGGAGCTCCGACATTCGGGTACAGGGCGACGCGAACCCGGAGGTCACGACGACGTTCGTGCGGTTCGTGACGCCAACGTACCTGCAGACGTTGGGGGTCGAGCTGCGGGACGGGCGGATGTTCACGGACGCGGACCGGGCGTCGGTCGGTGTCTCGACGGCGGTGATCGTGAACGAATCGCTCGTGAAGAAGTACTTTCCCGGCGTGAACCCCATCGGACGCCGCATCTCGACCGGATTCGGCGACTCGTTAGGTGTAGTGGTCGGCGTCGTCGACGATGTGGCCGAAGGCCATCTGACGGATGCGGCGGCCCCGGCGCGATACATGCTCCCCGAGACGCTGCCGTTCATGGCAGCCGGGCAAGGGGTCGTGTTCCGCACGAGCGGCCGCAATCCCGCCGCAATCCTCGAGGAAGCACGCACGCTGGTGCGCCGGACCATTCCCGGTGTGGGGGTCGAACATGTCTCCACGATGGAGCAGGAGTTCGCCACTGCCGTCGGCCCAGCCCGGCAGGTGATGATGCTCCTCGCCATTCTCGCGGCCCTCGCGCTGGCGTTGGGTGCGGTCGGCGTGTACGGCGTGATCTCGCACTTCGTGAACCGCCGAAGCCGCGATTGGGGCGTCCGCTTGGCGCTGGGGATGATGCCATCGAAAGTCGTACGCATGATCGTCATGCGCGGAACGGCCCTGGTCGGGCTGGGCATCGTGCTGGGTATCGCAGCGTTCTTCGCGCTCGCGCGGCTCCTGGGGTCGCTGCTCTACGGCGTGGGTGCCAGCGACCCGTTCGCGATGGCCTCGGCCACCGCGGTGCTGCTCGTCGTCGGCGTCCTCGCGGCAGTCATCCCCGGCATGCGCGCGAGTCGCACGGACCCCGCCATCGTGCTCCGCGAACAATGAGCTCCGACAATTCCCTCGGCGTCTTCGAGGAGCAGGTGATGCTCGCGGTGCTCCACGCGCGCGAGGACGCGTATGGGATGAACGTGCGTCGCGAGATCGAGACCCGCACCGATCGCGACGTCGCGATCGGTGCGGTCTACGCGACGCTCGATCGCCTGGAGCAGAAGGGTCTCATCGCATCCACGCGTGTGGCTGGCGACGGTGGCTCGCGGCGCGTGTTCTCCGTGACCGCTGCCGGCACACGCGCGCTGTACGAGACGCGCGCGATGCGAGACCGACTCTGGGAGGGCCTCGATGTGCGGCTGCTCGGTGCGAAGTCGCGCGCGTAAGGTAGTGGACGAAAGTCTTGTCCCACGGAGAACATCAAAGACCTCACGCGGATGACCAACGATCACGACGATGACGCGGATTGGCTCCGTGGGCACGGACACTCCCTACCGCCCGGCAGGTGCTCGGTTCCGTTGTTCAAAACCAAAGAACCGTTTTCGAGGCCGAGATGGTTGGATGTCCTCCAAACAAATCCGCGTCATCGTGGTGATCGTGGTTCATCCGCGTTAGGTCTTGCCGTTGTTTTGTCGTCGTCGTTTCTCAGCTCGTCCCTTGTTGCCTGTCGGACCAGATCCGGCGACGCGACGACGCGCTTGAACTGTACCGAGCTGCCGAAGTTCATGACGAGGCCCACTTCCAGGCCCGACGCGCGCAGGTAGTTCGACGCCTGTGCGCGGTGTGCCAGGTGGATGGCTTTGGCCACTTTGGTCTCGAAAATTCACTTTCTGGTCCACGACCAGGTCCGCGACGTAGCGGCCCACCGAACAACCGCGATAGACGACCGCGAACGCGACATTGCGATCGACTGACACGCCGCGGTGGCGGAGCTCGACCGTCAAGGCGTTGGCGTACACGGCTTCGAGGAAGCCCGCGCCCAGCACATTGTGGGCCTCGAACCCCGCGCCAATGATCTGGTTCGTCAGGTTGCCGTGGGGCAGATGCCCCCAATCCGGGCCATCGCGGCGAGCCACTGCTGGCGCCGCCGGCTCGCTGGCGGTGTCGTCACGAGTGTCCATGACGTCGAGATGCGCGTTCCTCCAATCGGGTATCATCGATCCATCTCGTGGTGGCGCCGATTCACAGCCTCGACCAAAACGACCTGCGAGTCTTAGACAGCAAATGAACCACAGAGGTCGCGGAGGTCTCGGAGATTACTCGGTGCCTAACGAGCAATGATTCTCTCCGTGTCCTCTGACCTCTGTGGTTAGATTCAATCAGGCTGCCACCTCCGACCGCGTGGCTTCCAGAAATACCGCGGAAGCACCCGGCCCCGGACATCGAACTCGACCCCCTCCTCCTCGAGCAGATCGCGCTGCCAGCGCGCGTCCTCCGGGTACGCACGCTTCGCGATCTCCCCCGCGGCGTTCAGCACACGCTGCCACGGCACGCCGGAGTCGTCGCTCAGGTGATGCAGCGCGTAGCCCACCTGCCTGGCGTGCCGAGGAATCCCCGCGAGCTCCGCGATCTGCCCGTAGCTCGCTACGCGCCCACGCGGGATGCGCTTGACGACGTTGTAGATCCGCGTGTAGTGGTCGGATGCCAAGGGCGGTGAAGCGATCGTGGAACGTCAGGTGCTCGCGAGGCCGCGCACCATCAGCCAGTCATCATCGACGCGTTTGCCGAGACGGAATTTCGCCGTCCCCGCCTTTCGGAATCCGCTCTTCTCGTAGAACGCGATCGCGCGGTGGTTATCCTGGTACACGAGCAGCCACAGCGCGTCCGCGCCGCGCGAACGCGCTTCCGCAATGCATGCCGACATCAGCACTCGCGCGATGCCTCGCCCATGCCATGGGCGGTCCACGTAGAATCGCGAGATCTCGAGCGCGAATCGGCCCTCGAGCGCCGGCGGAGCAGGCGGCTGCCGGAGATGCGCGAACCCCAGGAGACCGTTGCGGGCGTCCTCGATCACGAGAACCCGTCCCCCCGGTTCTGTGAGCTCGGCCCACTGCTGCAACGGACTGAACGCGTGCGACACGTAGTCATCGACGTCCGCCGGGTCGTACCCGTCGGCGTACGTTTCCCGGAAGAGCCGCTCCGCAAAGGCGCTGAACGGAGTCGCCTCATCTGCGCGCAGCGCGCGAATACACGGTTCGGCGAACCGTGGCATGACGTCGCCGGGAATCGTCATCGCAGCTTCAGCCGTCCCTCGAGCCAGCCGAGCGCGGTACCGGCCAGCGGCAGGAGCACGAACGAGAGGATCGCGAGCGCAACGCGTGCGCGCCCGGCGAGGCGCGGAATCACTCCCGCCAGCAGCTCCCCGCTCACCACGGCGAGCGCGAACAAGAGAAGCCCGGCAATGAGCCCGAGCACGAGCCCGGACACCGCGCTCCAGCCGAGGATCGTCGCTCTCACTGCCTAACGCGCTCCGGTGCTGGCCAACGATCCATCCCAGATGGGACGAAGCTGGAAGGCGAACATCTGGAATTGCGGCGCGAGCGTCGCCGGTTCACGCGCGAGGACGCACATCTCCGGCGACGGACCTAACGTCATCTTGCGCACCCACAGCGAGCCCCCGACCGGCGCCAGGGCGGGCTCGATGGCGGCGTACAGCTGCGGATAGGACATGCCGGCCGGCTTCACGAACCACTGGGCCGAACGCGGCGACGTCGGCGCGGTGCCAAGCTTGAGCTGATAGAGTGCCGCGGTGCCGGACGCGGCGAGCGATGCGGCCGTGTCGTGCGCGGCTTTCCGGCCCGCTGTCACCGCCGCGATGTCGAGTGGATCGAGCGCAGCGGAATCGCGAACGACATACCAGTCCTCGTAGGCGTCGCCGCCCTGATTCGCCCACGGCGCCCCGGCGATCGCGTGAGAGAACGATCGGACGAACCCCGCGCTCGGCGATGCGGTCAGAACGCGCTGGAATTCCTGCTGAGCGGTCTCGTAGGCGCTGCGCTCGGCCGACGGATGCCGCCAGTGCCAGAACACGTAGGCGAGAAAACTTTCGCGAGTCACGGAAGGGTCACCACACACATGGGGACGTGGAAAATGTCCTCTCAGGTGGGTCTCCCGCTACTTCGCCAACACGAACTCCAACGGCGCGCCTCGGGGAGCAATCTTGACGAGACGATGCGTCGCATCGGTCGTGACGAACATCGCGACGGACGCCTGCCCGCCCGAGAGCTCGACGCGATACACGTCGAACGTCCCGGCAGGTACCGTGAGCTGTTCCGTGCCTTTGACCGCGAACGTGACCGGCTGAACGTATCCCTTGCCCGACAGGAACACTGGCAGCGTGATGGACGCCGTCGGCGACCACTGGAGCGCCGGCAGCACCGTCGTGAGCAAGTTGTCGTCGATTGCTCCCGCGGCCACCGTTGTGTCGATCGGCGTGGTCACGAGGCCGGCCGTCGATGGCGTGGTCGCGCTACCCTTGGCGCGTCCGTCGTGATAGGCGATGTCGATGCTGGTGTTCTGGCCGCGGACCTGCCCGGTCTGTTTCGTCGATCGCATTGCTCCGTCGGGCGCGAACTCCACCTCGGTGTGCTGCGTCATGATCGGCCCGATCTGGACGTCGTCGATCATGCGCAGTCCGGTCTCCGTTCGCTCAATGGTCGTGCGCTGAAACCCCAGTGGGTTCCCCTGGATCATCACGACGAAGCTGTCCGTGCGGGGGGCGAGCGCCGCGATGTTCATCGGAGACTGTGCAGCCAGCGGTGCCGACGTCACGCAGAGAAGGACGGCCAGACAGGCGGGTTTCATCGAAAGTGCCGGAGAACGAAGGAATGCCGGGAGGACACTCGCGGGGTGTGCCTTACGAAAATCGACGCGCGTCGGCGAGCCCGGGCAACGGGGACGGGAGGTGAGCCGCCGGGTTGAACCGAAAAAACCCTGGCTCCAAGCGAACCGGGTACTGGCGGCATCTAGAAATCATTGGTGCGTGTCGGTCTCCCACAGCTTCCGCCTCGACATGATTGGATCACTTACGCCGCTGGTTGGTTGCCGCGCGTTCGGTCGCGTGATCGCGGCCTCGCTCACCATCGCCGTGACCGCTTCGCCAAGGACGGCGGCTGCGCAGAACCCACTTCGACACTGGACCGAGGCGATCGACTCACGATTCGCGATGAGTCAGCCGGTTATCGCGTACGTCCTTCACGTGGACTCGGCGGACCTGTCCGGTTTCGACGTCTCGATGACGGTTCGCGGCCCGCGCGATACGACGCTGCTCGCGATGGCGGCCCATCCGGAATACGACGACAAGTACTGGCGGTTCGTTCGCAATGTGCGCGTCGAGGACACGCGGGGCGGCGCGAGCATTTCGCGTGTGGACAGCGCTCTGTGGCGAGTGGTCGCGCCCGGCGGGTCGTTCGTCGTGAGGTACCGACTCCAATTGCCGGCCGAACCGCCAGGCGAACGGGCTGCGTGGAAGCCTTTCCTCGCGCCGACCGGCGGGCTCCTCGGCGGCACGCACTCGTTCATGTACGTCGTCGGTGCGACGCTCGCGGCGTCCTATGTGACGCTGGAGCTGCCCACCGGCTGGTCGATCGCGACTGCGCTCACGCCGACGTCCGATGCGCGCACGTTCTCCGCGCCGAGTACGCTCGTCCTGGTCGAATCGCCCATGCTGGTCGGTCGACTTCGAGACTGGCATTTCACGGTCGATGCGGTCCCGCATCGTGTCGTGTATTGGTCGCTGCCGGACGCCGTGCCGTTCGACTCTACCGCGGTGGTCGCGGCGATCGCGAAGCTGGCGCGCGAGGCGAGCGCAGTCTTCGGGCGACTGCCGTACCGGGACTACGTGTACCAGCTGCAGGATGGCGCCTACGGTGCCCTCGAGCACCCGGCGTCCGTGACGTTAGGCGCGCGAAGTCGCGAGCTCGCGGAAGGGCCCGCGTCGTTTCTGGGTGAATTGGCCCACGAGTACTTCCACACCTGGAACCTGATGCGCATCCGGCCCGTGGAGTACGGCGACGTGTCGTATCGGACGCCGCCACGATCGCGAGGGCTGTGGTTCAGCGAAGGGCTTTCGATGTTCTACTCCGACCTGCTGCGGCGACGCGCCGGACTGCCTACGGGACAGCCCACCCGCGTAGCTCACCTCGAAACGGCGATCGCTCGGTACCTGTCGAATCCGGGCAACGGACGACTGTCGGCGGAGCGTGTGAGCGAGGCGGAATACGGCAACGATCCAGCAGCGCTCGGCGATTACTCGGCCAGCACGCATCTTCAGGGCGAGCTGATCGCGGCCGTGATGGACCTCGAGATCCGGCACGCGACGAGCGGCCGTCGGTCGATGGACGACGTGATGCGCCTCATGATGGAGCGTTACTCCGGTGAGCGCGGATTCACGGGGCGCGACGTGGAGCGCGTGATCGCCCAGGTCTGCGGCTGCTCGGTGACGCCATTCTTCGACGCCCATGTGCGAAGCGGCAAGCCGATTCCCTTCGACGACTACCTGCGCTACGTCGGGCTCCGCGCGGACGTGACCTGGCGGCCCGCGTTAGGCCAGGATGGCCGGCCGGTGCCGGACTTTCGCGCGTACCCGTACGACCCGGATGACGGAACCGGGCTGCGGTTGGCGATCTCCGATCCGTCGAGCGCGTGGGGCAAGGCGGGGTTGCACACCGGTGATCGCCTCCGGGCGATGAACGGACAGCCGATCTCCACGCGGGAAGAAGTGCGCGACGTGCTCCGGCAGTTGAAGTCCGGCGATACGGTCCGCGTGGAGGTCGAGCGTGGTGGTGCGCGTCGAATGGCCACCGTCGTCATGGCGCCCTTCGACCGACCCTTCGTTCAACTGCGTGAGGTGGCATCGCCCACGCCCGCCCAGCGCGCGTTGCGTACCCAGTGGGAAGCGGCAGCGCCGTGATGCCTTCCGCCTAACGCCAGCCACGCGCGGCGCGCGCTGTGCCTATCCGCTCCATCGCGGATTCGAGCACGTGAGGCTCGGCCACGTAGGACAGGCGGAAATAGCCGGTGCCTCCCGGCCCGAACGCGCTGCCCGGCGTGACGACGACGTGCGCGTCATCGAGCATCGCCCGCGCGAACGTCCAGTCATCAACGCCATCCGGCACGCGACGCCAGAGGTACATGGCGCCGCGCGGAGGATCCGCGCGATCGCCCAACCGGCGCATGACGCTCGTGATGGCATCGCGGCGCGCGCGGTACGTGGCGGCGACCGGCGCCGAGAGCTCCGCGTAGTGGTCGAACGCGTGGGCGGCGCCGTACTGAACCACCGACGGCGCCCCGTAGCCTACGTTCGTGCGATATGCCGCAAGCGCGTCGATCAATGCGGCCGCACCCACCGCGAACCCAACGCGAACGCCCGCCATGTTGAACGACTTCGAGCACGAATGGAACTCGATCGTGACGTCCTTCGCTCCCGGGATCTCGAGCGCGCTCGGTGCCACGAATCCGTCGAACGTGATCTGACTGTACGCGAGATCGCTTATGAGGATCAGCCCGTGCTGATGTGCAAAAGCCACGGCGCGCTCGAAGTACTCGCGCTCGGCGACGGCTCCCGTCGGATTGTTGGGGTAGTTCACGATCAGGATGCGTGCGCGTCGAAGCACGCTTGATGGCACCGCGTCGAAGTCTGCCAGAAACCCGGTGCTCGCGCGCATCGGGATGAAGTGGACCTCTGCGCCCGCGAGGAGCGACGCCCGCGCGTACACCGGATAGTAGATCTCCGGAACGAGCACGACGTCTCCGCTGCCAGCCGTCGCGGTGATGAGCTGCGCGATGCCCTCCTTTGCCCCGGCGAGCGCGAGCACTTCGGTTGCGGCGTCGGTCTGAACGCCGAATCGGTGCTTCATGAACCGCGCGACCGACTCGAGATACATCGGCACGCCGCGAAACGGCGGGTAGCCATGCGTGGCGGGGTCGGCAGCGGCTCGCTGCAGTGCTTCGATGATCGACGGTGGGGTCGGCCGGTCGGGGCTTCCGATACCGAGGTCGTCGAACGTCACGCCGCGTTGCCGAGCGTCGGCCTTGAGCCGGTCGAGCTCCGCGAAGACGTAAGGCGGCAGCGAGTCGAGCGCTTTGCTCAGACGGGCAATCTCGAGAGGCGTCGAGGTCATGATGAAAGAAAGTTAAGCCACTACGGTGAACCGCGTTCGGCGTACGACGACGCACCGTGACGGTCGTTGCGAGCCCCGGAACCTGCTCGTCACCCTCGTACCGTCCGAAGTACGACGTCTCGAGGTCACCGAAAATGTCATCCCGTTCAATTCCGCCCTGCGATCACGAGCTGCGCCCTGGAACGGCCGTGTGTCTCCGGTGTCAGCATGCCGAGCGCGCCGCCCGGCGCGCTCGCCAACGGCAGATAATGGCGCGCGGTACCGCCGTCGCCATGGTGCTCGGGGTGATCGCCGCGATCGGAATGGCTGGCGCCTCCGTGATCAGGAATCGGGCGTGGACCGAAGGTACGGAGACGCTGGTGCGCAGCGCGGAGCCGCAGGCCGATTCAGCGACCGATGCCACGGTGTCGCCCACGACGGACCCTACGCCGACAGTGGAGGTTCCCCAGCGGACTGCCGGAAGCTCGGCTGCGCCGGCGGCGATGGCGGTAAGCAGGCCAGCTGCAGCCGGGATGAGAGTCGCGCCGGTCGTGCCTGTGGGTGGCACGGCACTCCGTGACTCGATGGTCGCCGATCGTGCTGGCGACACCGTGCGTGTGCGGTTCGACCTGGAGCTGTCCCGGACCCGCCGTCCGGAGAAGTTCGAGGCGATCGTCCGATCGACGCTGCCGCAGGTGTACGGCGCCGCGGTAGACTCGGCGCTTCGGGCGTTGCCGGAGGGTGCGGTGGCGCGGGCTGGCGATCTCGTCACCACGCTGCCGGAGCAGGGCTTCCACATCCAACTGCCGGGCGGGCGGATGATCGCGGTGTGGCCGGAGACGCGTCCGGGCCGGGATGGTCCGCTGGTGGTCGCCTATCGCGCGGTCGCCTCGCCCTGATCGCGCTCACTGCCTAACGGCGCTGTCGCGACTCGCGGCGCGCTGACTGGTTCGACCGCTCGCGAATCAGGTCGAGGACGGCGACCTCGTCGCGGCGAAGGCCCGGAGGGCGAGCGGCGTCGCGTGGGACGCTCCGCTCATCGCCCGTCGCTGGGGCGATCGTGACGCCGTCGCGATATGCGTCGATGACCGCCGGGTGAACGTAGTACTTCCGGCAAACGGCGCGCGTATTCCCGAGGCGCTTCGCGACCTGGTCGATCGCCCGGACCACGTTCGCGTTCGCTTCCTTCTCCGTGGCGACGCCGCCGAGATCGCGCAGCGCCTGCGCGGCGAGGATCGTTCCGGCCCAGGTTCGATAGTCCTTGGCGGTGATCTGCCGGTCCGCGATCTCGCGGATGTACTGGTTGATATCGCCGGCGTCGACGCTCTGGCGACGACCGTCGTCATCGAGGTATTGGAACAGCTCCTGGCCCGGGAGCTCCTGGCAGTGCTGGACGATGCGGGCAATGCGACGGTCTGTGACCGCCACGGAGTGAGGGACGCCGCTCTTCCCGCGGAACTCGAACCGAAGCTTTGCGCCGGACACGGCGACGTGGCGCCGGCGAAGCGTCGTCAGTCCGTAGGACCCGTTGTCGCGCGCATACTCGTCGCTGCCGACGCGAATGAGCGTCTTCTCGAGCAGCCACACGACGGTGGCGAGCACCTTCTCGCGCGACAGGTTCGGCTGCGAGATGTCCTGTTCCACGCGACGCCGGATGCCGGGCAGCACTTCGCTGAACTCCACCATCCGTCCGAACTTCGTGAGGTCGCGAACCTCTCGATACCGCGTGTGGTAGCGGTACTGCTTGCGACCGCGGGCGTCTCGGGCCGTGACCTGCAGATGGCCGCTCGATGACGGGCAGATCCAGACGTCGGTCCATCGCGGCGGAATCACGAGCCTGCGAATTCGTTCGAGCTCGCCTGCGTCGCGAAGCGGATCGCCGTCAGGACGCACGTACACGAACCCGCGCCCGCGCCGCCGGCGGCGAATGCCGGGACTCGAGTCGGTGACGTACCGAAGGCCGGCAGCCTGCGCCGCCTCTACGTGTTCATCGGCGATGCTCATCGTGCGCTCGCAACTCTCCGTCGCAGCCCAAAATCATCCTCGAGGCGTGTGATGCAGATCACCTCGAGTCGTGCTGGGTTTCGAGTAATCAGACGGCCCACACCGGCTAGATGGCACGACGTTCTGTGATGCGCGACGCGCGTTCCGTGACGCGTGGGTCGTGCGTCACGGATTTCGGCGTTAGGCGGCGTCGATCACGCTCTGCCTTTGCGTCGGCGATCGGGACGGCGCTGGCCGCCGGCCCTCGCGTGTCGCGCTGCTACCGCTCCCTCGACGTCCGCGGGATCCAGGCCGATCTCGAGCTCGCCGACGATGAGCTGCACGATGTACCGCGCCTCGAGGCTGCTCAGACGCGCGAGCATGTCAGCCACGAGGCGTCGCTGCACGTCAGGGTCGGTCGCCGCGACAAGGTTGTCGGCCCACCTGGCAACCCCACTCATCGCGATCCCGCTCGGCAGGCGGCCCGCGAAGACCTCGGCGGCCACTGACCCGATGTCCCCCAGCGTCGCGCACCGGCGACGGAGGCCGCTCGAGCCGACCCGCACGAGTCCCTGTATCGCGTCGACAACGATCTCCCACTCTATCCGGCGAGTCCCCGAACCGGTCGTCGGAAAAACCTCGCCGACGAAGAGTCTCGCCGCAGGGGTCACGCTCTCCTCGGCAACCGCGATGAAGTACGCGTGCACGATGGCGCGCTTCTCGGGACGGGTCGTGGCTCCCCGAATGGCGTCCGCCGTCCCGCACCAGTGAAATAGCGAATCGCGCGACCGGACCGCGCCTTGCTCCGCCCCCGCCGACTCGGCGCCTTTGGCGCCTGGGACGACTTGATGGGCAACTGACTTGGTGCTCATGATCACGCGTCAGGCAGACCCCATGCCGGGCCGATTCCGGCACTGGGCGCCGAGAGTGGTATGCCACCGGGTTGGAGACCGTTAACGGCCCGTTGTGCCTTGAAAGAGTTGGCGTTACCTTGTCCGCCAACGACGCACGTACCTCGCGAGAGGTGCGTCGATGTTCCGAAAATCCCGGGACCCTCACCGGTCCTCAAGTCCGCGTCGTGAGCGACCATTCCGGTCGCTCGGAACAGAGCCCATCGTGAGGGCAGAGTTCACGAGCCACATCTGTGATCGGTACGTTCGCTAGTCGCGCGCCCCGAACACAGCCACATTCAGGGAGCACGAGGATGCGTACGACCGGAACCGTCAAGTGGTTCAACGACAGCAAGGGGTTTGGCTTCATCACGCGCGATGACGGGCAGAAGGACTGCTTCGTTCATCACTCGGCGATCGAAGGAAAGGGGTTCAAGACGCTGGCCGAAGGCGAGCGTGTTGAATTCGACGTCGTGCAGGGCGCCAAGGGTCCTGCCGCCGAGAACGTGAAGAAGGTCGGCCGCTAAAGCCGTCCGAAACCACGGGTTCAGACGTAGCCGGGCCGAGCACTCGGTCCGGCTACGTCGTTTTACGGGAGATGCGCCACGAGCGTCTTCACCAGCACCACCGACGACAACTCAACACAAGGAGGTAGGCACTTTGATCGAGATCCAGCTCAGCGATGATGATCGCCTCGACTGGGCGCTCAAGAGCTTCAAGAAGAAGGTGCAGAAGGCCGGCATTCTCGCGGACCTGCGCCGCAAGCGCCACTACACCAAGCCGAGCGAGGCCCGCCAGTTGAAGGCCGCGGCCGCTCGCCGACGCCGCCGCGCGGCGGCGCGCCGGAGCTAACACCGGCCCCCACGTTTTCGACGGGCTAGGCCGGCCGCCACGCCGACCGCGGTTGACGGCGGCTCGTCGGAACAGGAAAGCGGGGTCGGGTCCACTGAGACCCGGCCCCGCTTCGCATTCTCCTTCCTCGTTAGGCCTGCCTGCTCCGATCAGAAGTTCGGGTTGTTGTCCCTCTCCGCGAGCGGGAGCGGATAGCAGGTCTTGCTACCGATCGGCGGGAACCCGGGCTTGAAGTACGGGTCGCCGGGAACCGGCATGTAGTTCACGTTGTTCGGATTCCGGCGGAAGTCGCCAAGCCGCCGGCCCTCGAGCCAGAAGTCGAAGCCCTTCTGGTCCATGAGCTCCGTCAGCACGCTCGCATCGTCGATTGCCCCCGCAAACGGAGGAAGTCCCGCCGCGGTGCGCCGGGCCGAAATCAGCGCGAGCTGCTCGGCGCTCGTTCCGGCTTCCGCCGCGATGTAGTCCGCGTCGAGCTTGGAAGCGAGCCGGATCGGTGTAGCGTACGCCGGGTACTTCTGCTGGGAGAAGCCAGACTGCCAGAGCATCCGCGGCGGGTATCACCGCAGAATTGGGGGGGACATCGTACCTCGTTACACCGCTCCGTCAAGCCGTTTGGGACCTCCTGACAACGACTGGTCACACATCGGTCGGATCGGCCCAGGCTATCGACGGAGTCAGCGACGGTCGAGTGCGATTCGGTGAGCGGCGGCGTTCGAACGGTGGGGGTCTGACCGAGCTGGACGCCTCAGTGAGCCGGCCGGACGGCTCCGGGGCCTAACGTTGCCCCTGTCTGTCCCCGCGCCTCGATCTGGCAGGGTTCTTCCGGTCAAATACGGCTTAGGGTTTAGAGATCAGGCCTCGCGGGCACCCTGGCCGCGATGCAATAGTATGCCGTCCGCCCGCAGCGCTTCGCGCCTCGGAGGTAGTCGACCGATGCTCCTGTCTCGCCGTCGCAGCCAGGTGGCTGCCAGTCTCGCCATCATCGCCATGTTCGGCGGCGTGTCGCTATCGCTCGGCTCGCGAGTCGAGGCGCCGTCGATACCGGACCGGATTGGCGACGACGTGTTCTGGCGTATGGTCTCCGACTACTCGGAGCCTGGGGGATTTTTCCGGTCGGATAACTTCGTCTCGAACGAGATCACGTTTCAGTGGGTTCTGCCGGAGCTTGCCAAGACGACGCGGGGGGGCGTCTACCTCGGGGTCGGACCGGATCAGAACTTCACGTACATCGTCGCGATGCAGCCCAAGATCGCGTTCATCGTCGACATCCGCCGACAGAACATGCTGCATCACTTGCTCTACAAGGCACTGATCGAGTTGTCGCCGGATCGTGCCGAGTTTCTGTCCAGGCTCTTCTCGCGACCTCGGCCCGGCGGGCTCGACGCGAACGCCGGGCCGGCCGCACTGTTCCAGGCCTATGCCAACGTGCCAGCCGACAGCACGCTGTACGCGCGGAACCTGGCGGCAGTGAAGGAACACCTCGTCGGACGGCACAAGTTCGCGCTCACGAGCGATGACCTGCGGACCATCGAATACGTGTACTCCGCATTCTTCACCGCCGGGCCGGACCTCACCTACTCGTTCACCATGCCGGGCCGCGGAGCGAGCATGATGTTCTACGGCCGCCGCATGCCCACGTACGCTGAGCTCATGATGGAGAGCGACGGGGCTGGGAATCAGCGCAGCTACCTTGCGAGCGAAGACAACTACCGCACCCTTCGCGACCTCGAGCGCAACAATCTGATCGTCCCGCTCGTGGGCGACTTCGCCGGCGACAAGGCCATCCGCACGGTCGGCCAGTACGTGCGAGACCACGGGGCAACGATCACGGCCTTCTACACGTCGAACGTGGAGCAGTACCTCTTCCAGAGCGACGACTGGAAGAAGTTCTTCGGCAACGTCGCGACGCTTCCGGTCGACACCTCGAGCACGTTCATTCGCGCGGTGTTCAACTTCACCACGATGCCGACTCAAACGGGCACGCCTGGGCCCAGATCGCGAACCATGCTCGCGTCGATCATTGAGCAGGTGCAGGCGTTCACCGAGGGGCGCATCCAGTCATACTGGGACGTGATCCAGACCTCGCGTTGATCCTCGGCGCCCGACCGGCCACAACCTGACCTCGTCGACTCCGCCCCACGGTCTCCGACAGGCGATCGGCCTAACGCGAGCGACCGCGATGGTCGTTGGTACGATCATCGGGGCTTCGATCTTCGTGCAGCCGTCGCTGGTGTCGGGTGCGGTGCCGTCGGTTTCCGGCATGCTTCTCGTGTGGGCCGTCGCCGGCGCGCTGACGCTGATTGGCGCCCTGGTGACCGCGGAGCTCGCGTCGGCTTTCCCCGGCACGGGTGGGGTCTACGTCTTCTTGCGAGAGAGCTACTCACCTCCGGTCGCGTTCCTCTGGTGCTGGGCGATGTTCTGGAGCATGCACACGGGCATCATCGCGGCGATCGCCACGGTGTGTGCGCGCTATGTGGGGTTCTTCGTCCCGCTTGGCAATACCGGCGTACGCGTCGTCGCGATCGGCGCTATCCTCGTTCTCTCGGCCGTCAACTACGTTGGCGCTAGGTACGGGACGGCCGTCCAGACC
>Ga0075424_100003194_pt1 | contig 15250 bp, 16 predicted proteins | sample SoiMethybrSBSTD3_FD_75301 | JGI IMG/M metagenome (GOLD analysis project Ga0075424, IMG submission 75301) | Bulk soil microbial communities from a Populus tree surrounding site in Tennessee, USA - Soil MetaG P. TD hybrid SBSTD3 | ecosystem: Environmental > Terrestrial > Soil > Tree plantation... | reverse complement strand
CAAAAGAAATCCAATTTTTAAAAAAAGCAGGGGCTGATGCGTTCCTAATAGGCACAAGTATCATGGAATCAGATGATATTGCATCGCAAGTCAGGAGACTCTATCTCTCACTCTAATTCCGAATGTCTTAATACTCCATCAAATTAACAAATAATGTCATCCATTATGCGGATTAGTTACCCTGTTGATGGGAGGTTTGGAAAGTATGGTGGAAAATATATTCCCGAAACTCTGGTTCCGGCAGTGGAAGAGCTGGAATCAGCCTATGAAAAATATAAGAAGGATCCACAATTTCAGGACCAACTTTCATTTTATTTGACTAGTTATGCTGGTCGCCCAACCCCTCTATATTTTGCAAAGAATCTTAGTGAGTATATTGGAGGAGCGAAAATCTATTTAAAAAGGGAAGACCTTCTGCATGGAGGTGCCCATAAAACCAATAATACACTTGGCCAAGGTTTACTGGCAAAGCGAATGGGCAAGAAGAGAATTATTGCAGAAACGGGTGCTGGTCAACATGGAGTCGGAACTGCCATAGCTTCGGCGGTACTTGGTTTGAATGCAGAGATCTACATGGGTGCAAAGGATGTGGAAAGACAAAAATTAAATGTTTTTCGGATGCAATTGCTTGGTGGGAAGGTTCATGCAGTCTTATCAGGATCTCAAACTCTTAAAGATGCAATTAATGAGGCATTGCGTGACTGGATAACTAATCTCAAAAACACTTATTATCTGATTGGGTCGGTAGTTGGACCACATCCTTATCCTATGATGGTACGGGACTTTCAAAGTGTAATAGGACAAGAAATAAAACAACAAATGCTTGAAATATCTGATAATTTGCCCAACGCTATTGTTGCATGTGTGGGAGGTGGTAGCAATGCAATAGGAACATTTTCTCCCTTTGTGGATCATTCTGATGTTTTGTTATATGGGGTAGAAGCTGGTGGTCAAGGTATTGATACAGGAAAACATTCCGCAACCCTGTCTGCTGGTTCACAAGGAATCTTACATGGAATGTTATCCTACCTTTTGCAAGATGAGTTTGGGCAAATAGTTGATACACATAGCATATCTGCGGGGTTAGACTATCCCGGGGTCGGGCCGGAGCATGCATTATTAAAGGATCTCAAAAGAGCAAAGTACATAGAGTGTATAGACGACGATGCGATAGAAGCCTTTCTAACATTGTCCAGGCTCGAGGGCATAATTCCCGCTTTGGAGCCATCTCATGCAGTATCATACGCAATGAAACTTGCAAAGAAAATGGATAAAAGCGAAAATATTGTGGTTACACTTTCCGGACGTGGAGATAAGGATGTTGAAGTTGTTTTAGAATACGTAAAAATGAAAGAAAAGACAAGAAAAAAATATGAAGGTAACTCTAAAAAATAATAGATTAAACAAGAAGTTTGATGAATTATCTAAAAAGAATGAACATGCGCTGATTTGCTACGTGGTGGCAGGATATCCTGATGTAACAACAACAGAAGATATAATCTCTTCTCTAGTGCTATCAGGAGCCGATATCATAGAAATCGGGATTCCTTTCTCTGATCCTATAGCAGACGGTTCAGTTATACAAGAGGCATCACATCAGGCGTTGTTGAGCGGCATCACACCTGAGAAATGTTTGAACATTTCGCAGAAAATTAGGAGTAAATTTCCAGACCTACCAATTCTTATTATGACCTACTCAAACATTTTGCTAAAAGCTGGCTTTAAGAATTTTATGAGAAGATCCAAGCTCTCTGGAGTAGACGGATTTATCCTCCCTGATATGGCAATTGAGGAATCTTGTTGCTACGTTGAACAAGCATCCAGACTGGGGCTTGCGACAGTATTTTTGGTATCTCCTAATACGCCCCAGAATAGGCTAAAAGCCATTATAAACAAATGTTCAGGATTTGTTTATGCAGTATCGGTATATGGAATCACTGGCCTGCGTGAGTCATTTGAAGAGTATACTCTGGATGCGATAAAGGATATTAAACAGGCTGCTGGATCAAAAATCCCTGTAGCAGTTGGTTTTGGAATCAGCAGTACTTCGCATATAAAATTCATGGTTGATGCTGGTGCAGACGCAGTAATAATAGGCAGCGCTATAATTACAAGGATAAAATCAAATGTCAATAAGAAAAAAATGCTTCAAGACTTACGTTCATATACACTTAATATGAAGAGGGCCTGCAAATAAATAAATAATTCACACTATTTATCGGGGTCATCATTAATATAAGATCCAATACATATATGTGGAATATAATCTGCTTGTGAGAAATTAAATAATCCAATATTAAAATAGACAGTTGTGAATGAAAAGGAATTAAAACATCTCTTCATAAGCTCGGTTAAGTCGAACCATATTGACAAAAATCTGTTTTTCCCAACTTCTGTAAGCGTACATACAGATATAAAAATAAAGGATGAGGGGTACTTTAGAAACTTTGATCTCATAATCGCTGTAATAGAGAAACGTGACGATTGCGATATAATATATGATTCAGCCGAAGCCTATGATAACTATCTTAACCTAGTGATGAGGAGTGGCATGCTGACCCAATTTGCTAAAAACGAAACTTGCAGAATAGATTGGATTCGATTCTATCCAGTAGAACTAAAGTCTGACAACGATGTTCTAGATGAGCGGTTGCCTAATCAAATTCTTAATGCAATTTTGACATTTGGAAGATCTATAATTGTCTTGGATGAGAATCATTCCAAGAGGGCAAAGCGACAAGGAACGCTGAGATTAATTCCAGCCACCATAATAGGTTATACAGGGAAAGATGATCGCTTCGAAATTCTTTCATTGTTCGATAGACTTGTTACAAATGGTATGTTTAACATACAAAAAAGAAAGCTAGCCAAGATTTTATTGGATAATGGAATCAAGAATAAAACTGATAAGATATACAAGTGTATTGCAACTATACAAAGGATAAATCAAAAGCTTGCTTTCAGTGAATTATATAATGAGAATTTTGTCTTTGTGAAGGAAGAATTAGAATTCATCCAAAAACTGATTGACATTCAGATTTTTTCAGAAAAAAAACTGATGTCATCTTTAATAGACGAGACCAAGAATAACAGAATCACTGATTATGTGTAGTCATAATGCTGTAGTCGTTTAACCATCAAAAATCTTCACCAATGCAGAGGCTATCGATCAGCATCAAATAAAATACGGACAATGTTATTCATTTCCTATCCAATTACATTTGATGGTGATAATGACAAATCATTAGGTCATACTTGAACTTTCCTCTTTTCCGACTGCTGGTCAAGCACCGTCGTTTTATTAGTTATTGCCAATTCCAGACGTTAGATTTGATTTTCCTAAAGTTAGAATTTTAACCTAGACATATTATATATTATTTTAGGTTAAACTTCGGGAAGTCAACTATACTTCTAACAATTTGCTTTCATCGAATGATCTTGAATTATACCAACAATACCTGAAATAATCTAAGCACCATTCATGAAACAAAGGATTGTCTTTGCTATAGAACATAGAGTTCATATCCGCCACTGCTTTATCATTTGAAGCTGGAAACATTACGGTCGATTGTTTTTCATTTAACACCACTGCTACCTGTACTTGATCCACCATCCTCCTCTCTACCAATCTTTCCTCATTTTTCAATAAATCATAGAAACCAGCATCTTTTAATAGCTCAGTTCGTTTTTTAGGAACAGCTGCCTTTTGAGGTAATATATAATTAAATTTTACGCCCTCCTCTTTTATTTTTGGTATTATAGATTCAATTAAATCCAGGGGTATTTGTGGTAACATTCCATATATGTAATCTGAAGATTCTTTGTATATCTGTTTCCATCGCTCCATAACAGCCACCATGCCATGAATATATTCAGAATTGTCAAGTGCACCAATTCTTTGAATGAATTTCATTGGAATCTCTCCTAAAAAATGGCCTGAAAAATATTCTTTGTTCCTAGAAAGAAAGTCATATGCAGGAATCTGCTTTATGATCGTATTTCCAAACGTTGTTAGGGAGAAGGTGCCATCTGAATTTTTTTTAATCAATCCTACGTCCATTAATCTGTTAACGTTTCTATGAATCTCCTGCATGGTAACATCAAGATCTTTTGCAAGCTTGGAAAGTTTGGTATCCTGTTCACTTAGTTTAAATAAAATAGATAATCTCTGCTCACTGGCTAGTTCAATGAATGTTTGCTCAGTGTTTTCAAATGAGTAATGACTAATAGTGGTAAAAGAGGAATTCCTATCCAAATCGATATCATTTCCTTTACTTGCTTTGATATCCATACAGGTCATATAGTTTATTACTATTATCTGAACTTTTTGGTATACTTGATGGCTAGTTATTATTAGGATACTCTGCTTTAGGTTATGCTGTGCCTAATGTGCTTAAGTTAACGGAGTCCCATTTTTATACATTATACTTTTATTATCCATTGTTTATAAGTTGCTAGTTTATGCGAAATCAAAGGCGAATCGGAGAAGCAGTTATGATAGCAAGTGGTATAGGTTTAGCCATAGGCGGACTATCTTTAGGAATGATGTCCCTCGCTTATGGAGGATTTGCTATCGCGGGTTTGGCAGTATTTTCGGTATTCTGGCGTTAGCTAAATTTTCTCAATCTGATTTAACCACTTATTAATCTAGAAGTTTGTCTGTCTTCTCTGTCTATTAGACATCTTTTTCTCTCCAGGCGCAATTAAGTTGCGATGGAATATCTTTTCCCAGTTATTTGGAGTATGCAATCTTCTATTTTCATTACCAAACCTTCACATTCACTATTATTTTCTGTTAGTTGTTTCTTCAGTTGATCGAGTGATTGTTCAAGGTCTCCTAGTCTATTACTGCAATTTCTTATATCGTCCTTTAATTCCTTTGATTTGTTCACAACTAGGCCATTTTTATTTTCATGTAATGCATTTAGTATGACATTAATACTTTTTATCTTGTGTTTATGTTCTGGTAACGATTTTAATATGATTTCCATGTAATGTATAGTTCTTTCAGAATCCTTGAGCTTAATTTTGCCAGATTTTACAGCCTTTTGTATCTCAACAAGAAGTGAAGTATACGACGAAGCTTCAGCATCATCAAAAATTTTCCATGGTTCTTCTGTTAGGACTCTAAGTCGACCCAATGTATCCTTTGTCATGCCATAAGAATATTTTGTAAATGCCCTAGATACATGACTATAGAGGTCAGTAATATTTCTATGGAATTCTTGTTTCTCTTTTTCTATGGCATCTATCTGTTCAAGGTTACGATGAAATTCTTTAAACTGAGTGGAGTTTTCTAAACTGCTTAGTTGATTCTTTAGCTCATCAAGCTCAAACTTCAAGGTTTCTATCTCTTTGCAAGTGTTTCCGATTTTATCTTCATTAGCTTTGATGGATGTTATCTTTTGCGACAGTATATTTAAAAGGTCGATACTTTTTACGATGACCGAATTCTCTTCTTCAAACTCCGACGTCAGTGATTTGGTCTCCTTAAGCAAGGAGGAAAGGGTTTCAAATTCGCCCTTCAATTTCCCAGCATATTTTTTCATAAACACATTCATAACTCTGTTATGCGAACCGCTAACTTCGCCAAAGCGATCTATTATAGATTCCAATTTTTCCTTGAATCTTTTAACTTCATGAATTGATTGCAGTAGAGGTAAGTCTGAGGATGTTTCTCTTCGAAGAGAAGATACCACAGTCCTCTTTGAATTTTCCACAATTGGTTTGAATCTTGCTTCTTCAAGTTTTATATCCTCTCTATCTAAGTTATTGACGACCCTTTCTATAGATCCGAGAGACTTTATAACCGATTCTTTAATAGGTGAAAGATTGCTCGCTAAGCTCTTTATCCTTTCTGATTCAATATGTTGCATGAGTTTGAGTGCGTCTGAAACCGTTAATGAATTTGTACCGTTGCGCAGCAGACTCCTTGCGTCAATATCTCTTTTCAGTTCAACAGCCTCATCTTTCTTCTTGAAAAGCCTAAAAGGAGACAATAACACTATATTTATAATCGCCATAAAAAAACTGTTATGCTTAAAAGACGGGCGGTGTTCCAATGGATGCTTGCAGAAGAGATCAATAGAGGGCTTAAGGCTACTTATTCAAATATTATCTTAGATATTTGTCCTGTAAAGAATATGTAATAGCAAAATATTGAGAATCCTCAAAAATATTACAGGTATCTTTTTCGAGACATGAGCATAATTTAACAACAACTAGATATATAATGAAACGTCGAGTTACGTATTTGATTACTAATATCGATGAGCTTTTTACATTTTTCGATAATTTTGGGTATCTGGGCATCTTTTTGATCAGTTTTGTTGGAAGTATTATTATTTTTGTTCCAATCCCTTACTTTCCGATTTTAATTGCAGCAGCATTTGACAAACACTTAGACCCCAATTTCATTTCTCTCTCAAGTGCACTTGGATCGGTGATGGGAAAGATGATAATCTTCTATGCTACTTATTACGGTCGTAAAATGTTGAATAACAATACCAAGGAGAGGATGTTCCCTCTTCATAGGCTTTTAAGTAGGTACGGATGGCTTGGTGCCTTTATCGCTGCAGCGATCCCAATCCCTGATGACGTAGTCTATATTGCACTTGGTCTTGCAAAATATAGTCCATGGAGATTTGCAAGTGCTGTTTTTTGTGGCAAGTTGGTATTAAAGGAGATCACAGTATGGGGATCACTTATTTTAGGAAGACCATTTATCGAGTACTTTGTTTCAAAATACGCTAATCCGGTCTACCTTGTTGTTGTAATAGCTGCTAGTGCCATAATTCTTGGCGCCATATTATACCTCTCTCTAAAAATTGACTGGGCTAAAATCATCGGAAAGTATTTTCCTTGGACTCTTACTGACGAAACCGACAAAAAGGAAGATACTAATAGTAAGACAGATAGTTAGTGAGAATGTGATGTCTGTTGTTGCATAGACACAAAAGTCGCAGGATGTCGACGATTTTGTTATCTTTTATTCCTAATCATATGTGATTTATTGTTGCAGGATAAGACTCATTGTCCTATGTCAAACCATTTCGCAGATGAATGGGTCAGAATGGGGAAAAAGTAGAGCAAAAAGCTAACAAAGTGTGCGCGCAGTGGCATCATTAAATGCGAATATCTATTTAAGATTAGCATCACTTCTAAACCTCGAGCTACTGACATGACTTGACTTAGCAATCGCTAATTTGGCTGCTTTGTTTAATATCACTGCTACAGTAAACGCCAAAAACAATAATTCTATAACTATAGCTTGAGAAAATTCTGGAATAACAACATATTGATCGGAGTCTGCTAAAAGTGAATAACTTTTCACTTTATACGTTTGTAATGCTTCAGTCACCGGCAAATCAAATGCAGCTTCTGAATGTGATGAAATGTTTACCGGCTCTGTCTGGGCCCTTCCAACAACAGCTATTTTTCCATCCTTGTCATACAAAGTAGCGATAATCATTGAATTTGTTGCGTCTTCTGACCCTTCATTTACAACTCTACCTTTAACATAATACACTCCAGTCAAATCTATCTTGGATGAATTGGAAGTGATCTGTAATGCTCTTGCTTTCATTTCAGTCTCTTGGCCCGCTGCAGATAGCGTATAATTCTTTACAGCATTCACAGTTTTAGTATCAATATATAATACCTCAAATGGAGATATTTCTCCAGGATTGACAGTTCTTAATTCTGATGATCGTCGGAACTCATTTAACAGCTTACCACTTGAATCGTAGAACAATGCAGTTACTACCACATTTTTCATGGCCTTGTTTGATATATTTTTCAGTTCGCCATAAACATGCATAAAGTTAGTCTCATCTACAAACGAAGATGTTTTTTGAATTGCAAAATGCTGTTGCTGTGTCTGGCCTTGTTGATGTTCTGATTGTACTTGTCGAGCAAATACATTTCCATCTCGAATCGGTATAATAGGAATCGATGATAATAGGATAATACAAACGATCCAATAGATTTGCAACTTGAACAAGGTTAGAAGAATCGATATTTAAGTATGAGAAAGCACAATAAATTATCCTTCATATTTCGATCACAAGTACTACTGTAAAATGGTATAAACAAATAAAGAGTGAGAATTTCGTTTCCTTTCTTTTACTCTTTAAGAGGAAACAAGAGCTAAATTAATGAGCGGAGTTAAAAGCATCAAAGGCATATGTCTCATATCTTAGTGCATCAGATAAAAGCTGGGTTGACTTGCTATCTTCCGCTCTATCGCCTGTAGCCAAAAAGTTGCGAAAATGCCTGTAACTTTCTATTTCTGATAGAAATGATTGTATACTGAAGTCACGGGTTTTGATGTATTTTCCCGGGGGTTGTAACGCTTTTGCTCTATCAACTAATGATTGAAATTTTGGTAGGTATTGATCAGTAATTGAAATCATATTGCCGTTGTTATACTGTTTTGCCTTCCACTTGCCTATTTCGCCTTGGTAGGTTTGGGTTAATGTCCTTGAATCTGATACGAGCCTACTGTAGGATTCTGCAAAGGTTTGTGCTTTTGCATTTTCTAATTGCAAAGACACTATGAATGAAATTATCAATCCAATTACTCCTAATCCGAGAAAAATGAGAACTCGCTGCTTTTGCGTTCGTTTCATTAACTAATACTGCCAACAGTAGGCAGGAGTGGTGAAATAAATGTTACAACTGGTTGAACACCTCCGTGACTTTCCCAATTCGATAAAGTTCCTTAATCTGTCAATCCGACCAATGATAGACATCGACTACAATAAACGCATCAGGCCGGTCAAGCTTAGAACAAAATGTCTTTCTTTTCATGTTGGTTAAATGGATCTCATCCTTCCACATTAGGTCATTTTTTGTATAATTGTATAGAGGATACTATATACTAATGGTAGTTACCATTCTTCTGACAGATGAGAAATTGCAGTGTATGTATCCAGATTTAGAATAATAATGAAATCCGGAGCCTTGGACGGGGTAGTTGGCTGCTGCTCTCAACATAGGCATTTATTAGGAGTTTCAACTTTCTTCCAAATAGTTCTATATTTGTGATCGATTAGCTCAACAGAGTACTGGTCGATTAATTTTTTTCTTATCTCATCAGAGCTTTGAAATTTCTTTTCTGCTCTCAGCTGATTACGCGTAGCGATTAACTCTTCAATTTCTTCTTTCTCTGTGTCTGTGGCTTCAAATACTTTGAGACCAAATACATCCATAAAATTTTTGAAGACTTCAAGTGCAGCCTTTGACATTTCTTGAGTGAGCTTTTCTGCTGCTGCATAACGGTTTATTTCTGCAACAAATTTCATGAATGCTGTTAGGGCTAATGTTGTGTTCATGTTGTCATCCATTGCAGAATGAAACGCTTTCATAGATTCGTCAGATAATTTCTTTATTGCCTCAGGGTTCCCTAATTCTTTTTCGCTTGCAAATCGCAATTCACACGCACATGTTTCTATCTGACGCCACCTCTGCCTGGATTCTGTCAGCAGCTTGTCAGTGTAGTCGAGAGGTTTTGAATATTGTATTGACATACTATAAATTCTTATGGTATTCATTCCCCAATTACAAAGAGCCTCTTGGATATTCACAATATTACCGAGCGATTTTGACATTTTTTCAGAATTAATAGTAACCATTCCTGTGTGCAACCATAATTTGGCAAATTGCTTTTCAGAAAAAGCCTCAGATTGTGCTATCTCGTTTTCATGATGTGGAAAAACTAGGTCATACCCTCCACCATGTATTTCAAAAGTACTACCAAAATATTTGAGTGCCATCGCAGAACATTCAATGTGCCATCCGGGCCTTCCATATCCCCAAGGACTATCCCAGATCGGTGCATCTGAATAAAACTTCCAGAGTGCAAAATCAAGGGGATCCTCCTTGGATGGATCGACTTCAACTCTACTCCCTGACTCCAACTCCTCAATAGATCTTTTGGACAGCTTACCATAATCTGAAAATGTCTTTATGCGAAAGTAAACACCCTTAGGTGAAAGATATGCATGGCCCTTTTTAATTAGTCCTTCAATCAAGTCTATCATCTCTTTTATATTCTCAGTTGCCTGAGGATATCGATCTGCTCTCAACACATTGAGACAATCGAAATCCTGATAGTAACTGCGAATATATTTTGCGGCTACCTCGTGTGCTGTTAATCGTTCTGCTTTTGCTCGGTTGATTATTTTGTCATCGACGTCCGTGAAATTTTGGATGAAGATCACTTTATAACCTCTAAAAAGAAGATATCTTCGTAGAACATCAAACAGAATTATTGTCCTTGCATGACCTATATGCGAATTATCGTATACGGTAAGACCACATAAGTAAATTCGAATAGTATTGTTCGGTGTATCTAATTCTTCTACGAGCCTTGTAAGGGTATTATACAGTCTCAAATTTGAATAATGTGGAGTTTGGATATTATATAGATACGGATGATTATGACTATGACAAGGACAATTAATTGACTAATTATTTTTTCCTTTGTATGGATATATGTCTCAGTGTATATTGTTCCACACAGATGGATTGTATCCATCTTTAGATATCCACAAATACATCGTTTCCTTTTATATCCACTTCATATGTTGTTAGCTTTACACCCTCTAAATAATCCAACAATTCGCCTGTTCTGATATTATAGTGCCATGAATGTAAAGGACATTCAACCACTTCACCATCAATCTGTCCAGGAGCCAATGATCCATCTTGATGCCGGCAGAGTGCCTCGACTGCATAAAATTTGTCATTTGCATGAAATAACGCAATTCTTGTGCCTTTGATGGTAATTTCCTTTCCTTTTTTTTCAGATATATCAGATTTATGGGCCACTTTGAGCCATGTCATTTTTGAAAGTCTTCCTATGATAGTAGATGGGGTGATATAAAACATTAGCCAGCATATGACATAGATTTAATCTATCTGTATGGGTTATTATCTCGAGTTCTTATGAAAGCTAAAGTTGATTGACAGGAGAAAACTTAGTATTAAGAGATTTAGGATAATGAAAACAAAGGCAGAATGTCACCATAATGATCGTTATCTGCAAAAGTTCATCTTCTACTTCTAGGTTACCAAAATTTATTGTCATTATATGTCCCCGATGTACGGTATGTATGCATATAAGGGGATAACTTAAAATCTAGTGCGAGCATGTGAACCTCCTACTAATGCCGGAGAAGCCTAAATATGAAAATCAAGAATGGCATTGATAGCGACAACAAAAGTGCCGTAGTTACTAGTGCTCTTCCCTACGCTAACGGCGAAATCCACCTCGGTCACATTGCTTCTACTTATCTGCCGGCAGATATTTTTACAAGATTTTTTAGACTACTTGGAAGGGAAATTTATCATGTCTGTGCAACGGATGATTTTGGAACTCCGATACTAATTAGAGCAGAAAAAGAAAACAAAATGCCTGCAGATTATGTTGGGATATGGAATAAACGTGACTATGAGGATTTTAGATCCTTTGGAATATCTTTTGATTTTTTCTACAAGACAAGCTCAACTGAAAATGTTGAATTTGTCCAATATGTTTTCAAAAAACTTTATGAAAACGGTCACATCTATGAACAGGACGTAATTCAGTTTTATTGTCAATTTGATGACAAGTTTTTGCCTGATAGATACGTCATAGGCAAATGTCCCAACTGTGGAGCGGAAAATCAGTATTCTGATTTATGTGAGAAATGCGGTCGAGTTCCTGATCAGATATTAAACCCAAAGTGTTCCATCTGCGGTAGGCCCCCAATTAAGAGAAGTAGCAAACATTATTTCTTTAAGCTTTCCACCTTCTCCCAACAGTTAAAGATGTGGTTGAATAATAACCGAAATCTCCAACCCGATATAAGAAACTATGTAATAAACTGGATTAACGAAGGCTTACAGGATTGGGATATAACAAGAGATTTATCGTGGGGCGTTCCGATCCCGATGCCTGATGCGAAGGGTAAAGTATTCTATGGATGGTTTGACAATCATCTCTGTTACATCTCTACTTTAATTACATATATTCAAAAAAAGTCATCATCAGGTATAGACGGTAAAAAATACTGGAATGACTCTGAGATATATCATTTCATAGGCAAAGACATCGTATACCATCATTATTTATTTCTACCTGCTATGCGTATGGGTATAGAAGAAGAGTACAAATTACCCGATTATATTCCTACAAGGGGTCATTTGATGCTTCATAATCAAAAGATCTCAAAGAGTCGAAACTGGTATATCAGCCTAAGAGACTTTATTGCAGCCTTCAATCCCGATTATCTGAGATTTTATATTGCATCAGTTGCTCCATATTCACAGACAGATATCAACTTCGATTGGGATGCCTTTTCTGAAAAGATAAATAATGAACTTATAGCTAATATTGGCAATTTCATAAATCGAGCACTATTTTTTGTGCAGAAGACATTTAGTGGCAGGGTTCCTGAGCCATCTTCAGAATATGATCCAGAAGACAGATATAGCATCGCAGAAATCGAAAGAATTGCAAAGGAGGTCGGCTTTTTCTTGTCAGAAAATGAATTAGATAAAGCATTAAGAAGGATCTTGAAATTTGCAACTCACTTTAATCAATACTTTCAGAAAAAACAGCCCTGGAGCAATAAGACAACAGCTAATACAACACTGTTCATCTCTGTAAATGCTGTGAGATCCTTAGCAATCATGCTGGAGCCTTTTATTCCTCTATCTTCGGAGAGAATTTGGTCTCAATTAGGGATGGATGGCGGCGATGGTAACGCCACTAACACCATACATAAACAGCAATGGAAATCCGTCTCGCAAATTAAAATACCTGCAGGCCACATTCTGGGAAACATAGAACCTATATTCCGAAAAATTGAGTCAAAGGAAATTGAAATACAAAAAGCGCAGTCGAGTAAGTAAAATAAATGAAAAAACAAACAATAGTAACCCGGGGCCTAATGGTAGGTCGTTTTCAACCATTTCATAATGGGCATCTCCATCTCTCAAAACAGATCCTTCAAGAATGTAATGAGTTGATAATTGCGATCGGCAGTGCACAATTCAACTATATCTATAAGGATCCATTTACGGCTGGTGAAAGAGTGTTGATGATACACGCAGCGCTAATGGAATCAGGAATTGACCTTGCAAGATGCTACATCATACCTGTGATAAACGACGAAAATAATGCAAGATGGCTTGGACATCTAAGGTCGATGGTTCCTCATTTTGACATCTTATATTCTGGCAACGAATTTGTTAAAAGTCTAGTACTGGAGGAGACTTTCCGGATCAAAAAACCAGATTTCTCAAAAAAGAATGAATATAATGGAACAAACATACGTAAACATTTGGCAGCGGCTTCTGCCGCCTCAGCAACAGCAACGGTGGAGAATTGGAAAACATTGGTTCCAAACGCTGTCTCTAAATTAATTGAAGAAGTAGATGGAGTCAATAGGGTTAGAATGCTGTTTAATTCTGATAGCAATCCACAACAGTGGTAACAATTTGGTATATGGATTGAGAGCCTGTCCAATTTGTCCTAATTGCGGCTCAAAGAAGTTCAAGGTCGTAGAGAGTGCTAAGGAAAGTGTAATAATAGAATGCCTGAATTGTGCCAAGAAAATCTCTGTTTAGTCGAAAAAAGGAGAAAAATATTATCAAGTACAAGATACGGAAACGTGTAGGCAGTCTTGTCACCCTCTCATGATCTCTGCAGATTATGACCCAATTTTATAAAATATATTTTTAGAAGGTCAGTTAATGTGGTTCTAACAATTGCAAGTGCGGTAATAGCGCATATATATACCAGGTTCTTATTTAGTCCTCATGTCAGCCAAGAGATGGCTTGATAATCAAGTAAATTTAGATGCAATAAAAGATCAGACAATCGCAGTGATTGGTTATGGCATTCAAGGTCGCGCACAAGCAAGTAACATGAAAGATTCTGGTATGAAGATTATCGTTGGTTTGAGAAAATATGGAAATACATGGGAAGTGGCAGAAAATGACGGTCACGATGTAATGGAAATATCCAAAGCTGCAGATAATGCCGATATCATTCATATCTTAATTCCCGATATGGAACAAGCAGATACATACAGTAAGGAAATTGCGCCATATGTGACTGAAGGTAAAGCATTAAGCTTTTCGCATGGCGCTGCCATTCACTGGAAATGGATTGTTCCCCCAACTAATGTTGATGTTTTAATGGTAGCTCCAAAGGGACCGGGGCAGAGAGTCCGTGAACTGTATCGTGATGGCTTTGGCACACCGTCACTCGTTGCCGTAGATCAGGATTATACAAGAAAGGCCTGGGATAGAGTATTAGCGATAGCCAAAGGCATTGGTAGTACAAGGCCAGGGATAATTCAGACTACCTTCAAAGAAGAGGTCGAAACGGACTGGTTTGGTGAACAAGTTGATTTATGTGGCGGGACCCATACATTGGTAAGGAATGCATTTGAGACTTTAGTTGAAGCAGGATACCAACCAGAAGTTGCATATTATGAATGCCTTCATGAATTAAAACTAATTACAGATTTGATCCACAAGTATGGTATTACTGGCATGTACAATCGAGTCAGCGAAACAGCAAGATACGGGGGCCTTACAAGGGGACCGCACATAGTTGATAAAGATTCAAAGAATAGGATGAAAGTCGTATTAGAGGAAATTCAATCAGGTCAATTTGCAGAGGAGTGGGTTAGTACTTACAAGAAGGAAGGAAAAAATTCGTTTGGCAGATATATGAAAGAGATAGAAGATCACCAGATTGAAAAAGTTGGAAAAGAGATGCGTAGAATGATGTGGCCAAAGGAGTCAAACGTTTAGTCCTATTATTAATTATTGAGTAGTTCGAATGCTGTGGTTACCCTGGCGTAGTATTGACCGATCATCAGCTTTGCTTTGGGATTACTACTGTTAGCAATCAAAACATCTCTTCAAAAGCCTTCTTTCTATTTTACTTTTTTACATGTTCTGAGATATGATTAATTATAGTAGATAATGGTGTTCCTGGACCGAAATTTCCTGTAATTCCTTCTTTTTCCAAGATCTTCTTATCACTCTCAGGAATTATACCTCCGCCCACTAGTAAAATATCATTTGCTCTGTTTTCTTTTAACATTCGTGCAACCTTTGGAAACAACACCAAGTGAGCACCATTTAGCAAACTCATAGCAACCGCATCAACATCTTCATCAATTGCTATCTTTGCAACTTGCTCCGGGGTACAGAATAACCCTGAATAGATGACTTCCATACCTGC
>Ga0075424_100003190_pt1 | contig 15264 bp, 16 predicted proteins | sample SoiMethybrSBSTD3_FD_75301 | JGI IMG/M metagenome (GOLD analysis project Ga0075424, IMG submission 75301) | Bulk soil microbial communities from a Populus tree surrounding site in Tennessee, USA - Soil MetaG P. TD hybrid SBSTD3 | ecosystem: Environmental > Terrestrial > Soil > Tree plantation... | reverse complement strand
CGATCGAGAGCACTCCACCCAGGAGACAGCCGATACGGGAGTTTTGTAGATGGAACACGGTTCACCCCTCGAAACGCGGACCAAGCGGAGTCAATCCAACCTCGGAAAGGCCTGTCGTCTTCCACCTGCACGGAATCATGGAACGGCCAGCGACAATGGTGCTTACCGAAGACGATTATCTGGACTTCATGAAGTCGGATCCCAAAAGCCTGATGCCCATTCCAATCATGGGAGCTTTCGCCGATTCATGCTTGCTCTTCCTCGGCTACAGCTTCGAAGACATGAATTTCAAGGTGATCTTTCGCAAGCTGGCGACCTACATGATGCGGGAAGGAGCGAGACACGTCTCGGTGCAGCTCGCGCCGAAGAATAAAAATGCCGAACCAACCACGGAAGAGCTAAAGCAGGTTGAGAGCCAAATTCAATACCTCCAACAGCAATACAATCTCATGAGCATCCAGGTCTACTGGGGAACTTGCGAGCAATTTGCAATCGAGCTTCGACGGCGGCGGTAAAGGTAAATCGAGATGACCAACGAGGATACACCCTACATTGGTCCCCGGCCCTTCGGACGCAATGAATCAGGGTTCTTTGGCCGCGATTCCGAGGCACAGGAGTTGTTGTCGCTGATTATCGCTCATCCCGCCGTCCTCCTCTATGCACCCTCCGGGGCAGGGAAGACATCGCTGATCAACGCCGGGCTCATCCCTCTATTAGAAGATAGAGATGTCGAGGTGCTCGGTCTGGCGCGGGTCCGAGGCGAGCCCTCCCAGACAGCACCCGCGAACATTCAGAACATCTTTACCTTCAACACACTTCTGAGCTTGCAACCCAAGTCTCGCGATCTGCGGAATCTGGGCGCCGTTAATTTGCAGGGTTATCTGAAAAGAAAGAAGTATCCCGCGCCTACGCGACGGCTTGCCAGACGCCGCGTTATAATCTTCGACCAATTTGAAGAGATTTTCAATTCCTATCCTGAGCACTGGCGGGAGCGTGCGGCTTTTCTTGACGACATCGCCCAGGCTCTGAACGATGATTCACGCCTACGTATTGTCTTTGCAATGCGGGAGGAGTATATCGCAAGCTTGGATCCGTATGCTGGGAAGCTCCCGGAGAAGCTGCAGATAAGTTTCCGGCTCGAGCCTCTGCGTAGCGAGGCCGCTTTCCTCGCCGTGACGAGACCTCTGGAGGGTACGGGACGCAAGTTCGCTCCAAGCGCGGCAGAGAGGCTTATTGAGAACCTATCCCATCTGCCAGTGAAATCTTCCGACGGTATGTCCGTTGCCTCCGGGGAATTCGTCGAGCCGTTGCAGCTCCAGATTGTTTGTCAACGCCTCTGGCGTTCCTTGCCGGAGTACGTCGAGACAATCGACGAGAACTATATTCGCGACTATGGAGACGTCGACCAGGCGCTCGCCCATTACTACGAAAGCTGCATCGCCGAGGTGGTTCACAGGTGTGGGGCGGATGAGTCCCTCCTCCGGGCCTGGTTCGAGGATGCCCTCATTACCCCAGAGGGGACACGCGGTCTCGTCTACAGGGACAGCAGAACGACCCGAGAGGTCCCCAACAAATGGGTGGACGCTCTCGAAGGACTCCACCTGATCCGCGCCGAGATGCGCAGCGGCGCTCGATGGTACGAGTTGATCCACGACCGCTTCATCAATCCGATCCGGCTGGCGAACAAGGCGTGGCGTAAGCAGAAGGCGAGGCGGTTGCTGTCCGACGCAGAGATCGAGAGTTGGATCGAGTTCAGGGCGTTCAAACAAATGGAGGTTCGCAAGCTGACCACCCAGTTGGGAAGGCCGGAGCGGATCTGGCACAAGTTTCTGGACGACCCCGGAACCAGCCGTGACCATGTACTCCAAGACTGGTGGACCGCCGAGCACGTCTTCGCGCTGGAAGTCCTCGAAGGGGGAGTGCAACTGTCGAGCAGAGTTGGACCGAACGCGCTCAAGCGTCTGGAGAATGAATGGCTCTCCAAGGTCAAACGCACGAAGGCGTATCTCCTCTGGGAGGAAGGCAATGTCTCCTCTGATGCCAGCCACCATGAGTCGGACTACTACAGGGCCTGCGAGAGTTTCCGCAAAAGGCTCGTCGATCCGGAAATCAAGTCACAGGTCGAGGACTTCCACCCTATCGAGGAGTATCTGAGGGCGAACTACCTGGACTCCCGCGGCAGGTTCGATGCTGGTAAGAAACCGGCCAAGGCGTTGCTGGACGTAAAGGCCTACCGTATCTATACACATTCCCGGGAGGACAACGCGGATCTGAATTTCTCCCATGCCCTCGGGTACGCGAAGATGTTCTATGACAACGTCCTCCCTGCGGTGAAGGGAGACGAGGAGAGCACTCTGCTCGCGCTGAAGGCCTTTCAGTACAGCAAGGCTCCCGAGAACCGGTATCTGATCATCAACTGCCTCGAGACCGCGATAGCCATCTATTTCTTCGATGCGGCGATGATCCGCAAGTTTTGGGAGGAGTCGAGTGAACAGCCCGGGTCGCAGCCCTATACCCTGAGCACCATTACAGTGGAGGGATGGACCGGTTCGTGGTCTCCCCCGCTGCGGTTCGCCGACCGGTTGAGATTTGACAAAGGAACCCTCGTGTTGCGAGGCATGCTACGCCAGAGCGAGCGGGATCAGCTTCTCGCTGATGCGCCTCCCGAACTTGCCTCCGGGATCGAGGAGCTCTATCGCCACAGCCGGCTGCTCCCCGAGGAGACTACGCTTTAGGAAAGCTCTCGGGGCGATTACTCGTGCGCCCGCCAGGCCGCGACCGGGTTGGCGAGCACGCCGAGGCCGGGGATCTCCACTTCCACCCGGTCGCCGTCCAGGAGAGGTCCGACGCCCGCCGGCGTGCCGGTGAGCAGCAGGTCCCCCGGCAGCAGGGTCATCATTCGCGAGCTGTAGAGCAACAAGTCGAGGAGCGGGAAGGCCATCTCCCGCACGTGGCCGCGCTGCCGCTCGGCGCCGTTCACCCGGGTCACCACGCCAAGGTCCTCGAGGTTGGCCCCCACCCAGACGGCCGGCCCGATCGGACAGAACGTGTCGAACGATTTCGAGCGGGCGAAGACGGCGTCTTTGCGTTGCAGGTCTCGTGCGCTGACGTCGTTGGCGCAGACGACGCCCAGCACTGCCGCGCGCGCCTCCGCCGGCGTGGCTCCGCGGCTCAGGCGACGCCGCATCACCACAGCGATCTCCCCTTCATGCTCCACCTGTTGGCTCTCTGGCGGCAGGACGATCGTCGCCTCGGGACCGATCAGGGCCGACGGCGCCTTGAGGAACAGCAGCGGCTCCTCGGGGACGGAGTTTCCCAACTCCTTGGCATGCTCCATGTAGTTGCGCCCCGCACAGACGATCTTCGTGGGACGCACCGGCGCGAGCAGCGAGGCGCTCTGTCGGGAGACGTCAGCCCCGAACGCCCAATCGCCGGGAGCGGTCTCGAACGGATCGGACAACAGGAGGCGCAGCCGCGGGTCCGACGCCGACTCGGCCACGGCCCAGGAGCCTTCGGGAGCGATGCGGTAGAGGAGCATGGGCGGGGATTGTAGCGGCTCTGCGCTAGTCCACCACGATCTGGATCGGCGCCGAGGTCAAGCCGTTCAGTGAGAGCTGCACCGTGTAGGTCCCGGCGGGTAGCTGGATGTGATCGAGCCCCCGGGTGAGGCCGGGGCAGTTGGCGATGAGAGAGCCGAGCTCGGTCGTTCGCCTCACGGATTGGCCCGGAGGAATGCTTATCCGGTCTCCTGGCATCTCGCATTCCTTACCCACGCATGGATCGGTGATGGCTGGGCTCCAATAGTCATCACCATGGACGTCGCGTTCGTCGCGCGTCAGAAGCCGTCCGGTCTTGTCGGAGACTCGAGCGGCGACGCCCCAGAGCGGTTCTTGCCCGCCATCCTTGCCGTGATCCTTTAGCCGGACCTCGGCAGACGCCGGCCCGTGATTGGTGACAATGAGCTGGATAGGGATCGGCCTACCGGAGGGAAAATGATTGCCTCCGTCTTTTCCCCACCCAAGGGCCTTGATCGTCAGCTCCAGCCCGGACTTCGGCTGAGCGAGAGCCGAGGCGCAGAAGATCGACAGGGCAAGCACCAGCGGTAATCGGGTTAAAGTACGTCGCACGTCCAGGATCACCTCCTGGCGCAGCATAGTCGGCGGAGAAGCGGTGTGCAATTGGTAGAACTGGGGGCGATCGCCTCCCTAATCCCGCCGCCGCCAAACCAACAACCAGAGAAAAAACGGCCCCCCCAGCAGCGCTGTGAGGATTCCCACCGGCAGCTCGGCGGGCGCCATCACGGTGCGGGCGCCGGCGTCGCAGAGGGTGAGGAAAGCGCCGCCGCCGAGAATGCAGGCCGGCACGAGGAAGAGGTGATCGTGCCCTACGAAGCGGCGGAGGATGTGGGGGACGATCAAGCCCACGAAGCCGATGGGTCCCGCCACCGCCACCAGGGCGCCGATCATCAACGAGGTGGCGATGAGGATCTGGAACCGCAGGCGCGCCAGATCCACGCCGCGGCTCGCCGCCATCTCCTCTCCGGTAAGCAGAAGGTTCAGCTCCCAGCGCAGAGCAACGAGCATGGCGCTCCCGCCCAGCACCCACGGCAGGAGCCAGAGCACCTCGCTGTAGCCCACCACGGAGAGACCGCCCATCATCCAGCGCACCATGCGGAAGGTCTGCGTAGAGTCGGCCAGATACTGCAAGAAGAGGATGATGGCCGAACAAGAGAGGGAAACCGCTACACCCGCCAGCAGCAGGGTTGAGGTCTCCACTCCCTCGCGTCGCAGAGCCAGACCCACGAGGAGCGCCGTGGCCCCGAGCGCTCCCGCGAAGCTGGCCAGCGCCACCAGCGAGAAGCCCAGGAGCTGACCGCCTTCGAAACGCAAGGCGAGCACCGCTCCCAGGGCTGCCCCGCCGGAGACGCCCAAGGTGTAGGGCTCGGCCAGCGGATTGCGAAAAAGCGTCTGAAACCCCAGGCCCGAGACGGCCAGGCCAGCTCCCCCGAGCAGGGCAAGCAGCACCCGCGGCAGTCGGATCTGCCAGAAGATGGACGCCGCCGTGGGCTCGCCCCGGAGCACGTCGTGAAGCGTCACCGGCTGGCTCCCTACCAGAGGCGCCACGATCACGGTGGCGATCCACAATCCGCAGAGAACCAGCAGTGCCGTCCGCGGATGCGGCCGAAAATCCCTCATGCGCCGAGGTCCAGGACCGTCACCGGCCGCTCGCCGCCACGGACGATCTCGAATCGCGCCTGGAACAGGCAGTCGAGAAGATCCGGATTGACGATCTCGGCCGGCGGACCGCAAGCGAGAGGCACGCCCGCGACGAGAGCCAGTAGACGATCCCCAAGCAGCGAGGCGAGGTTGAGGTCGTGGGTGGCCAGAACGACCGTGCGGTCCGCGCCGCTCTTCAGGCGCAGCAGGAGCGAGGCGAGATCGTGTTGATGGCGGGCGTCGAGGTGAAGGGTGGGCTCGTCCAGCACCAGCAGCTCGGACTGTTGCGCCAAGGCCGCCGCGATGTACACGGCCTGCCGCTCGCCCCCTGAGAGCTCGTCCACGGCGCGCCGCTTGAGACCGATGATTCCCACTACCGCAAGTGCCTCCTCGACCGCCGCGAAATCCGCGGCCCGGGGGGCGATCTGCAAGCGCGAGAGATGGGGATAGCGGCCCAGGAGCACCACCTCCTCCACCTTGAGCGGCACCCGCGAGGGCCGGATCTGCGGCACGTAGGCGATGCGCCGGGCGAGCTCCCGCCGCGAGAGGGCCGTGTACGGGCGATCGCCGTAGCGCAACTCGCCACCCGACGGTCGCAGCAGGCCGGTCAGCAGACGCAACAGAGTCGTCTTGCCCGCGCCGTTGGACCCCACGACGGCCAGGCACTCCCCGCGCCGGACGTCGAGGTCGAGGGGACCGAGGATCGTCCGCTCGCCGGCCCGCCACTCCAGCTCGCGGGCGGTGAGAAGAAGGAGCTCCTTCATTCGGTCCCCCGCCCAAGACCCTCATCACCCCAACCCTCTTCTCCCGCCCCCTCCCACCCCCCACACCGGGAGAAGAAGGAGAAAAGCAAGACGGCTCCAACTGGATTCCCCTCTCCCGGTGTGGGGGGTGGCGAGGGGGCGGGAGAGGGGCCAGGGGTGAGGGTCTTCGGGCGGGGGCGCTCCGAGGTAAGCAGAGCGCCCAGACCCGCCCGGCGGGAGGGTAGTAGAGCCGCCCGCATCTCGCGGTAGAACTGCGGAATCCGCGGCCCGGGGATCAGCACGTGATCACCGGCGATGACCTTGACCCGTCCCAGACGTACCGCCGGCACCTCCGGGAGCGCCTGCCAGTCGGCGACGGTCGCCGCCACGGCATCCGGCGTCAGGGGATCGGCCCGAAGCTCGAGGATGACGTCCGGCTTGCGGGCCACGATCTCCTCCAGCCCGATCTGCGGATAGAGGGTCGGCGCGTCGGCGAAGACGTTCTGGGCTCCCAGGCGCTGGAGAAGCTCGTCGAGAAAGGTTTTCGGGCCGGCCACTGTGACTTCTCCCAGTTGGCCGGAGCGCCGGCCGACGGAGATCAACACGCGCGGCGGCGGACCCGACAGGGGCGGGAGATTCAATCCTGCGCGCCACTCGGCGAGTAGACGCTGCCCCGCCTCCGGGACGCCGCAACGCCGGGCGATGATGCGGAACGAGGCTTCGACGTCGGCCAGCGACTCGTCCGGCACCACCAACACGTCAACTCCCAGCGGCTTCAGTTTGGTGCCCAGCCCCCGCTCGCTGGGAATCAGCACGGCGAGGTCAGGCTTCAGCGACACGATCCGTTCCAGATTGGGATTGAACAGCGCCCCCAGCCGCGGCTTGCGCACCGCTTCGGCGGGCCAGCGGCTGTAATCCCCCACGCCCACGACCCGGTCGCCCAGGCCCAGGGCGAAGAGAGTCTCCGTCACGCTTGGCGTGAGGGCGATGATCCGCCGAGGAACCTTTTGAGAGTGCTTCGGGGACTGCTCCCCCCGGCAGCCGGCGACAACCGGCCCCAGGAGGAGAAGCAGGAGGAGAACCCCCCTAGAAGTCGAACGCCAGGCCACCGATCAACGTCCTGCCCGGGCTGGGGAAGCCGAGCGCCGCGCTGTATTTCTCGTCGGCCACGTTCTCCACTCTAGCGTAAGGGAAAAGCCAACTGGTTGCCCGCCACTTCGCCGCGACGTCCACCCGCGTGTAGCTGGGATTGACGGCGGTCGCGAAGGTGACGGGATCGAGATCCGCCCGCTCGCCGATCCAGCGGCCCACGGCGTTGAGAGTCCAGCGCCCGGGCCGCGCCGTGACGGTGAGATGAGCGCTCCTCTTCGGCCGACGGAGCAGCTCGAGCCCGGTGTCCAGATCCTTGGGGTTCATCCAGGTGCCGTCGAGCGATGCCGAGACGATGCCTCGCCGCACGCCCACTTCGGCCTCGACGCCGCGGGTTTGAGCGCGGCCGACGTTGACGCTGCGGAAGGTGGCCAGATCGAAGTCGATGAGGTTGCGCAGCCGGTTCTGAAACCCCGTCACGGCCAACCTCCAGCCTCCGGCCTCGTGCTCGAGGCCCACCTCGTAGCTCGCGTCCCGCTCGGGCTTGAGGTCGGGGTTGCCGCTGCCGGGAAAAAACAGATCGCCCAGCGCCGGCGCGCGGAACGCCTCGCCGTAGCTCGCCCGCAGCCGGGTGCTCTCGCCGAGCTTTACCACGGCGCCCGTCCGCAGACTGGTCTGGCCGCCGTAGACGTCGTTGTCGTCGCGGCGCAGACCGAGCTCGAGGTGGACCGGTCCGGCCCCCCACGCCGCCTGGCCGAAGGCCGCCCACGTCCGCTGGTGAGCGCCGTCGAGGTTGGTGAAGGAGCCCGAGGTGTTGGTCACCTCCAGCCGTTGCACCTCGCCGCCGAAGGCGAAGCGCAGGTCGCCGCTGCCGTGCCAGGAAGCCACGGCCCGGCCGCGCAGGGCCTGGGACTGGGTGTCCGAGGAGCCGAAACCAGAAGTGTCCAGCCGGTCGCGGAAGGCGCTGTCGAAATCCGTCCGCGAAACCTGCGCCTCCACTCCCCAGGGGCCCTGCTCCGAGCGGAAGGGCACCGCCACCTCCCGCTCCTGCCACGAAATGTTGCGCTCCGGCGTGGGCGTGACGCCGGAAAAGGGGATGCCCGTTTGCGAGTCGTTGGCCCGCACCATCAATCCCAAGCTGGAAGCGGTGCCCAGGGGAAAGAGGACCCGCGCCACGCCCTCCTCGCTATCGAAGGAATCGTTGGTGAACTCCCCGTCCCCGCGGCGCACGTGCCCCGTGAGGTCGAGGCGCGCCCGGCCAAGTTCGAAGCCGGCGGCGACGCCTCCCCGCTTGTAGGCGTTCTCCCCTGCCTCGACGTTCACCGTCCCTCCCTGCCGCGTGCCAGTGAGAACCTGTACCACGCCGCCTACCGCATCGCTGCCGTAGAGCGCGCTGAACGGTCCGCGGACAACCTCCACGCGGTCCACGCCGTCGAGCGGCACGAACTGCCAGTTGGCGCCGCCGAAGAAGGGATCGTTCAAGGGAATGCCATTCCACAACAGCAGCGTCTGATTGGAGTTGGTGCCGCGGGTGAAGAGAGAGGTCTGCTGGCCGGGAGAACCCGCCTGGACGACCGAAAGACCGGGAACGGTATTGAGGAGGTCCGCCAGATCGCGGCTCTGCCGGGCCTCGATCTCCTTGCCGTCGATGACGGTGACCGCGACCGGCACGTCGGCGCGCACTTCAGTGTCCGCGGAAGCGGTGACTACGACGTCGTCATGGAAGACGGGAACAGGAACCGGGGCCGGCCCCTGGGCTACGACCGGCCATCCCCCCCCGAGGATACCGGCGGTCAGGATCAATAGGATCCGACGCATCGTTTTTGCTCCTTTCGCAAAAAGCAACGCCCCATGTCCGAGGAGATGGGGCGCAGGAGCAAGGGCGAAGCCCGTCCAAACCCTCGCCCGCTCCCCGCGGGAGGCGTTGGACGGTATGGCAGGTCTCCTGGCTTCCGGATCTTCCTACTCCCGGTCCTTCCCACGCGGGCAACCCTCTCTGAAATCAGCTGGAGGATCCCACCCGTGCAGTGGCTTTTTCCGGTTTCGTACCCGGTTACAGTGGCGGGGGCCGCGCCGGTATCGCACCGGCTTCCCTCAAAACGCCCGTCGTCTCCCGATCTCAGGGAGCGCGAGCGTCACCGTACCGTCTGGTCTGTCAAAGAGGTCCCCCACGTCGGAGGACTTGGAAACGACTAATGGTCGCGCGGCTGCGCGGTCACGATGGGCTGCGAGCCCTGCGGCGGCATCACGTTGCTGGTCATGCCATTGGCGCCATAGCCGGCGGCTCCATAGCCGGAGAAAGCGGCTGGAATGCCCTGGGTCTGCTCGGTTGCCACGCCCTGCTGGATCGAGTAGTGCTGCTGCCTCTCCTGCATCTCCAGCGTCTTTGCGGCCAGGGCGAGATACCGGTTGGCCACCTCGTCCTGAGGGTTGGTCTTGCCGATCTCGGGTAGATCGTTCGAGAACCGTCCCAGGGCAATGGCCGTGCTGCTGATCCGAACGCCGAAGCCGGCCGTGGGATCCACGACCTTGATGTCGGTGATCTCGTCCTTCGGGAAGCCCACCCAGTTGCCGACTTCCGTCATCAGCATGACCATGTTGGGATCCCAATTCGCCTGCTGCGGCTGGACCGCGGAGTCGACCACGGTGCCGTTCTTCAAAGTCACATGGAACACCTCGGCCGTCGCCGGCACGGCGAGCAGGACGAAGGTGAGCACCAGGAGCGCTAACGGCCAGACACGAGGAGTCGATCGAATCGAGTGGAGCATGGGGCGCAACCTCCGGCGGCGGACAGCCGCATTGAAAGCTGTCTACAAGCTTAGCACCGAAAAGTCTAGATCGCGAGCTGATCTCTCAGTTGCCGGCGAAAAAGGCCGGCGCCGCCGTAGGCCGGGTGGCGCAGGGCCGGTGCCGCCACCCCCAGCGCGGCCAGCGCCGCCTGGGCCGTGCGGCCGACCGCCATGACCCGGGCATCCCCCAGCTCGGCAAGAAGGGCTTCGAGCACGTCCAGGTTTGCCGTCACCAGTCTGCGCTCCGGCGTGCGGTTGCTGAGCGGCCCCCTCTCGGCGAACGGGTGCCAGGGGAACGTGTTCCACAGCAGCGCACCGCGGGCGTCGCCGCCGAGAGCGTCCCAAACGACGCTGCCCGAGGGCTCCAGCCATAAGTCCGGGTTGCGGCTGGTGGCCTGGAAAGGGGGCCGACCGGCCCAGGGCAGCAGGCGGCCGGCCCGCCCCGCGAGCTGCCGCTCGCTGGTGAAGGCGATGCCCGAGAAGCGGCCGCCGCGAAAACCCAGGGCCTCCCCCAAAAGCACCAACCTGGGCACTCCCACCCGCTCCAGATAGGCTTCCAGGTTTCCCCGCCGCCGCCGCGCCGCCGCTGGACCGTCGAGATCGGGAAACGACTCCCGATAAGGATTCACCACCCTTCGGGCCATCCCTCGGGGACCCCGGTAAAGCCGGCGGAGGACGGCGGAGAGATCCATAGCGCCGGCAGTCTAGCGCGGCGGTCGCGACCTTTCGCCTCCCGCCGCGTACGGAACGGCCGAGAGGTCAGAGATCCCGACTTCGCGCGTTTCTTAGAAGCGGTCCGGGAACTGGCTGACAATACCTTTGGTCAGCGTGTCGGCCAAGGAGAGAATGTGTTCCTTCACCCGATCGTAGTCCTTGGCGTCCTCGGCCCACTTGCCGCCGAGGCGGTCCTGCGCCTCCTTCAGCGTCGTATCGAGGTGCTCCTGCATTCCTGCCTTCATGGCGCCGAGCGGCCAGTTCTTCGGGTTCGCACCGGAGAGAAAGGCGGCGATGTCGTCGCCGTTCTTGTACCACTTGGTCTTGGCGGCTTCGATCTTCGACACGTTACCCGCCTTGGCCGCGGTCACCAGCTCGACGGCTCCCTGGATATGTTCCTTGAGCAAGGCAGTCAGCTTCGTCCCAGCCTCGCTGCCATAAAATGGCTTGATGGCGTTGCCGATGTCCACCTGGTTTTGCATCAGGCGGCCGGCCGCCACCTCCTGGTCGGGGAGCCCGGCAGCGTAGCTCACGATCCACAGCCGGGTCCAAGTGATGTGGTCCTCCCACAGCTTGCGCATGTCGACGCGCAGTTGGGCAGCGTCGGTCTTCGCCGCGGCGACTGCGGGGGCTGAGATGGCGCCGCTCAGCAGTGCCAACGCGGTAAAAACAAGCAGAGTCCTGGAAAGTCGTGCTCTCATTTCTTCAACCTCCCTTTCTTTAGTCTCCTTCACTGTGCGGTCCCAAGGGATTGCGCTAGGCCGCTGCTCAGGCCCGCTGCGCGCCATCCGGTGCCTCGGCGACCGCTAGGCGCGCCAAGGCCAGAGCCCCTAGCGAGAGGCCGAAGTCGCGCAGGGCGACGTCGAAGTAACCCGGGATCAGCAGCAGGTCGAGGATGATGCCCCACAGCCAGGCGGCCACCAGGTAGCCGCCGAAACGGGGCCGAAACCAGACGATGATGGCGGCGGCGATCTCGACGACGCCCACGATCTGCATGAAGAGGTGGCCCGAGAAGGGCAGCAAGTGCTCCACGGTGGGCGCCAGGTACTGGTCCCAGTTCACCAGCAGGTGAGTAAACTTGTCGAGCCCCGCCAACAGCGGCGCCAGAGTGAACCCGACGTGCAGAATCTGGTAGGCCTGTGCAGCGGGTGTGCGATTCGATGGCATGGTGACCCCCCTTTCACGCGATCCGGTTGCGGCGGCCGATCGAGTCCGCCTAACGATTACTGAGTCGGAGGGGCGCCGGAGGTTACAAGGCGGCGAGTTGGCACGAGACGTGTAACCTTTTGCCTGGAGGGGACTCTCTACTCTCTAGGAGACTCGTATGCAGACCCGGATTCTCGATGATTCAGTGCAGGCCAGATCGCCCCTTCATGCTGGCGATGCCTTGAGCGACGAGGAGGTGGTGAGGCGAGTCCTGGCGGGCGAGCGCCAACTGTTCGAGATCCTGATGCGCCGGTACAACCGCCGGCTTTTTCGCGTTGCACGCGGCATCGTGGGCGACAACGACGAGGCCGAGGACGTCGTCCAGGACGCCTATGTGCGCGCCTTTCATCACCTCGACCAGTTCGCGGAGAAAGCCCGGTTTGCCACCTGGCTGACCAGAATTGCCGTCTACGAGGCGATGGCGCGCTCCCGGCGACGCGGCCGCAACGTGGAGATCGATGCCATGCCCGAGGTTCGCAAGGAGTCCATTCCCTCACTCCGCTCCGCCGAGCTCGATCCCGAGCAACGCGCCATCCGCCGCGACCTGCGCACGGTCCTCGAAGCCGCCATCGACGCCATGCCCCCAACCTACCGGCTGGTCCTCATGCTTCGCGACGTGGAAGGCTTGAGCACCGCTGCCACCGCCGAATGTCTGAACCTGGAGGTTCCGGCGGTGAAAACCCGTCTCCATCGCGCGCGCGGGTTGCTGCGGCGCCGAATCACGGAACAGGCGAGCACTGCCTGCCGCGAGGCTTTCGCCTTCGACGGCGACCGCTGTGACCGGGTGGTCGAGGCCGTTCTTGCCCGCATTGCCGTGTAGCCCTCAGCGGTGAATTCCGCCTAGAATGCAGCCACGCCTGGCTCCCCCCGGCTCTTCCCGGGGGGGCCGCTGCGCTTGAAAGCCGAGGACACAATGAAGCGAATTGCTGGAAGCCTCCTGCTGCTCTGGTTGGGAGCCAGCCTTGCTCACGCGCAGATTCAAAGCTTCAGCCATGTCATCGTCATCATTCAGGAAAACCGCACACCCGACAATCTCTTCCAAGGACTGTGCAAGCCTCCATTCGGCTCGGCGAGCCGGTGCAGCACGAACCCGAGCTCCACGCAGTTCAACATCCAGACGCGCAACTGGCTGGACAAGACCTCTCCCGGAGGCAAGATCCAACCGGCTTCCGTGCCGCTGGCGAACAAGTACGACCTGGATCATTCCCATGGCGCGTTTCTCGCCATGTGCGACCCTTCAGCGGGCGTTTGTAAGATGGACGGAGCCAGCGGCATCCACTGTGTGGGCACCTGCGCCAAGAAACCTCAGTTCAAGTTCGTCGCCAATTCGAATGGCATCCTGAATCCGTACCTATCGCTGGCCACCCGCTACGGGTGGGCCAACTACATGTTCCAGACCAACCAGGGACCCAGCTTCCCCGCCCACCAATTCCTCTTCGGGGGCACTTCGGCGCCCAGCGCGGCCGATGACGCGGCCGGCATTTTCGCCTCCGAAAACCTGGAAGGAACGGGGGGAGTCGGGGGATTGAACAAGATCGCGGGCTGCACGGCGACGCCGCGGACCACCGTCAGGCTCATCTCGCCCGACGGCACCGAGAACCAGGCGATCTATCCATGCTTCGAGCACCAGACCGTGGCGGATCTGCTTCACGGCAACGTCACCTGGCGGTATTACGCGCCCGGCGCCGGCACCATCTGGACGGCCCCCAACGCCATTCAACATATCTGCCGGTCCACAGGTCCGGGCGGACAATGCACGGGACAGGCCTGGACACAGAACGTCGACCTTGTTTCTTCGGATATCTTGAGAGACATCGGCAACTGCAACCTGCGTTCCGTCACCTGGGTCAATCCCACTTGCCAGAACTCGGATCACGCGCGGTGCAACGACGGCGGCGGACCCTCATGGGTTTCGGCGATCGTCAACGCCATCGGCCACAGCACGGCGTGCGACAACGGCACCGGCTACTGGCAGAACACCGCCATCTTCATCACCTGGGATGATTGGGGCGGCTGGTACGATCACGAGCCGCCAACGATCCCCGCGCCACCGGAAGGCGGCTACCAATTTGGCTTCCGGGTGCCGTTGCTCGTGGTGTCGGCCTACACGCCGCCGACGATCAACAACCTGCGCCACGATTTTGGCAGCATTCTGCGGTTCATCGAGCAGAACTTCGGTATCCACGAGGGTGCGCTGAGCTTCGCGGACGCGCGCTCTCGAACCGATCTCACCGGGTTTTTCGACCTTGCCGCGACCCCGCGTCCGTTCCAAACCATCGCCGCGCCGAGAAACGCCGCCTTTTTCCTGGCGGACAAGAGGCCGCAATTGGACCCGGACGATGATTGATCTTTGCGATTGGTGGAGTCGGTCTGGCGGGTCAAGGCTGCGTGGATCGGCTTCGCCATAGATCCTACCGCCAGCGCGCGAGACAGCGAGGCGGGTGCTTCTTTCAACGGCAGTCCCTACGGGAGCCGGTCGCGCCGGTCCCGCAGGGTCGAGTCAGGCTATCTATCTAGTACCGGCCTCCGCCGTAGCCGCCGCGATCTCCACCACCACCCCCACGACCGCCGCCGCCACCGTAGCCACCCCCACGGCCACCACCGCCACCGCCACGGCCCTCTTCCTTGGGACGGGCCTCGTTGACGGTCAGGTTCCGGCCGTCCACTTCCTTACCATTGAGCGCGGAGATGGCCGCTCGCGCCTCCTGGTCACTGCTCATCTCCACGAAGCCGAAGCCCTTGGAGCGTCCCGTGTCGCGGTCCATGATCACCTGTGCGGTGTCTACGGTGCCGTGAGCTGAGAACAGGTCTTGGAGGTCGCTGTCCTTGACGCCGTAGGCCAGGTTGCCGACGTATAACTTTCTACCCATTGCCTCACTCCTTGCTTGTCCGTCGCCGGTCCCGTTCGGACGCGACGCCCCCTTTGGGTCCTCCATCTTAGCACCCAAGCGTCAATGGGCGACGCCGCAGGGTCCCAGTGCGGAATAGACGACGCGGTCGGGAGGCTGTTTGAGGCCGGCGCTGACGGCGATCCCGATGAGGGGGCAGAGAGCTTCGGTGAGCAGCAGGGCGAACAGGCCGTCGAGAGGGTCCTTGTTCGCATCTCCGACCGCGTAGGCGACCGGAGCACAGGCCAGGAGGCCCCACGCGTACCCCTTGCCGGCCCGGAATCGGACCTGGAGGATCACCTGGCAAACGTCGGCCGTGGGAACCATCCGCTGGCGGTCGTTGTCTCCCCGCCAGGAGGTGGTCTCCGCCGTCATCGTCACGCCTTCGGCCTCCTTGACGACCTCGCCGCTCGCGAGGCGAAGAGAGACCGGCTGGCCCTCGATCGCACGGTTGACCGTGGCGAGGCTCACCGCGTCCAGGGAGGTCAGCGGAGCTCGCGGCACTCCGCTCGCGCAGCCCTGAGCGAAGATCACCGGCGGCAGCAGCAGCGCAACCAGTTTTCGCATGTTTTGCTCCTTCAGTGCACGGAGACTAGCACGGGGGGATGAAGGCCCGCGA
>Ga0075424_100003188_pt1 | contig 15267 bp, 12 predicted proteins | sample SoiMethybrSBSTD3_FD_75301 | JGI IMG/M metagenome (GOLD analysis project Ga0075424, IMG submission 75301) | Bulk soil microbial communities from a Populus tree surrounding site in Tennessee, USA - Soil MetaG P. TD hybrid SBSTD3 | ecosystem: Environmental > Terrestrial > Soil > Tree plantation... | reverse complement strand
CTGCCTGTTCGCCGACGGGAACCTGCTGCTCGAAGGCGTACCGGGGGTCGGGAAGACGACGCTCGCGCGGTCGCTCGCGATCTCCATCTCCGGCGCGTTCAGCCGGATCCAGGCGACCCCTGACCTCCTGCCGAGCGACGTGACCGGGATCAGCGTGTACGACCAGGCGCACGGGGAGTTCCGGTTCGTCCCCGGTCCGGTGTTCGCGAACATCGTGCTCGTCGACGAGATCAACCGCACCACGCCGCGGACGCAATCGGCGCTGCTCGAACCGATGGAGGAGCGCCAGGTCACGGTCGAAGGCGTGACCCATCAGCTCCCCGATCCGTACCTCGTGATCGCGACCGAGAACCCCCTCGAGCATCACGGGACGTATCCGCTCCCGGAGGGTCAGCTCGACCGGTTCGCCCTCGCGGTCCGGGTCGGCTACCCCGACGAGTCCGGCGCCGGCGAGGTCGTGCGCCGGCAGCTCGAGCGTCACCCGCTCCGGGACCTCAAGGCGGTCCTGCGCGGCGACGAGGTCGTTGCCGCGCAGCATGCCGTCCGCGAGGTGTATGTCGACGACGCGGTCGTCCGGTACGCGGTCGCGCTCGCCGAGGCGACGCGAGCCGACCCCGAGGTCGAGCTCGGCGCGTCGCCCCGGGCCACGCTGTCGCTCGTGCGGTGCGCGCAGGCGCGCGCGATCGCGAACGGGCGCGACTACGCGCTCCCGGACGACGTCAAGGCGCTCGCCGTCCCGGCGCTCGCGCACCGGTTGGTGCCGAAGCGGGCGCGCGACGCCGGCGACGTCGGCATCGCGGTCATCCGCCGCCTCCTCGGCGAAGTGCCGGTTCCGCTCCACGTCGCTCGGAGGGGATAGGCATGCGGCCGCGCAAGCGCGCGGGCGCCTTGCTGCTCGGCGCCGGGGTCCTGTTCCTGATCGGGACGATGGTCCAGGCGGGGTGGCTGTTCGTGATCGCGGCGCTGCTCCTCGGCGGCGCCGCGACGGGGGTCCTCCTGTCGTGGGTCGCGCTGCGGGGGCTCTCGGCTTCGCTCGACGTCCCTGAGGAAGCCGAGCAGGGGATCGAGACGATCGTCGAACTGCGGCTCGAGAACCGCGGGCGGGCCGCGAGGTGGAACGTCGTGGCCGCCGACGGGCATCTGTCGGGGGCCGAGGTCGCCGTGCGGCTGGTGCGACCCGGCGAGCGCGTCGAGCTCGCGACGCTCCGGATCCCGGCGCGGCGCGGGCAGATCGAGACGACGTCGGTCGAGCTCCGGTCGAGCGCCCCCTTCGGGGTCGCGGAGCGCCGTGTCCGCATCGAGGCCCACGCGAGCACGCTCGTCCTGCCGAAGATGTTCCCCCTCGGCGACGTGCCGTTCGTCCGTCCGGTGTCGACGAGCGAGCCGGCGCTGCGCACGGCTCCACGGCGCGGTCACGGTCCGGACTATCTCGGGGTCCGCGAATACCGGAGCGGCGACTCGATGCGACACGTCCATTGGGGGCTCACCGCACGGCACGGACAGGTGATGGTCCGGGAGTTCGAGGAGGAACGGACGCGGCGGCTCGCGATCGCGATCGATACCGAGCGCGATCGCGGCGACGAGTGGACAACGCTCGACCGGGCGTGCGCCGCCGCCGCGTCCATCCTGGACGCGGCGGCGGCGCACGGACACGGGTCGCGGCTGATCGCCGCGACCCGCGACGGCGAGGTCGACCTCCTCGCTCGGGCGGGCCTCCGCGAGCAGCTCCGCTGGCTCGCGGGGCTGACGCCGAGCGGCGTCAGCCTCGCCGACACGCTCGAACGGCTCGGGCCCGAAGACCTCCGCGGCGTCGAGACGGTCGTGCTGATCGCGCCGGCCTGGCCGGATGCCGGCTCGTCACAGCTCGCCCAGGTCGCGGGGCGGCTGGCGGATCGGATCGAGTGCGTCGCGTGCCTGGCGATCGTCGACGACGACGACGGCGATCCCACACCCGCCCCGTTCCTCGCCGCGATGCGCGAGCGCGGGGTCGACGTGCGGCCGTGGGCGCCCGACGGGTCGCTGCCGGATGCGCTCTCCGCGGGGGCGCGATGATGGACCTCCGTCGTCGGGTCGCCGGGCCGCCGGAGGATTCGCGCGCGCTCCGCGTCGTGGTGGCGGTGGCGGTGGAGGTCGGCGTGCTCGCCGTCGTGCTCCAGGGGGCCGTCGACCGGACGGCCGCCGCGGCGGCGCTCGTGCTCGCCCCGGCCGGCTACGCCTTCTCGTACGTGCGCCGTCGACGGAGCGGCGTGGTGATCAAGGCGATCCTGGCGATCGGGCTGCTCCTGGCGCTCGACCGCTTCGTCGGTCAGGTGCGGTTCGCGACGACCGTCGACCAGGCGCGGATCCCGCTCGCGTCGCTCTTCCTGTGGGTGCAGGTCCTCCACGCGTTCGACGTGCCGCGCCGCCGCGACCTCGCGTTCTCGATGGTGTCGAGCACGACCCTGATCGCGGCGGGCGGTGCCCTCGCGCTCACGACGTCGTTCATCTGGATCGTGCTCGCCTGGGGGGCCGCGGCGGCGGCCTGGCTGTGGCTCTCGGCGATGCCATCGCGGAGCGACGACACCCCCGTCGTGTCGGTCCGCCGCGTGGCACCCGACCGCCGGCGGCGTGCGCCCGTCGCGCGCTCGGGCGCGGTGACGGCGGTCGCCGCGGCGGTCCTCGCCACGGCGCTGTTCGCCGCCACCCCGAGGGTCCCCGCGTCCCTGATCCGGACCCCGCCGTTCCATCTGGCGCCCAGCGGCGGCACGCCGGCCGACCCCAGCCGGTCGGTCACGAATCCCGGCGCGCCGCCCCCCGATCAGAGCGGCGTCGTGGACTTCCAGCCCGACGCCTATCCGGGCTTCGGCGACACCCTGGACCTTCGCGCACGCGGTCAGCTCTCCGACGACGTCGTGTTCCGCGTGCGCGCCGAGTGGCCGGCGCTGTGGCGTGCCCAGGCGTTCGACACGTTCGACGGGACGAGCTGGACCGAGTCGAACGTCCGCTGGCGTTCGCTCCAGGCCTCGGCACCCGGCTCGTACGACATCCAGTCGGCCGCTCCCGGCTGGGACCCCACGCTGACGCAGACGTTCTACCTGGACGGTCAGCAGCCGAACGTCCTGTTCGCGGCGGCGAACGCGCAGCGCATCTTCTTCCCGAGCGGTGGTCTCCAGATGGACCGCGACGGCGTGATCCGCTCGCCGATCCTGCTCGATCCCGGGACGGTGTACTCGGTCGAGTCGGTCGTGCCGACCGCGACGGCGGATCAGCTCCGGAGCCTCGGGCCGTTCGAGGGCGGCGCGCGCGTGTTCGGGCGGTACCTGCAGGTGCCCGACGAACTGCCCCAACGCGACCGGGCGCTCGCCTCGCAGATCACCGCGAACGCCCGGACCGAGTACGACGCGGTCGAAGCGGTCCAGACGTGGCTCGACACGAACACCGTGTACGACCTGACCGTTCCGCGACAGCCCGCGGGGGCCGACGGCGTCGACTGGTTCTTGTTCGACTCGCGGCGTGGCTTCTGCGAACACATCGCGAGCTCGATGGCGATCCTCCTGCGGAGCGCCGGCATCCCGACGCGGCTCGTGACCGGGTACGGACCGGGCGAGCGCAACCCGTTCACGGGCTACTTCGAGGTGCGGCAGTCGAACGCGCACGCATGGGTCGAGGTCTGGTACCCGCGGTACGGCTGGATCCCGTACGACCCGACGTTCGGCGTACCGATGGCGACGCAGCCGTGGGGGAGCCTGATCGGCCAGGAGATCGTCCAGGTGCTGGGCCGGGTCTTGGGCGCGGTGCCGGCCCCGGTCCGCCATGTCGTCGGCGCGTCGGCCCATGCGCTGGGCCGCGCGGCGCACGGCGTCGGGAGCGTGTGGCCGATCGCCCTGCTCGCGGGCGCGGGCGCCGCCGCCGGCTGGATCCTCCGCCGGCGGCGGCGCCCGCGCCGCGACCGCGCACCCGACGACATCGGCCGCGCGTACGAGGACCTCGTGGACGCGCTCGCGGCGGCCGGCATCGCGCGTGACCCGACCCGCACCCCCGCCGAGCTCCTCACCCGCGCTGCGGAGGATCCGGCGATCGGCCGCGAGCTCGTCCGGTCGGCCGGCGTCGTCGTGAAGACCTTCGAGCGTGCCCGGTACGCGCCCGGGCACGAGCGGCCCGATCCCGGTGAGGTGGCGCGGGCGCGCGCCGAGGCGGCGCGCGCCCGCACCCTGCGTCCGCGGACGCCCGCGGTACCCTCCCTTGATGTGCCGGAGCATCAAGCGCCTTCGTGAGGGCGCAGACATCGCGACCACGGAAGAGATCCACGAGGCGGCCCTGCAGTTCGTCCGCAAGGTGAGCGGGTTCCGACAGCCGTCCGCCCGCCACCGCGCGGCCTTCGATCACGCGGTCGACGAGGTGGCGGCCGCGTCGCAGGAGCTGCTCGACGCCGTCGCGCGGGAGCTCGCGTGACGGGAGGGGGCTTCGCGCTCGAGCCGACCCCCGACGAGATGCGCTCGATGGGCGAGGTGGTCCTCGCCACGGTCGTCGACTGGATCGGCGGACTCGCCGACGCGCCCGCCGAGAACACCGGCGACGCGCTCCAGGTGGCCGCGAAGCTCGAGGCGACGCCGCCCGACGCGGGCGATCGCGACTTCGAGGGGCTCCTCGGCGACGCGCTCGAGGCGGCGCGCCACACCTTCGAATACAGCGGCCCCGGCTACCTCGCGTACATCCCCGGCGGCGGCCTGTTCACCTCCGCGGTCGCGGAGTTCCTCGCCCAGGGGCTGAACCGCTACGACGGCCTCTGGCAGCCGAGTCCCGCCGTCGTCCAGATCGAGGAGAACGTCACGCGCTGGATGTGCTCGCTCTTCGATCTGCCCGCGGAAACGTCCCAGGGGCTGCTCACGACGGGCGGATCGCTCGCGAACCTCTCGGCGATCGTGACGGCTCGTCACGATCGCCTCGGCGAGGACTTCCTCGACGGGACGTACTACTGCACCGACCAGACGCACGCGAGCAACACGAAGGCGGGGACGATCGCCGGGTTCTCCGGCCGGAACCTCCGGCTCGTCCCCACCGACGACCAGCTCCGGATGGACCCGGAGGCTCTCCGGCGGATGGTCCGCGAGGACCGCGCGGCGGGGCACCGGCCGTTCCTGGTGATCCCGGCCGCCGGGACCACGAACACCGGCGCGGTCGATCCGATCGACGAGGTCGCCGACGTGGCCGCCCAGGAGCACCTCTGGATGCACGTCGACGCCGCGTACGGTGGCTTCTTCCGGCTCACCGACCGCGGCCGGACCTGGTTCGACGGCATCGAGCGCGCCGACAGCATCACGGTCGATCCGCACAAGGGCTTGTTCCTCCCCTACGGGACCGGGGGACTGGTCGTCCGCGACGGGGCGGCGCTCCGCGATGCGCACTTCGAGGGCGCCGCGTACCTCCAGGACCTCCCGCCGGCCGGCGACCTCCCGAACTACAACGAGATCTCGCCCGAGCTCTCGCGGGACAACCGCGGCTTCCGCGTCTGGTTCCCGCTCGTCCTTCACGGCGTCTCGGCGTTCCGGGACGCGCTCGACGAGAAGCTCGACCTCACGACGCGTCTGCACGCCGCGCTCTCGGAGGTGCCGGCGATCGAGATGGGATGGGCTCCCCAGCTCACCGTGGTGCCGTTCCGGCTCCGTGGCCGCGACGAGGCCGCCAACCGCGAGCTGCTCGCCAGGATCAACGCTTCGAAGCGGGTCTTCCTGTCGAGCACGATGATCCGCGGCGAGTACTGGATCCGCGCCTGCATCGTCTCGCATCGCACGCATGCGGACAGGGTGGACGAGTGCGCCTCGATCGTGCACGAGGCCGCGACGCAGCTCGCGGGGTGAGCCGCCCGTGCCCGAGCTTCCCGAGGTCCGAGCGCTCGCCGAACGTCTCCACGAAGTGATCGCGGGTGCCTCGTTCGAGCGGGCGGACGTCCTGCAGTTCTCCTCGCTGAAGACGTACGCGCCGCGACCCGACGAGCTCCGCGGTGCCGTCGTCGATCACGTCACGAGCTACGGCAAGTACACGCGCATCACGTTCGAGGACGGCAGGCGCATCGTGATCCACACGTCGCAGGGCGGACGCGTCGACGTCGAGGCGCCGCCGAAGTCCACGAAGCCACGCGGCTCGGTCGTCCGTCTGCGGTTCGCAGAGCGACCGTCGGTCCTCGTGAAGGAGTTCGGCACCCAGCGGAAGTCCGGTTGGTGGGTCCTGGCGGCGGGTGACGACGGGCCCCTCGCGAACCTCGGGCCCGAGGCGCTCACGCCGGAGGCCGACGACGTCCTCAAGACGTCGACGGACAACCGGCGCGTCCACACGATCCTGCGGGATCAGAAGATGATCGCCGGGATCGGCCGGGGGTACTCCGACGATATCCTGCACGACGCGATGCTGTCCCCGACGTCGCAGCTCGCGAAGCTCGACCGCGAGCAGCGCGAACGCCTGATCGCGTCGGCGCACCACATCCTCGACGACGCGCTGGAAGCGGAACGGCAGCGGAGCGGTGGCTTGCCGACGAAGCTCGGTGATCACTTCGTGGTCCACAACCGCGCCGGGGAGCCGTGTCCTCGATGCGGCGGAGATCTGAGGCGCGTGTCGTACGAGGACTACGAGATCACGTACTGCCCCACGTGTCAGACCGGCGGGAAGCGGCTGAGCGACCGCCGGCTCGACCGTCTCCTGCGCTGACCCGAGGCTCGCCGCTGCTACGGTCCACGGCCGTGGACCAGCTCCCCATGACGCCTCGTCCCGATCCGCCGCCGCGCCTCGGCCTGATCCAGCGCGCTCGCGGCCACCTGATGGACCTGACGCCGCTCAAGGTGTCGCGGGACTTCCGTCTGCTCTTCGCCGGTCACAGCATCTCGAACTTCGGCGACGAGGTCGTGGCGGTCGCGGTGCCGTACCAGGTGTTCCAGATCACGCACTCCACGCTCGCCGTCGGGCTCCTCGGGCTCGCGGCCCTGATCCCGGTGTTCGTGTTCCCGATCATCGGGGGAACGGTCGCGGATGCGGTCGAGCGGCGGAAGCTGGTCACCGTGACGCACGCGATCCTCGCCGTGATGTCGGGTCTGATGGCCGTGAACGCGGCGCTGCCCCATCCACACCTCTGGCCGATGTACGTCTTCACCTTCCTCGCGGCGGGGCTCTACACGTTCAACCGCCCGGCGCTCGACACGTGGCCGGCGCGGCTCCTCGACAGGGAGCTCCTGCCGTCGTCGAACGCGCTCGACGCGGGGTTCGGGACGTTCGCCGGGATGTTGGGTCCGGTCGCGTCGGGGTTCCTGCTCGCCGCGATCGACCCGGCCGGTGTGTATGTCTTCGACGTGTTCACCTTCCTCGCGGTGATCGTCGCCGTTCGCATGATGCAGCCGTCGCCCCCTGCGACCGACGAGAACGAGGTCAGCTGGGAGGCCGTGAAGGACGGCTTCCGGTTCCTGAAGGGCAAGCGGAACATCCAGTCGGTGTTCCTCGCCGACCTGAACGCGATGATCTTCGGGTTCCCGATGGCGCTGTTCCCCGCGATCGCGCTGAAGCTGGACCCCGCACGCCAGGCGCAGATCCTCGGCTTCCTCTACGCCGCGCCCGCGGCGGGAGCCTTCATCGCGACGCTCGTGTCGGGCCGAGCGAAGCACGTCCGTCGTCAAGGCAGGGCGATCATGCTGTCGATCGTCGTCTGGGGCGCGGCGATCGTCGTGTTCGGTCTTTCGAGCGTGCTGTGGCTCTCGCTGGTCACGCTCGCGATCGCCGGCGCGGGCGACATGGTGAGCGGCATCTTCCGGCTCTCGATCATCCAGGCGTCGGTCGAGGATCGGTTCCGAGGACGCCTCGAGGGGATCGGGATGGCCGTCTGGGCGACCGGGCCGTCGCTCGGCGAGGTCGAATCGGGCGTGGTCGCCACACTGACGACACCGACGATCTCGATCGTTTCCGGAGGGCTCATCTCGATCGCCGGCATCGCGATCCTGGGTTGGTTCGCTCCGGGTTTCTGGCGGTACGACGCTCGCGACCCGGTCGCGTGAGCGCTTGCGTGGCGGCCGGTCGCACGGTCTGATACGCGCTGACCGAGGGGGAGAGGGAACGATGCTGGCGATCTCGACCGGGTACTACAACACGCTGAAGTTCCTCCACGTGCTCGCCGCGATCACGTGGGTCGGCAGCGCGATCTACGCGCAGGCCCTAGCCACGAAGGTGATGGCGGAGAACGACCCCGTGCGTCTGGCCAGGACCGCGAGGGATATCGCCGATCTGGGGAAGCGACTCATCACGCCGGTGGCGATCGCGGTCCTGGTCCTCGGGATCTGGATCGTGGCCGTGAGCTCGTGGAACTTCACCGACACCTGGGTCCTGCTGGGTCTGATCGGCATCGGCATCACGATCGCGACAGGCGCCGGGTTCCTGGGCCCCGAGTCCGAGCGGCTCGCGAAGCTGAGCGCCGAGCGCGATCCGTCCGATCCGGAGATCCAGCGGCGGATCGAGCGGATCTTCACGGTGTCGCGGGTCGACCTGGTCGTGCTCGTCCTGGTCGTCGCCGACATGGTCTTCAAGCCGGGGACCTGATCCGGCCCGCGAACCCCTGAGGCTCAGATCTCGACGGCGACCGGCTGCTGGTGGTCGGCCTGAGCCGCGGCGTGCGCTGCCTCGACCGTCTCCCGCCCGGGGATGAGCCGGTTCGCGATCACGCAGGCGATCAGGATGATGATCCCGGCGAAGACGAGCGCGGGCTGGAACCCCTTCATGAACGCGTCGTTGAAGGCCTGTTGCAGGCCGGTCGCCTGTGCGGGAGAGAGGCCGATCCCCGCGGTCACGAGGGAGCCGTGCTTCGCGCCTTCGCTCACCGCCGCGAGCTGTTGCGGGTTGAGTCCCAGCCCGGCGACCGCCGGCGCGAACGCGCTCTTGAGCTCCGTGGTGAGGATGGCGCCGAGCAGGGCGATGCCCAGCACGCCTCCGACCTCACGGCTCGTGTTCGTCATGGCCGAGCCGAGTCCCGCGCGCTGCGGACCGACGGAGTTCATCACTGCCGCCGTCATGGGCGCCATGGTGGCCCCCAGACCGATGCCCATCGCGAGGTAGACCGGGAACAGGACCACCCAGTACGAGGTGGTCGGCGTGAGCAGCACGCCGAGTAGCACGAGCCCGACCCCGGTCAGCAGGAGGCCGAACGTCATCGGTGCGCGCGACCCATGCGTGGACGCGTAGCGACCGGCGTTCGGCGCGGTCGCGATGATCGCGAGCGTCATCGGCAAGAACCCGGCTCCCGCCTTGAACGGCGAGTACCCGTGGATCGTCTGCATGTAGATCGTGAGGAAGAAGAAGACCGCGAACATCCCGAGTCCCACGCTGAACGCGACGTAGTTGCCGGCGGAGAACGACGGGATCCGGTAGTACCGGAGGGGCATCATCGCGTGCGGGTTCTTGAGCTCCCAGTACAGGAAGGCGACGAGGAAGACGGCGAACAGGATGAACGACCCGACGATCCTGGCGCTTCCCCAGCCGAGCTGGTTGGCCTCGATCAGCCCGTAGGTGACGAAGAACAGGGACGCGGTGCCCAGGACGAGGCCGGTGACGTCCAGCTGGCGCTCGGCCTCCGAGACCGACTCCTTGACGGTCCGCGTGGCGATGATGAGCGCGATGATCCCGATCGGGACGTTGAGGAAGAAGACGGACTGCCAGCCGATGTGCTCGACCATGTACCCGCCGAGCGTCGGGCCGAGCGCGAGCGCGATCCCCGACACCCCGGCCCAGATCCCGAGCGCCTTCGCGCGCTCGTTGATCGGGAAGGTCACGGTGAGGATCGAGAGCGTCCCGGGGATCAGGAGCGCGCCGCCGACCCCCTGGAGCACGCGGAACAGGATCAGCTGGCCCGGCGTCTGCGACACACCGCAGAGGAAGGAGAAGATCGTGAAGACGGCGACGCCGGTCAGGAACATCCGTTTGCGCCCGTAGCGGTCGCCCAGGATCCCGCCGGTGAGCAGCAGGGACGCGAACGCGAGCACGTACCCGTCGACGATCCACTGTAGTTGGCTGAAGCCGGCGCCCAGGTCGTTCTTGATGCTCGGAAGGGCAACGTTGACGACGGTGTTGTCGAGCATCGCCATCGCCAAGGCGAAACACATGGTGAGGAGGACGATGACCTTCTCGCGAGCGTTGTCCCCTTCGAAGCCGAACATCGAACCCCCTTCACGACCGGCCGGCGGAACGTCAGCAGATGCAACCGGGCCGCGCCCGGACTTGTTCCCTCAGGAGAGTCTCCGGTACATCCTGATCGCGATCGGCACGAAGATCACGAGGAGCCCCGCGATCCACACGACGGAGGTGAGGACGAGCCCCGTCAGGCTCTGCGGTCCGTACGTCGGGAACGCGACGTTCCCCAGCGCGAGCACGCGGGCCGTGTTGGCCCAGACCGTGACCGGGTTGTGCTCGGCGATCGGCTGGATCCACGACACCATCCCGACGACGGGTACGAGCGCGGCGCTCACGAACACGAACGGGAAGATCCCCGTGAACATCGCCGCCTGGACCCCTTCGACCTCCTTGATCGCGAGCGCGACGACCGCAGAGATCCACGAGAAGACGAAGCCCACGGCGAGCACCAACGCGATCATGCCGATCGCGCCGAGGATGCCGTTCTCGAACCGGAACCCGACCACGTATCCGACACAGATCACGAGCAGCAACAGGACCAGGTTCTTCCCCAGGTCCGCCGTCGTCCTGCCGACGAGGACGGCCGAGCGAGCCATGGGGAGGGAGCGGAACCGGTCGACGAGTCCCTTCTTCATGTCCTCGGCGAGCCCGACGGCCGTGGTCGTCGATCCGAAGATCGCGTTCTGGACGAAGATCCCCGGCATCAGGAACATCGTGTACGTCAGCCCGGGCGGCAGGTTCGCGATGTTCTTAGCGAAGACGATCGTGAACAGCAGCACGAACATGATCGGCTGGACCAGTTCGAAGACGAGGACCGTGGGGACGCGGGAGATCTGCATCAGGTTCCGCCACGCCAGGACCAAGCCGTCGGAGAAGCCATACCGGATCCGGGTCCCGCGATCGATCCCGGACGTCGGTTGGATCGCGACGCTCATGGACGCTCCTCCGATCGGCGTCTGCCGCGACGCTTCTTCGCGGCGCCCGCGTCGTTCTCCTGCTCCTGTTCGGCCGCGTGGCCCGTCAGCGACAGGAACACGTCGTCGAGCGTCGGCCGATGCAACGCGATGTCGGCGAGTGCGATGCTGCCGTCGTCGAGCCGCCGCACGCTGTCCAAGAGCGAAGAGGGCCCGGCGCCCCCGACGGGGATCCGTATCCGGCCGGCCTCGAGGTCGATCGTCGGCTCTCCGGTCCCGATCCCCCGGAGGATCTCGACGACCTTCGTGGCATCGGCCCGATCCTGGACGTGGAGCTCGAGCACCTCGCCGCCGATCTGATCCTTGAGCTCGTCCGCGGTCCCCTCCGCGATCACGGTCCCGAGATCGATCACGGCCACGCGATCGGCGAGGTTGTCCGCCTCCTCCAGGTATTGGGTCGTGAGCAGGATCGTCTTCCCCTCCTGGACGAGCTCGCGGATCATCGCCCAGAGGTCCATGCGGCTGCGCGGATCGAGGCCCGTGGTGGGCTCGTCCAGGAAGAGGACGTCCGGCTTGGCGACGAGGCTGGCGGCCACGTCGAGCCGACGCCGCATCCCGCCGGAATAGGTCTTGGCCTGCCGGCGAGCGGCGTCGGCGAGCCCGAACCGCTCGAGGATCTCGATCCCTCGTCGACGGGCCTCGGCGGGCTGGAGGTGGTAGAGCCGTCCGACCATCTCGACGTTCTCGAGCCCCGTGAGGTTCTCGTCGACGGCCGCGGACTGGCCCGCGAGCCCGATCCGGCTGCGGAGGACCTCCGCGTCCCGGACGACGTCCAGTCCGACGACCTCTGCCCTGCCGGCGTCCGGCAGCAACAGCGTCGTGAGGATCCTGACCGCAGTGGTCTTGCCGGCCCCATTGGGGCCCAACAGACCGAAGACCGTCCCCGGTGCAACGTCGAGATCGATGCCGCGCAGCGCTTCTACGGATCCGAAGTTCTTGACGAGCCCCTCGACGACGACCGCCCCGGCCATCCGAACACCCTACGGGTTGCCGCCGACAACGACACATGAACGTTCGTCGAACGTCGAGAAGCGTGTAACGATGTAATCAGCCATGGCGAGCGAGGAATGCCCGCCGAGGCGCCTGCGTTGTTGCAGGTGCGAATCATTCGATGCGAAAGGAACCTCCGATGGCAGATCTGGATACCCTGGCGCTTCCGCTGCTGCCGCTGACCACGGGCGTGGTCCTGCCCGGCATGGTGGTGACGCTGACGCTCGAGTCGCCGGAGGCGAGGGCGGCGGTCGACGCCGCCGCAGGCGACGTCGACCGCCTCCTCGTCCTGGTCCCTCGTCTCGACGGGCGCTACGCGCGCGTCGGGACGATCGCCAAGATCGAGGACCTCGGCAAGATCCGGGGCGGCACCGAGGCGCTCGTGATCCGCGGCATGTTCCGCGCCACGATCGGCGTGGGCGTTGCCGGCACCGGCGAGGCGACCTGGGTCCAGGTCGAGCCCGTCCCCGACGCGGACCCGTCCGAGCGCGCACAGACGCTCGCCCGCGAGTACCGCGCCACCGTGGAGAGCATCGTCGAGGCACGCGGGATCCCCGCCGTCGCCGACTTCCTTCGTGGCATCTCGGACCCCGGTCAGATCGCCGACACCGCGGGCTACTCGCCCGATCTCTCGTTCGAGCGCAAGGTCGAAGTGCTGGAGACCGTCGACGTCGAGCGGCGGTTGGAGCTCGTCCTGGGGTGGGCGAAGGAGACGCTCGCCGAGGTCCAGGTGAAGGAGAAGATCCGCGACGAGGTGTCCGACAGCCTCGAGCAGCGCCAGCGCGAGGCGATCCTGCGCGAGCAGATGAGCGCGATCCGCAAGGAGCTCGGCGAAGACGGCTCCGAGGACGTGATCGAGACGCTCCGCACGAAGATCGCCGAGGCGGGCATGCCGGAGGAGGTCCGGAAGCAGGCCGAGAGCGAGCTGGCGCGCCTCGAGCGCACCTCGGAGCAGTCCCCCGAGTACGGGTGGATCCGCACCTACCTCGACTGGATGACCGAGGTTCCGTGGAACGTGCGCACCGAGGACAACCTCGACATCGCGGACGCTCGCGGCATCCTCGACGAGGACCACGAAGGGCTCGGCGACGTGAAGGACCGCATCGTCGAGTACCTCGCCGTCCGGAAGCTCCGCGCCGAGCGCGGGCTCACGGAGGCGACCGGACGTGGCTCGGGCGCGATCCTGACGCTGATCGGCCCCCCGGGCGTCGGCAAGACGTCGCTCGGCGAGTCGGTCGCGCGCGCGCTGGGACGGAAGTTCGTCCGCGTGTCGCTCGGCGGTGTGCACGACGAGGCCGAGATCCGCGGTCACCGGCGCACCTACGTGGGCGCGCTGCCGGGCCGGGTCGTGCGCGCGTTGAAGGACGCCGGCACGAAGAACCCGGTCATGATGCTCGACGAGATCGACAAGGTCGGGGCGGACTGGCGCGGCGATCCGTCGTCCGCGCTCCTGGAGGTGCTCGACCCCGCGCAGAACCACACGTTCCGCGATCACTACCTCGACGTCGACCTGGACCTCTCCGAGGTCCTGTTCGTCGCGACCGGCAACGTGGCCGAGACGATCCCCGGTCCGTTGCTCGACCGGATGGAGGTCATCCGGCTCGACGGCTACACCGAGGACGAGAAGGTCGCGATCGCGCGGCACCACCTGATGCCGCGGCAGATCGAGCGGAACGGACTGCGTGCGGACGAGGTGGTGGTCGACGACGACGCGCTCCGCGAGGTCGTGGCGTCGTACACCCGCGAGGCCGGCGTGCGGAACCTCGAGCGCGAGCTCGGGAAGATCTTCCGGAAGGTCGCGACGAAGCTCGCGGCGGGCGACGCGACCGCACCGGTCGCGGTCGGCCGGGAGGAGGTCCGCGGCTACCTCGGGCGGGCGAAGTTCTCGTTCGAGGAGCTCGCCGAGCGGACGTCGGTCCCCGGCGTCGCCACCGGCCTCGCCGTGACCGGCACGGGTGGAGACGTGCTCTTCATCGAGGCGACCCGCGAGCAGGAGGGCGAAGGCCTCACGCTCACCGGCCAGCTGGGCGACGTGATGAAGGAGTCGGCGCAGATCGCGCTCTCGTTCGTCCGGTCGCACGCGACGGAGCTCGGCATCCCGCCGGAGCGGCTCACGGGCCGGTTCCACGTCCACGTGCCCGCGGGCGCGGTGCCGAAGGACGGCCCGAGCGCCGGCGTCACGATGACCACGGCGCTGGTGTCGCTCCTCACGGGCGAGACCGTGCGCCCGTCGGTCGGGATGACCGGTGAGGTGACGCTCCAAGGCCGGGTCCTTCCGATCGGCGGTGTGAAGCAGAAGGTGCTCGCCGCCCACCGGGCGGGGCTGACCGAGGTCGTGCTCCCGCGCCGGAACGAAGGCGACCTGGACGACGTGCCCGAGCAGGTCCGCGAGGAGATGACGTTCCACCTGGCGGACGACGTTCGCGACGTCCTCCGGCTGGCGCTGGAGACGCAGAGCGTGCCCGCCGCGGTCGCCTGAGTCAGGCCGCGGTCAGCTCGAGCAGCCGTTCGGCGATCGCGCCGCTGAGCGCGTCGAAGAACGGCAGGTCGTCGCGTGAGAACGTGTCGGGCTCGTGCGAGGACACCGAGAGTAGTCCGACGACGAGGCGATCGCGCGTGATCGGCATCACGACCCACGAGCGGTTGCCCTCGTCTCGGACGATCTGATCCAGGAGCGGGTCGCCCGCCACGGGCGAGTCGCACAGCAGCGCCGAGCCGCGCAGCTCGACCTCCGCGAAGGAGGTCGAGCGCGCCGGCACGCGGACGCCGACCCCCAATTGGGTCGCGGTGGCGCTCCAGACGCCGACGATCTCGAGCTCCTCCGTCCGTGGGTCGTAGGTGCGCAGGCTGACCCTGCTGATCGGATAGCGATGCGCGAGGGCAGATGCGAGCGTGCCGAGCGCCTCGTCGAGCGTGTCCGCGGCCGCGAGGGCATCCCGCGCCTCGACGACGTTCCGCTCGATCTCGCGTGCTTCCGCCATCCCGGTGACCTCCACGCGACGTCGCGGTGACGGTACGCCGCGAGGCAACGTTCCGCATCCACCGTCTGCCCTATGGGCTCGCCTATCCTGGGCGAGCCCGTGCTCCAGCTGATCGACCTGCACCGCACGTTCGACGGCGTCGTCGCGCTCGACGGCGTGTCGTTCGAGGTCCCGGACGGACGGATCGT
>Ga0075424_100003187_pt1 | contig 15271 bp, 15 predicted proteins | sample SoiMethybrSBSTD3_FD_75301 | JGI IMG/M metagenome (GOLD analysis project Ga0075424, IMG submission 75301) | Bulk soil microbial communities from a Populus tree surrounding site in Tennessee, USA - Soil MetaG P. TD hybrid SBSTD3 | ecosystem: Environmental > Terrestrial > Soil > Tree plantation... | reverse complement strand
GCCTATGCCGGGATGGCTGCCGTCCAACCCACCGCTTGGCTGGCAACGGCGCTCGTCCTCGGCGGGCTGCGGAGCCTGTATATCTATCAAACTGCGGAACTTGCGGAAGACCTGGCAGCGAGCCGCCGATGCGCGAGCGGCCTTGCCGACGGGCTCGAGCGTGCCACGGCCGAAATCGCTGCTCTTGAACGGCGCATCGCCGTCGATACGTGTAGCGTGGCGGCCTTGTCGCGGAGTTTTTCCAATATAGACCTAAGCAATCGGTGGGCTGCTGCAGCGAGCTTTGGTGACCTGTTCCGCGTTGGCGCCGGTGCGACCACATTTACAATCTACATGAAGGACTCCGACGGCTACGTGCCGGTGTTCGCGGTCGAGGATGACTCTATCCGTTCCACAAGATCGATCGAGCCGCTCCATCCCACGACAATCGATACCATGGTGAACGAGAACGCACGATGTGGGGCGATGGCGAAGCCTGGAACTGGTCATCCTGGCACCGGACGCCATGTCTTTCTCATCCCGCATGTCTTTCTCATCCCGCCCTCCGACGTCAGCACCGAGCCGCTGGCAGCGATCGTTTGTCAAACCCTGCGTCCGGCGCAAGACGAGCGGGAGTTCCGTCGCCGGGCCGACGAACTGAGTCGCGCCTTTGCATCGATCCTGTCTGCATGTCCCGATCAACCTTCGCGGCGGTGCCGATGAAGCCGGCCATGACGCTTACCTCCGGCACGCAAATGCTCACCGCTCGCGGCGCTGGCGCCCCGCGCATGCGGGGCCTCGGTTGCCTTTCCGGGCTGGTAAGCCGCCTGCTGGGTTTCGTCGTTGCGCTGTTTGCGTGGCAAATCGCTTTGTTGATCGCACTACTCAGCGGACGTATCGAACTCGACGTCTATCTCGGAATCCATTTCGCCGGCTGCTTGGTTTTGGCGGCGTGGCTGTTTCGGGGCTCGATCGCGGCCGAGCTCGACAGCCCAGACTCCGCGGCCCTACAGATCATCGCCTGGACCGCTTTCGCCGGGCCGTTTGGCGTATTCGTTGCGGCTGCTCTCTCGTTCCGGCCGACACCAATTCGCTCGGTGGCTATGTTGGGCAATGACGTTGAAAACCTGAGGACCGATGGCCATCAGAGCAAGCGCGCCGAGCATATGCACCTCGCCTTGCTGGATCACCGCGTTCGTCTCGAGGGCGCGGATCACATCCGTCCGTTGATGGACGTGATCGCCGAGGGTTCGCGGTCTGAGAAGCTCGAGGCATTGGGGGTCTTGTACAGGAGATATGGTGCCGAATTGGGCTTGGTGCTGAAGCGAGCGCTGAAGGATCCTGACACATCGGTTCGCGTGCTGGCAGCCACCGTAGCGTCCAAACTGCATGCCACATTCGGCCGTAAAGTTGGCGATTGCCAAGCCGCAACCGATGCGACGCCGAACCTTGCACAATGTTGGCGAAACATTGCCGATGCCCGACTTGCCTATGCCGAGAGCGGCCTGCTCGAAGCGCGGCGGGCCCGTGCAGAAATCGAATTTGCCATCGGGGATCTTGTGCGCGCGGTCGAAATTGATCCGGTCGATCAAGAAGCACGCAGCTGCCTTGAGAGAGCGCGCCGTCAGCTGGCAGCTTGGAAATCATGATTGCGCTTTTGGCCAATGGGATCGATATGACCGATGATGCTGATGTGTGCATGATCGTCGAAGGTGGCTATCCCTATGTAGTCGGCGGGGTGGCTTCCTGGGCCGATGCGTTGATGCGAGCTTCTCCACAGATCACCTTCCACGTCATTGCCATCAGTCTTTCCACTCAAGCGCATCGCAGAAATTTTGTGCTTCCCGCGAACGTTGTCGGTGTCACTGATGTTCTCCTCGATGTGTGCCCACGTGGGCGGGCTCCGACGCATAGAGATGCGGATCGGATCAAACGGATATTTCGCCTTCTGGAAAATGCGCTGACCACCGGCGACAGTGCCATCTTTGAAGAGCTCGTCGAACAGTTGCGCATCACTGGCTTCGGCCAGACGGCACTGCTTGACTCCAAGCCCGGCTGGCAAGCGATGGAGCAAGCATTTGAAAGGCTGCTGCCCAACGGGTCTCTGCTCGACTTCTTCTGGTCTTGGCGTTTCCTGATGCGCGGCCTATTGGCCGTGGTGTCCACCCCGTTGCCGGAAGCTCGTGTGTTCCATGCGGTCGCGACAGGATTTTCCGGTCTGGTGGGCAGCCGTGCAAAAATAGGCTGGAAGCGGCCCCTGCTCGTGACCGAGCACGGAATCTATACCAATGAGCGCCGTATCGACCTTGCAGTCGCCGACTGGCTGTTCGATTCCGGCGCCGGGGGCTTTGACGTCACTGCTAGACCGGTGGAGCTACGCTCGATCTGGTTGAACGCCTACCAATCCTTCTCACACATCAGCTATGCGATCGCGGATGTCATCACAACACAGTACCGCGCCAATCAGGCCTATCAGCGTGCCGACGGCGCACCGTCTGACAAGCTTCGTATCATCCCCAACGGGATCGACCCCGTCAAATTCGCGCCTATCAAGCGCGACGAGACGACACGGCGGTCACCGACCGTGCTTATGATCGGGCGTATCGTGCCAATAAAAGATGTCCGCACCTTCATCATGGCTGTCGCTCTGCTCAAGGATCTCGTGCCGAGTGCGCGCGCAGTCCTGATTGGACCGGAGGACGAGGATCCCGAATATGCCGCCAGCTGCCGCCAGCTTGTCCATCAACTCGGAGCCGACTCGTCCGTAGAATTCCTCGGCCGCGTACCGGACGTGAAAAAATATTTGCTGGCAGCAGACGTGTTGGCGCTCTCCAGCATCAGTGAGGCGCAGCCGATCGCAATGCTGGAAGCGGCAGCGATCGGGTTGCCAATTGTGTCGACCGATGTTGGATCCTGCCGGGAGATAATCGAGGGCTTCGACGGGGATCCTGTCGCCGGCTACGGCGGCATCGTCGTCGAGCCCTGCAATCCGAAGGCCATGGCTGACGCACTTGCCACAATTCTCCTTGATGACAGCATGCGGTCGCAAATGGGGGAGGTCATGCGGCAGCGCGTGGCTTCCTACTATCACAAGGACCGAGTCAAATGCCTTTACGAGGGGCTTTACGCCGAGCTTATGGCGCAGCCAGCTCCCTTCATCGATCACGGGGACCATGACCAGCATCAATATCACCATTGAGGCAATGACGCGGCAAGGCGCTCTCTCGAGCGTGTTTGGCGCCTATTTGTATGCTGCGCTCCTCGTTGCCGGTCCTTGGATATTCACCGTCCTCGGCCTTCTCTCCTTCAGCACCGCAACGTGTGATGGGATCTGTATCGACCTGACAATATTCCGTTCGATCGTGATCTATAATTCCATGTATGCGCTCATCGTCACCAGCCCGCTGGCCTTTGTCAGCGGTCGCTATGTCTCCGAGCAGCTCTACAGCCGCCGGAATGAAAGCGTTTTCTATGTGCTTGTTCTCTCACTCTCTGTCTTTGGCCTCCTGAGCCTCGTGATCGTCGTGCCGTTCTATTTCTATGCATCCACGCTTGATGCCGCCGAAAAGATTGGGAGTATTCAGAATGCAGTCATGATCGGTTGCTCATGGCTGCTCATTCCGTTCCTCGGAGCCTTCCGAGCCTACAATGCCGTGCTCGTCGCCTTCGGCACGGGGGCGTTTTCAATGCTCGTCCTCGGTAGCGTGCTCCGTGATCCGTCCGTTGTGTCTCTTCTGCTTGCGTTCAATGGCAGTTTCGCGATCACCAATTTGATCCTGCTTGCCGCAGTGGTCCGCCGCTTCGGCACCAGGATCACCATCGATCCTGCGTTGAAGGACAGCCTGCGCAAGAACTGGGAGCTGCCAGCCGCCGGCGTCGCTTACGCTTTGGGTCTATGGGTGGACAAGGTCATAATGTGGCATTTGGCTCCCTCCGGCGGCCTGCTCGTAGCCGGCGCTCTCCAGACCATGCCCAGCTACGATACCGCGATCTTCTGGTCGCAATTGTCCTCCATACCGATCATTGCCGTGTTTTTCGTCCATGTAGAGACCCGCTTCTCCGCTCTGATCCAGACATTCCATGCAAGGATGCAACAGCGGGCGAGCCTGCGCGAGCTAAACGGGATAATCAAAAATATAGGAACTTGCGTGCTTTCGAGCCTGGTTGGCCTGTTCGCCGCGCTTGTAGTCGTCGCTGGGATGATGATCATGCTCTCGTTCGTGTTCATGTCCGAGCTTGGCCTTCGGCCAGGCTATATGAGCATATTACGCGTGTCCTTGTGTGCCATGGTGTTCTATACAAGCGCGATGTTCTGCTTTATTTTTTTGCTGTACCTCGATCTGCGCCGGCCGGCCTTGCTGATCGTGCTCACCTATCTCGTGCTCAATGGCATCCTTACCGTGGCGCTTCTGTCATTTGGTCCAGATCTCTATGGGTATGGAAATATGATCGCTTCCACAGTGAGCTTGCTGGTAGGGTTCGGCCTAGTCGTCAGAGAGCTGCCATGGCTTCACTATCACGCGTTCGTCACCAACAACGCTTCGCTGTGAAGGACTCCGCGATGATGCACAGAGCTAGACGCGGTGTGGCCTTCCGGCAGTCTTTGGCGACTGCTGGCCGTGCACGCGCAGACATGGCGGTCATGGCGCGAGCTGCACGTGCATTTGCTTTCCGTTCGCAATTTCCGCCAATCCCCTGCGTTGCCTTCTGCGTCAGCAAGATTTTCTGCCGCGGATACTCGCAAAGCCAACGGGAGTCAGCTGCTTGACCTGGATCGGCAAAAAGGTGGTGGTGACCGGAGCCGGAGGCTTCATCGGCAGTCACCTCGTCGAGGCGCTCGTTGCCGCCGGAGCGGAAACGACCGCCATAGTTCGATACAATTCCGGATCGCTGATCGGAAATCTCGCCTTTATGGATGCCGAATCGCGCAAGACAGTGCGGGTGGTCAGTGGAAATGTTGAAGACAGCGATTTCGTATATCGGACCATAAAGGGTCAAGATATCGTTCTTCATCTGGCAGCACTGATTGCAATTCCATACTCCTACGAGGCTCCCCGCAGCTACGTGCACACCAATATTGAAGGCACGCTGAATGTGCTCGAGGCCGCCCGGCGATACGATGTCGCCCGGGTGGTGCACACGAGCACGTCCGAGGTATATGGCACGGCGGTTACGACGCCCATCGACGAAAACCATCCATTGCAGGGACAATCGCCATACTCAGCTTCGAAAATCGCAGCTGACAAGCTGGCGGAGAGCTACTACCGCTCATTCGGTACCCCTGTGACGACCCTACGCCCGTTTAACACGTTTGGTCCGCGCCAGAGCGCGCGTGCGTTCATTCCAACTATTGTCTCGCAGGCGCTTGAGCGCGATGAAATCCGGCTCGGCTCTCTCACTCCCCAGCGGGATATGACTTTCGTGAGTGACACCGTCGCCGGCTTCATGGCTGCCGCAACCACCCCTGGCATCGAGGGGATGACCATCAATCTCGGTACTGGAAAGACCTATTCAGTCGGCTGGTTCGCCATGCGTATCCTTGATCTCATGACCCTCGAAAAGCCTATTGTCCAAGAGGAGCAGCGGTTCCGTCCAGGGCTCAGCGAAGTCATGACGCTCGTCTCGGACAACACGCGGGCTCGCGACAAGATGGGCTGGTCACCGAAGATTTCGCTCGACGATGGCTTACGGCGAACCGTCGAATTTGTGCGGATGCATCGTTCATTTTACGAAACTGACACATACGTCAGGTGAGGCACGGGCAGCGGACGGGAATGGGCGTATCTGGGCCGAGCTTGTCGGGCGCGGCATAGATCGGCGCTCTGCGAGCTTCCGGACGCGCTATCGATGCGCAAGCCAGAGTGATGGGCCATTCACATGAAAGTTGCGCTTCAGTTCGTTCTGCTGGTGATCGTCTTGCTGGTACTGGCGGCCGTTTCACTACTGCCCCGCCGTCAGGAGCATGTCGCTATGCTTGCGGACGAAGGTCGGCACAAGGAGGTGATTGCGCTCCTTGAGCGTCAGTTGACTAAAGGCGTCAGCGATCCAGATCTGCTGGCCGCGCTTGGCCGCTCTTATGCGGCGCTTGGCGAGTATCATCGTGCCGTCGACGCGTTCGATGCTTACTTGGCGGTCCGTCCCGACGATCTGGCGGCGCGCGAGAGACAGGCCGAGCTCTTGCTGCAGAGCGGATCAATTGATCGCTATCTCGATGCACTGGCGCGCGTGGTCGCGTTGCACCCCTCGCCCAGCCGGATCACTCGGCTCATCGAACTCTATCGTTTGCACGGCCGTGTCGAAGACGAACTGGCAACGCTGCGCGCCTATGCCGCCAGTGCGATGCTGGAGCCTTCCCAACTTGAAAGATTGGGCGCGATTCTGGCCGAACGGGCTAACTGGCGCGAGGCTCGGCAATGGCTGGAATTGGCGGACCAGACAGCTCCACCTAATGCGAGCACCGAACGACTTCTACTGTTGGACGTTCTGATCCAAAGCAACGAAATCGATCTGGCTTATCGGCGCGCGCAGGTTTGGATGACGACGTGGCGCAGCCCCTACCTTGCCGGAAAGCTGATCCTCAGGATGGCACAGTCCGGACTTGCTGCGCCAGCGTCCGAGTTGGCGCTCAAATATGCGGAGATGATGCCGGAACACATCTTCGAGATGGCTGGCCTGCTTGCGCGCAATGGACGCCAGGAGCTCGGGCGCCAAATGCTTGCTCAATGGGCCGATCGAACGAGCAATCCAACCGGACAGCAATTGCGCGCGTTTGTCTATGCATCAGCGCTGATGGGCGACGCCCAGGGCCCGCTTTTGAAATTGGCGCAGTTGATGCGCAGCGGTGTACAGCCGGCTACGCAAGCGCAGCTGGCCGAAGAATTGGCGAATGCATTCGGCAAGGCTGCTTTGGTTTCAATCCGGCCCCTACTGTCGAATGAAGCGTTGCTTACAAGGCCATTGTTTGCAGCGGAGCTTTCACTGTTCGAGGGCAATCGCGAAACGGCGCGTTGGTTTCTGAATCGAGCCGACCCGGCCCGGCTCTCGCCCGAGCAGAGCGCGACGTGGCTCGCGCTGCTGCGACGCGTCGAAACGGATGGAGACCTGTTCAATAGGCTCGCGGCGCTCTGGAACGACGGACGTCTGCCGGCAGAATTGCTGCCATTGTTTGCTGACGAAGCACTGAAATTGGGCCAGGTGAGAATGCATGACTCGATCTGGAATTCAATGAGGCGAAAATAACCTGCTCGCCGGTCAAAATACGATAACGTCAGCTTGCTGTGTTCTCTTAAGCGCGTGTTACCATTGAGCCTGATGCAGATCAGACTTTTGCACTGGCCTTACTAAAGTGAGTAACTAAACTCCACCCAGCGTTACCACGCTTGCTGTTGTTGTAGGTTCAACAATGGCGCTTGGTTCGAGCGCTGCCGGTTGGCGATTCGATGCATTCATTTGAGTTGCTCGGTTGACGCTCACCGCGCGCTGCAATTTCGTTCGGCGAGCGCTGTTCGATCGCAAATACGGAGATCTCTTTCCGATCAAAGTTCGCGCCACTTGAAGCCATTGTAAGAATGGAGCGACTCGATGCGCACCATAACAAATAGTTTTGTGATGGCACTCGTAGCCATCACGGTCGTGTTCACTGGCGATGTCGCCTGCGGCCGGGATTTGACCGCCCAGCAACCTGCGACCGATGAGCTCGCTCGATCGTCGGTAAAGGCACCGCTCGGCATCGGCGATAGGCTCAAGATCTCGTTTTACGAAACGATCGATGTGGGAGACATGAAGCGGGGTGCACGTGATGGTTCTGAGCCGCAAGGCACGTTGCGAACGTTCTATCAGCGTATGGATCTTAGCGGAGAATACGTTGTCGAGCAGGATGGCGCGATTTCAATCCCGCTCCTCGGGCGGTTCCAGGTCGAAGGACGGGCTCTCGATGACCTTCAGGCCGACTTGGCCATGTCTTTCACGGGTACGATAGGGCGGACCGCGAGCGTCAGTGTCACAATCACCGACCGGTCCCCAATTTATGTCGTGGGACCGGTGAAAAACCCTGGCTCCTACAAGTATGTGCCCGGCATGATGGTGCTCCATGCGATTGCGCTTGCCGGTGGTCTCGGTCGCGGCCAGGAAAACCTGTACGGCGTGATCGAGGGCGTTCGGGAAATGGAGCGGCTACGAACCAAGGCCGACCAAGTCAAGCGGCTGCTTGCCCGCCGCGCCCGACTCGAGGCGCAGCGTGACGGCGTCTCTTCCCTGCCGATGCCCGTTCAACTCACCAACTTGGCCGGCGAACAAGACGCTCGCACCTTTTTGGCATCGGAAAGCGCTGTGTTGCGGGCCGAGCAGGCCAAGCGTCAGCACCAGGAGAACGAGATCGCGGCAAAGGTCGCGGCCGCGCGGGATGAGGTCGAAGCACTAAGGCGCAAGATCGACCAGGCTGATATCCAGAAAGAAATGAGGATCGAGCGCCTGAATGGCATGCAAAAGCTTAAGGAAAAAGGCGTAGTAACTAACTACAGTCTCGTGATGCTCCGTACGGAGCTGTCTGATATCGAGGCGCATCGCCAGGACTATCTGGTGGCGGTTTTACAGGCGGAAACTCGGTTGGCTCAGGTTGAGGAAGGCAGGGCGCGGCTAAGGTCGGAAAACACGGCAAACCTTACGAAGGAGATCGCGACAGTCGACCAAGAGATTGCTGCTGCCCAACAGGCGATGACCTCAGCCGGGACGCTGACAACGATTCTCTCCAACTCCAATGGCCATGTGCCACAAGCACTGACTTACGAGATTGTGCGTCAGTCAAAAGATGGCACCAAGACTTTACAGGCGGGGGACGTTTCCTCATTGCTGCCCGGCGATGTTCTAAAGATCGTCATCAACTCAGCTGCTGCCATGCCGCAATCGGAGCAAACGGTCTCGGATTTTCGGCAGGTTAGGGGGGAGTGATGTGTTGCACCTCTTGGGCAAGACAAATATCCAGGCGCAAGTCGGAATCGGGTTGAGGACGGGGGTGATCGCCGCACAACCGGGAAACTGTCCGCGCATCGGTCAATTGCCGCCAGACACTGATCGATGCCCGGCGAGCTTTGAATAGCTCATCGCCAGTTCGGCGGCTTTCGCGGATCACGATTGGGTGGCAGGCCGACGCAGACCAGCGACATCTGCTATGATATCGACCGCTTCACGAACCCCGGACGGAGCTACTGGAGCTTTGCGTGGAGCATCTAGCACAGCCGCCAGGGCTGGCCTCAATCCCCGCGCATCCTCCACTCCCTCCTGCACCAAGGCAAAGCTGGCATTCCGTGTCACCCAATCGATCAGGACAGCCGATTCAGGCCAATCCGGCCGGTTTGCGGCGACCAAACCGACGCCGTTGCATGCGGCCTCGACGAACGTGCTGTAGCCCACCTTTGTCACTACAGCGTCGCACGACGCAAGCAGGTCGATGAAGCTCATGTCGACCTGATTTGCATTGGTCGCACGGTCAGCCAGTCTCGGCTGATACGATCCCACCAGCCAATGAACCCCGACGATGTTTGGCAATCGAGCACGTCGTTTGGAGGAAATGCCACCAAGCGTAAACAAAACTACGCGTTCATTTCGCGCGATGCCCAGTTGGCTTCTCAGCTCCTGCTCGCGTCGCCGGCCGATGCGCGCGACCGGCCCGATCGGTCGGCGATTGCAAAGACCAAGCATGGGCATATGCGGTCGAGGTTGCAGGAAGAATTTGGCCGATTGATATGCTTTTTCGATAGTTCGTATGATCAAGTCGTCGTGCGTAGGACCGCAACAGGCTCGATAGATATCGAGCCAATTAAGCGAACAAAACGCAAGACTTGGAATTCCGAGCCGCTCTGCGGCCGCAAGCGAGAGATAGGGAACATCCGCTACGAGCACTGCCGGCGAGACAGCCGCAAGGCGGGCCGTCTCCCGGTCGAGATGTTCTTCCCATCCGCGATGCAACTCGTGATACGCGGCAGCGCTTGCGGCGGTGTCGATAAGGCTTGGATCTTGCGAGACGAGCACTGCCTCCGGCGGTGGCGCATCAAGCTCGACGGAAAATCCCATGAAGTCGTGCACTATGTGATTGGGATGAGCGGTTCTCACCACGAGGCGAGCTGCTGGAAAAAGCGCCCTGAGCGTCTGAACCACGGGTGCGATCTGGCCCAGATGACCCAAGCCATGACTCGACACATCAAAGACCACGGTCTGCACGGCTTGCTTCGTCATCTTTGCTCAATTCCAAGAACATCCTCAGGGCGTCAGGTGAATTGAACCATCGTTCAGGTTTCCAACGCCGTCGTCAGTTGTCGTGCTTTTCCTTTCTTATCACCCGGGGCCAGTTGAACAAGTCCGAACGTGAACTCGCCCGCGCGATGCTGTCGACGTCTCGCAGTGGAAGGCAACGAACGGAGTCAAAAGCGCTCATGGTCAGACCGACGGCCGGCATGTATGGGCAACGTATCGCCTCAAGACCAACTGTTCGGATTAAACAACAGCCCCAAGCGTACGGCATATGGATTTCGACGCCCCTCTTTCAGCCTAATCCATCTGGATTAGCAACCATCGGCAAAGTCCCAATTTCAGCCCCTCTCTCGGCCTAACTCCTGTCCTTCAGCACCTTCAGCGTTGAAGACTGCTAGCGTTCGCGGGGGGATGAAGGCTCATGGGGTGATAAGGACTCGCGCATGAACCTCCCGCAGAGTATGGATATCCACGGTTCTCGATCAACGCCACTACGGCAATGTGTTGCGAATCTTCCGCCAAATCAAAAGGAGATGTCGCGCTATATCGAAGCGATTTGTACACACGGCGAGTGTGTACAGCTGCGTCCACAACAACGCATGTCGCTCCCTTCAGCAGAAAAAGTAGTTCTCTTGCGCGAGGGCATGCTGGCGATTGATGCCATGCCCGCAAAGGGAAAACTACAGATATTGGACTTCTTAGTCGCCGGTGATGTCGTATCGGCATCAGTCGTTCTCCCCACGCGTGGGGCCTCCTTACGGGCAATCACGAGCACATCGCTGATCTCTCTAGAGGCATCAGCGAACGACTGCGACGTGCCGGATCACGGGTATCGGGCACTCCTATTCGCGCAGTGCCAAAACCAGCTGGCCCGTGTGAACATTTATCAATTGATGATTGGCCGCCTTGAAACGGAGCCGCGTGTCGCCTCGTTCCTTCTCGGTCTGGCGCTACGAAATGCAAGTGAGGATGCGTCCGATTTGACCATTGCGCTTCCAATGTCGCGCACTGACATTGCCAACTATCTTGTCATTAACAGCGATACGTTGAGTAGAACAATGATGAGATTTAGGGCTCTCGGCCTAATCGAGCGGGCAACCCGACATGCTGTTCGTGTCATCGACCTTGATGGGCTCAGGAAGAAATCCCCTCTTGCGCCTTTGCTGTCGGCAGTATTCGAGAAGGGACGGATCGGGAGTGGCTTCGTCCATCGTGCAGATAGAACCGCGCCCATACCTCCTTCGACTACACCGATCGTATCGTCATTCGCCGGAGCGTGACAACAAGCCACCCGATAACATTGGGTAAAATCAGCAGGCATCGCCACGCTTTGCGATACTGCTAAGATGAACTGCGATCGCGAAATCCTCATTGCGGGCCATGCTCCTGAACCATGGCCCGCCCAGCCGCATAATCTATCCCGAGTCCGGCCGTGAGAGCGATTGCGCTGCCACTGACGACGCATCTTCAGACAGCGCCACCAATCCGCCATTGGACCGGAAGGCGTTCTGGTTGGACAGCAGTCCGTTCTCGACTGCCCAGAGAGCAGCCTGCGTCCTGTTCTGCGCGGAAATCTTCCGCAAGATGGATTGGAGATGGACCTTAACCGTGGCTTCCGTGATTGAACACGAGCGAGCTATCGTCTTGTTAGACTCGCCGCGTGCAACACAGAGGAGGACCTGTTGTTCTCTTTCCGACAAGTGGAAGTGCGAATTGGGTTGAGATGGCCCGGTGAAGTTCTTTGTTTTCGATCCGATTTCTGTCTCTGCCTTCGTTGTTGGGTCGCTGTCTACCGACGGTCCAAGAATAACAAGCTGCTGCCCAAGAAAGGCCAAGTCGATTGCCTTGAGTAAGGCCTCACTTGAGCCAACATTGAAGACGATCGCATCAACGCCGCTGCTCAAAATCTCCCGGAAATCGAGATCGCCGGCGTGCTCGCCGATCGCAACGATTTTGCAACCTGGGATTATACGGCGCACGGTCTGAACCGCCCGCAAGGTTTCGTCGAGCCCACCCCAGAGTCCTAGGATGGTGAGTAAAGCACGTCCCGGCGAAAGCCTCAGATGGGGAATTTCAGACGGGGACACGACGCTGGCGAGAAGCTTGTAATGCGTGTCATGAAGCAGCGATGTGACGCCTTCGCGGAGCAAGGTCCGTTTCTCAACAATAATCGTGGGTATACTACGTTTCACGCTACCGTACCTGGTCCAATTCATTGATGAATTTCTGATCCGGCTTCCGCTGCGCACTCAGATGTTCGCTGTCAGTTACCGACTGGCTCCAAAGGGTAAGTAATAATACTGATGACACAGGTGGCCGTTACTGATGGTGTCGTGGCCCGCGCCACCGTCGTTGCCGAGATTGCCGCCCGCGTTGAACACGGACGTGTTGACGACGTCGTCGCCATCCAGCGCATGGAATTCGAATACGCCAGCCTGCGTGATCGTCTTGACGGCTTTCCTGGACGTGAGGGTAGTCTGGGTGGGCATTGGTCGCACTTCGGCTAGGCCCGGCCACGGCGACGCGGTCGGTGCATCCGCTTATGCTAGGGATATTATCCGAAAGAAACAATGACACTATCGGACAGCCTCCATTGATAATGGTCGTAGAGACCAGCCAAAGGGATGAACGGGCGGCAAAACTAATCGCGACGGCAAGCGAGTTCCTTCGTCAAGTCGCTCCTGGCGCGGAGAGCCGAATGACTGTCCTATTCTCTACGTCTTTGTAACCGACCGCTCCCCGCTTGATACAACGAGGATAGCTGCATTGTTGGAAGCGGATCTCCCTTTGGCGCGTATCGTGGTGCTGGATGGGAGCAGCGATGCAAGCGCGTGTCGTGAAGCATTACGTGCCGGCGCGTCTGCGTACCATAATACCGCTATGGAACCAGATGCGTTCATCAAGGCTCTTGATCTCATCATGGTGGGCGGGTGACGCTGATCGCAAACGAGCCAAGTCAAATGGTGTTCTGTTTGCGCCGGGTGGCGATCATAGGGTAGCGGATTTATCGACCAGTCAACGCGCCCAAGAAACAGTCCAATGGAAGGAGCTGACACTTAGTTCGTCGCTGGTCCCCGCTCACGACGATATGGTGCAGCGACTATCTCTGCGCGAAGGCGAAATCCTAAAATGCATTGTTCGTGGTGAGCCGAGCAAGCGTATCGTTCGCCAGTTCCTTTGCCTCGGTCGCATCAATTGCCCGCAAGCCCGCGCTTCCACTGCTCCCACTGGCGGAGGTAGCCGGCCTGGCGAAGGTCGTTGATCTTGGCCGCTTCCTCGGCATCGAGGAACGTGATCGGGCCATCGAGCTGGCGTGCTTGCAGCAGCAGCCGCGCACTCATCTTGGTGAAGTAGGCCCGATAGGTTGCAAACCCGGCACTGGTGGCGACGATCACGGTACCGTGGCCGCGGATCAGCGCCACCGTATTCTGGCCAAGCGTCTCGGCCAGCGCCTTGCCGAGCTGCTGGTTCGAGATCAGGAGATTGCTTGGCCCAACCGTCTTGCGCGGATCGTAGACCGGAACCTCAGGCATGCCTCGGGATCTCGTTGTTGCCGAACCGGGCGGTGCGCGACGACCTCAGCAGCGGTGCGCTGGTCGAAATCCTGAAGGGACAGCCGATTCCAGAGCGGCCGCTCTATGCCGCATTCGCGCCAGGCGCGCCGCCGCCCGAGAAGGTGCAGAGCTTCGTCAATCATCTCGCTGAATGGTTTCGCAAGCATCCGCTGTGACCCTTCCGTCGAAAAATAGCGCTGTTCTGCATCGCCTCTCATGTCGGCTGCTTCTTGTGGTGCGACGCCGTCTCATAGTGTAGTCGCAAGAGATCCATTCCATAGTCGTTGCCATTGGGTGTGCGGACGATGGTGTGGACGTGGAAGCGCTGCGGCGTCTCGTTGTTGAGCAACACGCCCTTGTGATGGTCGAACTCGATCATCACCACTGGACTCTGGATGCGATAGTAGAACGCGCTTTCCTCGTCGAGCCCGCCGGCCCAACAGAAGTGGGTTTGCGAGATATGCCTCTCCACGTCGCTCATGCGGGCACGCAACGGACCGGGGGGCAGTGTTGAAAGATAGCGCTCGGTCAGATCGAGGATGACCTGCCGCTGCCGGGGATCGAGCTCCGACCCGGCAATTCCTTCATAAGGGATGATGGTGTTGTCCTTGAACGCGCCGCCGAAGCTCATGCCATCTGCGCCTTGGTGGCGACCGGGTGGCAGCCCATTGGCAATGGTTGTGCTGTAAACAATGGCTTTGCGCTGCTGGATGGCGGAAAGGCCGCGAATGAGCTCCAGCCCGATGCGCTCCTCATCGTCGAACATGCGAAGCCCGGCATGGGGACCAGTGTCGGCATATCGAGGCTCCGCCCCCATGAACGTCGGCGTGAGCGTCATCTGTGTGCCGACGACGAAGCAAGTGAGACAGAGATGATGGCCGTATAGTTGCCATCCCCAGGGTTCGGCCGTCGATGGCTCGCCAAAGATATGCATCTGATAGCAGAACTCGCCGAGTGCGATAGGCGCGCCGACAAGCCCGCCAAGAAACCCGTTGAGCTTCATGACGTTGCGCGATTTCTCGTAACCCACGGCGCTGAGGCTTGCGCGTAGTACGCCCATAGCGGCGTCACGGACCGCCGGCGTCACCTCGTCCAGCCAGATGCCATGCCGCTCATAGCGCGGAACCTCGTTCACCCATTGGCGCCGAGCAATTGAGCCTATGGGATGTTTGACGGCCTGCAATTGCTCTGGCGTCAGCTGGCCGAACAACGTTGCGACCGCCGCCAGAATGCCTGCCGTCGGCGCCCCCTCGTCTCGCAGCGCAAACAGGCCTGGCACGACATGGCCGTCGGTTGTGATTCCGCGGAATGATCCGGCGTGCAGCGAATCGAGCCGAGCCTTCCACCCCTCCAGGCGGTGGGGCGGCAGCGAATCGAGGACCTGACTGTGCGTCAGCCCGAAATAGCGGGCTTTTCCCAATGGCGGAACGAACGGGTGATAGTCGGACATCGACGCGCTTGCCTTCTTTCTGCATGCGAAGTCTGCCTCTCCG
>Ga0075424_100003185_pt1 | contig 15276 bp, 18 predicted proteins | sample SoiMethybrSBSTD3_FD_75301 | JGI IMG/M metagenome (GOLD analysis project Ga0075424, IMG submission 75301) | Bulk soil microbial communities from a Populus tree surrounding site in Tennessee, USA - Soil MetaG P. TD hybrid SBSTD3 | ecosystem: Environmental > Terrestrial > Soil > Tree plantation... | reverse complement strand
GCCGGCGCGACCGCGTTCGAGTTCAAGAGCGCAAGCGAGTTCCCGGTCGGCGACTACAAGGTCGATATCCTTGTCGACGGCCAACCGTCGCAATCGCGCGATTTCAAAGTCGAATAGTCAGCGATTCTTCAGATTTTCTTGATACGCGCGCCGGGCGTCGTGCTCAACGCCTGTTCGTAGGCGGCGATGGCAGCGAGTGCGGGACGCTCGACGCCGACGAGGATGCTGCCGCTGCTGACCTCGGGATCGTAGATGCCCTGCCGGGTCCGCGCCAGCCCCCCGCTCACGACCAGCGTGATGACGGTCGCGGCGATCGCGCCGAGCATTGTCAGCTCGAACATGATGATCAGGTTCGGCCACCAGGCGACGATCGGCAGTCCGCCGACGACGAGGGGCCAGGACGTTTCCGTGATGTAGACCAGCGCGATGGCCGTGGCACATCCGATGAGGCCGCCCAGACAGGCGAACCACCACATATACGTCGGCGCATGCATGTGGCTGAACGCGAGATCCTCACGCGGCTCGGGCGACAGGATCGTGATGTCCGTGTCGGCCACGCCGGCGGCGCGCAGGTGATCGACCGCGCGCTGGGCGGCGGTGCCTTCCGTGTACAGGCCGTAGATCGCCTTCACGCGTGCGTCTCCCCAAGCGGATGTTCAGCGGTGGCGGGCGGGATGAGCGCCGGCCCCGGATGCTGCACCGCGGTCAATTCCCACATGGAAATAATCGGGACGAACTTCGCGAACAGGACGTAGAGCAGCGCCATCGCCGCGAACGTCCCAATCGTGATGACGATCTCAACCGGCTGTGGACGATAGACGCCGAAGCTGTACGGCAGGTACTTGTGCCCGAGTGCCGGCACGATGATGAGAAACCGTTCGAGCCACATGCCGATCACAACGCCGATCGACGCGATGACGCAGCCGGTGATCGTACGGAAGCGACTGATGCCCATGATGACGAGCGGCAGCACGAAGTTACACCCGACCATCGTCCAGTAGAGCGGCGCGAAGGTGAGGCGCTGGGTCCGCCAGAACACCTGCATGTCCGAGACCCTATTGCCGTAATACGTCACCAGCCGCTCGTTGAAGACGAAATAGCCCCACAGCAGCGCCATCATCAGCAGGAGCTTGCCGAGATTCTGGAAGTGCACCGGGTGCAGGTAGCGCTCGAGATGCAGGAACCGGCGCAGGAGGGCCATCGCTATGATGAGCCCCGCGATACCGCTGAAGATCGCGCCTGCGACGAAGTACGGACCGAAAATCGTCGACTGCCACAGCGGCACCGGCGCCATCGAGAAATCGAACGAGACGATGGTGTGCACCGAGACCGCGACGGGAATGATCGCGACGGCCATGATCTGCATGGCGGTCTCGAGGCGGTGCCACTGCGTCGGCGTGCCGCGCCACCCGAGCGCGAGCGCGCCGTAAATTCGCCGCCGCATGCCGGTCGCGCGGTCGCGCACGACGGCAAAGTCGGGAATCATCGGCAGGAAGAGAAACAGGACACTGCCGGTGAGGTACGTGTTGATCGCGAAGAAGTCCCAGACGAGCGGCGACCGGAAGTTTGGCCAGATCATGCGCTCGCTCGGATACGGGAACAACCAGAACGCAAGCCACGGGCGTCCGAGGTGGATGATCGGGAACATCGCGCCGATCATCAGCGCAAACGCGGTGATGACCTCCGCGCAGCGGGTCACGGGCCGGCGCCAGCCCGCATTGACCAGACGGAGGATCGCCGAGATGAGCGTACCGGCGTGGCTGATGCCGATCCAGAAGACGAAGTTCGTGACATAGAAGCCCCAGTAGATCGGCCAACGGATGCCGGAGATGCCGAAGCCGAGCGTCATCTGCGTCGCCCAGGCGGCGAGCGCCGCAACGACAATCGCGCCGAGAATCAGTACGAGCGAATAAAACTTCCACGAGGTCCGCAGCAGGGGACGCAGCAGGTCGGCGCGAACCTGATCGGGAACCGGCTGCATGGTGCCGACGCTGCTCATGGCTGCGTTTGCTTCGAGAGGTATGTGACCTTGGGCAGCGTGCCGAGGTCTTCCAGCAGTTTGCTCCCGCGGGGCGAGCGTGCGAGCCGCGACACGTCGCTTTCGGGATCGTTGAGGTCGCCGAAGACGAGCGCCGTCGCGGGGCACGTCTGCACGCACGCCGGCTTGATCTCGCCGTCCTTGATCTGGCGGTTCTCAGCCTCGGCCTGGATCGCCGTTGCCTTGATGCGCTGCACGCAGAAGGTGCACTTCTCCATCACCCCGACCTCGCGGAGCGAGACGTCGGGATTGAGCTGCAGGTGCAGCGGCTTCTCCCATGACGGGTTGAAGAAGTCGAAGAAGCGAACGTTGTACGGGCACGCGTTCGCGCAGTAGCGCGTGCCGATGCAGCGGTTGTAGACCTGCGCGTTGAGGCCGTCCGGCGTGTGATGGCTGGCGTAGGTTGGGCACACGGGCTCGCACGGCGCGTTGTCGCACTGCTGGCACATCACCGGCCGGAATTTCATATGGACGTCGGGAAACTCGCCCTCCCAGTACCGCTCGACGCGAATCCAGTGCTTCGCGCGCCCGCGCGCGGCCTGCTCGGCGCCGACGGTCGAAATGTTGTTTTCCGCGTGACAGGCGGTGACACAGGCGCCGCATCCCGTGCAGCGATCGAGGTCGGCCGCCATCCCCCATTTGTGAGCCACGTCAGCCTCTCCCGAGATCCTCGTACGGGCGCTCGCGATCGCCGCCGGCGAACATGATCAAGCTGCCATCCGGATCGCCGACGCGCGAGATCTTCACGCGCGTCGCCGCCCACGCCCATTCACCCGTGGCGCTCTCGGTCATCGGCGCGATAAGCGCGATCGGATTCGATCCGCGGCCGGTTGCATAACGCGTGAACATTGTGTGTCCCTGTCCCACCGGCATCGCGAGGATGTCGGGCGCGAGGCCAGGCGAGACGATCGCCGGCGCGCGCACCGTGCCCTGGCTCGAGGTGATATCGACGATGTCGCCCTGCGCGATGCCCATACGCTCGGCGGTGCGCGTATTGATCTCGACCCAGCTGCTCCACATCGCCGAGGTCAGCGGATCCGGCAGCTCCTGCAGCCACGGCAGATGCGCGAGCGATCCGTCGAGGAAGGCGTGCGACGGATACGGCAGGAAGTGCAGCGGATACTGCCGCGCATCGCCGTCGAAGCGCGGCTCGGGCCGCAACGCCGTCGCCGGCGCGACAGCGGCCCGGGGAAGCACGAGGGCGGCCGGGAGCTGGCCCCACCATCCACCCTGCGTCTGCGCATCCGCCCACGCATCGCCGCCGGCGGTGGCGGGCGGCAGCTTCATGAACGTGGCGCCGATCATTTCGTCGAACGTCTGTGGCAGCGGCGGCGCCAGCGGCTTCGCGAGACGACGGCTGACATCGAGCAGCACGTCGGGCATGGCGCGCGTCTGATGGAGGGGCCGCATGACGGGCGGGGCGACGCTCGCCGCCGCCGTTAGCGATCCCGACTCGGGCACGGCGTCGATCCAGGACTCGAGGAACGAGTGGTCCGGCAGGATCAGATCCGCCAGGCCAGTGGTCTCGTCGAGGAAGCTGCCGAAGCTCGCGATAAACGGGATCTTCTGGAGCGCTTCGAGGAGCTTCCACGCTGCGGGGGCCGTGAAAACGGGATTCGCGCCGTCCACCAGCAGCACCTGTGCGTCGCCGATGTGTGGACCGTCTCCTTCGGGCTGAAGTCTGAAGGGCAGGCCATTGCCGCCTGCACCCATGTTCATCTGCGGCGTAAAGAACATGCCGCCAGGTTGCTCGACGGCACCCAGCAGCGCGTTGAGCGCGTTAACCGCCAGCGCCGTGAAGAGACCGTTCGTGTGCCCCAGCGGCGGGCCCCCGACGATCGCGACGGCGGGGCTGCGCTCGACAAGCTCGCGGCCGAGCCGTTCGATGCGTGCGGCCTTGACGCCAGTGATCTTCTCGACCTCCGCCGGCGCATACGCGGGCAGACCCGAGGCAAATTGATCGATCAGCAAGCCGGCCTTCCCCGCGGCGGCGGCGGGCCTGAGCTTCGCCGCAAGAATGACGTGCGCGAGGCTCAACGCCAGCGCGCCTTCCGTGCCCGGCGCCGCCGGCACCCACTCGTCGGCGCTCGCGCCCGTCGTCGACATCCGCGCCTCGACCTGCACGAACGATCCGCGAATCCCCGCGCGTCCCTGCCGCATCTGACCGTAGGCACGGCTGTGCGCGACCGGTGAGTTCCACGTGCCCAGGAAGTCGGCGCCAAAGCTGATGACCAAGCGCGCATTGCCGAGATCAAAGGTCGGCAGCTGTTCACGTCCGAAGCTCAGTGCGTTCGCGCGCCGCAATACCTGGTCGCTGAACAGCTCGAACGACACTGGCGGCGGCGCGCCGAACCGCGATAGAAACTGTTCGATCAACGCGTGTCGATGGCTCGACCCGGGCTGCATCGCGAACGCCAGCGCCTGCTGGCTGCCTGCGGCCGACAAACCATCGAGCTTCGATACGAGCTTCGCGATCGCTTGGTCCCATGTAACCGCCTCGTACCTGCCGTCGCCCCGCGTGCCGGACCGCTCGAGCGGCTGCGTTATCCGATCCGGGTGATACGTCACCTGGATCGCCGCCTGCCCGCGCGCGCAGAGCGTCCCGTGATTGATGGGGTGCATCGGGCTGCCTTCGAGCTTCTTTGCGGCCGCAATCCGCATCACGCCCGCCTGCCCGTTGCGCACGACGTCGGTGTCGGCGTCCATGACGCGCACCGTCAAGCCGCAGCCCGCGGGGCACAGCGGGCACACGCTCGGCTTGAACACCGCCTGCCCGGGCACGATGTCATCGTCCGGAACAAACCGGATGAACACGTTCTCCGGATTGCCGCAGCTCGCGAGCGTCGCGCTGGTCCCCGTGACCGCCGTGAGCTTGATGAAGGTTCGGCGGTCCATCAGAAGTGGCAGGTCAGGCAGTCAGTCGGTGCCTGACGTTCGATGTGGCAGGTCACACAGAAGCCCATCGTGTGATCGACGACGCGCTGCGCGACAGTCTGCTTCGACAAGTCACCGTGGCACGTGGCACAGGCGACCTTCGCGCGAACGTGCGGTGCGTGGTTAAACCTGACGTGGTTCTCGTTCGAGAAGCCGTACACGCGCTGCCAGGCCAAATCGAGCCCTTTATCGCGCATTGCCGTGATCTGCTGAATGCGCGGGCGGTCCGTCGCGATTGCTTCATGACAGATCATGCACGTCTTGACGCTCGGGAGGCCGGCGACGGCGCCGGTGGCCACACCCTCGTGGCATACCTCGCACATGATGTTTTTGCCGATGTGCGTGTCGTGGGGAAACTCGAGTGGCTGGTGCGCGGCCGGCCGCTGATTGAAGAAATCGCCGACCACGGCGCCGAGGGTCGGACGCGCTGTTGTGAACACCCCCGCGGGCGCGCCCGGCAGTGGCGGGAGTCGCGGTGCATCAGACGGCCGGCCATCGAGCATCCGGCAGCCGGCGCTAGCCGCGAGGCACACTGCGAGGATCCCGAAGAAGCGCCTAGGACTTCTTCGACTTCTTCGGGCCAAGGCTGCGCAGGTAATTGATGACGTTCCAGATATCCTGGTCCGACAACTTCGTCTTCATGCCCTTCATCGGGGATTTCTCACCAAGCCCGTTCTGCACCACCAGGAAAATCTCGCCGTCGGTGTCCCCATGCCCCCAAGTGTCGTCAATGAGATTGGGGGGATGTGAGTCTTTCGGCGCCAGTGGGCCATCACCCTTCGCGTCGGCACCATGGCAGAACGAGCAGTACTTCTTGAACGTGGCCGCGCCGGCGGTCACCGAGGCGGCGGTCGCCGCGACCGGGTTTTTCACCTTCTTCGGGTCTGGGCCCACGCCGGGGGTCTGTCCCTCCACTGTGATCGCAAATGCGACCACGAACGCGAGGAGAACTCCGCTGATCAGAATCGACGCACGACTAGTGATTGGCACTCCGACAACACCTAAAAGAATGGTTGAAACGTTATATCGTAACGTAACGCTATCGAATTCTGACTCACTGCTAAGCGATACGCTGCTCATCTTTGATTCGTTCATTCCAGACGGGGCCGTCTGCCGCGACGAAACTGGGCCGACGTGCCTCCGCTCGAGAAGCACGGCGCGTGCTCCGCTGATGATGCCTTGAATACCGTTGACAGCTGCCGCGAGACACTTGCGGCGTGGGTTGAATACTGGGACATTGAAACGGGGTCGATACCTCGAGTTTATACGACGTATCGACCCGGCGCGCTTACCTGCGGCCGCTAACGAGTTCCGGAAGTCGCTTTCGTATTTATGTTCTTCCGCAGCCAGTTGTCGATGAACTTGATGACCTCGTCGCTGTTCCGATCGAGGAACATCTCGTGCATGTTGCCGTGGATCCCGACGTCCTCGAGCCGCACGAAATCGTCCTTCGCGCCCGCCTGATTCAGCCACTTCGGAATGCAGACATCGAACACGCGGTGATACGTCCCTTCTGCTGAGATCGACAGGATGCGCATGTTCTGGAAGTGCACCAGCTTGTGCACGGGCTGGTCCTGCATGTAGCAGCCGACCTCATCACCCGGCCGTTCCGACGGCTCGAGATGCGTCTTCAGCTCGGCGGGGCTGTTGATCGGCGGATCGAACTCGTACTTGTTCGTCGTCAAGCCCCACGAGTTCGGGTTGGTGCGCGTGTACGCCACCTTCGCCGTATCGACGTTGCCGATCTGCGGACCGCCTGGTTCGATGGACACCATCCCTGCGATGTACTGCGAGCGCGCCTCGGCGACGTCGAAGCCGATGCCGCCGCCCTGCGAGTGCGTCAGCAGAATCACCGGCTTACCGATGCGATCGAGCAGCGCGATCCCGGCCGGCACGGCGAGCTTGTCCTGATTGCCGACGAACTGCATCTGCCCCTTGATGAAGTTGTCGAAGACCGGATCGCCCTTCATGCCCTTGTGGTCCGCCGGAGCATTGCTCGGCCACTGCGTGTACTTCGCCTTGCGCGGGAAGTCACCACCTGACGGGACGGGCCCGGTCCAGATCTGCGCGAGCTCCGTCGCCGTGCGCATGCCGAGAGGACCGTCAACGCTCGGCACGTACGGCGAGCGGCCGCGCGCGGGGTAATCGACCATGTAGACGACATAGCCCTGATCGATCAGGTAATACGCCCAGCCCGGACGGCCGTCCGGCGTCTGCTGCCACACGGCGCCCGTCTGACCGTTGCCGTGGAACATGACGATCGGATACGGCTGCCGCACCTGCTTCGGCACCCATACCTCGACGTACATCGCGCCGTCCATGTATTCCTTGCCAGGCTCGCCGACGTAGGTGCCGCCGACGTAGAAATGCGCCATGCGTCCGATGTTCTCCGTCGAGAACGTCGGAATCGATGACGGCGGCAGCGCGCTCGCGGTCACGGCGCGGCTGCCCGTCTGGCCCCCAACCTTGATGCCGACAAGCAGCGCGATGGCTGCGGTCAAGAGGACTGCCGTAGTTGTTCGCTTGTTCATTGTTTCCTCACTGCGTTTAGGCGCGATCTGCCCGGAGGAAGAGGAAATTATCACGAAACCGGGGTAAGGGGAGACTGACCGGCGAGGACAGCGGCAACGTTCCTGACAGCCAGATCGGCCATTGCGGTGCGCGTCTCGACCGTGCCGCTGCCAAGGTGCGGCACGAGCAGGACGTTCTCGAGCGTGAGCAGCTCCGGTTCGACCCTCGGCTCCTCCTCGAACACATCCAGTCCCGCGCCCGCGATAAGGCGCGTGCGCAGCGCCCAGGCGAGTGCCTTTTCGTCGACGACCGGCCCACGCGACGTGTTGATGAGATATGCGCTGCGCTTCATGCGCGCGAGCGCGGGCTGATCGATGAGATGCCGCGTCTCCGGCGTCAGCGGGCAGTGAAGCGACACGACATCCGACGTCGCGAGCAGGCGATCGAATGGCATCGCCTCGGCATCGGGATCGTGTTTCGGTGTGCGGCTCGTGTAGGCGATGCGCATGCCAAACGCGCGGCCTCGCGCCGCGACGGCTCGCCCGATGCCGCCATACCCGACGATGCCAAGCTGCTTGCCGCGCAGCTCGGCGCCGAGCATGAAATCGAACGTCCAGCCCTTCCACCCACCTCGTCGGATCAGCCGCTCGCCTTCGCCGAGGCGTCTCGTGATGCCGAGGATGAGCGCCCACGTCAGATCCGCCGTCGCATCCGTGAGCACGCCCGGCGTGTTCGTCACGACGATGCCGCGCTCGCGTGCGGCCGCAACGTCGATGTTGTTGTAGCCAACCGCGGCGTTGGCGATGACCTTCAGATCCGTTCCGGCCTCAATGACATCGCGCCTGACGGCGTCGGTAATCATGCTGACAAGCGCCTGCTTGCCGGCGACGCGCGCGACCAGCTCGTCGTGCGGCATCACATCGACGCCATCCCGTCGGAACTGATCCACTTCGCCAATCGCCTCAAGCCTGGCGAGGACCGATGATGGAATTTTTCCGGTAAGAAGAATGGAAGCCTTCAATGCCCGAGGGATTTGCAATACCCGCAGTGATTGCAGGGAACGGCTGGTTCGATGATGCAGGGGCCCTCTTGCTCGGCGCCCGACGTGACCGCGAACGTCAGGTGCGAAGCGTGCGAGCGGTGCGAAACGTGCGAGGGTGCGTCCGAAGGTGCGAGGTGCGGAGGTGCTTCCGATGTGCGCACGCGCGCGATCGCTTGCCGCACGAGCTGCCGCAGTTCTTCCTCGGTCATTCCTGCACGTCCACGCTGTCGATGATGCCGATGACCGCAGCGTCAACCGGCGCGGCCTTGCGGCCAAGGGCTTCGCCAGCCGCGCGCCCCTCGATGACGACGAGCACCTTCTCGTGTATGCCGGCGCCGACGGAATCGACGGCCAGCAGCGGCGTACCGCGCGGAGTGTCATCGAGCGTCGTTGGTTGCACGAGGAGCAGCTTCGCGCCTTCGAACTTGCGGTGCTTCTGCGTCGACACGACTGTTCCGATGACACGCCCGATCTGCATCAGTCGAGATCCCAGTGATCGACGATGCCCACAATGCCTGCGTCGGTCGGGACTTCGGTCGGGTAGAACGGAAAACTCGCTTCTTTACCGCGGACGAAGAACACCGTCTCGCCGACGCCCGCACCCATGGCATCCACCGCAACGAGCGTGCGGCCCACGTTCGATCCATCCGCGGCGATCGGCTGCAGGACCATCAGTTTGATGCCGGACAGATTCTCGTCCTTGCGGGTCGCTACGACGTCGCCGATGACCTTGGCGAGCTGCATCAATCCCCCGCAGCGACTTCGACGGTGTCGACGATGCCGACAATCGCGGCATCAACGGGACAATCCTTCATTCCCGACGCCATGCGCGCAGAGCTGCCGCTGACGATGAGCACTGTCTCGCCGACACCAGCATCGACGGTGTCGACGGCGACGAGGTAGTTGCCTTCGGATTTACCGTGGGGGTCCATCGGGCGCGCGACGAGCAGCTTGTTGCTCACGAGCCGCGGATCCTTCCGCGTAGCGACAACAGTACCGACGATACGGGCCAGGATCATTGCTGAAAGACGAGAGGATCCTTACGCCTTGACGGCGTTCGCCTTGCCGATCGGCAGCGCGTCCTCGAGGTTCGCGTGGGGACGCGGGATGACGTGTACCGACACGAGCTCGCCGACGCGCCGCGCCGCCGCGGCGCCTGCATCGGTGGCCGCCTTCACGGCCGCGACATCGCCCCGCACGATGGCTGTGACATAGCCGGCGCCGATCTTCTCCCAGCCGACGAGCGTGACCTTGGCGGCCTTCACCATGGCGTCGGCCGCCTCAATCATGGCGACGAGCCCCTTGGTTTCGACCATTCCCAATGCCTCTCCCATCTATGTCTCCCTCAACTTCCAATCTCCAACTTCCAACTTCCAAGCAATTGCTGTCGCGATATCCGAATTTCTTGGGAAGTTGGCGGTTGGTAGTTCGGAGTTATCTCAAATTCTTTAAAGCGTCAGCTATCAGAGCCGTAAGTTCCGCGTATGTTAGCCGAATTTCTCCGTCCCTGCTTGCCTGACGCAGCGTCGATGCGACGTCCGGCACGAGCCGCTCGGTCGATGACGCGGGTGCTTCAAGTACCTGACAGAGCGCCTGATCGAGCCCTGCTTCCGCCGGATCGGCGCACACCGGTGCGGGCGACGCAATGCCGTACATCCCGCGCAGGCCCTGCAGCCGCTCGACCTCTTCGCGAGACAGCAGGTGTTCGCGTCCAAGCAGACGCGCCACGAGGCTGATCTTCGCGAAGTGCTCGATCGTCTCCATCTTGAAGTGCGCGTTCATGACGTCGCCGCCGCACGTCACCGCACCGTGGTTGGCGAGCAGCATCCCATCGTGCGCCTTGATGTACTTGCGAACAGCCTCTGGCAGCTCCGCGGTCGAAGGCGTGCCGTACGCCGCAATCGGAACGCTGCCGAGCGTCGTCACCACTTCCGCGAGAACGGCTCGCGTCAGCGGAATGCCTGCGACAGCAAAGCCGGTCGCGGTCGGCGGATGCGCGTGCACGACGGCGTTGACGTCCGGTCGGTTGCGATAGATCTCGAGGTGCATCGGCAACTCGGATGAGGGATCGCGGTCGCCGGCAAGCTTCTTCCCGTCGTAATCGACGGTCACCATCATGTCGGGCGTCATAAACCCCTTCGACACGCTCTTCGGGGTCGTGATCAGCCGTTTATCGTCCAGCCGCGCGCTGATGTTACCGTCGTTGCTCGCCACGTAACCGCGTGCGTACAGACGCCGGCCGACCTCGACGATGTCGGCGCGGATCTGTTCTTCAGCGCGCGTACTCATTGCGGCATTTTTCCGAGCAGAAGTAGTGCTTGCCGTCGGTGATCGCCGTGTCCGGTGAGACGTACGTTCCGCATACCGGATCGCGTACGAGTTTGACCGTCTGCGGCTCGCGCGACGCGCTCGAGCGCCGTACGCCCGCGGAGATGGCGACCATGCTGCCGATCACACGCCATGCGGCGCGAATGACCAGCAGGAGAACGATCAGCTCGAGCAGTGCACGGAGCACCCGTCACCGCCGGCTAACCGCCAGGAGCGGTTGGGGGGGCAGGCGGCGCCCCGCGCCCCTGACTTGCGGCGATGCCCTGCAGCCCCTGTTGTGCGGCCTGTGCTTCCGGCGTACCTGGCGCGAGCGCCACGACCTGCTGCCACGCCTGCCTCGCCCCATCGAAGTCGCGCTTGCCGAACGCCAGCACGATGCCTTTGTTGAACAGCGTCTTCGCGTGCTTCGGATCCAGCGTCAAGGAATGCTCGAACTGCTTCAGCGCATCGTCGGTGCGCCCTGAGTAGTAGTAGCTGACGCCCAGGTCCGTGCTCGCGTCCGGATTCTTGGGATCGAGTTTCAGGCCTGCCTCGTACCACTTGATGGCGTCGGGATACTTCTCGGCGTCGAAGTAGGCGTTGCCGAGCTGCACGTAGGCGCCGGCGTTCTTCGGATCGCTCTTGATAATCGTCTGCAGGCTCTGGACTTTGCCCTCGTCGAGCGGAGGCGGCGTACGCGCGGCGCCTGCCGCCTGGTCGCCGCCTGCTGGCGCAGGCGATGGAGCAGGCGCCGTCTGCTGGAGCTGCACCTGAGTAGCGCTGCTCTTCCGCGCCTGCTGCGTGCCGATCACCCAGCCGAGAATGATGCCGAAGCACATGCCCGCGACGGCGAATACGATCGAATCGGATCTCATGAGGCGTAAGGCTCGGGCTCGCGGCGAGGGGTCTTTTGCGTAAGCCTTGGCGCTAAGCCCTCAGCCATCTTATCGCAGCGTTGCCTGGAACCATTCGACAAGCGCGCGCATGAGATCGGCGTCGCGCATGAGCAGAACGGTGCCGTGCGCGGTCACATCAGAGAAGCGGGTTTCACGCGTTCCCGGCGGATCTTTCGCCAGTTCGCGTACGGTTCGGGCCGCGTATGGGTCGTGATTGCTTGCTATGAGCATTGCCGGCCGGCCGCCGTACTGTTTCATGGCCGTTTCAATGCGCACGCCGCGATAGTCGAGCGACGGCGAAACCAACGCCAGGGAGTGGACTGCCGGCAAATCGGCAGCCGCCAGAGCAGCGAGGTTTGCGCCGAGCGATGCCCCGGCGATGCCAATGGCGGCGGCGCGCACGTCCGGCCGCGAGCTCAGATAGGAAACGGCTGCCCGGACGTCGGCGGTCCATCCACCGAGCACTTTCGAGTCACCGGGGTCGGACTGGCCCGGCAGATCGATCGCCAGGGCCAGGATGTTTGCGTCAGCGAGCCGCTGTCCGGCGGCGTCCCAATCGTCTTTCGCGCGGCCCAGCATCGGCACCAGGACAACGGCAGGAGCAGGCCGCTGCGACGGCTCGAACACGACCGCGTTGATCGTGCGTCCATCTTCCGCACGGAACGAAATGCTCCGGCCCGCGGCGTAGGCAGGAGAGGCGAACAGATAGACGACCGCAATCGCGCGCCACAGCAGCGCGGCCCGAGCAGGTCGGCGACGATCAGCCCGCGAGAACATCTAAATATTCGCGCACGCTCTGCGACAGACCGACAAAAATCGCGTGGCTGATCAGCGCATGGCCGATCGACACCTCGTCGAGATGCGGCAGCGAGCGGAACATCACGAGATTGGCGAGGTCGAGATCGTGGCCGGCATTGACACCAAGGCGCAGCGAGTGCGCCAGCTCGGCCGCGCGTATGTATAGCGCAAACGATTCGCGCGCCTGAGTCTGTCCGCGCTCGAAGGCGCGGGCGAACGGCTCGGTGTAGAGCTCCACGCGGTCGGCTCCCACATCCGCTGCCCATCGGATCGCCGCGTCCTGCGGATCGACAAACAGGCTCACGCGGACGCCGTCGGCGCACAGGTCGGAGACGACTGCACGAATCAGATCGCGGGGCGTCTCGGGCGACCATCCCGCCTGGCTGGTGATTTCGCCCGGCTGCACGGGAACGAGCGTGCATTGGTGCGGTTTCACCGCGTGTACGAGCTGCAGCAGATCCGGGCGCGGATCGCCTTCGATGTTGAACTCGACGCGCCCTTTCATAGCCGCGAGGTATGCGGAGATTTCGTGGACATCCGCCGTCGTGATGTGACGCGCATCGGCACGTGGATGGACGGTGATGCCCGGCGCGCCAGCCTCGACACACACCTTCACCGCCTCGAGCACCGACGGAACAGATCCGCCGCGAGAGTTGCGAACGGTGGCGATTTTGTTGACGTTGATCGAGAGCTTAGCCGTGTTGCGATTTTACACGGCGGCAACGAGATGCTGCTTCACCGCGTCGGCGATCTCATGTGCCCACGCGGAGATCTCGCGTTGATCCTGACCTTCGATCATGATGCGCAGCAGCGGCTCGGTGCCTGAATAGCGGACCAGCAGACGTCCCTTGCCGGCGAGCCGTGATTCAACGGCTTCCATCGCGCGTGCGACATCCGGGATCGACTTCAAGTCGGCCTTTCGTTCGACGCGCACGTTGAGGAGCACCTGTGGATAGGTCGTCAGCTCGGACGCCAGGTCGGAAAGCGTTCGTCCGGTCGTGCCAATCGTGCGCAGCACGTTCAGTGACGTCGCCAACCCGTCGCCGGTGAACAGGTACTCCGAGAAGATGACGTGGCCAGACTGCTCGCCTCCGAGCGCGATGTCGCGCCCGATCATCTCCTCCATCACGTACTTGTCGCCCACCGGGCAGCGTACGATGTCGATGCCCGCATCGCGCAGCGCGATCTCGAGGCCGATATTGCTCATGACAGTGGCGACGACCGCGTTTCCTTTCAGGCGGCCTTCTCGTTTCATCTGCTTCGCGCACATCAGCATGACCGCGTCGCCGTCGACGATCTTTCCCTTATCGTCGACAAAGATCGCGCGATCGCCGTCGCCGTCGTAGGCGATGCCCAGCGGGTAACCGTCCTCGACGACCATGCGGGCGAGCTGCTCGGGAGCGGTTGATCCCACTTTCAAATTGATGTTCCGCCCGTCGGGCTCGCAGCCGATGCATCGAACGTCGAACCCGAGATCTTCAAACAGGCGGGGCGCAATCGTCGTGGTCGCGCCGTTCGCGCAATCGATCGCCAGCCGAATTCCACGGAAGGAGTCGACGTTCGGCAGGATGGCGCGCAGGTGTGACGCGTACTCGGTGCGATAGTCGACCTGCTCGACCTCCGGCGCGTCGCCGGCGGGCACGTGCCACGACGCGTCCGCGATAATTGCTTCGACCTGCTGCTCGAGCTCCTCCGTGAACTTCTCACCGGCGCCGGAGAAAACTTTGATGCCGTTGTCTTCGAACGGATTGTGCGAGGCGGAGATGACGACGCCCGCCGTGTATCCCATGCGCGGCGTCAGGTAAGCAATCGCGGGAGTCGGAATGATGCCCGCACCGGTTAACGAGCCGCCTTGACTGTTGATGCCGAAGGCGAGCTCCCGCTCAATCCAGCCGCCCGACTCGCGCGTGTCGCGGCCCGAAAGAAATCGCACCGCGGTGCCGTGGCCGAGCGCCCGCGCCAGCGCCGCACCGAGTCGGCGGATGGTCGGCGGATCGAGCGGATAGGTACCCGCCTTGCCGCGAACACCGTCGGTTCCAAACAAACGGCTCATCGAATGCGCACCTTCACTTCCGACGGTTCGAGACGAATGACACCCACGCGCTCGGGCGAGACGACTGTCACTGGCAGCTGGAAGTCACCCGGCTTCAAGCCTTCAAGATCCACGCTTGCCTCGAACATACCGTTGTCGCTCGTCCTCGCCTCACGTGGGCCTCGAACCCATGCCGTCACACGCGACGGTGTCACCTGCACGCGTCCAGCGGCATTCTTCGTCGTCACCGGTATGTCGCCCACCGACCATTCAACGGGCGCGGGGGCCACAACAACCGCCACACGAGCGGTCTGCGGCGTCCGCAGGCGCACCGCAGTATCCGCGACTCCGATGTTGACCATCTCTGTAATCGGCGCAGATGCGCCGTTAACGTTCACTGGCTCGGTGATCGCCTGCGTGGTTCGTGCAAGCACACTGACTGCCCCGAGCACTTCAACCGTCGACGGCTCTGCAGTTACTGTGCCGACGACAAACCCGTCCGCAGGATCGCCCTCGACCGCCGGTACAACGGGAACAATCTTTCTACCGGACGGCTCGAAGGTCATTGACACGGTGGACGGGTTGACTTGGACCACGTTGACACCGAACGGCGTCCGCACGTCTTCGCCATCGAGGTGGAACAGACGCTGCCCGGCGCGCGCCGAGCGGAGATCGAGGACCGCCACGAGCTCGCCGGCTGCGACGCGGTTCAGTGCGC
>Ga0075424_100003184_pt1 | contig 15282 bp, 19 predicted proteins | sample SoiMethybrSBSTD3_FD_75301 | JGI IMG/M metagenome (GOLD analysis project Ga0075424, IMG submission 75301) | Bulk soil microbial communities from a Populus tree surrounding site in Tennessee, USA - Soil MetaG P. TD hybrid SBSTD3 | ecosystem: Environmental > Terrestrial > Soil > Tree plantation... | reverse complement strand
TTGCCGAAGATGTCCGCGTCCGATTCGCCGAACGCCACACTCACCGTCACCTTGGGATAGGCACGGTGGAAGGTGACGAACATCGATGTGTCTTCGTAGCCTGCCCAATCGAGCACCGTCAACGTGCCGGTGGCATCAGCCGTGAGCGCCGTGGCGGCGGGGCGCTTTTCTTTGCTGCAAGCGGTGAGCAGTCCGACGAGTACGGGCAGCAGCGGGAAGCGACGCAGCGATCGTAGCACGGGATCTCCCGGATCTGGGCAGCCTTGCACTTACCGCTTTCCGGTCCGGCTCGCAAGTCAGCGCACGGCGTCCTTCAGTTTGTAGTAGGCCCCCACCAGCGGTAGGAACCAGGGCCGCCCCAGATAAAACGGCACCGCGTGAAACGCGCGATCGGCGAACGGCCGCAGATCGTCCCCGCCGGCGATCGCTTGTCCCACGCGCGCGCCGAGGTAGGTTGCCAGCGCGACGCCGTGCCCGTTGTATCCCAACGCGTAGTGCATCCCGTCGCGGATCCCGGCATGGGGCAGCTGGTCCATGGTCATCGCGACGAGCCCCGACCAGTGGTAGTCGATGTCGGTGCCGAGCAGCCGCGGGAACACGCCGCACATGGTGTCGATCAGCGCCCGCGCGGCCTCGGAGCCACGCAGCGGGCCGAACGCCACACGGCCGCCGAACACCATGCGGGTGTCGGGGGCGATCCGGAAGTACGACAGCAGGTTCCTGGTGTCGCTCACCACCCGGTTCCGCGGCAGCAGCGCGCGCGCCACGTTGGGCCCGAGCGGGGCGGAGGCGATGACGTAGCTGCCGAGCGGCACCACCCGCCGGCGCAGCCCCGGGACCGCCGCGCCTGAATAGCCGTTAGTGGCGACGATCACGTCGCGCGCCATGATCGTGCCCCGGCTGGTGCGCAGCATGAACACCCCGCTCGCCCGGCGTACCCACTGCACGTCGACGTTCTCCAGCAGCCGCGCGCCCGCGCGCAGCGCCGAGGTCGCGAGCGCCCAGAACAGCCTGGCCGGATTGATGCCGCCGCCCAGCGGATCGAGCAACGCGCCGTGGTAGGCGGTGGCGATCAGCTCCTCCTTGTGGAGGCGCTGGGCGGGAATGATCTCGGTGGCATGATGGAACACCTTCGCCAGCACTTCGTGCTCGCGACCGAGGGCGGCGTAATCCTTCGGCTTGGCCGCGAGCACCAGGTGTCCTGACTGCTGGTACTCGCAATCGGGCGCCTCGGCGGCGACGAACTCCGTCACGTACCGCACCGCGGCGAGCGACTGCTCGAACAGGTCCCGCGCCAGGATTGCGCCGTACCGTCGGACGAGCGCGCTCGCCCCCCGCTTGAATCCCGGCAGCACGAAACCACCGTTGCGGGTCGAGGCCCCGGCGCCGAGTGTGTCGCGCTCGAGAACGGTGACATTGACCCCCGCGCGCGCGAGGGTGCGGGCCGCGGAGACGCCGGTGTACCCGCCGCCGATCACCGCGACGTCGGTGCGCGACGGCAGATCGCCGGGGGGCCCCAGGTCCGGCCGCGGCGCGGTGTCCAGCCAGTAGGCGTGGCTCTGCACCCGCTACAGCTCCGCCACCATGGCCTGCGCCGTCACGGCGCACACCTCGGTGAACTCCACCGAGCGTCGCACCGCGGAAGCGACCTCCTCCCGCGAGATCGGGCGGAATCCGAAGCGCGGGAAGAACTGCGTCGCGGTCTCCGTAAGCAGGTAGACCGTCCGCGCGCCCCGACTCCGTGCCAGGGTCAGCGCGGCTTCCGTCAACCGGATCCCGAGCCCCAGACCCCGGGACGCTGGATCGACCGCCACCGATCGCAAAAGCCCCGCATCCCCGTACAGCTCGATCGCGGCGCACCCGAGCACGCGCGTGCCTTCCCGGGCGACTACCGCCGCCTCCAGGTGCTGGTCCAGCCCCGCGGCTGGGAGCCCGCCCCGCTCGAGCAGCGAGAGGATCGCCGGCAGGTCGCCGGATCGGGCGGGTTCGATCGTCTGGGACATACGTGCGGGCTCCTCGACCGTGGGTCAGGGGAGGGACAATCTACGATGTGGGTGAGCGGGAGATAAGCCGCGGCTTGAACGCGTTTTCGCGACGGGGAACCGCGCACTCGGCCTTCGCGAGTGAGAGTCGGGGCTCGGATTTTGGACGTGAGAGTCGCGGCTCGCTTTTCGCGACTGATAGTCGCGACTCGGCTAATCTGTCGCATGAAGCGACGGGCGGAGTCACCATAAGTGACAGAGAGCCGAGTCGCGGCTCTCAGCCACGAAGGAACGGCACTCCGCCGCGAGAAGAATCGGCCGGGGCGCGCGCGGATCCGGTTTTTCGCGACTGAGAGTCGCGGCTCGGCTGTCGGGAGTGAGAGTCGCGGCTCGGTTTTCGCGACTGAGAGTCGCGACTCGGCTGTCGGGAGTGAGAGTCGCGGCTCGGCTCGTGAGGGAGAGTCGCGGATCGCTTTTCGCGACTGATAGTCGCGACTCGGCCGATTTGTCACTGAGAGTGACGAGGTTGCCGCCGGCATGCGCGCTTTTCGCGACTGATAGTCCCGACTCGGCTGAACTGTCACTGAGAGTGACGAGGTTGCCGCCGGCATGCGCGCTTTTCGCGACTGAGAGTCGCGACTCGGCTCAACTGTCACTCAGAGTGACGAGGGCGTGTCACGGCTCCCACTTATGAACCGCGAAATGAATTGGCCGGGCTCGCGCGAATCTGGTTACGCCAGGATCGGCTGTTTCACGATGTTTCGCCCATGCGCGACCGCCTCTACGTCCACATCGTCTGGACGACGCGCGACCGCCAACCGACCATCGAAGCGCGTGGCGCGACGTTCCTCGCCCGCTACCTCCCCGCGGTCGCGCGGCAGGAACGGGCTGGGCTGCACGCCCTCGGGATCGTCCGCACGCACGTCCATCTTCTGCTCCAGCTGCATCCGACGACGAGCATCTCGAAGCTGATGCAACGACTCAAGGGCGGCAGCTCGGTCCTCGCGAATCGGGAAGGCCATACTGGAGCGCGGCCGCTGCGCTGGGCCAAGGGATACGACATCGAATCGGTGAGCCCGAAGGCGTTCGCGGCAATCCGGGCGTACGTCCTGGGCCAGGCCCAGCATCATCCTGACGAGGCAATTCCGGGGTGGGACGGCGCAAGCCTGGATTTTACGACCGATAGTCGCGACTCGGCAGATCCGGGGTCACTGTGAGTGACAGATAGCCGAGTCGCGGCTCTAAGCCGCGAATTCGCGAAGGCTCGAGCGGGGGTCACTCTGAGTGACAGACAGCCGAGTCGCGGCTCTCAGCCGCTATAATGATAGAAAGACGGGGTCGGGGCTCTAAGCCGCGATAATGATGGGCTCATCTGTCGCATGAAGCGACGCGCAAGGAACGACGAGCGATGCAGTCACTCTGAGTGACAGACAGCCGAGTCGCGGCTCTCAGCCGCGAATGTACGGTTCTCAGCCGCGCTACGTCTCAGCCGCGAATTCGCGACGCGGAGTCGCGAATGAGCCACAGTGATCGGGCGTGAGCCCTAATCCCGCAGCGCCGGCGCGACCGCGAGAAAATGCCTCACGGATTGCTCGCCGATCACCGGCCGCAGGTGCTCCAGCACGATGCGCCCCAGCCGCGGCATGTCGTCGTGCCGGATCCCGGCCGTGATCAGGGCCCGCATCAACCCGGACGGTCCCGTGGGCCCGGGCATCTCGCCCGTACGCGCCGCGCTCATCAGCGCTCGCCCCATGTAGCTCTCGGCGTCCGGTACGGCGTGCTTGACGAGCTCGAACGTGTCGCGCGGCACGACCATGCGCACGGCGTTGAGAATGGCCCCGACGCCCCGTTCGGCGACGGACGCCGAGACCTCGAGATTGGCGGCGACGTGTTGGGCCAGATCCATGGCGCGTGTCAAAATATGCGAGCGGCTTATGCCGCGGCGGGCGGCGGCGGTGGGAGGGTGGCCAGCGCGGCGCGCTTCAGCCGTCGCCGCTCGAGCCAGATCCCCATCATCGTCGCCAGCACCGCCAGGCCCAGGGTAGCCCCGGTCTGGATCCACAGTTGGTACTGGACGAGCATGCGGCCACACTTGGCTGCAAACAGCGGGCCGACGAGCGCGCCACAGGTCGGCTGCCGTCCAGCAAACACCATCCCGGCTGCGACCCCGATCACACTCGGAAGCACTGTCAACGTCACATGTCGCACTACCAGGCGGGTCATTCGTCACCTCCCGCGCTCGATACGCCAACGGTCCAGCACGCGACCGTCGCGCATCACGTGATACTGATCGTAGTGGGCCACCGTCAGACAGGAGTGGTTGGGGACGATCTCCATCCGGTCGCCCACTCGGAACCGGTCCAGATCGGCCCCCCCTCTCGGACCGCGCACGATGCCGTGCTCCTGCGACACCGACGCGACGCTCAAAGATGGGTGGCCGCGCACCGCGCCGAACGACGTCGGGAGATCCAGATGCGCCGGCCCCGTGTCTTTCGATAATGCGAGGGCGCCGGCGTCGATCACCAGGTGGTCGCTCCCCGGTTGGTGGGAGACCACACTCGCCAGCACGCTCACGCCCACGTCTTCCGGCTCGCAACAGCCGATCAACACCATGGTGCGGTCATAGAATACGTAGTTGCCAGGGCGGGCTTCGGTGACCCCGGTCAGGTCCGTGGCGGCTGTCATTGCCGGAGTCGAGCCCACGCTCACTCCTCGTGTGGTGATTCCCACGGTGCGCAGCCGCAGCGCGAAGCGCACCATCGCCAGCCGCTCCTGCTCGGCGACCTGAGCGGCCTCGGACTGGTTGCGCGTCTTGTAGGCGTGGCCGGAATGGGACAGCAGCCCGTCGAAGGTCAACCCGTCCTCGCGGCTCAGCTCACGTGCGACCTCCAGGGCGTACGACGAGTCGGGATCGACTCCCGCGCGATGGTAGCCGCAGTCCACCTTCAGCCAGACGTGCAACCCCGAACCGGCGAGCGCCTTCGCGGTCTGCAGGTCGTCGGTCACGACGCGTAGCGTGACGCGGCGCGCGAGGCGCCGGGCGTGTCCGATGTGAGTGGGATCGATGGGGAAGGCCCAGGTCAGGTCGGCGATCCCGGCTCGCGCGAATGCTTCGGCTTCGGCCAATGTGGCGACGGTGAGCCCGGTGGCGCCGTGGTCGAGCTGGCGTCGACCCAGCTCGGGGCACTTGTGCGTTTTCGCGTGCGGGCGCAGCGCTACGCCCAGGCGACGGGCCCGCGCGGCCATGCGCTCGAGGTTCCGCTCGACCAGGTCGAGGTGAAGCAGCAGCGCGGGCGTCTCGATGTCGCAGCCGGACGCCGACCCCGTCCGGCGCGTTACCGCACCAGGTGCCATGTCGTCTGACGCCGCAGGATCCAGCGCATCGCGCCGTCCGCTCCCAGCTCGGCGTCTTCTTCCTGGGCGGAGCGCACCGGCTGGTTGCCCCATTCGGGCAGCGGCGTCGTGGCCTGCAGCTCGATCGAGAACCAGGTGGACGGGATGAGCGGCACGTCGCCGCGGCCCGGTACGCCTTCCTGGTGGTCCCACAGACCGATCAGGGGACCCGCGCCGTGCCCGCGGTCGCCGATGGGGTGCGTGTAGATGGTGCCGTCGATGCCGGCCGCCTGCATGGCGGCCCGCGCCGCGGTCAGCACCTCGTTCCCGGTCCGGCCGGGCTTCATTTCCGCGAGCAGGATATCCTGCAACCGGTTCGAGTTGGCGAGCGCGACCTTCAGTCCGTCCGGCACGCCGCGTTCGCCGGTGCGCAACACGTAGCCCATGTGCTGCGTGTCGCTGTTGAGACCGAGGGCGGTGAGTCCGAAATCGCAATGCAGCACATCGCCGCGCTGGATCACCACGCTGCCGGAATCGGACATGTCGACGCCGCGCCGCTGGGCGTCCACGTCGGTGTGGAACCAGGTCCCCAATCCCAGGTCATTCACACGCTGTCGCATCCACCACGCCACGTCATCGGTCGTGGTGCGGCCCGGTGTGATGACCTTGCTCGAGAACGCCGTATCGATGATGGCCCACACCAGCACCTGCATGCGCCGGTACACAGGGAACATGCCGGGAGCGCGGATCGACTGATAGTCGAGCGGCAGGTTTTCGGCCCGCACCAGCCGGCCGAGATACGCCGGCGGCAGCGCCGCCTGCAGCTGCTCCATCTCGCCCGCGGACAAGCCGTCGGAGAACGCGAAGGTGTGCGAGATGTCCAGCGCGATCGACTCGGGATCGCGCGCTTCGACCACCTGCCGCAGCAGGTCCCACTGTCCCTGGCCGACGAGCTCCGGCCGGCGGCGGGTCGTCGGATCGACCGTGTCGCGCGCGAACACCGCCTGATACAGCCCGCCTTGCGCGCTGCCGCCCAACGCCAGCCGCTCCACGCCGCGCTCGGGACCGCGATCCGTGAAGACATAAATCGTGCGCCGCCGGGCGAAGAAGGTCGTGGCGGAGACGAGGGACCAGAACACGGGGTCCTCGTTGTACTCCCGCATCGGCACGATCCACATCTGGATGTGATACTGTCGCATCAGGCGCGGCAGCACGGAATCGAGCCGGTAGCGCAGCCACTCCTGTTGCACGACGGCCTGCTCGCGCAGCGTGCCCAGCGGCCGGGTGGGCGTGGCCGAAAGCGGGGCTTGGACCAGGAGGGCGGCGAGAATGGTCGTGGTGATCATCGTGATCGCTCGGCGCACGTGAGTGAAGAAGGGACGTAATTATACCAGCAACCCGTGGCGTCAGCGGCGCCACAGGCCGAGGGCGAGCGCGGCCCACCCGGCGATCAGCAGCACGCCGCCCACTGGTGTGACGGCGCCCCACCAGGCCACGCCGGTCAGAGCGAGGACGTAAAGGCTGCCGGAGAACACCACTGTGCCCGCAATGAACAGCGAGCCCGACAGCCGCACCAGCTGCGTCGGCCACTTTGAGTGGCTGCCCACGCCACGACGAACAAGGCGAGCGCGTGATACATCTGGTAGCGCGCGCCGGTCTCGAAGGCCGCCAGCTGGCTGCCGGGCAACCGCGTCCTCAGCATGTGCGCGCCGAAGGCGCCAGCCAGGACGGCCACCAGCGCCGACACTGCGCCATACGTCGCAAATGTCCGTGACATCAAGTCCTCACTGTGGACGGAGCCGGGTGACTCGATCGCAGACACAGGATCACGATGGCCCAGAGGAGCAGCGCGCTCCAGGCGTAGACCGAGTGGGAGAGGAGCAGCGAGCGCCACGATCGGGGGCCGATAGTCAGAATGCCAGAGGTGCCAAGGCCGGCGAGGAACACCCCCAGACGAGTGGCTCCTCCGAACGGCCAACGCGCCAAAACCCCGACCCAGGCAACGAACAACAGAAGGAAGGAATGGACCCACGCAATGGGCGACGCGAGCACGGCGAGCACCGTGAATGCCCCTACGCCAAGCGGAATGTCCCGGGCGAGTGGCGCTTTCCATGCGACGGCAACGACGGTCACTGCGATCATGGTGCCGACCACGATCAGCCCGACCCCGCCCGGGTTCGGGACTTCCAGGCGCGCGAGCATTGCTTCGAGCGACTGGTTCGCGCTGGGCTGCATGTTCCAATGGTGTTCGAGTCCGAGCGAGAGCCAGTCCCGTACCCCCGTGATCGCGCCGGACACGCCGAGAGGGGCGAGCGCCAGCAGGGTCAGCGATCCGGAGACTGCCGTACCGGCCGCCAAAGCACGCCAGCGGCGTTGCGCCGCGAAGTACACCAGCACGAGCCCTGGGAAGGCTTTCAATGCTGTCGCGATCCCGATCGCCACGCCGGCTCGCGCCTCGCGATCCGACTCGAGATCGGCGATCGCGAGCGTCACGAGGGCAAGCAGTACCGCGCCGATATTCAGGTGCTCGAAGTTGGTCTGCAGCGGCACGGCCACGGCCCCGACCGCGAATAGCGCGCGATACCAGCTGCGCTGAGCCGTCCATCGCAGGGCTCCCCAAATGCATCCGATGCTCGCGGCCGCCCAGAGGGCTTTGGCCAGCGGGAGGGACATCCTGGCGACCAGGGCGAAGGGGATGAGCGCCGCGGCGCCGAACGGTGGCCACGGGACGCCGAGGGCCGGGTCGGCGGCGCCGAACGGCGGGAGCCCGCGCAGCAGCCGCTCGCTCTGACCCAGCTCGCTCGTGAAATCGCCGCCCTTGTGGATCGACAGCGGAATGACGACCGCGGCGTACAGGCACGCCGCCAGGGCGAGCGCGGTGTCATGACGCCGCGGCTCGGTCACTTACTCGATCCGGCGTCCCGACACCTCGACGTGACGATAGCGCTCGAGCTGGCCGCCGCTGCCGATGAAGCCGTTCGCGAACCAGCTCGTGATGCTGACGATCAGTGCGCCCAGGGTCGCGGCGCCCAGGCCGCTGACCGTCATGCCGGGCAGCAACCACGCGACCAGCGACAGCGAGATCCCGTTCAGAATCAGGAGGAACAGGCCGAGCGTGAGAATCGTGATCGGCAGCGTGAGAATGAACAGGAACGGCCGGACGATCGCGTTCACGAGGCCCAGCAGCACGGCGGCGACGATGAGGTTGGTCCAACCCAGGATGACGACCCCCGGGACGAGCGTCTTCGCCAGCAGCAGCCCGACCGCCGTGATCACGAGACGCGCAAAGAAGCCTCTCATCGGGTCCTCCAGGAGGCGAGGTTCCGTTCCAGCTGTCGCGAGTGGATCTCCAGGTGCTCGGCGTAAGACTTCAGCCAGTCCTCCGCGCCGTAACGGCCGGACTCGCTATGAGTGCCGGACCTGGCCCAGTCGGCGTCCTTCACGCGGCGCAGGAGCGGCACGGTGTTGGCGCGCACCGCTTCGACGGTGAGGAGCGCCGTCGCCGTCGGCAGCTCGTGATAGTCGAACTGCTTGGCCCAGAGATCCTGGTCGTATCCCTGGATCACCGGCTGCTGCTCCGCCAGGAGGTAACGGATCCGGCCATGAGCGTTCGTCTCGGAATCGGCGCAGTGGACGATCACTTCGTGCGCCGACCATTTTCCGGGAGCCGGACGCCACCGCATTGCCTCGGCTGGAATCTGGGCCAGCGCGGCTTTCAGCTGGATGGGCCCTCGCTCATAGCGATCGATCAGGGCGGTACGCTCGGCAGCGGTCAGCGCCACGTCGCAACTCCTTTCCAGTGACCGGAGGGGCTCGAGGACAACTTAACGAGTCAATGCGATGCGGCGCGGCCGGCCCAGAACTGCGCCGTCACGCCCGGGCGCGTCTGCACGCGCATGCGCTCGTCGAACAGGATCTCGCCGTGCAGGGAATCGCCGCGCCACCGCGTCAGGTTGATACCCGCGAACGGGCCCAGCTCGGCCGGCCAGCCGAACACTGTCGCGTGCTCCGGCACGCCGAACCAGCTCACGGGCAGTGTGTCCGCGCGCGGAACCACGAACACCAGCTGACCGCGATACAGGCACTGTCGCGCGATCGACACCGTGTCGGTGTCGAGCACGATTCGCTCGAGCCGGAAGCGATCGCCGAGCGTGGGGTCGGGCAGGGTCAGGGAGTCGCCGCGGGTAACGACCCAGTGTCCGGCATAGTTGTGGGAGAAGCGGGCCAGCTGCCGGCGGGCGTCGCCCGAACGACACGGGCTCGAGGGAGCGCAGCCGAGCATAAAGAGTATGACCGACGCGGTGACGCCGGCCCGAAACGCCAACGAAATCATGATTGGAAATTATGCCACTAACGTCGCAATCGCTTGATCTCCTCCAGCACTTCGATATCCGCCGCATCCTGGAGGCGTCCGGTTCGCTTCGACGCAATGAGGTGCTCGATCGAGGCGGTCGGGATCTTGACTCCCTCGAGTGCGAACACAGTGGCGTCCTTGCGTGCCTCGGGATAGCGCACGGCCCAGGCAACCGTCAGGATATCCACCCTGGGCGAGTCACCGATGATCGTGACTGGCTTCTTTACGATCTCCTCGGCCAACCATTCATTCGCGAGTCCGAACCCGACCTCCCCCAATGCGGCCAACACCCTGCGCGCGTTGTCAACAGTGGGCTCGATGAGAATGTCGATGTCGCGCGTCGCCCGCGCGCTGCCCCATAGCTGCAACGCGCGCGCGCCCACCAGGACGTAATGCGCCCGGTGGCGATTGAGCCGAGCACAGACTGTCGCGAGGCTCGACTCATATTGATTCGTGCCTAGATCCCCTCCCGTCGCTTCCATTGCAGGAAATCCTCATAGCGATCGAAGAACCGTACGCCGTTGCCCGGCAGGACGCCACGGACAAGATCGACTTCTCGTGCGGTCCGCTCCGCCTCGCGCACGCGCTGTTCCGCCGTGAGCGCGAGATCGGCCTCGAGCTGGTTCAGGCGATACTCACCCAGCCCGGGACGCGCACCGTAAGGCGTGGTCACCGGCTCACTCACGCCGCGACTTTGGGTGAACCCTCGCAGCGCTTCCGCCACGACCCAGCTGCGCGAGCGGTCGAGCTGCTCGGCGCGTGCGTCTGCCGCGGCAAGCACGTCCTTCGGTAGCGTGACGGTGACACGTACGATCGTGCTCATATCTAATCATACTCAGTATGATATCAGGTGTCCAGCATTCGCTTGCGTGAGTGGCAAATCATCGTAAACATTAACAAAACGCTATATACAGCACATAACTGGAGCGGCACCATGGCCACGATCGGGTTCGGTGGGTTCCTGCTCGCCTTGCTGAGCGAGCGCGAGCGGTATTTCGAATCGGTCGTCGAGGGCGAGGAGCTGGGCGCCAAGCTCCGCTATGCGTTCGGGACGACCGTCGGACTGAGCGCCTTCTATGGCCTCGTCGCCGGAGCGTACTCCGGATGGGCGCAGGCGCTCTCGACCGCCATCAAGGTCCCGGTGCTGCTCCTCGCGACGCTGATCGTATGCTTTCCGGTGTTCTTCGTGGTGCAGGTGCTGATGGGATCGCGGCTCAAGCTCGAGCAGGTGCTGGTGCTCGTGGTGTCGTCGCTCGCGTTGATGTCGATCCTGCTGGCGGCGTTCGTGCCCATCACGGCGTTCTTCCTCCTCACCGGCGCGAACTACTATTTCCAGCACCTGCTGCAGATCGCGATCGCGGGCGTCGCGGGGTTGTTCGGCATGTTCGCGCTGCACGACGGTCTCACCGTCATCTGCGAGAAACGCAGCGTCTATCCGCGCCGCGCGCTCACCATGATGCGGATCTGGGCCATCCTGTTCGCCTTTGTGGGAATCCAGATGGCGTGGAACCTGCGGCCGTTCTTGAGCGACCGGCGCGAGCCGTTCCAGGTGGTCGGGCACTATCAGGGCAACTTCTACGCGGCGGTCGTCTACGCCATGAACAAGCTGTTGTCCGGCGAAGGCCACCCCACCGTCGTCCCAACGCCGAGGCAAACCCTGCCGGATATGTTCCCGGGAATCTCCGCACCCGATACGACGCGGGACACGACAGCCCGGCGGCCATGACGCCACCACGCGGCCCGGCGCCGGGCAATGAGATCCTCACGCTGGAAGAAGTCGCGGAATACTTGCGGCTCACCCCGCAAACCATTTACAAGTGGGCGCAGGAGCGGCGCATTCCGGCGGTGAAGCTGGGGAAGGAGTGGCGGTTCCGGCGCAGCATTCTGGACCGTTGGCTCGACGAGCAGATGGTGGGCGATGGTTCAGGGTTCGCCCACCTGCGGGGGGCGAGCTGAGGTACCACCGCCTCCGGGCCGATGAGGTGTGCGGGTCCAGTTCTTGCGCTATGTGCAGGCGTGAGAGGAGGCTAACATGCAGCCGACACTGTATGCCGTTGTCTACGCTACGCAGGCCGCCGCCGAATACGGTGTGGTCGCTGCGCGTCATGCGACGAGCGCATCGTGGGAAGGTTTGCAGCAGGTCGTGGATGGCGCCAAGGGTTACGTCTCGACCCACCCGCTGGCGGTGGGCCTTGGGGCGGTTGCGTTTGCAGTGTTGTACCGTCTCGTGTTTTCCTCGCCGCGGGTGCGCTGACGACGCCGCCTGAAGCGGCGTATGGACGGCCCGCGCCGCGGGTCGTACGTTGGACTGGGCGACATCTCATGAATCGACGACACGCGCTGACCCTGTTGAGCGCCGCCGCGGCGCTCCCCTTCCTTCCCCGCAACGCGGAAGCCGCCGTGGCCCTCGGCCGGGCGCTGCACGACCGGGTGAGGGACTTACCCTTCCGCACGCTGAACGCCGACCAGCAGGCCCTGGTGACCGCACTGGCCGAGCTGATTATCCCGGCGACGGACACGCCGGGCGCGAAGAGCGTCAAGGTGCCGGAGTTCATCGACTTGCTGCTCACCGAATGGGCTCCGGCGGACGAGAAGGCGGCGTTGCTCGCGGGACTCGCCGATATCGACGCCCGCGCCGCCGCGCAGTGGGGCGGGCAGCACTTTGTGGCGCTGACGCCCGACCAAGCGACGCAGCTCGTCACCGCGCTCGACACCGCTCGGCGCGAGCGAAGCGGGGGCGGCTTCGCCTTCGGGCGGCTCAAGGCGATGACGGTGTACGGCTACTTCACGTCGCAAGTCGTGGACGAGCAGGTGCTGAAGACGCAGCTGTTTTTCGACCGGTACCGCGGCGACGTGCCATTCACGCCGGCCACATCGGGACACTAGGCGCATGAGCGCGGCGACGTACGACGCGATCGTGGTGGGTTCGGGGATCTCCGGCGGCTGGGCGGCGAAGGAGCTCACCGCGAAAGGCCTCCGCACGATCGTGCTCGAGGCGGGGCGGCCCATCGACCCCAACGTGGACTATGTGGAGCACGTGCGGCCCTTCGGGCTCCGCTACCGCGGCATGGGCGACCGCAGCCGCATCGACCGCTATCAGCCGATCCAGAAACAGTGCGGTGCCTGCAACGAGTACTCGGGCAAGTTCTTCGTCAACGATCTCGACAACCCGTACTCGACCCCAGATGACAAGCCGTTCTCGTGGATCCGCGGCCGCCAGGTGGGTGGGCGCTCGATCATGTGGGGCCGCTGCGTGTTCCGCTGGAGCGACCAGGACTTCACGGCCAACGCGCGCGACGGGGTGGGGGTGGATTGGCCGATTCGCTACGCGGACATGGCACCGTGGTGGAGCTACGTCGAGCGCTTCGTGGGCGTTCAGGGCCGCCGCGAAGGGCTCCCCCAGCTGCCCGACGGCGAGTTCCTCGAGCCCTGGCCGATGAACGTCGCCGAGCAGCAGGCGCGCGAATTGCTGCTCCAGAAGTTCAATGGCGAGCGGCTCATCACCAACATGCGGCTCGCGGTGCTGAGCGAGGACCACCTGGGCCGCGCCAAGTGCCACCTCTGCGGCCACTGCGAGCGTGGCTGCATCACGCGCTCCTACTTCAGCAGTCTCAACGCGACGCTGCCCGTGGCGCAGGCCACGGGACGGCTCACGCTGCGGCCGTTCAGCATCGTGCACAGCGTCATCTTCGACCCCCAGACGCGCCGCGCCAAGGGCGTGCGCGTCGTGGACGCGAACACGCGCCAGATGTTCGAGGTGAACGCCCGGATTGTGTTTCTCAACGCGTCGGCGCTCGAGAGCGCGCGTATTCTCCTCAACTCGGCGACCCCGGAGTTTCCCACGGGGCTCGGCAACTCGAGCGGCGAGCTGGGTCATAACGTGATGGACCACATCATGGGGGGCGGCGCCACCGCGACGCTCCCGTGGGCGCGCGACCGCCGCGAGCTGGGCAACCGGCCCGACGCCATCTACGTCCCCCGTTTCCGCAACGTGAAGGACCGGCACCCCGATTTCGTGCGCGGCTACGGGTTCGAGGGGCGGGCATCCCGCCAGGGCTGGCAGCGCGGCATGCACATGGACGGCTTCGGCGCCGACTTCAAGCAATCGCTCATCGGCGACCTCGGCCCCTGGCAGATGACGCTGTACGGCTTCGGCGAAATGCTGCCGAAGCACGAGAACAGGATCGAGATCGATCCGCACCTGGTGGACGCCTGGGGTATTCCGGCACTGCGTATCACGGTGGCGTACGGCGAGAACGAGAAGAAGCTGCTCGACGACATGGTGGTGTCGGCGACGGAGATGTTCGAGGCCATGGGCGCGACGGACATCAGCCCCATCAAGGACGACAACCCGCCGGGCCTCGTGATCCACGAGATGGGTACGGCGCGCATGGGGCGCGACCCCAAGACTTCGGTGCTCAACGCGCACAACCAGATGTGGGACGTGCCGAACGTGTTCATGACCGACGGCGCGTGCATGGCATCCACGGCGAATCAGAACCCGAGCATCACCTACATGGCGCTCACGGCGCGGGCGGTGGACTACGCGGTGCAGGCCATGAATCGTCACGAGCTGTAGCTACTGTACCGTATCGCTCGCCCGTACCCTCGCGCTCGCCGAATCCGCCGCATTCATCGCGCGCCCGACCCCGGACGCGCCGGGAATCTTCGACTTCGACAGAATGCTGTCGCGCTGCCGCTCGGTCAGCGTGTCGGTTGAGCCTCGGGCTCCACCACCACTGCTTCCCCCTCCACCGCAGGCCGCGCAAGCGACCAACACTCCGGACAGCACCGCAACAGCTGATAGCCGATAGCTGATAGCAGACAGCTTCTTCACGCAGGAATCCCCTTCTTCATCGTCTCCTCCACCACCTCGGCAAACCGGTCCACCTCCGCCGTCAGCGTATACACGTTCGGCGTCACGCGGAGGCAGTTGAATTCGGGATGCGCGATCGCCGTGACGATGATCTTGTGTTTGTCCCACAAGTAGCCCGCCAGCTTGCCCACGTCGAGCGCCCCGGGTGTGAACGAGGCCAGCCCGCACGATTGCTTCGGGTCGTACGACGTCAGGATCTTGACGCCCGGCACCTGCTCGAGCCGGCGCGCCCAGCGATCCCGCAGGAACCGCAACCGCGCCGCCTTGCGCTCGGCGCCGATGCCCTGATGGAACGTGAGCGCCTCGGCGATCGCATTGTGGTTGGCCGCCGGATGCGTCCCGATCTCCTCGAACTTCCGGATGTCGGCGTCCTGCGAGGGTCCCGCGGCCATCAGCGGCCACACACCGGGAATCTTTTCCTTCCGGACGTACAGAAATCCCGTGCCATGCGGCGCGAGCAGCCACTTGTGGAGGCTCGTGCCGTAGTAATCGCAGTCCAGCTCGTCGCGCGTGAAGGGGAAATGGGCGTACGCATGCGCCCCGTCCACGATCACCTCGAGGCCCCGGGCGCGTCCCATCTGGCAGATGGTCCGGATCGGGAAGATCTGACCCGTGAGGTTCGTGATGTGACAGACGTGCAGCACCTTGGTGCGGGGTGTGATCGCCTGCTCGAACCGCCGCGCCAGGTCGTCCATCGAGGGCGGCGGGACGGGGAAGGGGAACTGCTTCAGCACGAT
>Ga0075424_100003177_pt1 | contig 15296 bp, 11 predicted proteins | sample SoiMethybrSBSTD3_FD_75301 | JGI IMG/M metagenome (GOLD analysis project Ga0075424, IMG submission 75301) | Bulk soil microbial communities from a Populus tree surrounding site in Tennessee, USA - Soil MetaG P. TD hybrid SBSTD3 | ecosystem: Environmental > Terrestrial > Soil > Tree plantation... | reverse complement strand
CGCCGGGTTCAGAGCTCTGACGAATGAGCACCTCGGCGAGCTCCGGCGGCTTTTCTGCCGGGTATCCGCCGCGAATCCTCGGGACCGTGATGATGTCCGCAATTCCGAGGTCGTTCAGCCGTCGCTTCCCTTTCTCGAAGAACAGAACGAACTCGTACCGCGCCCGATAGTGATAGCCCATGCCGATGGTGCATTTGTCCCACACGATCGGCTTCCAGAACCTGAACCCCGCCTGCTCCGCCTCGGGCTTGGCCACAAACATCGTCTCGGCGTCGCAGAGGAGGTAGAAGTGCGTGTCGTTGCGAAGCACGCGGTGGAGCTCGCGAAACAGCTCGCCAAACCGCGCGTTCGGGAAGATCTTGAACCAGTCGTTGCTCGAGGCCTTGCTGTGCTTCAGCCTCGTCGTCGTGCCGACGGCGCGGTGCTTCTCGAGCGATTCGTAGGCCGGATCGGTGATGACGAGATCCGCCGACTCACCCGGCAGCTCACGCAGCCAGGCTACGGCGTCTTGCGTGGAAAGATCGTAAGGAACGGGCGCCACGGGATGGCGCCCATTCTACGACGACGGGTCGGACAGCGCAGGTCACGGAAGATCTTCGTGCTATGCTGCGCGCCTTCCAGCTCACCGGAGGCGTCACGTGAACGGAGAGGCGAACAAAGCTGACACCCGTCTGGCCGGAATCGTAGAACTTGTCATCAAAGGCGGGACACTGACGGTCGCCTTGCTCTACGTTCTGGGCCTCCTTGTCACCAACACGTATCTGATGGGTCTCGGTATCGCCGATTACTCTGCGTTGGAGGGCCGCTTTGTGTTGAGCGGAGCGTTGTTCCTGCTATACGCCTTTCTGATGTTGTCATTCCCGAGCGCGATCCTCGCGCCGCCCGTCGGGGTTTTCGTGACAATGAAGGGCTCCTCCATCAAGGTGCGTCTGTTCGTGACCGCGCTGACGCTGCTGTTCTCGTTATGGCTGGGCGTCGTCCTGTACGGCACGATTCTGGGCGACTTGTACCCGTGGGGGATCTCGTACGAGGAACAACTCCAAAGAGCTGTGCACCCGTCGTGGTCCAACTATCGCGAGGACCTTGTGAGAAGTGTCGGTTACCTGCGCGAGGCCTTTCTGCACCCCAAGACCGTTGTTGGCATGCTTGAGGCCTATGTGCTTGGAGCCATCGTGCTCGCCAACCGCAGCCTCCGCAAGAACCGGCCAATTCTCATTGGGTTCGCCGTGAGCGCCGTCGTTGCCGGCGGAACGATCACGATGGTCGGATACGCGCAAAGCGTATTTCCCAATTTGCCGTACAACCTCGGCGGCGGTCAGCCGCGGATCATTCGATTGCACTCCAGGCCAAAGGAACAGCCCGCGGAACCCCGGAGGGTGGTTGCGGCCGAAGATCTGGATCCAAGCGCGTTGTTCTCGGACCGTTTGGCCCTTTGGCACCAGGACGCCTCGTTCGTCTATGTCACCCCTGTAACGCCGGCTCCCGGCTCCGACGCGCTCCTGATGGCTGTGGCTGCAGCCGACATCGCCTCAATCGAGTATCTACGCGGATATGTCAAGGTGAAGTCCGGCGCGCAGATCGACACGACCTCACTCGATCCCGCGCCGCCACCGAGCAGCCGCCGCTAACTCGCCCGTATCCGTTACCAGGGCGGCAGCGTCATGTAGAGAAACTCCTTCACGTATTGGTCCTGCGACGCGAGCAGCTCCGAACCGCTGCCGTGGAAAATGATGCGGCGGTCGTGCAGCACCATGAACTCCGCGTTGTCGGACCGCGCGGCGTCCAGCAGCTCGAAATTCACCTCGCCGTTGGTGCGCACCGCCTCGTGGGTCGCCACATAGAACGCGTCGCGAATCTGATGGGTCACAACGATGGAGGTGACGTGCTCCAGGTCGCGCAGCTTGACGATCTCCTCGTTGATGCTGACGGCGGTGATCGGATCGAGGCCGGTGGTCGGATCGTCCAGGAGCAGCAGGCCGGGCCTCGACGCCATCGCCCTGGCAATCGCGACGCGCCGCTTCTGCCCTCCCGACAGCTCCGACGGCATCCGGTCGATGTACTCCCGCAGGCCGACGAACCCGAGCACTTCTTCGACCCTCCGCTGCACTTCGTGTTCAGGTATGCCGATGTCCTGATCGAGGCGGTACCCGACGTTCTCGCTCACCGTGAGCGAATCGAAGAGGGCCGTCTCCTGGAACAGCATGCCGATATCGGCGCGCACGCGCAGCAGGTCGGTCTCGCGCATCGTGTCGATACGGTTGCCGTTGACGAGAATGCTGCCGGTGTCAGGACGAAGAAGGCCGAGAGCCAGCTTCAGGATCACCGACTTGCCCGCGCCGCTCGCGCCGAGCAGCATCACCATGCTGCCCTTCGCTACGGTGAAGCTCACACCTTCGAGGACGGAATGCTCGTCGAAAGCGACCGAGACGTTGTCGAAGACGACGACGGCGGGCTCCATTGAATCGTTTCGCTGCGATCAGACGCCGTAGCGGTCGGCGAGAATCGCGAGGTGATGCTCGACGTGGCCGAGGATGATGTACACCAGCGCCCGTGCCGACACGACATGATTGTTGGCGCGGCCGCTGCGGGCCCACGCTTCCGACGGCATCCCTCGAACCATCAGCAGCGTCGCCTTCCGCGCGGCGGCCCATTCATCCAGCACGTCGGTGAACGATCGCCGTTCGAACGCCCCCGTTCGCACATAGCTGGGATCATCGTAGCCGGCCAGTGGCGTGCCGTCGCCGCGTCCGATGCGCAGCAGGCGGTACGCAAAGATCCGTTCACTGTCCGCCAGATGTCCAATGATTTCCGTCACGCTCCATTTGTCCGGCGCGTAGCGGAACGACGCCCGCTCGCCCTTCAAGCCTGCTAGACGCCTCAGGACCTGTTCGCGCTGCATTTCCAGCGCGCGACCACCATCGTCGAGATCCGGGATCAGCGCAATGTAACCGGCGGCGGCAGGATCGAACTCGTCGGCGCCAGGCCGCGGGATCGTGATGCGCGTCTGCATGGCGTTGTAGTCCGCGAACACCTCGCGAATCGTCTGACCGCTGCCGCGTTCAATCTGGATAATCGCATCGCCTGCGCGCAGCTCGCCTTCCCTCGCAACGCTCAAGTAGAAACCGCTCCGGCCGCTCGCGCGAAAGCGCGCGACCATGTCGCGCTGCCCGAGCCGGATCGCCAGCTTGTAGCATGGCTTTCGCGGCCGCGTGACGACGAGCTCGGCGGAGCCGACCTGCAGCCGATCTCCGATGCGTACGTCGTCTTCGAGCAGCCCTTCGATGGTCAGATTCTCGCCGAGCGCGCCCCATGGCAGGTCCGTGCCAGCGAGCTCGGTTCGCCAGTACGCGTAGTGCTCGGAAGGGTACATATAGACCGCGCGCAGCGGCCCACCGTGCTTGACGAGGTCCGACTGGCGGTCGCCGTCGATGTTCAGCCGGCTGACGCGAACGGTGCCGTTCACCGGCGACTTGTAGATGGACGTGAGGACCGTGTTGCCTGCCGCGTCGGTCACCTCGCGCGGCTGGCCGACGTTGACCGAAACGATTCGCATCTGGTGCGAATCATGATAACTGCGGATGCACGGGCTGCGAATCGACCCGCCGCCGCCGCTGGCCGGAGGCGGCGGCGCACCGCCGCCTCCTGCTTCCGCGCGCTAAAACGTAATCCTGAAGCCGAGCTGCATCATGCGCCCGTAGTAGTTCACGTTCGACACAAACGACGGGGCGCCGAAGTTGGCGGCAGTCTCCTGCGTCACATAGGCGCCGAAGTTGCCGTGGTTGAACACGTTGAACACCTCCAGCAGACCGTCGACCGACGTCCGGTTCGTGAACTTCAGCCGCTTGAGCAACCGCATATCGACGCGATGAATCGGGTTGCCGACGAAGTCGTTGCGCGGCACGATCGTCCCGTTCGGACGGAAGCGGGCGCTCGTCCCCTGGCCGGAGTTCAGTACGTCCTGCCCGTACGACGTGGCATAGCGATACCCGGAGCCGTAGAAGTAGACGCCGCTGACCTGGATTCCGTACGGTGCCTGCCAGATGCCATTGAACACGGCCCGATGACGCTGGTCGGTTGTCGCATAGCCATATTCGCCGCAGTACCCGGGTGACCCGTTCGCGGGCGCGCCCGGCTGGCAGTAGTCGCGGTCCTTCAGAAAGCCGAGCGTGTAGGTCGCGGAGGCCTGCCAGCGGCGGGCAAACCGCTTGTTGATCGACGTCTCGAGGGCGTGATAGTTCGACGTCAGCTCCGTGTAGGTGCGCGCCAGCTGCGCGATGAACGGATACGGATCGTTGGCGGGAATCAGGTAATTGCGGGGCAGACCGTTGGCGTCGAAGCTCACGTTCGTGTTCGACAGGTTCGTGATCTGATGCCGCTGCGCTTCGTACACGTAGTCGACGGTGACGCCGATGTTGGCACCCACCTGACGCTGAACGCCGAGCGACGCCTGCCAGCTATACGGCACCTGCGCATGCTGATCGATGAGCTGTGACGAAATGGACGGGCGGAAGCAGCCCGGCGCGTTATTCGTTGCCAGACACGTTTGCGCCTGCACCTGCGCGAAGGTCGGGACCGACTGCGCGTACGGGACGCCGGGTTTGTTGAACGGGTTGGCCGCAAAATCGGGCCGTCCGTCGTTGTTGATCTGCGGGTGCAGCTGATGCGCCCACGCATCGGCCCAGAACGACGGCTGGTCGGGAACTTCGGCGTAGAACTTGCCAACGCCGCCGCGGATCACCGTCCTGGTGTCGACGGTGTAGGCAAAGCCCGGCCTCGGCTGGAACCGGTTCTTCTGGATCGGCCGGTTGGCCGTGAGGAACGGCGGCACCTCGTGCGGTTCACCGAACAGGCCCTTGGCGATGTCGTACCGCAGCCCGAGGTTGAACGTCAGCCGCTCGTTCATCGTCCAGTCGTCCTGCACCCAGGCGGCGCCGACTTCGCGCGGCTCGTACAGGTGGAACTGGCCGATGCCCTGGAGATAGGTTTTGGTGATCGGCGACAGCGGCGCCAGGTTCCACGTATCCGCGTTGTTGATGTCCGGAAACAGCGATTCGATGTTGGCGGGAATCGGACCGTTGGTGGCATCAATCGTGGGATTGCAGTTGTTGCAGAAGAGCACGTGCTGCGGGTAGTGCAGGTACTCACCGCCCATCCTGAGCGCGTGATGGCCCTTCGCCGCGTAGGAGTACGTGAAATCGTCCCGCAGCGAGTAGACGTCCTGGCCGATGTTCTCCGGCGACAGCGTGTGTGCCTGGCCGATCGTCAGGCCACCGCGCAGCAGGATTCTCGGCGAACCGGTGCTGAGGCCGTCGGGTGACTGTGACCAGTGCGCCGTCGGCATCTGGATCCAGTAGAAGCCGGCGTACCCGATCTTCACTTCGTTGACCGCTGCGGTCGTCAACACCTGCGCGATGTTCACCTGGAGGTTGTCGAAGTGGAGGTCGTTCGACTCGGAGCCTGACGGCGTGCGGTTCGCGCCGCCCGAATAGGTCGGGTTGTGCGGCTCGAGATTGGCGCCGTGGCTGCCGCGCAGCGAGGCGTGCGTTCTCGGTGAGAGCTGGAAGTCGAATCGTCCGAGCACCTTCTTGTCGATATGCGTATCCGCGACATCCTGGTTGAAATGCGGATACGGCGTCGTATAGGCAAACGTCTTCGGCTCGCGCTCGTAGTCGTAACTGAGGAAGTAATGGATGCGATCCTTGCGGATCGGTCCTCCCCACGTGCCGCTCAATTGCTGGTCCGAATATGGGAGCACGCGCTTGGCGATCGGATCCGCGGCGTTGAACGTGTCGTCACGGAAGTAGCCGCCGAAGGTGCCGCTCGGAGTGTTCGTCCCGGACTTGGTCACCGCGTTCACCTGGATTCCGCTCGATCGCCCCTGTGTCGCGTCGAAGCGGTTCGTCACCAGCTCGAACTCTGCGATCGCGTCGCGGCTGAAGTGCGGCTGGCCGAAGCTGATCGTGTTGGTGTTGGTCACCTGCTGGCCGTCGACGTTCAATTGATATGTACCGTTCCCGCGCGGCAGGGGATCGTCCCCGGCGTTGCCGCCGCCGGCATTCGCGCGGCTGCCCGGCGCCAGCTGCGTCAAGTCGAGCCAGTTGCGGCCGTTGACCGGCAGCTCCTGCATCTGACGCTGATCGATGTTCCCGCCGAGCTTGCTCTGTGTCACGTCGACGAGCGGCGCTTCCGCCGTGACGGTCACCGATTCCTGCAGCGTGGCCGGCGTCATCTGCAGGTTGATGACGAGCGACTGACCGACGAGAAGCTCCAGGCCCGTACGGTTGATCGTGTTGAAGCCGGAGAGCTCAGCACTGACACGGTACACCCCGACGCGAACCGGGATGCGGAATTCGCCGCGTTGATCCGTCACCGCGCTGAAGGTATTGCCGGTGGCCTCGTTGGTTGCCGTGACCGCGACGCCGGGCAGGGTTCCGCCTGTTGAGTCAGTTATCGTCCCGCTGATCGTCGCGTCCTGCGCGAACACGGTGAGTGGCAGCGCCACGATCGCAGCGACGAGAAGTGCGCGGATCGGAATAATCATCCGCATTACGACCTCCTCGATGTCAAAGAATGAGAACGCTTGAGAGACAGGGCTCCGCTTATACGCCCAGCTCCGAAGGGTGTCAATCGTTGCTGCTGGCGAACGTTGCTGCTAGCGAATCGTGAAGATCACCGTCACGGTGAGGACGGCTTCAAAACCGGGTGGGGTGTAGCGCCATTGCTTCACCGCCTGGATTGCCGCGCGATCGAAGAGCGGGCCGAGCGACTGCAACACCATCACGTCGTCGATCGAGCCGTCGGGTTTGATCGTCGCGTCGACCACCACGGTGCCGCCGCGTTTTGCGGCGACCATAACCGGTGGATAAATCGGGTCGACCTTCTTCAGCAGTTGAATCTGGCCGGTCGTCATGCGAACCGGCCCGCCGCCCTGTACGCCCGCGGCGTTCTGCGCCGCACCCGTTGACTCGTTCGATGCGGGCTGAGGCTCCGCTGCCTTGGGCGCAGCGGCAAGGCTCACCGGTCGCGGCTTTGTCACCGGCCGCGGAGCAGCGCCCGTCGTCGCCGCCGGCGCGGGGATGATGTTCACGTAGGCGCTAATCGAGCCCGGATGCGCAACACTCACGCGAACGGCGTTCGTGTGCGGCCGCCATATGAGTACGGCCAGCGCGATTGCGTGAAGCACGACGGCTGCCGCAATCGCGTCGCGGAGAATCCGCCGCTGCGCCTGACTTCTGCCGATTTCCACTTCGCGGAGCGACAGGAACTGTTCTGCCATCCTGCCAGTGGGACGAGCAAAGATGCCGCCACTGCGCTCAGCCATTCCTCCAAGCCCAAGCAGGGCTGGCGCATTTCGGCCCGGATCTGTGTCGCCCCGGCGCACACACTGAGCGGCTTCGCGCGCCGATCGCGGCGCGCGGCGCGCAACGGCGTGCAACGGTGCGCGGCCAGCCCGGCAACAGCCTTGCGAAAGCGGACGCTCGTATGCGCGCGCTGATCGCAGACGACGACCTCATTATCACGACGATTCTGTCCAATACGCTGTCGCGTATGGGAATGCACGTGACCGTCGCGCACGACGGCGACCTCGCATGGCAGGCGCTCAACTCGCTGCAGCCGCCCGGCATCGCGATCCTCGACTGGATGATGCCGAACCTCGATGGCCTCGAGCTGTGCCGCCGAATCCGAAGCACGACGCGGCTTGCCGGCACCTATGTCGTCCTCGTCACGGGACGTGACAGCCGCGAGGATCTCGTCGCGGGCCTCGAAGCGGGCGCCGACGACTACATGGTCAAGCCAATCAACATCGCGGAGCTCCAGGCGCGCATCGGCGTCGGCCTTCGGGTCGCGAAGCTGCAGCAGAGTCTCGAGCAGAAGGTGCGGGAGCTTCGCTCGACGCGCGATCATCTCGCGCTGCTGGCGAGCACCGACGCGCTGACCGGCGTCTATTCGCGGCGGTGGTGGTTCGATACGGCGGAAAAGGAATTCTCGCGCGCGCGACGCTATAACCGCACGTTCAGCCTGCTGATGGCGGATCTCGACTGGTTCAAACAGATCAACGACACGCACGGACACGAAGCCGGCGACCGCGTCCTCAATCAGTTCGGACAGATGCTTCGCCAGACCTGCCGCAAGTCGGACGTCATCGGCCGCCTCGGTGGCGAAGAATTCGCGGTGCTGCTGCCCGAGACATCCGCCAAGGCCGCCCAGCGCCTCGCCACCCGTATCACCGAAGGCTGCCGCACCGTCATCGTCGATCCGCTCGCCGCCGAGGCGCGCTGTTCCTGCAGCATCGGCGTGACCGAAGTTCGTGCGGACGATGAGCGGCTCGATGGCGTGTTGACGCGTGCCGATCAGGCGCTCTATGCGGCCAAACGCGCCGGCCGCAATCAGTGGAGTTTCGCGGCATAGCGCGACGCTCGTCCCCTTCTCCGGTTGTTCTCTCCTACTCGAGTGGAATACGCGCCTTGTTCTGCGCCAGCCATGTATCAAAGGTCTGAAGCGAAGGATTGAGCGCGCGTGCGATCGCGGGATCGCGCGCGGCACAGAAGTCGCGCTCGAAGTCGCGATTGAACTGAAACATGTTGCCCAGATCCTCCGCCCCGGGGAACCCGAAACCGCGGAAGACCTCAGGGGGCACCGCGTTGTACGACACCTCCTGGCCCAGAGCTCGCGTCAGCGCCGATGCGAACTGCGCGCCCGTCAGATGCTCTCCGGCGATGCCGACCGTTTTGCCGATGTACTCGCCGCCCTTCTTGAAGATTCCGTAGGCACACTTCCCGATGTCGTCCGACGCCATGCTCGGAAGCTTTGCATTTCCCATGGGCAACGTAATTGCCAGCTTGCCGTCCGGGCCTTTCTTCGGTCCCATGCCGAAGTAGATGAAGTTTTCCCAGTAGAACGACGTCAGGAGGAAGGTCGTCGGAACACCCACGTGCGTGAAGAGGGCGTCGGCCTCGCCCTTTGCGTCGAAGTGCGGCACCTTGTACTTGCCCATCAGCGTCGGCATGCGGTTGTCGCTGAGCGGGACCCATTTGCGCGTGTCCTCGAGCGTGGACCAGATGACATGCTTGACGCCCGCGCGTTTGGCCGCCTGCGCCATTGCATGTGCTTCGGCCAGCTCTTTCTCGGGTGACATGTGCGCCCAGAAGAACGTCACGCAGTAGGCCCCGTGGGCGCCATCGAACGCGCGTTCGAGGCTCTGACTGTCGTCAACATCAGCGGTCACGAGCTCGGCGCCGAGCGCCGCCAGCGCTCTCGCCTTCTCGGAATGGACATCTCTCGTCAACGCGCGGACCGTGAATGGGCCGTTCCTGTCGTTCACGATAGCGTGGACCAATCCACTGCCCTGGGCCCCGGTTGCACCGACGACTGAAATAACCTTCTTCTCGCTCATCGCGTACACCTACTGATCGTCACTCTCGTTTGGACGGTCAACATCGTCGGAAGGCGGCGTACCGACGCGGATGCCGGTCTCACCCGTGTTTGCCGGCGCGTCGCTTGCCGGAAACGATTCCTCGAGCGTTTCGTCCAATGCATCGTCCTCTTCGGGCGTCGGAACCGTCACGTCAGTCCGCCTCGACGAGCGGCGTGTTGACGACGTGCTCGGCGACGAACCAGACCTGCAATTCGTTGCGGCGAATAACATCGCTCACCAGGAGATCGTTCGTCCCGTCATCGTCCATTTCCGCCGCAATCCCGGCCATCGTGCGCGCTTCCTTCAGGACAACCTCGTGCGCGTGCAACAGCCGCGAAATCTGCACCGGTACTTCCTCGCGCCCCTTGGGTGGCCGTGGGATGAGCGTGGTCTCCGCCACGTCGTGTGCCATCGCGATACTGACGCCGCCGAGCAGCTGGATCCGCTCAGCGATGGCGTCGACCAGCTCGTTCTGCTCGTTGTAATGCTTGTCGAACAGCAGGTGCAGCTGGTAGAAGGTCGCCCCGCTCACCTGCCAATGATGTTTCTTGTAGAGATCGCGCAGCGTGATCGTGTCGGCGAGAAGCTGGTTCAAATTCGCCACGCTTTCCCTGCATGCCGACTCCGGCAACGCGATCGGAAGCTTCACCAGATGGCCGAACGGCTGCGTTTCGTGCGCGTGCTGGTGGGTAATCGGCTTTGCGTGATTGAGGATTTCGTCTGCGTCGAGTGTCTTGCTGGCCATGAGGAACTCCTGTCGTGAACGATCACGGCGCTCGCTGCGCTCGAGCGGCGATGCTGCCGATCGCTCCCCCTTGTATCACGGTGATGTATCGTCCGGCTCAGCATTGGCGTCACCCTGTGGCGGTGCGATCGATCAGCTCTCCTCGAAATAGGCGAGGATTGCTTCGACGAGCGGATGCCCGGATGCGAAGAAGTCGATCGTTTCATCTTCCACCGCCTCCTCGCGATCGAAGGTGCCGACGAACGCCGATCCGCCGGGCACGCCTGGAAGACTGTCGACCACCGCCTCGTTGCCAAACTCGATCGCGAACGTCCGGCGGCCGCGCACGTGCTCGACGCGGAACCCGAGCTCCGCGCAGGCGTTCGTCACGACACGTTCGATCAGCGCATCGAGCTCCACGGGCACGCGCGCGAGAATGGCGTCGGCCATTTCCGGCCGGTACGGATCGCGATGGAGCTGGTGATACGCCGCCTCGCGGATCCGCGTGCGGGCGGCACGTGCATCCGCAATCAGCTGATCGAGGCGCTCGTCGGTGAGCGACGCTCCAGGATCCAGGGCTATCGCCTCGAGCGCGCCTTCGACGTGCGCGAGCTGCGGCTCCAGCCCTGCCAGTGGTTCACGGAACACGCCGAGCGCTTCGAACAGACGTACGGCGTCCGCGCCGATCCCGTGCGGCGGACGGAAATAGACGATCTCCACAGGAATGCGGCGGCCAATCCGATCGAGACGACCGATCCGCTGCTCCACAACGGTTGGCTTCCAGGGGAGATCGAAGAGGACCAGGCGCCGGCAGAATTCGAAATTGCGCCCCTCGCCGCCGCACTCGGTCGAGACGAGCACGCTTGGACCATCGGGCGCGCGGAAGCGGGCGACCTCCGTATCGCGGCGTGCCGGCGACAGATCCTCGTGAAAGACCCCGCTGGCAAGCTGCGCGCGATGGCTCAGCGCCGTGCGCAGCATCTCGAGCGTCTCCCGGTGCGCGACAAAGACCAGCGTCTTTTCCTTCGCGGCACGCCAGCGGGGTGCGTTGTCGAGGAGCCACTCGAGCGCGGCGTCCGATACGAGCGCGCGTCGTATGGCATCGAGCTTTTTCCGGCGCGCGATCGGGTCTTGCGCCGGCACCGCGCGGAGGGTGATTTCGAGCTCGTTGCCACGTGCGGGCAAGTCGATCGGGATGCCGATGCGCGGCGGAAGCCCTCCGATATCCGACCGCCGCGTGCAGCTCGTGCAGGGTGGCAGCGGTGTCCCCATCGCCAGCCGCTCCTCGAAACTCATCTCATCCGGAAATTCCTCCGGCCGGAGCAGTTGCAGCAGTCGAAAGAACCCGTGCGCATCGTCTTCGAGCGGCGTTGCGCTGAGAAGTAATACGTGTCGGCCAAGTCCGGCGATCGGCGCAATCGCCCTCCATCCGGGATCGCCAGGGTGGCCCGGCGGGCGTCTGATTCGCTGCGCCTCGTCGACGACCAGGAGATCGATTCCGGCGCTCACCGCCTGTTCCGTCAGATGCGGTCGCTCGACGAGCATCTCGAGCGCGATGACGGCGCGGCGATGGACGTCGAACGGATTGAAGTGGGACCCGAAGTCGCGCGCGACGTCCGCGAGCCGCGGCCCGTCGAGCAACGCGAACACCTGGTGATACTTCCGCCACAGCTCGCCGAGCCACTGCACCGTCAGCGCATCGGGCGCGACGACGAGGCAACGCTCCACCTGACCGGCGTGCACAAGTCGATTCAGAATCAGACACGCCTCGATCGTCTTTCCGAGGCCAACTTCGTCGGCAAGCAGCCATCGCACCGGGACGTGCCCCGAGCGAGCCCCGGAGGGGCGAGTCGAAAGGTCCGTCGCGGTTGCGCGCTCCGCGACATAGAGCTGGTGTGGAAACAACCGTACGCGCCCGCCGAGGAACGACCCGACGACCTCGTCCTCACGAATCGAGCGCAGACGCCGGATGTCGCGACGGAGCTCCTCGTCTGCGGACAGAAGGGAGACGTGCGGTCTTGCGACCGGCACGGCAGCGTCGGAATCGACGCGCGTCAGTGCATCGCTGCCGGCTGCGAGGCGGAGCGTCGCCCCCGCGCGTGGGAAGTGAACCACAAGTGCGCGCCCTTCGACGGCCGTGACCTGCCCGACGCCGAGCTCAGGGTTGAAGCGGTGAGTGAGATGATCGCCAGCCTTCCACGGCTGCCCGGAATCGGTCACCTTCCGATGATCGCATCAGAATTCGAGGCGTATAATCCGCCCACATGAAACACCGCCATTTGCGGCTGTTCGGCCCGATAGCGCTGGCATTCCAGCTCTCGTCGGCCGCATCCGCGCACCACTCGTTTTCAGCGCAGTACGACTCCTCGAAGCCGGTCGAAATGCGGGGAACCGTCACCAAAGTTGAGTGGACGAACCCTCATGCCCGCGTCTACATTGACGTACGGGACGACACCGGCCAGATTGCCAATTGGAATTTCGAGATGGCCAGTCCCAACATCCTGGTTCGCAACGGCTGGAAGCAGAACACCGTCAAGGTCGGCGACCGGATTACGGTCAGCGGGTACCTGGCGCGGAAGGGTGAGCGGATGGCGATTGCGGGCGCCGTCGCGGATGCCAACGGCAAGCCGATCTTCGAATCCAATCCGGATATCAGACCCTGAGGGGGCAAGCATGCGAAATGGCGCCTTCCGCATCTCCGTCGTTGTCGCTGCCGCATGCGTCGCGTCGGTGAGCGGCCAGATCACCGTGCCGAAAACCGCGCCGCCGCAAACGCGCGCGGGCGGCAGCATCACGACGAAGGCGCCCTCGGGACCGACGCCGCGCAAACCGAACGGCCAGCCCGATCTGACCGGTGTGTGGCTGCGCCGCGCCGGCATCGTCAACATCGAGCAGATGCTGCCGAAGGGCGAAAAACTGCCGTTCCTTCCCGAGACGCTCCGGCGAATGAGCCTCCTCAAGTCCCAGGACGATCCGCAATTGAAGTGTCTTCCGGTGGCTACTCCACGATCCGAGCCGTACCCGTTCCGTATCGTCGAGACGCCCAGCCATATCTTCATCCTCATGGAGGCCGTTCACGGGTACCGACAGGTGTTCATGGATGGCCGCAAGCATCCGACCGGAGACGACCTGCAGCTGTCGTGGCAGGGCCATTCGATTGGACACTGGGAAGGCAACACGCTCGTCGTCGATACCGTCGGCTTCAACGACCTGACGTGGTTCGACAACTACGGTCACGTGCACAGCGACAAGATGCACGTCGTCGAACGATTCACGCGCACGGATCTCGGACATCTGAACGCATCCGTGCTCGTCGACGATCCTGGCGCGTACTCGCGGCCGTTCACGCTCAATTACACGGCCGAATTGATGCCGACCGCCGAATTGATGGAGTACATCTGCGATAACGAGCAGGACGCGCCCAACATCGATGCGCCCGCCGACGCGGCGATCGATGCGGCGAAGCTGCTCAAAGAGCAGCGATAACCGCCCGCAGCTACGGTTTGAACCCGACGCTCTCCCAGAGCTTCGCCGTCGGATAAATCACGCCGTTGGCGACGACGTACTTCACCGTGCGGATGTTGTGGACGTCGTCGAGCGGATTGGCGTCCAACAGGATCAGATCGGCGCGTTTGTTCACCTCGACGGTGCCGACTTCCTTGTCCAGCCCCATCACCTGTGCGGGGACCACCGTCGCCGCCTGAATCGCCTCCAGCGGCGTGAATCCCGCCTGCACGTACAGTTCGATCTCGCGATGAAGGCTGTGCCCGGGAACCGTCTGGTCGGTCCCCGCAACGACGCGTACTCCGGCCTTGTGCAACGCCCCGACCATCGCCACGCTGTTATCGAAAATGCGGCGGGAGACCGCGACCGCCTCGACGGGCACCCCCGAGTTGTTCAACGGCTGCGCCAATTCAGGCGCAACGCGGGCCACACCCGGTTCGAAGGTCGATACAGGCTGATCGGCAGGGTGATAGATCCATTCGTACAGCGCGAGCGTTGGATCGACGACCGTGTTGTGCTGCTTCAGGAACTCTATTTCCCGTCGTGCCTCGGGACCGTTGACGTCAACCGACGCCAGCGCCTGAAGGCGGGCGTCGCGTGACGCTCCGTCCGGCGGCTGCGGCGGCAGCGGCGCGAGCAGGTACTGGATGTGATTCACCTGGTCCATGCCGGCTTCGACGCCTTGAAAGATCTGCATGCCATTTGGAATGTGGCCGGTGACGGTCATCCCCGCCCGGTGTGCCGCCTCGCTCACCTCTCTCAGTTCGTCGAGCTTGACCGAGCTGTAGATCTTCATCTGCTCGAAACCGGCTTTCTTGTACTCGGCGACCCATCGCTCCGCGTCGGCGCGTGAATCGACACGCTCGACCCCGACGGCGGTCGGTCCGCTCCCATCGACCACACCCGCCAGCAGCATTTGTGGACCGAGGCCGCGTCCTTCGCGCAGCGCATTGCGCACCGCGACGATGAATTCGAGCTCGTTGGCGACGTCGCGTACGGTTGTCACTCCGGCCGCCAGGTAAATCGCGCCCCACTCCACCTGCTCGAAGTGCGCGTGCATGTCCCACAAGCCGGGAAGGAGTGTCTTTCCGGTCGCGTCGAAGACCGTGGCGCCGTCCGGGATACGGCTGGAACTTCTCGCTCCGACCGACACGATCCGGCCGTTGTTGACGACGACCAGCGAATCCGGAACAGGGGTCCTACCTGTTCCGTCGATCAACGTCGCGCCGACGATGGCCAGCGGTCCTTTTTGCGTGACGCGCAGCGTTTGCGAGATCTCCGCGAGCGCGGCCATTCCGTCCTGCGCCGCCTTTGAGACGAAGTTCGGAAGAAGCGATTCGTATCCGGCGGCGGTCGCCTCGAAGTGATCGAACTCGGCGTCATTGCCAACGAGCGCAACGAGCCTCTGCTTCGCATCCAGCCAGACAACTTCGCGGCCCCAGATCAGTCCCGAGATGCTGTACCGCGTCAGTGCCGCCGTGCCGCCGTTAACCGATACGCGCTCGACGCCCCGCTTGCGGATTTCCAGGTTGCCCTGCGGCAGGATTGGCAGCGGCACGGGCGATCCGTGACGCAGCCAGTAGCGAAGCATGAGCATCTGCTGCGCCACGGGCGAGTAACCGTTGATGACGAAGAATCGTTTCGGTGTTGTCG
>Ga0075424_100003176_pt1 | contig 15297 bp, 11 predicted proteins | sample SoiMethybrSBSTD3_FD_75301 | JGI IMG/M metagenome (GOLD analysis project Ga0075424, IMG submission 75301) | Bulk soil microbial communities from a Populus tree surrounding site in Tennessee, USA - Soil MetaG P. TD hybrid SBSTD3 | ecosystem: Environmental > Terrestrial > Soil > Tree plantation... | reverse complement strand
AGGCCACGGAAGTCGGCGAAAGTAACGGACGAGCCGGTGCAGAACACCAGCACCGCCAGGGTAATAAAGATCGCTCCGTTGGCGTCCAGGCGCCGCCCGGCGCCGGGAAGCGCGATGCCCAGCCCGGCGCAGACCAGAACCAGGGGCAGCAGCAATCGGTCAAGCGACTCAGCCAATCCGGCCAGCCCGGCCCGGCGATCGGAGGCGACCTCATTGCCGGCCACTGCCTCACCGTATCCAAACGACCGCAGCACACAGCTACCTGGCGCCCGCCTCAACCGGGCCACAGGTGCGCGTACGTTGCTTCCGGCTGCGCCCTGGTGTTTCTGGCCTGCACGGCCGCGGTCGTCTACACGCCGGTTTGTGCGATCAGCCGGCCGGAGTTCACCGCCTCGGTGAAGGTCTGGTAGTCGCGTTCGTTCTGGTCGGCATAGACGGCGGAGAACTCGGCGATAGCCCGGTCGAACAGGTCGCCCTGGCCGAGGTAGGACGCGATCGCGATCCGGTCGCCCCACCGGGCGTGCGCCCGGGCCAGCGTCGCACCGCAGAACCGTGCGTATTGCGCGGCGCCGGGCATCGGTATCCGTTCCACATCCGCGCTGCCTTTCCAGTCGTGGAACTGGCGCACGTAGTAGTCGCGAGTCACTCCGTCCAGGCCCTTGATCCGCTGCCAGCCTAGGAAGATGTCGGTGGCCGCCTGCATCAGCCGCTGGCCCATCACCACCCGCTGGCCGTGGTGGGAGTAGGTGCTGGCACCCGCGTACGGTTCCAGCACCGAGGCTTGCGCCTCTTTCGCCTGCAAGAACAGCGGGTCGTCGTTGTCGCGGCCGGTGAGCAGCAGGATGTAGCAGCGGGTGCCGACGCTGCCCACGCCGACCACCTTGCGTGCGGCGTGGACGTAGTGGAACTCCTCCAGCGGGTGCCCTTGGTGGCCCAGCGTCCGCCGGTAGGAGGCGAGCAGCCTCTTGATCAGCGGCGCTGAGTCCTGCCATTTAGTCCCGGGTACGATCAGGTCCTCGATCGGCGTGATCAGCGGTGGGTCGGCCATGATCCGCAGCTCACCATCGACCTCGGCCGCCCGCCTGGTCAGCACCCGGGTGCTGTCACGGGTATAGGCCTCAGCCACATGCTTTTCCGCTCGCCGCGCCGATTTCTTGTCCAGCTGCTTGACGCGGACCTGCTGGCGGACCATCTTCAGCAAAACGTCGACATCCAGCTGGTCATACCACGCGCCCAGCGTCGGCATGTCGGCGGCCCGGCGCATCCGCTCCCGGTACTCCCGTACCCCGGCGATGACGATCGCATGCCGGTTGTCGGGGGAAAACCCGCGGAACCGGCCCATGATCTCAAAGCTGGCCGCCATCCGCTTGACGTCCCACTCCCACGGGCCGGGCAGGGTCTCGTCGAAATCGTTGATATCGAAGATCAGCTGCCGCTCGGGGGTGCCGAACACGCCGAAGTTCGACAGGTGCGCATCCCCGCACAACTGCACCGTGATCCCCGACGCCGGGCTAGACTCCAGGTCGGCCGCCATGATCGCCGCCGCCCCCCGGTAGAAGGTGAACGGCGACACCAGCATCCGCCCATACCGGATCGGCACCAGCTCCGGCACCCGCGTCGCCGCCTGCTCCTCCAGCAGCGCGACCGGATCCGGGCGATCCGGTGCCGCCTCCCACCGTCCGTGCTCCGACCTGGGTGCCGTACGCCGGGCCGCCCGGCCCCTGGCCACGCGCTGGTCAACCGTTAGGTGCGCGCGCCGCCACGACGACGCAAACGGCTCCCTCCGCGCGCCGTCATCGTCGGCCACCCCTGTTCGGGTGGGCCGTGTGCTCGTGGCCATACTCCCTCCAGCCATATCGTCTCTCCGGTGGGCTGTGACCTCTGCAAGGCCACGCCGCATGAGCTGTTCGCCGGCAGTTTCCGCTCCCGCAATCTTGCTTACACCAGCGCAAGCCCGCCCGCCAGGGCAGCCGGTCCCAGCTCAACATCCATCCCGGGTCGCCATGCAGATCCTTCGGCACAGCCAGATTGCCATGACGATGGAGGTCTACAGGGCCAGGATTGCGCCGGCGCCGGCTTCCAGGTGGCAAAGCCGCGGCTTCCTGTGCCGGGACTGCGGGTGCTGGAGCCGACCGTGCTCCCCATGTGTAGGAGACCGCTGCGCGGGAAGACGGAAACTTCCTCGTCCTGCGGCTGTCAGCCCAGCCGCCAGGGCGAGTACCCGCTACTCGCCTCAAGCAACCACGGTGACCAAGATGAGCGACCTGCCGCCCGACGCCCCCCCGCCTAGCTCGCCTCTAGCCCGGCGCACCGCCGTCGTTTCGTGCTGGCTGTGCGGCATCCGCCTGCACCAGAACCAGATGGTGCCCGATGGGGGCAGTGCTTGCCTCGACATCCGGTGGTACTGCAAAGACATCCGGGCCTGTACCGATCGCGGGTTCTCAGCCCAACGCCAGAGGCGCGCCGCCGAGGCTGCCGCGCCCGGTAAGGCCACGGCCGCCCCCTCAGTGCAGACGGCGAAGCCATCCGCTGACGACCGCCTGAGCCAGCCCGGCTCACGGTTGGCCCCGGCGGATCAGTCAGCTGGCCGCGCGGCCGAACCAGATGATGGGCATCAGGCCGGTGCTGGTGACCGACAGCCAGCCGGATCTGCCCAGAGTCGCCTGTTTCGGCCAGTGCACCACTGACGTGCCCGAGCAACGTATCGGCAACCGTCGCCGGCGGCTCGGGGAGCCTGGTGAGGGGGACTGAGACAGGACGCTCAGCCGGACCGGCTAGCGCGCCACGCAGCCAACTGCAGCAGTTCACCGCGCCAACACAGCGGCGCTGCGCCCGGCAAGGACGCCGTACGGTCCCGTTGGCGGTGACAGGCGCCCTTGCCGAAACACCTGTCCAGTTACGCGGCGAGTAGTCGCTCGAAGAAGGACCGGTACCGGCGCAGGCCGCGCCTTAGATCTTCGGTGGACACGTCATTCCCGCTGGCCCACCGTGATTCGAGTTGCTCGCGTTCGGTGGCGAACAACTGGGCCAGGCGCTGCATGAGATCGGCGACGAGGGCATCGGCGTCTTGGACCGCCGTTCGTGGCTCGTCCACGAACTCTGCCTGGATGTCCTTCCAACGCACCAGGATGCTCTTCAGTTCGTCGTCTGCCAGCAACTGTGCGGGCGGCTGATCCTCCCTGCCGAGGTCGTTGCCGGCCGCGGCCCGAGCGGTCGAGGCAGGCTGCCCCGCCCGCCCGTCTCCCGGCGAGTGCTGGCCCGGCGTTGCGCGGTCCATGTCGGCGGCCCCCGTGGCGGCGATCTGTTCGGTGGTCAGCGCCCTGTCGTGGGTGCGTTCAGAGTCGTTCATGGGGCACCTCGGTCCCTTCGGTCGACGCGTCCGGCGATCTGGCGGCATCATGGCCGTCGGCATTCGGGTTCAGGCCGCTGCGATCTGTGCCCTTCTGGCCGGCGGTGTTGCCCGGCCCGGGCCCGGCGGTGACGGTGGCCTGCCCGTCGTCGGCTTTCAGCAGTTCGCCGAACAGCGAACGGTAGCGCAACAGTGCCTCGCGGAGGTCTTCGGTGCTCGCCTGGTGCGCTTGCGCCCGCTCGCAGACGCCGTGCGCGAACCGGTAGTTCTCCACCACATCAGGGTGGTCGACCGACACCAGGTCGGCCTGGGCGTCGAAATCGCCCATCGGGTAGCCCCGCGTTTCCATGACGCTATGGACAAGCCGGTCCGCGGCCACCACCGCCTCCGATGGCTGATCAACGAAGCGCGCTTGCACGTCTCGCCATGCCTCGGCGAAACGCATCCGAATGTCCTCAGGCAGCGGCCTGATATCCAGCTGGGCGCGCTGTTTCTCGCGGTCACGCAGATCGGCCTCGGCGGGCCGCCGGCCCTGGCGGTCCTTGACCGCCCGGTCGTACTCCGGGCCAAAACGCTGGCGCAGCGCTGTCGTTCTGCGCTGGCGGGCCGCCATCGCAATGACCGCGACAACGACCACGGCAGCGATGACAATAAGGATCCATACCCAGGCAGCCATAGGTCCCTCCTTCTGATAGAGGCCCGCTTTCTACCCCGTTGCACTGGTTCAAACGTGATGGCGTGATGTGTCCGTGGCGGTAGCGGGAAATGGCTGATTATGACCACCCGCCCCGGCCAGAGAAGCAGCCGAACAGATGCAATCAGGCGCCGTTGCCCCGGCACCCTTTATTCATGGTCAGCCCCGGGACAACCGGCCGCTCCATGCCGGGATTCTGTGTGTAGCCGCCGACCTGGTTTGTTTGTTCCGGTGAGCACGGGTAGCTTGCCACAGTGGCCGTCTTCGGGCGGAGGGAGCGATGACGGACCCCGGCAGGGAAGAACTACCAGGACAAGCAAGCCACGGACAAGGGACGGGCGCGCGGCCCGGGCATGACGGGGACTCGACCGCCAGGGCGAAGATTCTTCGGCTACCTGGCACCGGGTGGACCGGGGAGATCGGGTATGAGGTGTTCCTCACCGACCCGTCCCGCGGCGACGAACTGTGGGAGACGATCATGGAGGCGGGCGCGCCGCACGGCATCCGGCCGATCGCCCCGTGCGAGGCGCGCCGCATCGAGGCCGGGATCTTCAACTGCAACTCCGACTTCACAGTGGAGAACAACCCGTTCGAGGTCACCGGGCTGGAGCGGCTGGTCGAGGCGCAAGAGGGCGACTATGTCGGCAAGGCCGCACTGGAACGGATCCGCGAACGCGGGGTCACCCGCAAGCTCGTCGGCATCGAGGCCCCCGGGCATCCCTCCTTCTTCGAGCTCACCGAGGCGCGGCCGGCCCTGGCCGACGGGCAGCGCGTCGGACAGGTCACCGACCTGGTCTGGTCGCCGCGACTGCAACGCAACATCGGTTACGTCTGGGTACCAGCCGAGCTCGCAGCCCCCGGCAACGACCTGGAGATCGAGTGGAACAACGGAGAACGAACCCCCGCAAAGACCGCGGCGATCCCCTTCCTCGACCCACACAAAAAAGTGCCAACCGCCTAACCAGCCCTCATCCTTGATCAGCTGCGAAGAGGCGGACTGCCACCCCGGCAACGCGAGGCATTATCCCTGCGGGCGGTGCTGGTGCCACGGCGGTGGCCGTAACGCGGGGGGGACCGGCGACGGTTCGGTGGGTGGCAGCACTGCAACGGCACCGGCAGGCGACTGTGGTGGGGGGGCCGCCTGCTCCACAAGGCCTGGCCCAGCCCAGCGTGGGTGACCGCCCGGCGGAAGCGCCTCACGACGGGTGCGCCTGCTGAGTTGCCCGGCGCGGCTGGCAGGACGCTTTGGGGTTCGCCGGATGCCGGTGGCGAGGACCGCTGGGATGGGCCAGCGCCAGTGACGGGGAGGTCTGTGGGTGAGGGTGAAGTGGATGCTGCCGGTGGCGGCGTTGGCGGCGGGTGCGCTGTCACTGGGAGTGCTGGGAGCGCCGGCGCCGCAAGCGGCCAGTACGGTCCCGGTCACGCACATTGTGGTGCTGTATCTGGAGAACCACACCTTCGATAACGTGCTCGGGTACTGGTGTGACCAGACCCACCGGTGCCTGGGGATGCCGTCGTCGGTCACCCTCAAGAACGGCGCGGTGGTGACCCCGGGCGTCACGCCGGACACGGTGCCGGCGGTCGACCATTCGGTCCAGGGGCAGCAGGCCGCGGTCGATGGCGGGAAGATGGACGGCTGGGGGCAAATCTCGGGCTGCAGCGCGGCCACCGGGTATGCGTGCGTCTCCGGATACCAGCCGTCCGGGGTGCCCAACCTGACCGCGCTGGCGTCGCGGTTTGCGATCAGCGATCGGACGTTCTCGATGCAAAACTCCCCCTCGTGGGGTGGCCACCTGTACGCGGTCATGGCCTCTCAGGATGGGTTCACCGGCGACAACCCGGTGAAGGCTCCCGGGGTGACCGCAGGCAGCGGGTGGGGGTGCGACTCCAAGAAGGTGACCACGTGGGTCAGCCCGGCGGGGACCAGGCAGACCGTCCCGTCGTGCGTGCCGGACCGCTCGCTGAAGATCGCCAACGGCGGGGCGTTTGAATCCACACCGGTCCATCAGGCGCCGACGATCATGGACCGGTTGCAGGCCGCGCACCTGCCGTGGACGATCTACGGGTCCACCTCCGGGCAGGCGGGGTACATCTGGGCGACCTGCCCGTCGATCGCCGAGTGCCTGTACACCCAGCAAAGCCACATCCGCGAGTCCGAGCAGTTCGTCACCGACGCGCAGGCAGGCAACCTGCCCAGCTTCTCCCTCGTGGTGCCGGGCCACCAGACCAATCCAGACTCTCAGCACAACGGGACCTCGATGACCGCCGGGGACAACTGGATCGGCCAGGTCGCCAGCGCGGTGATGAACGGGCCCGAGTGGGACTCCACCGCCTTGTTCATCACCTACGACGATTGCGGCTGCTTCTACGACCAGGTGCCCCCCGGCACCAACCCCGACGGCACCGCGCAAGGCCCCCGGGCCCCGCTGCTGATCGTCAGCCCCTACGCCCGTCCGGGCTACACCGACACCACGCCCACCACCTTCGCCGGCATCCTCACCTACGCCGAGCAGACGTTCGGGCTGCGCAGCCTGTCCAAGAACGACGCCAGCAGCTACGGCTTCGCCAACGCGTTCAACTACCACCAGGCACCGCTCGCGCCAGCCCGCATGGTGCAACGGCCGCTGCCCGCCTCGGCGCGCCACCTCCCCCCGCCCGACCCCGGCGACCCGACGTGACCGCGTCCCGGTGACAGGCCCCCCCGCGACCGCCCGGTCCATGGCAACACCGGCACCGGTAAGGCCCTGACACCCGGCTTCAGGTTGCGGCGCGCTAGCATCAGGCCATCTCGATGCCTGGTGGTGTCGGCGGCGCAGTGGCGCGTTCACGGCGCTTCTCGCCGACATCGGCTTCGCCTGGGCCGCTTGATCCGCCAGCCCTACCAGGTGGACAAGCCGCTGCGTGACGACCTGGCTGGTGTATGGTCCGCCTGGCGCGGCACTTACCGGGTCCTCTACCGGATCCGCGGCGACCTCCACGAGGTGATCGTCCTGCGGGTCGAACACCGACGGGACGTCTACCGGCCCCTGTAGCCGAATCCGCCGAGCCTCGCCGCTCCCATTCCGCTCCCAAAGCAGAAGGTCACGGAGAACGCGTGCCGAGCCGGAGCTCTGCGTTCCGCGCGAAGCATGACAGTACAGCTCGCGCCTGGCGCAGGCCCCGATGATCAGCGTGCAGGCCAGGTGGCAGGTACCCGCTCACGCACGTTCGTCACCATCTTGCCTGCCATGTGGCCTGCCTCGCTCCGATCCCCATCCGTCCGCTTTCACCGTTTCTTCACCGGCCGCGAGCCATGCTCGGGCGGGACATCCCTTCAGCGAGGAGGAAAGAATGAGAACGAAGGTGCTTGCCGCACTGGCGGCCGTCACCGTGGTCGGCTCGCTGGGGCTGGTCGTGCCCTGGGCGGCAGCCGCGGGTGCCCCGCACTCGTCCGGGTATGAGCCGGTCCTGAACCCGGCGGATTTCGTCCACGCCATCACCAACCCGTATTTTCCCCTCCCGGTTGGGCGGACGCTGATCTACCGCGGGATCAGGGACGGGGTAACGCAGATCGATACGGTGCACGTGACCTCGCAGACCCGGGTGCTCGAGGGCATCACCGCGACCGCCGTGAGCGACGTCGCCACGCACAAGGGCAAGCTGCTCGAAAAGACCACGGACTGGTATGCGCAGGACAAGCGGGGCAACGTGTGGTACCTGGGCGAGCGGACCGCCGCGTTCTCCGGTGGCCATGTCGACCACTCCGGCTCCTGGCTGGCCGGGGTCCACGACGGTGAGCCGGGCATCGTCATGCTGGCGAACCCGCAGATCCCTGATGCCTACCGTCAGGAGTTCCTGGCGGGGCAGGCGGAAGACACCGCGTGGATCGTCAATCGGGGAGGCTCCATCCAGCTCCCGTTTAGGGTGGTGCACAACGTGGTCACATCGCTTGAGTTCACGGCGCTCGAACCAAAGGTCGTCGACCAGAAGGTCTACGCCCCGGGCCTCGGTATCGTCAAAGAGCAGTCGGTCCGGGGACCCCTGGAAGTCGCCACGCTCGTCAGCGTGCACGGATGACACTGGGCGTGGCAGCCGGAGCGCAACAGCTGCGGCGCAGGGCGGGGCCGAGCTGGTTGCTCGGTCCCGTCCCGATGCGGCCGGCCGCCAGGCCGGCCTGAACGACGAGGGGTGACGGCAGATGCGGATCCTGATCGTGGAGGATTCCGCGAAGATGGCGCGCTTGCTGAAGAAGGGCCTGGATCGGCAGGGATACGCTGTCGATCTTGTCGGCTCGGGCCAGGATGCCATCTGGATGGCCAGCGAGAACGACTATGACGCCATCGTGCTCGACGTGATCCTGGACGTGGGCGCGGAACCGATCGACGGTTTCGAGGTGTGCCGTCGGCTCCGGCGCGCCAGCCGGTGGCCTCCGGTGCTCATGGTGACCGCGAGGGATGCGGTGGGGGACCGGGTGTACGGCTTGGACGCGGGCGCGGACGACTACCTGACCAAGCCGTTTTCACTGGACGAACTCCTTGCCCGCCTCCGGGCCCTGATACGGCGGGGTGCCGCGGAACGTCCCGCGGTGCTCCGCGTGGGCGATCTGTCCCTAGATCCGGCCCGGCACGAGGTGTTGCGGTGCGGCCACGTGATCGAGCTCACCCCGACCGAGTTCGCGCTGCTGGAGTACCTCATGCACAGGCCGGGCGACGTACTCACACGGGCTGCGCTGGTCGAGCATGTCTGGGACTTCGCCTTCGAGGGTGATCCCAGGATCGTCAACGTCTACATCCGCTCGCTCCGCGGCAAGATCGACCGTCCCTTCAAGCGAGCCTCGCTGGAGACGGTGCGGGGCCTGGGTTACCGGATACGAGATGACGCGCTGGGCCAGGCTGCCGATTAGGTACCGGCTGTCCATCGCGTTCGGCGCCAGCGCGGCGGTCGTGGTCGCCGGGCTGAGCATCTTCGTGTACACGCAGACCGGGTCCAGCCTGCTGGCCACCATCGATGCGAACCTGAGCTCGCGCGCTGCCCTGCTGGTCTCCAGCGTCAAGGATGACGGGGCGGCGCAGGCGAACGTCACGCCGGAACCGATCGAAAACGTCGAGGTGTTCACGCAGATTGACGACGCCTCTGGGCGGGTGCTGCGGTCGACTCCGCTCATCGCGCGATCGCGGCTGCTTTCGCCCGCGGAGGCCCGGTCGTTGCGCCGGGCAACGCTGTACGACAGGACGGTTCCCGGCATCGCCAATGTGACCAGAATTCTTGCCGTGCCGGTAGTAGTGCGCCGAGGCCGGCTGGTTGTCGCGGTCGGCACCTCCCTGCAGGACCGCCACGAAGCGCTCGTCCAGCTCGCCGCCACGCTCGCCATAGCCGGATCAGCCGGGCTGTTGCTCATCTCGCTGGGCGCCTGGCTGGCGCTCGCCGGGGCACTGCGGCCGGTCGAGCGGATGAGGAGGCAGGCCACGGACATCTCGGCCTCCGATCCGGGGCGCAGGCTGTCGCTGGCCAGCGGGAAGGATGAGATCGCGCTGCTCGGTGCCACGCTCAACCAGATGCTGGACCGGATCGAGGAGTCCGTGGCCAGCGAGCGCCGCCTGGTGGACCGGGCCAGCCACGAGCTGCGCACCCCGCTGGCGATCCAGCGCATCGACCTCGACGTGGCCCTTTCGGGCCCGCAGACGGTCGAGGAGCTGACGAACGCCCTGGCCAGTGTGTCTGTCGAGAACGCGCACCTGACCCGGCTGACCGAAGATCTGCTCGTGCTCTCCCGGGCCCGTGCGGGAGTCCTTCCCGTCCAGCTGGCCGACGTCGCGCTGCCCGAACTGCTAGACGACGCCCGCCGCAGGCATGGGCTGCTCAACGGCGATGGCGATCGGGTGAGCTTCCGGGCGACTGCGTGCGTGGTGCGGGTCGATCCGGTGTGGTTCCGGCAGGCGATCGACAACCTGGTCGACAACGCACTACGGCATACGCCCCCGGGCGGCCGGATCGAGGTCCGCGCCGACCGGCAAGGCGACACGCTCACCGTGACGGTGGAGGACACCGGTCCCGGGTTCGACGAGGCGTTCATCGGCCGGGCTTTCGAGCCGTTCACCCGGTGCATCCGGGACCCAGACAGCCAGCGGGGATCAGCCGGGCTTGGCCTCGCCGTCGTCAGCACCATCGCCCAGGCACACGGCGGGAGGGCCTGGGCGCAGAACCGCCCCGAGGGCGGTGCACGGGTCACCCTGACGATGAACGCTGGCGTCGCCCATCGCCAGCCGGGGGACCCGCGCGGGTCCTGAGCTCGCCCCGCCTGATGACACCGGCTTCTCACACGTGTTTCACACGGACCGTGCCTACGATGGAGTCGTGAAAGCGCTGGTCGTGGAAGACGAGGTGCGTACCGCGGCCCTGCTAAGGCGCGGCCTGGAAGAGGAGGGGTACCTCGTCGACCTGGCGGCGGACGGGCCCGAGGGGGTGTGGCGCGCCACCGAGTTCGGCTATGACGTGGTGATCCTCGATGTGATGCTGCCCGGCTTTGACGGGTTCGAGGTGTGTCGAAGGCTCCGCAGTGGTGGCCGCTGGGTTCCGGTGCTGATCCTCACCGCCCGCAACGAGCCCGCAGAGCGGGTGCGGGGCCTGGACTGCGGCGCAGATGACTACCTAACGAAACCGTTCAGCTTCGACGAACTGTTCGCGCGGCTGCGCGCGCTCATCAGGCGCGGGGCGCCGGCGCGGCCGGCCGTTCTGCAGGCTGGTGACCTGCGGCTGGATCCCGCCACTCGGCGGGTATGGCGCGGGGAGACCGAAGTGTGCCTCACCTCGAAGGAGTTCGCGCTGCTGGAGCTCTTCCTCAGGCATCCAGGTCAGGTGCTTACCCGCACCCGGATCCTGGAGCACGCCTGGGATTTTGCCTACGACGGCGGGTCCAACGTTGTCGACCAGTACGTGGCCTACCTGCGGCGCAAGATTGACCGGCCGTTCGGCCTGGCCCAGCTCGAAACCGTCCGCGGTGCCGGCTATCGGCTCCGTACCGTGCCGGGGCCGGGATAGCCGTGTCGCTGCGGGGGCGGCTCTCTCTGATATTCGCTCTGGGAACCGCCGCCTTGGTAGTCATCTCAGGGCTGCTGTTCCTGGCACAGCTCCAGTCCTCGCTCAACTCCGCCCTCGACGATGCGCTGCGGACGCGGAGCGACGCCTTGGCGGCCCAGTTGCACGCCGGGTCCCTGCCCGCCGCGGCCTCTTTCGATAACGGCCAGACCGGCCAGCAGAACGGGCAGTTCGGCGGGGCCGATGAGTTCGCCCAGGTGCTTACCCGCAGCGGCACCATCCTCTACCCGTCCGGGGCAGAGCAGCCGGGGCCGTTGCTGTCCGGGGCGCAGCTAGCCCAGGCCGGGCACGGGCGGTTCACCGCCAGCACCGCGGTCGAGGGTGAGCCAGTACGGCTCATGGCGAGCGAGACCCGGTGGCACACCCGCACCGTCATCGTGGTGACCGGGGCCACCACTGACGTCGCCAACGCGGCGCAGGCGCGCGCCCGCGCGATCATCCTGATCGGCGGCCCGCTGGCCGTGGCCGCGGCCGGGTTCGCCGCGTGGCTGCTGACCGGAGCCGCGCTGCGCCCGGTGGACCGGATGGGCAGGCGGCTGGATGAGATCACCGAGCATGACGGCGATGCCAGGCTGCCCATGCCACGAACGAAGGATGAGATCGCCTCGCTCGCCGTCACCACGAACCGGCTGCTCGACCGGCTACAGCAGGCGCTGACCCGGCAGCGCGGATTCGTCGCCGATGCCGGCCACGAACTGCGGACCCCGCTGACAGCGCTCAAGGCCGAACTCGAGCTGGCCGCGCGCCCCGGGAGGTCGCATGATGCACTCTCGGCAGCGGTCGCGGCCGCGGCCGGCGATACCGACCGGCTCATCCGCTTGGCTGAAGACCTGCTTGTGCTGGCCCGCGCGGACGACGGCATCGCATTCCTGGCCCCGGCCCAGATCGATGTGTCCGGGCAATTGCAGTCGGCCGCGCTCAGTTTCGCCGCGCAAGCACGGGCCCGCCGCATCACCATCGACATGCGGGCGGAAGGCGGGCTGACCGCGGTCGCCGATCCGGGCAGGCTGCGGCAGGCACTCGACAACATGATCGACAACGCGATCCGGCATTCCCCCGACGGCGGTGTCGTGACCATGACCGCCGAGGTGCAGGAGGTAGCCGATCACGGCCGAGGCCATCATCCCGCAGGCGAGGTGCTCGTGATAGAGGTCCGCGACGACGGGCCCGGCTTTCCTGACGAGTTCCTTCCGCACGTCTTCGAACGGTTCCGCCGGGCCGACCCTGCGCGGGACCGGGCAGACGGAGGCACCGGGCTCGGCCTGGCGATCGTGGCCTCGATAGCGGACGCCCACGGCGGCCGGGCGGTCGCTGCCAACCACGGGGGCGGAGGCGCCCGGGTCCGGATAGAACTGCCGGTCATTCCGGACTGACGGGGCGCTGATGAAGGCCCTCACATACTGCTCAAACGGTCATCTCACCGGCCCTTGCGCATGCTGGCTTGCAAGACACCCACAGGAAGGTGACGCATCATGAACACACGCAAGATCGCCACAGCCGTTGTGGCCGCTCTGGCCCTGGCCGGCGCCGGCGCCGGCACCGCGATTGCCGCCAGCAACGGCCCCGCCCGGGCTCATCAGGCCAGCTCGGAACCGACCGGCCCGGACACCGACAACCTCCAGGTCGGCGATCAGACGAGCCCCGACCCCTCTGCCGCGGGAGCCGCGAAGGCCGCCGGCAGCGCGAAAACTGGCGCCTCCCACGCCAAGAGGGCCGCGGGCGAGGACAACGGCGGCGATGGCGAGCACGGCAACGACGGGCCCGGCGGCCACGCCGACCCCTCGGGGAACGTGGATCACCAGTTCAACGGCGTGGAGTAACCGCTAGCCGCCCGGTTCTGGATGAACCGGGGAGCCGGCGACGGGCTGCGAGCCCCGCTCGCAGCCCGTCGCCCATGCACGCAGGACCGTCAGAGATCCCGGATGATGTCGGCCGCGGGCCGGCGCAACGCACGAATAACACCAGTTCCAGCGGCCACGATGGCCCCGCAAGTCACGCCGCCCAGGGCGGCCAGGTAGGCCCACGGGACAAACAGGTGCGGTGGCGGCGGGTCGAACACCCCGGTCAAGATCTTGACGATGATCAACGAGAGCGCCCAGCCCGACAGCACGCCCAGCAGAAGACCGCCCAGGGTGACATAGATGGCTTCGCTCCATACGAACGAGGCGAGCTGGCGTGACCGTGCCCCCAGCGCCGCGGCGATCGCGAAGGTACGGCGCCGCTCGACCAGCCCCAGGGCCAGCACCAGCCCGGACGCCGCGGCGGCCAGAATGAACGCGAACGCCAGCTCCAGCCTGGTCAGGCCGGACAGGTCGAGCGCGGTCAGCCCGGACAGCGTGATCTTCAGCTGGCTTTCGATGTCCTGGACGACCGCCCCGGATGCCGGGCCGAGGACGCGGCGGACCTCCCTGGCCACGGCTGGCGGAGAGCCGCTGACCCGGACCAGCATGTCCTGGTACGCCGGGGACCCGGTGGCGCGGGCCACGTAGGACGCGTTCGCAATGAAAAACGAGTCTCTTGGTGCGGTGGGGAACTCCCGGACCACGCCCACGTAGTGGAACGGGACGATGTGGTAGGCGTGGTCGCGCGCGGACTGCATCCGCAGCCGGAGCAGGTCACCGGGCCGGAGCTGGTAGTTGACCACGGTCTCCTCCGAGACCAGCACCGCATCCGGGCGGGACGCCAGGGCGGCGAGCACCCCCGCGGCGTTCCCGCCCTGGAAGAACGCGTCTGACATCGGGGTGGCCGTGCCGATGTGCCGCGGATCGATCCCATACAGGTCCTGGAGGTCATTGCCCACGTAGGCGAACCTGTGCATCATCGGCTGGACCGCCGCGACTCCGGGCAGCCGACGGACCGCCGCGAAAGCGCTGGCTGGCAGGCCTGTCACGGCGGTGGTCGCGGCCGTCACATCCGCTCCGTTCGTGAGCTGTGCGTCGACCCGCGACTGCTGTTGGTAGGTCTGGTTGAAGACCGCCGTCGAGACCGCGAAGGCGGCGGTCAGGCCGATGATCGCCAGCCCCCGGGACAGCAGTCGGCGCTGCCGGGACATGGAAGCGGCCACCACCCCGGACAGCCGGCCCGCCAGCGGCCGCGCAGCCCGGGCCAGGACAGGCCGCCCGTGGCCGAGTACCGCGGTGGAGATGCGCCAGGACAGGAGCGCCGCCCCGGCCCAGAACAGCAACGGGGCCAGGAATGTGGAGTAGCTCACCGAGATCGTCGCCACGCCCTCCGGGGCGAGGATGACCTGATAGCCGCTGCGTACCAGCCGCCAGAAGATGACCGCCGCCGCAGCCAGCAGCCAGAGGTCCAGATAGAGCCTGACCCACAGCGGCCGCCGGAGCCGGCCGACGACCTCCCGCGCGCCGCTCACGGTCAGGCTGCGCGCATCCCGCCACGCGGGAACGCCGATGGTCAGCACGGCGAGGACCAGCCCGGCCAGCGCCGCGATCACCCCCCACGCGACCGCCTGGCCCGTCGTAGAGCCGAACCGCGCGGCACCGAACGCGAGCCGGCCGGCCAACACCGCGCCGGCCAGGCCAATGGCCGAGCCGAGCACGCCGACCAGCAGTGCCTCGGCCACGGCCAGCCCCACGATCCGGCGCGGCGAAGCCCCCCGGATCCGCAGCAGCGCCTGCTCGCGCCGCCGCCGGTCCGCGCCCGCCGCGCCGATGACGCTGGTGACCAGCGCGGCCAGCACCGCGCCCGGCAGGCCGAGGAATAGGAACAGCAACTCCGCGTACAGCGCGTCGCTGCGGGCGGCGTCCAGTTGCGCGCCCAGGTTGTCGCCGACCAGGCCGGCCCCGGCCAGCCGCGCCTCCAGGTTCTTGGCGCGCGCCATGACGTCGGCGAAGGCCGCCGCCGGGTCGGGAGGCAGGGCGGGGGACAGCTTCACGTGGTACTGGATGTGCGCCCCGGCCAGCCGGGTGCCGCGCGGCGGGGCGTACGCCTGCTGCCACTGGGCGGCGGACAGCAGCACGACGTTGTCCGGGGGCGCCTGCGGCGCCGCGCCTGGCGGCACGCCGACCGCCTGGAACATCGAGTCCGCCGCTGGCAGGTCCACGATTCCCTGCACCCGGACGTGCAGGGGCGGCAGCCCCTGGCGTCCCACGCTGATCATCGAGCCGACCGTCGCGTGCAGGTTCGCCGCCGTCTGCTGGGCGAGCAGCACCCCGCTGTG
>Ga0075424_100003174_pt1 | contig 15298 bp, 14 predicted proteins | sample SoiMethybrSBSTD3_FD_75301 | JGI IMG/M metagenome (GOLD analysis project Ga0075424, IMG submission 75301) | Bulk soil microbial communities from a Populus tree surrounding site in Tennessee, USA - Soil MetaG P. TD hybrid SBSTD3 | ecosystem: Environmental > Terrestrial > Soil > Tree plantation... | reverse complement strand
GAAGATGTCCACGGCGGCGGGAGCGTCCGGGCGCTCGATCTTGACCTTCACGTCGAGCCGGCCGGGACGAAGGATGGCCGGGTCGATGAGGTCCTGGCGGTTCGAGGCGCCCACCACGATGACGTTGCGCAGGTGCTCCACCCCGTCGATCTCCGCGAGGAGCTGCGGAACGATGGTGGTCTCCACGTCGGAGGAGATGCCGGAGCCGCGGGTGCGGAACAGTGCGTCCATCTCGTCGAAGAACACGATGACCGGCACGTCCTCGGCGGCCTTCTCGCGGGCTTTGACGAAGATCTCGCGGATCTTGCGTTCCGTTTCGCCCACGTACTTGTTCAGGAGCTCGGGGCCCTTGATGTTGAGGAAGTAGCCTTTGACCTTCTCGCCGCGCTTCTCGGAGATCTTCTGGGCGAGGTTGTTGGCCACCGCCTTGGCGATCATGGTCTTGCCGCAGCCCGGAGGGCCGTAGAGGAGCACGCCCTTGGGCGGCCGGAGCTGGTGCTCGCGGTAGTAGTCGGCGTAGAGGTACGGCAGCTCCACCGCGTCCTTGATCGCCTCGATCTGGGCGGAGAGGCCGCCGATGTCCTCGTAGTTGATGTCCGGCACTTCCTCGAGGGCGAGGTCTTCCACCTCGCTCTTGGGCAGCTTCTCGAGCAGGTAGCCGCTCTTGCCGTCCATGAGGATGTGATCGCCCACCTTGAGCTTGACCGAGCGGAGCGGGTCGGCCACGATCCCGACCTTGTCCTCGTCGGCGCGAAGGGTGACGATGGCGCGGCCCTCCTCCAGCACCTCCTTGAGGATGACCACGTCGCCCTGGATTTCATAACCCGCCGCCTCGACCACGTTGAGGCCCTCGTTGAGGACCAGCTCCTGGCCGGGCTTGAGGGTCTCCGCCTTGATCGAGGGATGCAGGTTCACCTTCACCTTGCGTCCCTGGGAGAGGACGTTCACCGTCGCATCCTCGTTGACGGAGAGATACACCCCGTACGTGGAGGGCGGCGCGCAGAGCTTGTCGACTTCCTCCTTGAGCGAGGTGATCTGCTCTCTCGCCTCGTAGAGGGCGTTGACGAGCTTCTCGTTCTGGTTGAAGGCCTGGACGAGCTGGCGATTGGCCTCGCGCAGCTTGTTCTCGAGAACCATGAACTCCTTCGGCGAGTCCTCGAGCTTCTTCCGCAGGCGGCCGGTCTCGGCCTCGAGGGAATGGATGTACGCCTGAAGGTCCTGGACCTGCACTTCGTACTCGGTCAACCGGCGGCGGTAATTCGAATCCGACATAGGTAGGAACTTGGACAAACCCTTCATCCCCTCTGACGGCGATGGCTCCCGGCTCGGAGTCTTTTTCTCGAACTCCTTCATGTCCGCCCGTTCCTTTCTCGGTGGTTCAGCGGGCGCTTCCCTGAGAACCGACCCGTGTTCTCAGTGACGGTTGCCGAAAGTTGACTCAGTATAGGGGGCCGTTTTCGCCCAAGTCAAGGGAATTGGCCTTGACTGACCGTCCAGAGCTATTGAAATCATTCGGCTTTTTCCACTTCATCCGTTCGGCTCCTCCGATGGCTCTCATCACCTTCAACCTAGGTTGCTCCGCCAGGGTTCCGGAGCGAGCCCGGCTCACTCGAGCCATCATCCAGTGGGTAAGCACGTTTGGTGCCATCAACACTGAAGCACGGAAAGCACCACGAATCGCCCCGAATTGTGCAGCGCAGGAGGCAGGCTGTCGAAGCAATGAACACCGCTGCCGCGCGCTGGCGCATTCGATGTGCTTTCGCGTGCATTTGATATAAGGAGAGACGTCATGTCTCGTCGCTCCGGCGTCATGGCGCTGGCGATGCTCGCCGCTCTGGCGCTGCCGGGCTTCGCGGTCGCGCAGGGCGTCCCTCTGAGAGTGGGGATTCCATCCATTCCCGTAGCTCTCGATCCCGCCACCGCGTTGGAGGGCACGGTTCCCTTCATCTCCCGGCAGGTCTTCGACACCCTCGTGCAGTACCGGGAGGGATCCAGCGACATCGAGCCGGGCCTGGCCGCCGCGTGGAGCGTCTCGCGCGACGGGCTCTCCTGGACCTTCCGGCTGCGGGACGGGGTCCGCTTCCACGACGGCACGCCGCTGACCTCGCGCCACGTCGCCGAGAGTCTCGACCGCATTGTGGTGCCCAACCACGCCATGGCTCCCTCTCCGAATCCCGCCGGGCCACGCCTCCTGCGCGGCGCCCCCGGCGTGGTCAAGGAGATCCTCACCCCCAACTCCCGCTCGGTTCAGATCAACCTCCTCCAGCCATATGCACCTCTTCTGACGGTGCTGGCCCATCCCGTGTTCTCGGTCGTCCATCCGGGAACCGGCGCCGCCCGATGGATCGGCACGGGGGCCTATGCGATCGTCGAGATCGGCGCCGGTCGGGTCGTCCTCGACGCCAGCCCCTCCTACTGGGGGGGCGCTCCGAAGAGCGCCCGCGTCGTGATGATCGAGACGCCGGATCCCGCGCGCGCCGAGGCCGATCTCGAGGGCCGGAGCCTCGACATCCTCATCCCGCCCTCGGCGCCCTCGCGGATGCAGGGCGCCCTCTCCATCGCGAGCTGGCACATCGGCTATCTGGCTATCCAGCACGAGCACGAACCTTTCAAGCGCAAGAAAGTCCGGCAGGCCATCGCCGCCGCGCTGTCGGCCTCGACGATCGCAGGCGCCATTGAGCCGGCCGCCGGCGTGTCCGGGCTCTTCCTGCCTCGTGGGGTCTGGACCTCGGCCGACCTGTCTCAGCTCACCCTGGGCGATCCCGTGGTGGCGAAGCGCCTCCTCAGCGAGGCGGGAGTGGGTCAGGGCGTGACCGCCTCGCTCGTGGCGGATGCAGGGGCCGGCCCCGAGGTGGCGCGCGTGGCCGAGGCCATTCGCAGCATGCTCGGTGCCGCGTCCATCACGGTGAATGTCAAGTCATTGGCGACGGAGGCCGCGCTCAAGGCGATGCAGGGCGGCCTCCCTGATCTGGCCCTCGCCGAGGCCCAGGCCGATGGCGGAGATCCCCACATGCTGCTGTATCCGCTCTCAACGAGCGAAGGCGCGGTGCGGGGACCGACCGCGACCAACTTCTCCTTCTACCGGAACACACGGCTCGACGATCTCCTGATCCGCGCGAGCCAGATCTCCTTCCGGCCGGAGCGACTGCGCGTTTATGGCCGTGCCCAGGCATTCCTTGCCGAGGAGATTCCCTGGATTCCGCTCTACGTGCGCCTGAACTGGGCAGTGACGCGCCCCGAGGTGCGAAACTTCCGACTCCACCCGAGTGGCTTTCATCGCCTCGACCGCGCGTGGGTCGAGGGCGCACCGCCGACGCCGCCGCCTCCCCCGCGCCAGCCGTAGCGCGGCGCTCCCGCGCTGGACTTGGGTCGGGTCGCATGATAGATAAATGAGGGACTTACGCCTGTCCCGGCGCCGACCCATGCTATCGATCAACGACACCGTCACCGAGATGGTTCAGTGGGTGTTCCCCGAGCATGCGGGAGCGCCCGGGCAGATCCATGGCGGCCGCATGATGCAGTGGATCGCCACGGTCGGGAACATGGGGGCCGCCCGGGTCGCCCGCGGGCACTGCCTGCTCGGCGCCATGGATGACATCGACTTCCTTCACCCCGTCAAGGTCGGCGAGATCGCCGTGCTACGGGCGCAGGTGGAGGCGATCGGGCGTTGCTCGATCGAGGTTGGCGTGCAGGTCTTCGCCGAGAACGTCTCCTCCGGGCTCCGGACGCAGACGCTCAACTCGCACCTGGTCTTCGTCAAGGTGGACGAGCATCTCAAGCCGGCCCCGGTGCCCACCGCCCTGGCCCCCCACGGAGCCGCCGAGGCGGCGCTCTTCGCCGCGGCCCAGGAGCGGCGCACGCATCGCCTCGAGCGCCTGGCCCGCAACGCCTCCACCGCCCGCGACCTGAGCGACGAGGGAGAGGAGGAGCTCCGCTGGGCGTTCGAATCCTCCCGTTCCGTGCTGCCGGAGGACACGATCTTCGGGAACACCATGTTCCCCGGCAAGCTCCTCATGGACATCGACGAGGCGGGCGGCATCCTGTCCATGCGCTACTGCCGGGGTCACGTCATGACGGCGTGCCTGGACGCGCTCGACTTCTACGCACCCATCTCCACGCACGAGGTGGTCACGTTCAAGGCCGCGCTCAACCACGTGGGCCACTCGTCACTGGAGATCGGCGTCAAGGTCCTGACCGAGGTGCCGTGGTCGGGGGAGGTGCGACACGCCTGCACCGCCTACCTCACCTTCGTGCACCTGGGCCCCGACCTGAGGCCGCGGCCGTGCCCGCCCTTCGTGCCCGAGACGCCGGGCGAGCAGCGGCGCTGGGCCCAGGCCGAGGGACGCCGGGCGCGTCGGCTCCAGCGCGTGAAGCGGCTCAAAGCATCCATTCAAGAGGGAAGGTGACGGTATGTCTGGACATTCACGGTGGTCGCAAATCAAGCGGAAGAAGGGCAAGGCAGACGTGCAGAGAGGGAAGCTCTTCTCCAAGATCCTCCGGGAAATCACGGTGGCGGCCAAGCACGGCGGCGGCGATCCCAAGGCCAACATGCGGCTGAAGGCGGCCATCGAGTCGGCCAAGGCCGCGAACATGCCCGCGGACAACGTCAAGCGCGCCATCGAGAAGGGCACGGGCGGCGGGCCGGGGGAGCAGTTCGAGGAGATCACCTACGAGGGCTATGGTCCGGGCGGCGTCGCCGTGCTCGTACGCGTCCTCACCGACAACAAGAACCGCACGGGGCCCGAGATCAGGCACATTTTCGAGAAGCAGAGCGGCCGCATGGGCACGGCGGGCTGCGTCGCCTGGATGTTCGACCGCCGAGGCGTGATCCAGGTCGACGCGGAGAAGGTCAAGGAGGACGAGGTGCTCGAGCAGGCGCTGGAAGCGGGCGCGTCCGACGTGCGAACAGTGGAAAAAGTCTTTGAGATCACCACGACGCCTGATGAAATGGAAACGGTGCGCACCGCCCTGGAGCACAAGGGGATACCCATACTCGAAGCGCAGGCGGCCATGGTCCCCCAGTCCACCGTCCGCGTCGAGGGGAAGGATGCCGCGGCCGTGCTGCGGCTCATCGAGGCCCTCGAAGAGCAGGACGACGTTCAGGCTGTCTACTCCAACTACGACATCCCGGACGAGGTCTTCGACGCCATCTCCGCGGCCTAGCGCCCTGCGCGTCATGGGTCTGGATCCGGGGCTCGTCGCCACCGGATTCGGAGTCGTCGAAGCCGCGCCGGGCATGGTCACGGTGGTCGAGTCGGGCGTCATCACCACCGCGAGCACCCAGCCGCTCGAGGCGCGGCTCAACGCCATCTACGGGGCGGTGCGGCGGCTCATCGAGGCCCAGCGGCCCACGTTCCTCGTGGTAGAGGACCTCTACGCGGAATACAAGTTCCCGCGCACGGCCATCCTGATGGGCCACGCGCGCGGCGTCGTGTACCTGGCGGCCCGCCAGCTGGGCGTGGGCGTCACTGCGCTGGCGCCCTCCGAGGTCAAGCGCGCCATGACGGGAAGCGGCTCCGCGGGCAAGGCCCAGGTCCAGCGCGGCGTCCAGTCGCTCCTCGGCCTGCGCGATCTCCCGCGGCCCTCGCACGTCGCGGACGCCCTCGGCCTCGCCGTCACCGGCCTCGCGAGGGTGACCGGCATCACCCCGCGCGCCCGGGCCGTCCAGTGATCGCCCTCATCCGGGGGCGGGTCCGGCGCAAGTACGAGGACCGCATGGTGATCGAGGCGGGCGGCGTCGGCTACGAGGTGGTGCTGCCGCCTGTGGTCCAGCATTCGCTGAGCGGCGCCATCGCGAGCGACGGCGACGGCGCCACCGAGGTGACGCTCGAGATCCACTACCACGCCACGCAGAACCAGCCGTCCCCCGTCCTCATCGGCTTCCACTCCGGGCTCGACAAGGAGTTCTTCGAGAAGCTGATCACCGTGAAGGACGTGGGACCCCTGGTGGCGGCGCGCTCGCTGGCCGCCCCCGTGGCGGAAATTGCCGCGGCCATCGCCCGGCAGGACGAGACGTACCTCCGGCGGCTGCCGGGCATCGGGCCGCAGAAGGCCAAGAACATCGTGGCCCAGCTCTCCTCGAAGGTGGCCAAGTTCGCGCTGTCCCGCCCCGATCTGCCCGCCGAGGTGGGCGCTCCCGCACCCCGGGGCATGGACGAGGACGGGCTCCGCAACGCGGTGTTCGAGATCCTGACCAAGCAGCTCGGACATCGTCCCAGCGAGGCGGCCCAGCTCATCTCGGCCGCGCTCGGCCGCAAGCCCGGCATCACCACGCCGGAGGATCTCTTCGACGAGATCTACCGCGGAGCCAAGACGCCGTGAGGCCCACTCCAAACGTGACGGCACGGCGGGACGATCGGCATGGATAGCATGGGCGCCGACGACGCACACGTGATGAGCCGCACCGCGCTGCCCGAGGAGGCGAGCCTCGAGCGCCAGCTCCGCCCCCAGCACCTCGACGAGTACGTGGGGCAGCGCGCGGCAGTGGAGAGCCTCCGCGTGTCCGTGGAAGCGGCGCGCCAGCGCGGCGAGCCGCTCGACCACGTGCTGCTCTCCGGCCCGCCCGGCCTCGGCAAGACCACGCTGGCCACCATCCTGGCCAACGAGATGTCGGCGGGCATCGTCACCACGGCAGGGCCGGCGCTCGAGCGCGGCGGGGACCTCATGGGCATCCTCACCAACCTGAACGAGCGGGACATCCTCTTCGTGGACGAGATCCATCGACTGCCCCGCGTGGTCGAGGAGCTCCTCTACCCGGCCATGGAGGACTTCACCGTCAACTTCATCATGGACAGGGGCCTGCACGCGCGGACCATGCGCATTCCTCTCCGGCCCTTTACCCTGGTGGCGGCCACCACGCGCCCCGGCATGCTCTCCTCGCCCCTGCGGGAGCGCTTCGGCATCTTCCATCACCTCGACTTCTATTCGCTGAGCGAGCTGCACGACATCGTGGCGCGGTCGGCCTCCATCCTGGGCGCCCGGGTGGAAGGCGACGGCGCCCGCGCCATCGCCCAGCGCTCGCGAGGCACGCCGCGCATCGCCAATCGTCTCCTCCGTCGCGTGCGCGACTACGTGCAGGTGAAGGGGAGCGGCGTGGTGACGGCGATGGCGGCCGCCGACGCCCTCGACCGCGAGGGGGTGGACATCATGGGCCTGGACCGCCTCGATCGCCGCTTCCTCACCGCGATCATCGAGCAGTACGGGGGCGGGCCGGTGGGCCTCGAAGCCATCGCCGCCACCATCAACGACGAGGCGGAGACGCTCGCGGAGGTGGTGGAGCCCTTCCTGCTCAAGATCGGCTTCGTGGTGCGCACGCCCACTGGCCGCAAGGTGACGCCGCCCGCCTACGGGCATCTGGGCCTCGCTGCGCCCAGCTCGTCCAGCGCACAGGGACAGCTCCCGATCTAGCCGCTTCAGCAATGGCTGACCTGGGCAAAATCCTTCTCGGTTTCGGGATCGTGATGGTAGTTCTGGGGAGTCTCCTGCTGCTGGCGAGTCAGTTCACCGGAAAGGTGCCATGGTTCGGACGGTTGCCCGGCGATATCTACGTCGAGCGGGGAAGCTGGCGCTTCTACTTCCCCCTCGGCACGTCCCTCGTCGTCTCCGTCGTGCTGTCGCTCATCCTCTGGCTCTTCTCGCGGCGTTAGCGCTGCTCCTCGCCGCCCTGCCGTCCTCCGTGGGCGCGGCGGCGGACGATATCCGAGTCGGTCTCGCCGAAGGTGTGGCCACCGTGGAGATCGGCGGCGGACCCATGCTGGTCCAGGACCTGAGCGGCCGCCCGCTCGCCGAGGAGCCGGTGGCCTTCGTCCGTGTCCTCCGGCGCGATGCCGCGATCGAGTGGCGAGGGCAACGCCTCGCGGGCATGCGGGTCATGTCGGCGGGAAGCGGCCCGCTGCGCTTCCAGCAGCGCTTGTATCCCGGCGTCATCGACGTGCTCGCGGCGCCGGAGGGGCCGATCGTGGTGAATCAGCTGCCCCTCGAGGACTACCTGGTCGGCGCGGTCAAGGCGGAGGCGGGAGACAAGATGCCCATCGAGATGCTGAAGGCGCAGGCTATCGTGGCCCGCACCTACGCCGCCTATCACCGCCGGCTCAATGCCGCCAAGCCGTATCACCTGGTCGCGGGCACCGCGAACCAGCAGTACGCGGGGAAGGTCCCCGCGGACTCGCCCGCGTGGACGGCGACGCGCGACACGGAGGGACTGGTGCTCCTGTGGGAAGGCGAGCTCTTCCCTGCCTTCTATCACACGGATAGCGGCGGCCATACCGAGGATCCGCGGATGGTCTTCTCGGCCACCAACATGCCCGCCCTCAAGCCCGTGCGGGTGGAGTTTCCCTCGCAGTCGCCGCATCACGCATGGAGCCTCGACGTCGCGCTGTCCGATCTGGCCACCGCGCTGCGTCGCGGCGGGATCTCCGTAGGTACGATCACGGCGCTGCGCGTCCTCGAGCGGAGCGCGTCGCTGCGCGTCGCCCGCATCGTCGTCCAGGGCACTCGGGGCAGCGCCACCCTGCGCGGCAACGAGTTCCGGCGGCTCATCGGCTACGACACGCTGAAGAGCACGCTCTTCGCCGTCTCCATCGATCACGCCTTCGCGCGCTTCGTGGGTCGCGGCTACGGCCACGGGGTCGGTCTCGACCAGTGGAGTGCGAAGACCATGGCGGAGCAGGGGTACACCGCCGAGCAGATCGTCCGCTATTACTACCCGGGCGCCACCCTCGCCACCCTCGGCGCGGGCCCGGCACGCCGATAGTCCCGCCCGGAGTCGAAGGGGTGCCGATCAGCTGGGCGGACTTCGAGCGCGTCGACATGCGGGTAGGGATCGTCCTTGAGGCCGAGCCCTTTCCCGAGGCGCGCAAGCCCGCCATCAAGCTCCACATCGATTTCGGCGAGCTGGGGGTGAAGCGATCGAGCGCCCAGGTCACCGAACGCTACGCGCCGTCCGAGCTGGTGGGACGGCGCGTGGTGGCCGTGGTGAACTTTCCTCCAAAGCAGATCGGCCCCTTCGTTTCCGAGGTGCTCGTGCTGGGCGCCTACGGCGAGCGCGGGGAGGTCATTCTCCTCCGTCCTGATTTCGAGGTCGCGCCCGGCTCGAAGATCGGCTAGACGCGGCTCGGGCGCCGATTGGCCTGCGGCGCCCCGGGCGGTAGACTCACACGCCATGGACGTCTCGCTCTTCGACTACCACCTGCCCCCGGCGAGCATCGCGCAGGAGCCGGCCGAGCCGCGCGATGCCTCGTGGCTCCTGGTCCTCGACCGAGCGCGGCAGACATGGGAAGACGCGCGCTTCTCCGATCTGCCGCGCTGGCTCCGCGCCGGGGATTGCCTGGTGGTGAACGAGAGCCGGGTCATTCCCGCCCGGCTCCTCGGGACCCTCGAGGGAACGGGTACCGCCGTGGAGCTCCTCATGCTGCGCGCGCTCGACGGCGACCGCTGGGAAGCCCTGGTGCGACCGGGGAAGCGCTGCCGCGTGGGCGCCCGGCTTCTCCTCGCGGGCGGCCTCGCGCGAGCCACCGTGCTCGAGCATCGGGAGCAGGGCGCGCGCCTGATCTCCGTCGAGGCGCCGTGGCCCGTGGACGAGCTCCTCGAACGTCATGGGTTGCCGCCCTTGCCTCCCTACATCGACCGGCACGACGCGCCGAAGCCCGAGGACCGCGATCGCTACCAGACGGTCTACGCGGTGACGCGGGGGTCGGTGGCCGCTCCCACGGCCGGCCTTCACTTCACCCCGTCGCTGCTGGAGCGGATGCAGTCCGCAGGCGTGGAGATCCATCGCGTCACCCTCCACATCGGCCCCGGCACGTTCCGGCCGATCAAGGTCTCGAGCATCGACGAGCACCGGCTCGACCCCGAGGTGGCCATCATTCCCGAGGAGACCGCGGCCGCCGTCAATCGCGCGCGGAGCGAGGGCCGCCGGGTCATCGCGGTGGGCACGACGACCACGCGAACGCTCGAGTGGGCCACCGACGAGAACGGACGCGTGCGTGCCGGACGGGGCGACGCCGATCTCTTCATCCGTCCCGGCCATGGCTTCCGCGCCGTCGATGCCCTCGTGACGAACTTCCACCTTCCGCGCTCCACGCTGCTCCTCCTCGTCTCCGCTTTCGCGGGCCGGGAGCTCGTCCTCCAGGCCTATGCGCACGCCGTCGCCGCCGGGTATCGCTTCTACTCGTACGGCGACGCCATGCTCATCCTGTGACGACGCCCGTTCGCTTCGAGCTCCTCGCCACGGACGGAGAGGCCCGTCGCGGTCGTCTGGTCACGCCGCATGGAGCAATCGACACGCCGGCCTTCATGCCCGTGGCGACCCAGGGGAGCGTAAAGAGTCTCGACCCCGCCGATCTCCGCGGCGCGGGTGCCCAGATCATCCTCGCCAACACCTATCATCTGTATCTCCGGCCCGGGCACGAGCTCGTGCGGGACCTCGGGGGATTGCATCGCTTCATGGGATGGGACGGCCCCATCCTCACGGACTCCGGGGGCTTCCAGGTTTTCAGCCTCTCCAAGCTGCGCCGGCTCGGCGAGGAGGGCGTGGAGTTCCGCTCGCACCTGGACGGCTCCACGCGCCTGCTCACGCCCGAGATTTGCGTGGACATCCAGCATGCCCTCGGCGTCGACATCCTGCATCCCCTCGACGAGTGCCTCCCCCACGCCGTCTCGGTCGGCGACACCGAGCGCTCCCTCGCCCTCACCCAGCGATGGCTCGAACGCGCGGTCGCCCGGCATCGCGCCGCGAATGGCGTGGGCGCCCTCTTCGGCATCGTGCAGGGCGGCGGGCACGAGGCGCTGCGGCGCCGGGCCGTGGAGGAGACCTGTGCCCACGATCTCCCGGGCTACGCCATCGGCGGGCTCGCGGTGGGAGAAGCAAAGGCCCTCCTCTACGAGATCACCGCGCTGGTGGCGGGCCTGCTGCCCGCCGACCGGCCGCGCTACCTGATGGGCGTGGGCAAGCCCGCCGACCTCGTGGAAGCCGTCGCACGAGGGGTCGATCTCTTCGACTGCGTGCTGCCCACACGGAACGCGCGGAACGGGCAGGCCTTCACGTCGGAGGGCACGCTCACCATCACGCAGGCGCGCTTCGCGCGGGATCCGTCACCGCTCGACGCCACGTGCACGTGTCTCGCCTGTCGCGGCTTCTCGCGCGCCTATCTTCGCCATCTCTTCATGGCCCGCGAGCTCCTCGCCTACCGTCTCCTCTCGCTCCACAACGTGACGTTCTACCTCGGGCTCATGCGATCCATGCGCGAGGCGATCGCCGCGTGCGCGTTCGAGCCACTCCGCGCTCGGATTCTCGACCGATATGCGGTAGAATCCGTGGGCGGTCCTGACCCTACATCCAACGAGGCGGAGGCTTGATGCACATCGTGGACTATGCGTACGCGGCGGCCCAGGCCCCGAGCGGGCAGGGCAGCGGCTCGATGATGGTGCAGCTCGCGTTCTTCGCGGCCATCTTCGCGATCTTCTACTTCCTCCTCATCCGCCCCCAGCAGAAGCAGCGGCGCGAGCGCGAGACCATGCTCTCCGCGGTCAAGCCGGGCGACCGCGTGGTGATGTCGAGCGGCCTCCACGGCACCATCGTCAAGCTGTCCGATCAAGGCGTCACCCTCAAGGTGGCTGACCAGGTCCGCCTCGAGTTCGATCGCTCGGCCATCGGCCGCATCGTGCCGACCAAGGCCGACGGGGGCGCGTCCTCCTGATGCCACGCAGGCTCTGGCTGCGCATCGGCCTGGTGGCGGTGGTGGCGGCGGTCTCGATCTTCTATCTTTATCCGCCGCGGAAGACCATCAACCTCGGTCTCGACCTCCAGGGCGGCATCCACCTCGTGCTGGGCGTCGACATCGACAAGGCGCTCCAGATCCAGACGGACCGGACGGCGGAGCGCGTGCGCTCGAGCCTCGAGGGGAAGGGCCTCGCCGTGCAGAAGGTGGAGCGCCGGGGCAACGCCGAGATCCAGGTGCAGCTCGCCTCTCCGCAGGCGTGGTCGGAGGCGCAGTCGCTCCTCCAGAAGGAATTTCCCTCGTTCGAGGTCAAGGAGCAGGATCAGAGTGCGGGGCGCCTCGTCCTGGCCATGCGCCCGCCGGAGATCAACAGCCAGCGCGACAGCTTCGTCCGCCAGGGACTCGAGACCATCCGCAATCGCGTGGACCAGTTCGGCGTGGCCGAGCCGTCGATCCAGCAGCAGGGGGACAACCGCATCCTCGTCCAGCTCCCGGGCATCCAGGATCCCGACCGCGCCAAGGCCCTCATCGGCAAGACGGCGCTCCTCGAGTTCAAACTGGTCGATGACCGGGTCGATCCCGCGGCCATCGCGGGCGGATCCTCGCCGCCGCCCGCCGACGAGCTCCTCTACGAGCGTCGCGTGGATCCGGAGACGAAGCAGGAGCGGCGCATCCCCATCGTGGTGCAGCGGAAGGCGATGCTCTCGGGGGCCGACGTGGCCGACGCCGAGGTGCGGCTCGATCAGGGGAATCAGCCCTACGTGAGCCTCACCCTCACGCCCGCGGGCGGCAAGATCTTCGCCCAGGTCACCACGGACAACGTCGGCAAGCTCATGGCCATCGTGCTCGACGGCAACGTCTACTCTGCACCGCGCATCCAGGAGCGGATTCCCTCCGGGCAGGCCCAGATCACGGGCAGCTTCACCCTGGAGCAGGCCCGTGACCTCAAGATCGTGCTCAAGGCGGGCGCGCTGCCCGCTCCCGTGCAGATCCTCGAGGAGCGCACGGTCGGCCCCTCGCTGGGCGCGGACTCCATTCGTCGGGGCATCCTCTCCACGGCGGGCGCCGCCATCGCCGTGGTGTTGTTCATGCTCATCTACTACCGTCTCTCCGGGCTGGTGGCTGATCTCGCCCTCTCCCTCAACCTCCTCATCCTCCTCGCGGCCATGGCGGGCTTCCACGCCACCCTGACGTTGCCCGGCATCGCCGGCGTGGTGTTGACCATCGGCATGGCGGTGGACACGAACATCCTGATCTTCGAGCGGATCCGGGAAGAGCTCCGCTCGGGAAAGACGGTGCGCGCGGCCATCGACTCGGGCTTCTCGCGAGCCTTCCGCACCGTCATCGACACCCACGTGACCGTCCTCGTGTCGGCGGCCATCCTCTACCAGTTCGGCACGGGTCCCGTGAAGGGCTTCGCGGTGACGCTGGCCATCGGCATCTTCGCCAGCCTCTTCACCGCGGTGTTCTTCACCCGCCTCGTCTTCGACCTCATCTACATGCGCGGCCGCAAGGTCGAGAACATCTCCATCTAGGAGCCGGGATGCTCCAGATCTTCGTCAACGCCAAGTACGACTTCGTGGGCAAGCGCCGCTGGTTTTATCTGGTCTCTGGCGGCTTCGTGATCCTGAGCCTGATCTCCATCCTCCTCCGAGGCGGTCTCAACTACGGCATCGACTTCACGGGGGGTACCCTGGTCCAGGTTCGCTACGACCGGCCCGTCACCGTGGACGTGGTGCGGCGCGGCCTCGATCAGATCAAGCTCGGCCAGGCCGTGATCCAGCAGTTCGGCGACGCCCAAGAATACCTGATCCGCCTTCACCAGGCCGGGGAGAGCCCGCAGGCGCTCTCCCAGCAGATGGTGGACGCACTCTCGCACTCCGCGGGCACCCGGGTCGAGATCCGGCGCCTCGAGTTCGTGGGGCCCCAGGTGGGGCGCGACCTCCAACTCCAGGCGCTCTACGCGGTGCTGGCCGGCATGGCGGGCATCCTGATCTACGTGGCCTTCCGCTTCCATTTCCGCGACGGCGTGATCTCCGTGGCCGCCATCGCCCACGACGTCATCGTGACCGTCGGGGCGCTCTCTGTCACCCACCGGGAGATCTCGCTGCCCGTCCTTGCCGCGCTCCTGACCATCGTGGGCTACTCGATCAACGACACCATCGTGGTCTTCGATCGGATCCGGGAGACGCGGGCCAAGGGCATCCGCAAGGGACAGAACTGGGGGGACCTGGTCAACGCCGCCCTGAACCAGACCCTGTCGCGGACCGTGCTCACCTCCTTCACGGTGTTCCTGTCCGCCCTCGTCCTGCTCCTCTTCGGAGGCGAGGTGCTGCACGACTTTTCCTTCGCCCTCCTCGTGGGCGTGGTCACGGGGACGTATTCCTCGGTTGCCGCGGCCACCCTCGTGATGGATTGGGAGAGCTGGAGCCGGGCGCGCTCGCGCACCTCCGGGAAGATCCACGCCCGAGCTTGAGGGAAAAGTCCTAGCAAAACGCTGATTTCCGTGGCAGAATCAGGGGTCAACCTCGGGGAGGGGTTCGGGTTGACCCAGTTGCAGACGTTGATCGAGGAGATTCCGAAGTACCAGCCGGGCGCCGACCTGGATCTGGTCAGCCGCGCTTTCCGCTTCTCCGAGAAGAGCCACCAAGGGCAGCAGCGCGCCTCCGGTGAGCCCTACCTCTCCCATCCTCTCGAGGTCGCCGGCCTCCTCGTCGACTTCAAGATGGACGTGACCACGGTGACGGCCGGCCTCCTCCACGACGTCCTCGAGGACACCGACGCGACCAAGGACGATCTCCAGCGCGAGTTCGGGGCCGAGATCGCTGACCTGGTGGACGGCGTGACCAAGATCGGCAAGCTGGCCTTCTCCTCCCGGGAGGAGCGGCAGGCGGAGAACTTCCGCAAGATGGTCGTGGCCATGGCGCACGACCTGCGCGTGCTCATGATCAAGCTCGCCGACCGCCTCCACAACATGCGTACCCTGGACTACCTCGCGCCCGAGAAGGCGAGGAAGATCGCCCAGGAGACGCTCGACATCTACGCCCCGCTCGCCCACCGCCTCGGCATGGCCAAGGTGAAGGCGGAGCTGGAAGACCTCGCCCTGCGCGTGCTCGCCCCCGAGGACTATCAGGACCTGATGCGCCGGGTGGCCAAGCGGCGGCTGGAGCGCGAGAACGAGATCAACGCCCTCATCGCCCTCCTCCAGGAGAAGCTCGGCGAGGTGGGCATCGAGTCGAAGATCGCGGGGCGGCCCAAGCACTTCTACTCCATCTGGAAGAAGATGCACGAGGGCGGGCGGGAGTTCGACGAGATCTACGACCTCACGGCGGTGCGGGTGCTGACCAAGACGGTGCGCGATTGCTACGGCGCCCTCGGGGTCATCCACTCGCTGTGGAAGCCGGTGCCGGGACGGTTCAAGGATTTCATCGCCATGCCCAAGGTGAACATGTACCAGTCGCTCCACACCACGGTCATCGGGCCCAAGGGCGATCCCGTGGAGATCCAGATCCGCACCTGGGAGATGCACCGAGTGGCCGAGGAGGGCATCGCCGCCCACTGGCTCTACAAGGAGAAAAAGA
>Ga0075424_100003173_pt1 | contig 15301 bp, 13 predicted proteins | sample SoiMethybrSBSTD3_FD_75301 | JGI IMG/M metagenome (GOLD analysis project Ga0075424, IMG submission 75301) | Bulk soil microbial communities from a Populus tree surrounding site in Tennessee, USA - Soil MetaG P. TD hybrid SBSTD3 | ecosystem: Environmental > Terrestrial > Soil > Tree plantation... | reverse complement strand
TTCACAAAGTCACGATCATTCCTCGTGGCATGGCGCTTGGCGTCACGATGCAGCTGCCCATTGACGACAAGCACAACTACACCAAGGAATATCTCGAAACCGAAATTGCCATCCTGATGGGTGGGCGGCTGGCTGAAGAATTATTCCTCAACCAGATGAGCACCGGGGCCGGCAACGACATCGAGCGCGCCACCGAACTTGCCCGCAAGATGGTGTGCGAGTGGGGCATGAGCACGCTGGGTCCGCTGACGTTCGGAAAAAAGGAAGAGCAGATCTTCCTCGGCCGTGAGATTGCGCAGCATCGGGACTACAGCGAGGACACGGCAATCAAAATTGACCTGGAAGTCCGGCGCCTGGTCGATGAAGGCTACACAAGAGCCAAGGGCTTACTGGCTGGCAACCGCGAGGTGCTAACAAGGATTGCGCTAGCTCTGCTGGAGCGCGAAGTTCTCGATGCCAACGAAATCAAGCTTTTGGTCGACGGCAAGGAACTGCCTCCAATCAAGATGCCGTCGAAGGATGATGGCGTCCAGCAGGTTCTGAAGCCCGAACCTGGGCGTCCGGGAATCGCAAAGGGTGGCGAGAGTCCGGCGCGCGCGTAAGAACCAATTTCAGTTCGAAACCAGAAGGCGGCCTGTTGGCCGCCTTTAGTTTTTGTCCCCGCAACTAGTCCTCATCGGTTCAGCAAAGCCATCATGTGCTCAGCGTAGCGCGCACCCGCCGCCACACCCGAGGGGAACACTTCATCGATCTGGTGCAGATCGTCGGCCGTGAGACGTACCCTGAAAGCGCCCGCATTGTCCTCGAGGTAAGTACGTCGCTTGGTTCCCGGGATGGGCACAACATCATTTCCCTGGGCCAATACCCAGGCAAGCGCTAGTTGAGAAGGCGTGCAGCTCTTTTCTTTTGCCAGCTGCTGTACGCGTGTCACGAGATCCAGATTCTTCTGGAAATTGTCGCCCTGAAAGCGCGGCGAGTTGCGCCGGAAGTCGTCCGGAGCCAAGTCCTCAAACCGTTTGAACTGCCCGGTAAGAAAGCCGCGGCCCAGAGGACTATAAGCGACAAATCCGATCCCGAGCTCGCGAACAGTGGCGAGGATTACCTCTTCAGGATCCCGCGTCCAAAGCGAGTATTCCGTCTGGAGAGCCGCAATGGGATGGATTTTTACGGCGCGTCGCAGAGTCTGCGCACCCGCTTCCGAGAGGCCAAGGTAACGGATTTTCCCCTCCTTCACGAGCCGCGCCATCGCGCCCACGGTGTCTTCAATCGGCGTATTGGGATCGACACGATGCTGGTAATAAAGATCGATATGAGCGACGCCCAGCCGTTTGAGGCTGGCCTCGCAGCAAGCTCGCACGTACTCCGGCTTCCCGTTCACGCCGCGCACCTGGGGATTGGCGGGGTCGCGCACGATGCCAAACTTGGTGGCCAGTACCACTTTGTCTCGCTTCCCCTTGATCGCCTTCCCGACCAGCACCTCGTTCTTGTGAGGGCCGTAGACATCGGCAGTGTCGAGAAAAGTCATGCCGAGTTCGATGGATCGGTGAATGGTGGCGATGGATTCGTTTTCGTCAGTGCTGCCATAAAACTCGGACATGCCCATACAGCCCAGGCCAAGAGCGGATACTCTGAGGCCACTGCGGCCAAGTTCGCGCGTTTCCATAAGAGCCCTCCAAGAAAAATCCGATTGATGAGAGTGAACTGTACTTTGCTGCCTAGCGGAGCAGCGCCTGTGGGAAAGAGAAATGCGAAGAGGCGTCTTGAATTACAGATGCTCCGAACCGATGGCCGGTTTCCGGGAAATCGGCTACTGCGGTTCGATTGGTAGTCCCGCCGGAGCCAGCACTTGCTGCAGGCGCTGCAGCTCAGGAATTCCCTGCATTCCGCCGTAAATGCGGAACAGAGCGTAAGCGTGAAAAGCAACCGAAAAGTAGTCCTTGAATGGAATCAGAATCAGGCCGTCAATCAGGTACAAACCCATTCCAACGATGAATGCCCACTTCTCTCCCTTGCGCGCAAAGTTCCAGAAGAGCACGAATACGCCTGCGATAAAGGCGTTCACAACCAAACCCAACGTAGAACCGGTACTGCCGCCTTGCTGCCCCACGGCGTCGACAATTTGCGTGATTCCGAGGCCAAAGATGAAGGAGAAATGTGCACCGGACAGCGTGAGCACGGAGTTGACGATCGACAATCCAGCGATCGCCAGGAACCAGCCGGCGCCGTTCTTAACCAATTGTTCCGCGCGCAACTTCTGCTCAATCACGGCTTGTGATGGAGAAGTATTTGTTACCGGACTGAATCCACCGGACGCCATCGGAATCCACCTCGCAGTGAATGTTGGCGTGAGACGGTATCACATGGTAGTGCGCGAAACGAAGCAGAATTTGCGAACCCACGAAAGGACGAAACCGTCGGCGTTTGTTTCGCAAGGGAACCAGAGAGTTCCACCCTCAATTCAGGGAAAATCCAAACTCCGGAGGGTGCCCCGTCCAAGCTCTGCTTGGGCGGGGATGTTCCTTAAGCGACTACGGAAATCAACGGCTTCGTGGGGGCGCTGACTTCACCCACTTCCGTAGCCGGGACGCCCGCCGCCTCGAGCGCCTTTCTCAGGTCGACGACCTGCTCGGCAGCAACGGCGATAAGAAGTCCCCCCGCGGTCTGGGGATCAAACAGAAGGGCCTTCACTTCGTCGGGAATTCCGCTTTCATATTCAACCATGCACTCCGCGAAATCGCGGTTGGCCTTCAGGCCGCCGGGGATGTATCCCGCGCGCACGCACTCAAGTGCGCCTTCGAGCAGCGGGATTTTGCCGGCGTAGATTTTCAGGCTCACGTTCGACGCAAGGGCCATTTCACGCGCGTGGCCGATCAGGCCGAAGCCCGTGATATCGGTCATGGAGTGTACGGACCACGCCGCGGGGGCCGGGTGCGATGAACGTGCTCCGGGCTTTGTTTTGGAGCTGCGCTCCACCGCAGGGCCGGGGGCGGCCGTCCCCACGTTGCAAGGGGCACTGCCAGCGATGACCTCGGCGGCGGCTTTGTTCAGCGTTGTCATGGAACGCACGGCTGCGTCAATCCAGGCGGGCTGCGCTGTGCCTTTCTTGATCGCTGTCGAGATCACCCCGGTGCCGATCGCTTTCGTGAACAGCAGGTGATCGCCCGGCAATGCGCCTTGGTTAGCGAAGACTCGCTCCGGATGGATCACGCCGGTGACCGAATACCCGAATTTCGTTTCGTCATCACGAATGCTGTGCCCCCCGACGACCGTACATCCGGCCTCGATCATCTTGGAAAGGCCGCCGGCCAGGATGCGCTCGAGGATTTCGAGATCGCCTTTTTCTGGAAAGCACACCAACGCCAGCGATGTCAGCGGACGTCCGCCCATTGCGTAGACGTCACTCAAAGAGTTCGTGGCGGCGATCTGGCCGAAGGTGTATGGATCGTCCACGATCGGTGTGAAGAAGTCGACGGTTTGTACGAGCGCGACGTCGGGCGCAATTTGATACACGCCGGCGTCGTCGGCGTGGTCAAAGCCGACTAGAACATTCGGGTCGTGTTGCCGGGCTAATTTCCCAAGCACCTTGTCCAGCGCCGCCGGACTCAGCTTGGACGCTCAACCCGCTGCTTTCACGGACTCCGTTAGCCGGAATGGCTTGGTTTCAGGCACGAGGACATTGTAGCGAGTTGCGGGTAGCGAGTACTGAGTACCGATTTGCGTGCAAAAGCGTACGACGGGTGCAGAGGACAGAGCACGGAGCAGAAAGATCCAGGCGGCCGTATCCGCAGAAGGAAAGAACTATTGTGGTTCGCTAATAGCTAAGGTGTTGAAAGTACGGGAGGGGCAGTTTTGGAGTCAGAAACGCTGGTCTGGCCGTCGCGTAGAATGCCGTCATTTGCACTTGCAGGCCTGTGGCGAGGCGTTCGACGCCATGGACGACTTGGAGATCATCGAACCGCTGGCGGTTCGCCTGAAGCGCTCTTTGCGCAAGTTATTATCTAGTAGCTAATTTGTACTATGCCCATCCCGCCGATGAATGCTCGTGAAGGGCGTTTTGCGTTCCCGCAATCCGAGCGAGGATGGTAATGTCCCAACCCACCCTCCGCGAAGAACGCGGTAGGGTGGGGCACCCGGAATTGGCGGCACCTTCCATGATCACCGGACGTTGCTGCTGTCTTAACTCGGTACCCGATACTAAGCACTCGGTACTCGTGGCTAACGGCTGGCCAGTCCACCCGCTGTTTCGGCTCCGTCGCAGGTGTAGACGTGACCGGTCATGAAGGCGGCATCATCGGAGGCCAGGTAGGCGAACAGCGCGGCGATCTCTTCCGGCTTGGCGTGGCGGCGTAGCGGAATCTTGCGATTCACTTCCTCGAGCATGGCATCCGTGTATTCGGCACGCTGCATCGGCGTAAGCACGTAGCCGGGAGCCACCGCGCAGACGCGGATCTTCGGCGCCAGCTCGAGTGCCATCGATTTCGTGAGTTCGATCACGCCGGCCTTGGTGGCGTTGTAGTCGGCGTAAAAGGGATAACCCATAATCCCGTTCGTCGAGGCGGTTTGCAGAATGACTCCGCTACCGCGCTCCCACATATGCCGGGCCGCCGTCTGTGCGACGTAAAAGACTCCAGTGAGATTTACGGCGAGGACTTTGTCCCACTCTTCCGGAGTAATGTCGAGAAAGTTATGCCGGATGCTGATCCCGGCGTTGTTGATGAGCACATCGACGCCCCCCATCAGGTTCACCGCTTCGGCGAAGGCGGATTGGACCTGCTGGAGGTTGGAGACGTCGGCAATGACTGTGCCAGCCATGCCCGGAAGTTCTGCGCGAATTTTCTCGCATCCTGCGGCGTCACGGTCGAGGACAACCACGTGCGAGCCTTCCTCCAGAAAGCGGGCGGCTGTAGCTGCGCCGATTCCGCTCGCACCACCCGTGATGAGAACCCGCTTGCCCTTGATGCCACGCATGAAGCAGTGAGGATACAGGCTTAGGCACGAGAAGGAAAGTTGCGGCGGCTGTTTGGGCTCACGGCTCTCCGCTTCGCGGACTTTGCGGTCAAAGGCTTTTAACCGCCAAGGTTGCAAAAGAAGAGCCGCAAAGATCGCAGAGAAGCCACTTGTCGGTGCGCTTTCTGCGCACTCCGAGTGGCTATATCTGAAATTGCTCAATAGCGTTAGTTCAGAGACCGCGTCTACTTACCGCCGCTCTTGTACAAGCCCATTTTCTTGATGTAGTCCGCGATGGCGGGGTCAACGAATCTTGCCAGCGATTTTCCCGCAGCAACGGCATCTCGTATGCCTGTCGCGGAGATCGCCTGGTGGACACCCTCGAGCAGATGGACAGTGACTCCCTTGAGGACCAGGTCTCCCTTGGCAGGTTGTTTCTCGAATGGTTTGGTGACAGTTGCCGAGGGGCGCAGCTTTTCAGGCAAGGACTTTGCTACATCGGCCAGCGAGTACCCCGGCCGGCTGGCCACCAGAAACTTGCATTCCGCGAACAGCTCCTCTGCCTGATGCCACGTGGCGATCTCGCGAAACGCGTCGATGCCGATCAGAAAGAAAAGATCGTCGCTCTCCTTTAGAGTCTTCTTCAGCCTGCGAACAGTATCGATGGAGTAGTTCGCGCCCGCAGCAGAGGCCGGAGATTTCTTCCCGGACTGCTCTTCCTCGGGAGCCTCCAACAGCGAAGGTAAAAAGCCCTTTACATTCAAAGTCGCCAGCACCACCATCGCGTAGCGGTGCGCGAAGGCGGTGAGGGGCTGCTTCTGTTTGTGGGGGGGAACATTGGCGGGCACAAACAGCACGCGCCCGAGCTGAAATTTCTCCAGCGCGGCTTGTGCCAGCGCGATGTGGCCACGATGAATCGGATCGAAAGTCCCGCCAAACAGCCCGATATTCATTGATCTTGCCTTTTTCAAGCGCTGGTTTCTAACGCTGGCGCGCAGCATTCAGCCAATCCAGGTCCTTGGCGCAGTGATTTTTCCCTTCCCTCTGCTGCGAGGGCGAGACGCTCTCGCGACAACCGGCAAGATGCCGGGGCACCTTCGTCTTGCGGCCAAAAAAAACGTATTCTCTGCCACGGAAACGGCGGAATGCTGAGCGCTGAGTACTCGACTCCACCGCCGTTAGTCTCCCGGTTTCTCCGGTTTGTTGCAAGTTTTTGTTCCTCTTTCATTGCACAACGCAAGCACTGAGGGTATTCTTGCCAATCTCGCTGTACGACTCGCCACTCGTCCACGCGAATCTGGCCTGAATAGACCCTTGTCCCTATGGACAGGGCCCGTTCGGGCCGATCTCATGTGCACTGCTGTAACTCGCCGCTTTCTCTTTGCGGCTCTATGATTTATTTCAAGTATGCGAAAGAACCTCCCCCTTTTTCGCAGGCCTTTCCTGCCTACGACCCGGGATCCTATACTCGGATACGGCATCGCTGTCCTCAGCACGACGCTGGCGCTGATTCCTGCACTGCTTTTTTCCGACATGGCGGAAAGCCGGCTTGCGTTGTTTGCTGTCGCCATCATGATAAGCGCGTGGGCGGGCGGCACTCGGCCCGGAATTGCTGCGACGGCGTTTGCGCTGACGGTAAGTGCCTACTACTCTCTGGCGGGGGAACACAGTCCAGACGAGCTTCGTCGCGCGATCATCAAGCTGGCACTGTTCGTCACGGTTGCGTTGCTGATTTGCTGGTTTAATGCTGCCTTGCGGAATGCGCAGGAAGGACTGCGGCGGTCGGAAAGCAACTTCCGTTCGTTGGTAACGAATGCGCCTTACGGAATCTGCCGCTGCGACTCGCGCGGACACCTGGTGGACGTCAATCCAGCGCTGGTAGCGTCGCTTGGCTACGAATCGGCGGCGGAGCTGAACGGGCGCAATCTGAGCACCCTCTACGCCGACGGACAACAATGGTTTGAGCTGGCCGATCACCTGCGTATGCAGGAAGACTTTCAGGGGCTGGTCGCTGAATGGAGTCGCAAAGACGGCAGCACGACGGCGATGCGCCTTTCCGGCCGGGCGATCAGCGACGCATCGAAAAACGTCACCTTTGAGCTCTTCACCGAAGATGTCACGGAGCGCCGCGCTCTCGAGCAGCAACTCCGCCAGTCGCAGAAGATGGAGGCAATTGGACGCTTGGCGGGCGGGATCGCGCACGACTTCAACAATCTCCTCATGGTGATTTCCGGTTACTCCGAGTTCCTGCTCGATCGCTTGGGTCCTGATCCGTCGCTGCGAGGACCTGCGAAAGAGATTTCAGGCGCGGCAGAACGAGCCACGTCGCTGACTCGCCAACTGCTGGCTTTCAGCCGCAAGCAGATGCTCACTCCAAAGGTGCTCGACCTGAACGGGGTAGTGACGGAAAACTTGAAAATGTTGACGCGCCTGATCGGGGAAGACATTGATCTGGTGATGATCCCAGGAACCGAACTGCGCCCGGTCAAAGCGGACCCCGGGCAGATCGAACAGGTCATTCTCAATCTTGCGGTGAACGCGCGCGATGCTATGCCGCAGGGAGGACGTCTCACGATTGAGACGGCGAACGTCACACTCGACGAGGCCTACGCGCGCATGCATGCCCCCGTTCAGCCCGGCGACTACACGATGCTGGCGATTACCGACACGGGCGTCGGCATGGATACCGAAACGCAGTCGCACATTTTCGAACCGTTCTTCACGACCAAAGGGACCAAGGGGACAGGCCTGGGACTCTCCACTGTCTACGGAATCGTGAAGCAGAGCGGCGGCTATATCTGGGTCTACAGCGAACCCGGGAAAGGGACCTCATTCAAGATCTACTTACCGCACGCGACCGCAGACGAGGTGGCGGTCGTGGAGCAACCGGCAGCGGCGGCACATGTCGTGGCCGAAGCGCCGGGAGAAACGATTCTGGTGGTGGAAGACGAACTGAACCTGCGTCGCCTGACCCGCCAGTTCCTGGAGAACCAGGGCTACCTGGTTCTGGAAGCCGCGGACGGCGCGGCAGCGGTGCAGATCTGCGTCGCTCACCAGGGCACGATTCACCTGCTGCTGACGGACGTCATCATGCCAGGCATGAATGGGCGCGAACTCGCACACCGCGTCTCTGAAATACGCCCGAACATCAAGGTCATGTACATGTCGGGTTACACGGAGAATGCGATCGGCCACAACGGCACGCTGGATGCGGGCATTACCCTCCTTCAGAAGCCCTTTACCCTTCACGCCCTGAAAGCCAAGGTGCGCGAAGTGCTCGACCAAACCAGGCTCCCCCAGGAGGTTGCCATGTCTGCTCGTGCTGTAGTGAATCAAGCCCGGGTGCCCCGGGAAAAAATCCCTGCCTTCCGTGCGCAGCGCTTCAATCTGCACTTGCCGCTGCGTTATCGCGAGGTAGGAGAACAGGGTTGGCGCCAGGGCACGACCGCCAACATCAGCCGCTCGGGATTGCTCTTCGAAGCTGAAGAGGTTCTGAAACCGAACGCTCAACTGGAAATCAACCTGGTCTTGCCCGCGGAGATTGCGGGACTCAGCCCCACGGAAGTGGTCTGCCGCGGCGAGGTCGTACGCGCGGTGGATTCTTCGGAAGGCACGTCTACGAGTCCAGCGCTCGCGGCCAAGATCCTGCAGTATCACTTCCAGCACGGTTCCCGCCTGCCGGAAGCGTAGAAACACGTAAGCAGAGACGCCGCCTCCGTCTTGTTCGCCAGGCGCCAGCCTGGCAAAAACTCCCAGGTTCTGCGGTGCGTGCTTGGCGCCCGAGAGGTCCGTGCAGCGACGGGGCCTTCTCTCCCATCAGCCTTCCTGACAGGCAACCTGCTTCTTGCCACCCGACTCGGAGAGTTATTACAATCGTAATAACAGCAGGAGGAACGATGGTGGAACTGAAGGTCCGGAGATTCGGAAATTCGCTTGGTGTTGTTCTGCCCAAGAGCGTCATCGATCGCCTTAATACCGGCGACGGCAAACCCCTGTTTCTCATCGAGGCGCCAGACGGCAGCTATCGGCTCACGCCCTACGATCCCGCGTTTGAGAAGAAGATGGCGGTTGCCGAGGACATCATCAAGCGCTACCCGAATACCTTGCGCGTCCTCTCCAAGTGAAGACACCTACATGGATTGAAGAACAGGATGTGCTAGCGCTTCACGACCGTTTAATCGCGCTGCACGGCGGTGCCCTAGGCCTGCGGGATGCTGGCCTGTTGCGGTCTGCACTAGCTCGACCTCGGCAGCATTTCGCTTATGACACCTCGCCCAACTTGATCAGCCTGGCCGCTATTTACACGGTTGGCATCGTGAAGAACCACCCCTTCTTGGATGGGAATAAGCGAACAGGTTTCGTCGTGGGCGTAATGTTCCTGGAATTGAACGGCTATCGATTCATCGCAAGCGAAGAGGAAGCGGCGCAGGCGGTGTTGTCGGTCGCCGCTGGCAAAATGAGGGAGGAAGGGTACGCTGCATTTCTACGCGCGAGTGTGAAACGAATTAGGAAGTAGCCAACGGCTTCCAACTCCCGCGGTGATTGGATGGAGCGGAATCGCTTCGACGGGCGAGGACGCCCGTCGCGCCACCCACAATCCGATGTTTCCGCTATCGGTCTTCCTGACGACCTGCGACTGATGACTGGCGACTCTCTTCGAGGGACTGAAGACTTTCCTCTCGCAGCTTTTCAACTCTCTCGGCCATCGCGAACTTAAGTTCGTCGATCCCTTTACCGGTAACGGCCGAGATTGGGAACAACTCCAGGTGGTTCTTCTTGCAGTACAGCTTCAGTTTCGAGAGCTTGTCTTTGTTCGCGACGTCGATCTTCGAGGCAACCATCAGCATCGGCTTCTCGGCGAGATGGGCGCCGAAGCTATCGAGTTCGCCCATAATCACTTCAACATCTTTTACGACGTCGGGACGACCGCTGGAATCGGATACGTCCACCAAATGAACGAGCAAGCGCGTGCGCTCGATGTGGCGCAGAAACTGTGTACCCAGCCCGGCGCCCTGGTGCGCGCCTTCAATCAGGCCGGGGATGTCGGCGACGACGAAGCTGATTTCGTCTTTCTTGTCTCCGACCGCGACTACGCCCAGGTTGGGCTGGAGCGTGGTAAACGGATAGTCGGCGATCTTCGGGCGCGCCGCAGAGATGCGCGAAATCAGTGTCGACTTGCCTACGTTCGGATATCCCACCAGACCCACATCCGCGAGAAGCTTCAACTCCAGGCGAAAGACGCGTTCTTCCCCGGGCCGTCCATCTTCGTGTTCGCGCGGGGCCTGATGGGTGGACGTGGCGAAGCGGGCATTGCCGCGTCCTCCGCGGCCACCATGAGCAATGACGATGCGTTCGTCAGGATGGGAGAAGTCCCAGACCTTGTCGCCAGTTTCTTGGTCGTAGGCGACGGTTCCCACCGGGACTTTGAGTATGACGTCGGCACCCTCTCGTCCAGTTTTGTTGGATCCCTCGCCGTGGCGTCCGCGCTCGGCTTTGTATTCAGGATTGAACCGGAAATGCACCAGCGTGTTGTGGCGCTCGCTCGATTCCATGACCACGTCGCCACCTTTGCCGCCATCGCCGCCGGAGGGCCCACCTCGCGGAACGAACTTCTCGCGGCGAAACGCGAGGCAGCCGTTGCCGCCGTCGCCGGCTTTGACTCGGATTGTGGCTTCGTCAATAAACATCAGTCGTCGGTCGTTGGTCGTTGGTCGTTGGCAACAACAACAGCCTGGTGTGGGATCCGATTCATTTAGCTGTCCGTTTCAAGCCTTCTCCGACTGACACAACGACCGTGATGTTCGGGTAGTCGAAGTACTGGTGGCCGCTATGGATCGCCATTGCGTCTACCTTCTGCAAAGTCATGTCCCAGTCCAACCTAGGCTGCTTCCAACAAAATGATTGCCCTGATGCATCTTGCGTTATTTCGATCCTGCCCTTTTTCGAAGTCTGCGGTTGCAGCGAGCACCAGACTATTTTGGCTCGTGTTTGCGCGAAACTTTTCCCGCTCCGATAGAAGGTCGGAGTCGTCCCGGCTGCCATTTGATAGCCGAAGGACGACTTGTTGTAAGCGCGCAACGTCCTCACGATCATTGATTATGAACCAAAGCGTCGAACCGTCCTGTGATTCACCAAAATCTACGTCAATCATGCGCCAACCGATCTACAAAACAAAAGCCTCGGCCCGAAGGCGAGGCTATGGGAATCTGGATGTTGAATTCCTTCGTGCTCCTTCGTGTCCTTAGTGGTTTAAGGTTGTTCTCGACGCGACGGGAGCACGAGGGCGTACTTACTTCGCCTCGACAGGTTCCACCATGACGTACTTGCCCATCGAGCCGCGATCCTTGAAGATGATGCGGCCGGTGATTTTCGCGAAGAGTGTGTCGTCTTTGCCGCGGCCGACGTTGAGGCCGGGCTTCACCCGCGTGCCACGCTGCCGGACGATGATGGTCCCGCCGGGAACGACCTGCCCGCCGAATGCTTTGAAGCCAAGCCGCTGCGCGTTCGAATCGCGGCCGTTTCGTGAACTTCCTAAACCCTTCTTATGTGCCATAACTTAGTTCTCAGTTCTCGGTTCTCAGTTCTCAGACAAGAACGGAGAACCGCATCTCTTTAATTTCTTATTTCTTCTTCTTTGCTGGAGCCTTCTTTGCAGCAGATTTCTTTGCCGCTTTCTTCTTCGCGGGCGCTTTTTCGGCCGCCGCTTCCACGACTTCGGGTTTCTTGGCTTTGGGCTCTTTCTTCGGAAGATCGGGAGCCTTGAAGGACTGGCCGTCGAATGCGATCTCGGTGATGCGGACCGCGCTGAAGGACTGGCGATGTCCGCGTAACTTCTTGTACTGTTTCTTGCGCTTGTAGTGGAAGACAATGACCTTTGCTCCGCGTCCTTGCTCCACCACCTCGCCGACCACGCGCGCTTCGGATTGCGGGCGAGCGATCTCGCCTTCCGCGCCAGAAACGGCCAAAACGTCGTTGAACTCCACCTGGCCGTCGGTGCCGAGCTTCTCTACCCGAATCACATCGCCGGGCGCCACCCGGTACTGCTTACCACCGGCGCGGATGACCGCGTACATATGTTGCCTCCGAAATTCCCCCAACGCACACGAGCGCTCGTAGGGGGAACCCTGTTAAATGTCTTTGCTTGCTGTGTGTTGCCGCGAGGCGCTTTCCTCAGCCACGGCGGGCGGCCCAGAACGGTTCCGCAGATACAGGCAAACTCAAGTATTTTAGCGTGCACTACGGAAGTCGGTCAAACTAAAAGGGATGAATTCACCACAGCGAGACAGAGGCACAGAGGAAAGCGTGTATTTCTTCAAAAGGGTTAGTGCGTTTGGATCGACAAGGAAAGTTTCTCGACGAAGATGCCCGCCTTTCTCTGTGTCTCTGTGACTCCGTGGTAAAAGGCCGTTGCGCGTGGCCTGAGGACCTGCTTTTGTGCGACAATGCGTCGCCCTTCGAGGAGGATTGCGATGCTGCCAAAGCCTTTGATGCCCCTGTTTCTAGTTCTTCTCATGTTCAGCACCCTGGGCGCTGCTCCACCAAAGAAGTCGCCAGCCAAAACGTCGGGCGGACCCGACAAGGCCCTTCTGCAGAAGATCTGGGATGGTTGGAGTACTCTCGACCCGGAGAATACGGCTCAGTACTATGCGCAGGGCCCGCACACGTTCTTCGACATCGCGCCTCTGAAGTATTCCAGCTGGGATGAGTATCAAAAAGGGGTCGTGAGCGTGCTCGCAGACTTTAAGTCCGCGAAGCTGACCGTAAATGACGATGCCGAAATCCACACCATCGGCGACCACGCGTGGGGTTACTCCACGGTGAAAGAAGATGCGGTGATGAAGTCAGGAAAGCGTGAGATGGGAACCTTCCGCTGGACCTTCGTGTTTGAAAAGCAGAACGGGAAGTGGCTGCTCGTGCATGAGCATATCTCGGAACCGTTGCACTAGGATCAGGTGTCAGCTGTTATGTCCTCAGGCGTCGGGCCTAGAGGGCTCTGCGGCGCTGGGAGTTCATGAGAGCGGATCGCTGAATCGGCCAACCTTCAGATGAATCGAGCGAGGCAACTCAGCCTTGACTGAAATACTCGCCCTCCACAATCGCAATGATCCGCGTTGACCTCGACGCGGTGTCGGCCTAAGATTTGGCCTCAATGGCCGCGCCTTCTCATTTTATCGGCCAGACCCTAAGCCACTATCGCATTCTCGAACACATCGCTGCGGGTGGAATGGGAGTCGTCTACCGGGCGCACGATGAACAATTGCGGCGCGACGTGGCCATCAAGGTCCTCCCGGTCGGAACGCTCGCCGACGATGCCGCTCGAAAGCAATTCCGCAAGGAAGCATTAACCCTCGCAAAAATAAATCACCCGAATATTGAGACCGTGTTCGAGTTTGGTATCCAGGACGGCTTGGACTTCCTGGTGATGGAGTTCATTCCCGGCATTTCTCTTAAAGAAAAGCTGAAACGCGGTCCCTTGCCGGAGCGCGAAGTTCTGCAGCTCGGAATGCAGCTGGCGGAAGGTTTGGCCGTAGCGCACGAGCAGGGGGTCATTCATCGTGACCTGAAGCCCGGCAACCTAATGATCACGGACGATGGCCGACTCAAAATTCTCGATTTCGGTCTTGCGAAAGTAACCCATCCTGAACCGACGGGCGATGTCACGATTTCGAAGGAGATCGGAACCATCTCTGGGACAATTCCCTACATGTCTCCAGAACAGCTGCGGGGTGACCGCCTGGACGGCCGAAGCGACGTCTTCTCCGCAGGAACTGTGCTATACGAAATGGCCACCGGATGCCGATCATTTCCGCAGGAGCAGACGGCAGAATTGATCGGAGCCATCCTGCATCAAGCGCCAGCTTTGCCCTCTACGGCGAAGGCTCGTGTTCAGCCTGCGCTCGAAAACGTAATTTTGAAGTGTCTCGAAAAGAACGTATCGCAACGCTACCAGTCGGCCCGTGAACTGCTCGCAGCCCTGGAAGCGATCTCATCGGGGGCCGCTCGCGGGGCCTCGCGTCCACGAACTAGCAATCGGTGGTGGATATCCATGGCCACCGCCGTAGCTCTACCGTTAATCCTGGCTGCTGTTCTTCTCGCGCTGAACATCGGTGGTGTGCGGAGTTGGCTAAGTACGCGCAGTGTCTGGAAAGGTGATTCGGCCACCCCAGCTCCGCTTCGGGCGCGTCGATCGGTGGCGGTGCTGGGGTTCAAGAATACTTCCGGCCGGCCGGATCAGGCGTGGATCTCAACGGCATTGTCGGAGATGCTGACCACTGAGTTGGCGGCGGGCGAGCAATTGCGCACCGTGCCAGGCGAAAACGTCACGCAGATGAAGATCAACCTTTCATTGCCGGAGGCTGACAGTTACGGACAGGAGAGTCTGGCGAAGATTCACAAAAACCTCAATGCCGATGATGTGGTCGTTGGCTCCTATCTCCCGTTGGGAGAAGGACAGATCCGGCTTGATGTTCGATTGCAGGACACCGTTCATGGAGAGATGCTGGCTGCAGTTTCTGAAAAGGGAAATGAAGCCAATATCGATGATCTCGTGAGCCGAACAGGCGTGGCCCTGCGCGAGAAATTGGGAGCGGGCCCAGTTTCGGGAGCGGAGGCCACCACTGTAAAGGCGAGCTTGCCTGCTAATCCGGAGGCGGCTCGGCTTTACTCCGAGGGCCTGGCGAGGTTGGGCATCTTCGATTCTTTAGCTGCACGAGATCTATTAACGCGAGCGGTTACGATCGATCCCGGATTCGCGATGGGACACACGGCACTCTCGTCGGCCTGGTGGTCTCTTGGATATGAGGCCAAGGCCCAACAGGAAGCCAAGCTTGCTTTCGAGCGCTCGCATCTGCTTTCTAGAGAGGACCTCTTGTCGGCGGAAGGCCGATATAGGGAGACGACTCGTGACTGGCCCAGGGCGATTGAGATCTATCGCACGCTATGGCAGATGTTTCCTGACAACGGGGAATATGGGTTGCGTCTCGCCCACGCCCAAAGCACGTCGGGAAGTGCGAACGATGCGTTAGTGACGGTGGACGCAATGAGAAAGCTCCGGGCGCCGGGCAGCGATGACCCACGGATCGACCTCGCGGAGGACTTCGCCGCAGACAGCTTAGGGGATTTCAACCGCGAACAGCGGTGCGCTGCGAGCGCGGCGGCCAAAGCAGAAGCGCACGGGGCGAAGTTAGTTGTGGCCAAGGCGCGACTGGATGAGGGATGGGCCCTGGAGCGCATTGGCGACTCGCAAAGAGCAGCGGTTGCCGCCGAACAGGCCCGCAACTTGTACGCTTCAGCCGGGGACCAATACGGCGTTGCCCAATCTCTGTTGCGCGAGGGGGATGTTCTGATTGATCAG
>Ga0075424_100003172_pt1 | contig 15301 bp, 14 predicted proteins | sample SoiMethybrSBSTD3_FD_75301 | JGI IMG/M metagenome (GOLD analysis project Ga0075424, IMG submission 75301) | Bulk soil microbial communities from a Populus tree surrounding site in Tennessee, USA - Soil MetaG P. TD hybrid SBSTD3 | ecosystem: Environmental > Terrestrial > Soil > Tree plantation... | reverse complement strand
TTATGCGATCGTGTCGGGCGGGACGGACAGCCATCTGATGCTCGTCGATCTGCGCAAGAAGAACATCACGGGCAAGGATGCCGAGCAGCTGCTCGACCGCGCAGCGATCACGGTGAACAAGAACACGATTCCGGGCGATCCGCAGAGTCCGTTTGTGACGAGCGGCATCCGGCTCGGTACGCCGGCCGTCACTACGCGAGGTTTCGGAGTCGAGGAGATGGAGCGGGTGGCGGAGCTGATTGATACTGTGCTGGTGAAGCGGGATGAGGCGACGGTGGCGAAGGTGAAGCAGGAGGTGCGGGAGATGGTGGAGGAGTTTCCGTTATATGCGAAGGAAAGCCTCGTTAGATGAAGTCTCGCTCTAGTTAGACGCGGCTATCCTTGTTCAGAAAACGGGCGACAGTTCAGCAGCTTGCAGCCGAAGCCGGTATGGAGTTGGACGATGCTCTCATAACACTCTGGGATGTCGGGTTCGACTACATCAATGGGCCGGGCGACCTGCTTCGACGGGGTGACCTCAGTACTGCAAGGCGTGTGCTCGGCTTGGCAACGCGTCGGGAGTTGTCCTCCCCCAAGTATTGGATAGAGCAGTTCGGCGTCAGAGAATACGAATTCGCCGCACTGCTCACCCAAATAGGGTTCCCCGGTTTTCCTCTCTCTGAGCGACTCTCCAAGAAGGCAATCAACAGACTTAGGGCAGAACTCCGCGCTCGCGGAGTGTCGCTTCCTCTTGGAGAAGTAGCCGAACCAGAGAAACGGACTGACAGTCCGCCACCCGTTCCCTTTCAATGGCGTACCGTTGGTCATGAGCGCGATCTGAAGTGGTTGTCTGCAGGTCAAGTGCTGGCGATACACAACGCGTTGGTCGACGATTTCCGTAACGATAACGATCCGATTGATCCACCTGGCGTGAGAAGCCGCAATCTTCTGGAGTCAGCGGTATTTCGCCCCCAAACGGCTATCGGCGGCAGCCGAAAGTACCCTACTGTTGAAATGTCAGCCGCTGCGATTCTCCACAGCCTCGTTCACGACCATCCCTTTCACAACGGAAACAAGAGAACCGCGCTCGTCGCGATGCTCGTCTTCCTAGATGAGAATGGATTTCTGCTAACCTGCGATCAGGATGCGCTCTTCAAGCTTGTGCTTCTATTAGCCCAACACGCCCTCGTCAGTGGTGATCGACGGGATCTCGCCGATCGTGAAGCGCTGGCGGTAGCTGACTGGATAGCGAACACTGCACGCTGGATGGAGAAGGGTGATCGTCCGCTTGCCTTTAGACGCTTGAGGAGGATACTTGCCGAGTACGGCTGTCAGTTCGAATTCACGGCCGGAGGAAGCCGGATAAATATCTCTCGAACTGTCGAGCGGCGATCAAAGATGCTGGGACGCAAGAAGACCTTTGTGTTGCGGACTCAGACTTACTACGGCGCTGAAGGAACTGAGATCAACAAGAACGCGATCAACAAGATCAGGCACGATCTTGAGCTCGATGACCTCCACGGGATCGATTCTCGAGCCTTTTACGATCGGGATCCTGCTTCGGTCAGCGAGTTTATTGTTGACTATCGCAAGACATTGAGAAGACTCGCTAGGCTCTAGCTGATACAGTGCCTTGGAGTGGGTTTTGCCGCAAATCCGCCCTACTGTGCCGCAAAAACGCCCTAGTTGCTTCTTGCGACGATATGCAAATTGGGCCCCTGCCGAAGGAACGGGCTCGATGGAGGCGAAGGTATGGTTCGCGGAAGGGTTGTGGTGGCCTGTCTCGCTGTAGTGTTTGGATGTGCTGCGTGTGCATCAACGACGATTACGTCAGTCGTTAGCCCTGCAGCTCCGAAGTACGGCCCACACCAGATTCTTGTCGTCGCGGCATATGCTGACCTGACGTGGCGCAGAGACGTTGAGACGGGCTTCCAAGCTCGAGATTCTGTTTTTGTCGCGTCAGTCAACGTTCTCGAGGTCGGCTCGTTGAATGATGCTAACGCGATTATCCGTTGGGTGGCAGCCGACTCAACCATCGAGGGTCTCCTCCTTCTTGGTCCAAGCGGCTCTGGCCTGGAGCAGTCCTTCGTGGCCACACAATACTACGCAGGCACTGTCTCCAAGCCTTGGGCCAACACGGCGGCGACGCTCTACGATAAAGCCGAGGCAAAGATCGTTTGGCGAGCTGACGCCTCTACCGGAGGCAATGCATACGCTTCGTGGTCCGACATACGTAACAGTTTTATAGGCAAAATCGTCGAACGATTGGACGACGATGGATTGCTGACCGATCGACCGCTTGTTCGGCAGCCGAGTCGCATTGCGCAGAAGCCGCAGAAAGCGGCAGTAACGTCGCTACCTGCTAACTGGCGTCGGGTCCTACCAGCAGAAGGGGAAATCCTGACCCTCACGCCAACAGATCTCATGCCACGCCGGACAGGAACGGTGTTCGAACGCATCGGACCGGCGGTTGTGACACTCATGGGTGACCGTGGCCAAGGGAGCGCGTTTCTCATCAGTCGTGACGGACTCGCTCTGACAAACGCGCATGTCGTCGAGGGACAAAACACTCTATACGCTAGGTTCTCAGGCGGTGCCGAACTTCCAGTTCGGATCGTTCGGACGAATGCCGAAGCTGATGTTGCATTGATTCAAGTGGCTTGCGACTCCGACTGTCTGACTTCCCCACTGGCGTCGAGCGCCGACGTGCCGGTCGGCACAGAGGTTTACGCCATTGGTGCGCCGCTAGGTCTCGATCAAACCGTCACAAGGGGAATCGTCAGCGCCGTTCGTCTCACTCGCGGCGTCACCCTACTGCAGACGGACGCGGCGATCAACCCGGGAAACAGCGGAGGACCACTTGTGGATGCGCGGACGGGACAAGTAGTCGGGATTGTCTCGTCGAAGATCGTTGGTAACGAGGTGCAGGGAATAGGATTCGGCATTTCGATCACCGATGCGCTGAGGATCCTGGGCCTAAGATCTTAGTGGCCGCTACTGGTTCAATTGGGTGTTGCCAACGAGGGTCCGGCGGGCCCGAGGAAGTCATTTACGGCGCCCTTCGCTGCACCACGCAGACTCCCAGCGCACGGACCCAACTCCCTTTTGCAGCAAATCCGCCCTAGGGTGCCGCAAAAACACCCTACCCAGTGTTCGCGCTGCCGGTTTTCCTAATGTCATTCCAATACAAGGAAGCGACTATGCTTGCGCAGATGGCACCGCACGTTGACGCGTCCGGACAGCAGCAGGTCCTGCTCAGCATCGCCGTATTGATCTTCGGGCTGTTGATCGCGGGCGGCTCCATGGTGGTAATGCTCAAGCGAGAGCGAGGCTGGGGACCTCAATCGACGCAGCTGGTCGGAATCACGCTCGTAGTAACCGCGGGACTGTTCCTCGTGACGGCTGGTTACTCGCAGGATCAGATCGCGCCGATGATCGGCTTGTTAGGAACGATTGCTGGCTACCTCTTGGGACGGGGATCGAACAAGGCCGGCGCACCGTAACGGTTGCGATCCAAACCGCACCCTAATGGGCCGGCTCGGCGACTACGCGCGTCCTGCGGGACGCGATGAGTCCTTCAGGGCTCGCGTCCTCGCCGAGCCGGCGCCCTTCGCTGCGCTCAGCGCAGGCCTTCAGCGCACGGATTACTGTCCGCGCTGCAGCAAATCTGCCCTACTGTGCCGCAAAAACGCCCTAACTCAGTCGACGAAGACTATGCATCGTCATTCCGGCGGTGGTGTTTGGCCGTGCGCTCAGTTCCGGAGTAGTCATGCCAAGGCTCGAGGATGTCTTTGGTGTTAGCGCCAAGCCGGTAAAGTCGTATGTCGAACGGCCAGACGTCGATACGCGGTTTACTGATGCAATTGCGTCTGATAAGGAGATCATCGTCTACGGGTCGTCCAAGCAGGGCAAGACGGCGCTCGTCTCCAAGCATTTGCCCTATGACCAACACATTCTCGTGAGTCTTACCCCGCGGACGAGCGTGCTGGACATGTATCAGATCATTCTGGCGAAGGCAGGCGTCCGAATCGCGACCGGATCAACTGACAAGAGGTCTACTGAGACTGCCGTAGGGTTCTCTTCAAAAGTGAAAGCGATCATTCCGCTTTTCGGAGGTGGCGAAGTCGGGGCAACAGGCGATGTCAAGGCTGGTTCCGCCAAGGAAGGGTCGTTCGAGGAAATCCCAATCAATCTTGAGCTACCACAGCATGTAGCCGATCTCTTGAAGCGTGTCGGTTCCAAGAAGTGGGTGATCCTCGAGAATTTTCATTATCTGACGGACGAAACCCAAAAACAATTTGCTTTCGACCTCCGAGCATTTCAGGAACTTGGGCTTCGTTTTGTTATCCTAGGCGTTTGGCGAGAGAAGAATAGGATGGCTCAGTTCAATGGCGATCTGCTAGACCGTATCATCGAAACGCCAGTCGAGCCGTGGGCAAAGGCAGATTTCCGTCGCGTGGTGGAAAAAGGAACTGGTGAGTTGAACATCCGCATCGCTGACACAATTGTCGAAAAAGCGATCGAGTCATCCTTCTCGAGCATCGGTGTGTTTCAAGAGTTGATCAAGGGTGTCTGCGCTGAGGGTGGGGTCAAAGAGACGCAATCCATTCGCAAGGGGATCGATGACGTCGCGTTTCTGGAACGCACCGTGATTGGCAAAGCAAACGACTATGCTGCACGCCACCAGCGGGCACTCGAAGCAATCGCTGCAGGACACATGAGCGGCGGTGCCAAAGGAGATCTCCCGCCTCTCTTTCTCCCTTACTACCTGGTACGAGTAATTCTCGAAGGCGGATTTGACGCCATTCACAATGGGATGCGCCGAAATGATCTTCATGAGCGCATTCGAAACATTCATCACCGAGGCAACGACGTCAGAGCCTCTGACATGAGCAATCTGTTGGCAGGTTTAGCCAATCTTCAGGCTGTCAAGTCGATTTCACCGCCCATCATCGACTACGATTCTCAGAACCGACTACTACAGGTTGTTGACTCGACGTTCTACTTCTTCATCAAGAACGCGAACATTCGTGAGATCTTAGACGCCATCCCGAACCCACTGGCTGCCGCGTAGCGACAAGTGAAGACACATTCCTTCCGGTTGTTGCAGTGGTGATGCTAACCGGGGGATCTGGAGACGGCCAGCTTCGCATAGGCGGGCGCTTCCGACCACGAATAAGACTTGTCCTGTGCAAAACCGCCCTACGAGTGCTGCCACAGCGCCATAAACAGTCCATAAATCGGCTGACAATTTCTTCTAACAGCGGCGCGGGGCCCGTAGCTTTTGTCGCCGCCATCACACGCCAAGGCACAGCCAATGCTTAGTCAGCTGTATCCACAATTCCCACTCGATGATCTGGTCGATACACTAAGCGGATTCCCAGAGTTAATCAGCGAAAGGGCGTTTCTGAGATGTCGCACGGTGGCGATCAAATACAACAACGTGTGGTGGAATCATGCGACAACGATCACGGTGGAAGAAGGCATTGCGCCTAGCCCCGAGCCAACAGCCATGTTTAGGGACGTTGCGCTTACTGAAGCGCTACTTCAGATGAGCGGACGCATCACGGTTGATAGTTTCTTGAGTTTTGCTACTGATTGGCGTCGCCAACTTCATGCGTTGCCGAGGTTCGATTTCCAGCAACCCGCGTATGTCGATCGCGAAGCATCCGATCGGCGTCAGGATTCGTATCCTCGGTGGGCCTGCCGACTTCACGAACTTGTCCCCAGTGCCACTAACTCAAACTTGCCCAGAGGGACATTCCTTGCCAGCGAGCGGAAACTCTTTGCCCCGGACCTCCCCAGCCTGACAGCCAAGTGGCTTGGCGAGCAGTTCTGGACTAGCAGAAGTAATGTTGCCTACGAATACAGAGTCCTTATTGAAGATCGCCGCGCGCGAATTGTTGGGCTCGCTGCACGACGCGGGAAGCTAGTCGTCGACGTCGAGACACGAACTGCGCAGCCACTCTTCTGCGGAGCACGTGCCACGAACGTAGCCGGTACTGAACGAATGTTTGTCGAGCCCATCCAGGACTCAAAAGCAAGTCTGAATCTTGACTTTCCGGTCCAGGAGCTCTCCGTCTGGGTGATGCTGCAGGACGGTGAGGCGTTAGACACCTACTATGAGTCGCCACACCGGGCGAGCTGGGGAAGGGAAAATGCAGTGTATCACAACACCGACTCCGAGGTGCCCATGCCGGAGTCTGCGACAGAGACCAGTGTGTTTATTGAGGAAGTCGAGGAGATCACGAGCTCTGTGACTCCTAGAGTCTTCATATCGTACTCGCACGACTCCCCAGCCCACAAACAATGGGTGGCTGAATTTGCGACGTTCTTGCGGCACAACGGAATCGATGCAGTGCTAGACCAATGGGAGATTGGGCCAGGTGACGACATTACTCTGTTCATGGAGCAGGGCCTTCGGGATTCGGATCGCGTAATTGTGGTGTGTACCGACAACTACGTGCGGAAGGCCAATGCTGGCGAAGGTGGCGTCGGCTATGAGCGCATGATCGTTACTGCCGAAATTGTTCGTGATTTGGGTACGAACAAGTTCATCCCGCTCATTCGTGATTCGGCGGGGCCAGATCGGGTACCCACCTTTTTGGGCCCAAGGTTCTTCATCGATCTGAGCAGCTCACGTGTCGACCGAGATGCGCAAATGGAGACTCTGCTTCGTGAGTTACTGAATTCTCCAAAAGAGACGCGGCCCCCGCTTGGGAAGAGCCCCTTCACCGATGAAAGGGGCGATTCAACCGCAAAGGCTGAGACCGATCTTCGGCCTATAACAGCTGGCCAGGGCTTGACACCTGAGGAGACCTACGATCTTGCCATTGAACTAGCTCGTCGGCAGGACATGATCGGCTGGCGTCAGACCGCTAAGCGCTTCTCGCAGCCGTTGGCGCAAGCTCTCGCGGCGTGGCGGTCTAGGTACGAAGGGACTCCACCCAAGACAATCGAGGAGTTGTATCGAGCCGTGGACGATGCCGTCGAGGCAATTTCGCCGATTGTAGCACTCGCTCTCGCGGGCGTCGAAACGGAGATGCCGAAGATTCGGGATCAACGAGGGCTCGTCGACGACCTCCTTCGAATCGCGGGCTGGAATCATGCTGGTCTAGTAATCCTGGCAGATCTTCCAAACGCACTCGGCTTCGTTGGTCACAGCCTTCTAGGCGCAATGAGTGCATTGACAGCGCAGTTCGACCTCGTCTTTGCCATGGCGGACATGGAGATAGTGCGGTGGGGTGAGTCAACGCCCCGCAGACTTGCTCTCGACAGGGAGGTGGTGGGCAGCCCGGAGTCCTTGGGCGGCAACTGGGTCCATGCATGGAAGTTCATTAGCTCGGCAGCTGAGAGGTGGAGCTGGTTGCCGCACATTTTTGGCGACTCGCAGAGGTTTCGGACTGGCCTCTCGGCGTATTACCTCACATTATCGTGTGACGAGTTTGCTGCAACAGCCGCCGACCCCGCCAAACGAGCAGTCTTCGAAAAGGCTCAGCAGGTTACGCTCGATGTCCCGCTTACGTTTGCTTCGGAGGAGCAAGCCGTGTTGGAACGCGCGACAGAGATCGTGCGTCGAAATCTTCCGGCACTTCAGGCACGGTGGCTTTCGTGGGGTCTCGACGACACTACCACCAGGCGTCTTTGGAAACCATGGATGCAGATCTCGCACGCTTGGCTTCAAGCCGTCTATCCAATGATGGGGCGGCGTCTTCCTTATGCAAACCTGTTCTAGAGTCACCGCCGCTAAGCTCGCCTTGCGTCCCGGCGTCAAAATAGAAGCCCGATCAACCCCTCGCGGCTCGCGCCTTCGCCGAGCCAGCGCGTCAGCGCACGGACCTATCTCAACTCCACGACTCCAATCTCTCGTTGGTATCTGACGACCCGAGCCGGTTGGAAGCCGTGCCCTAAAGGGCCGGCTCGGTCACTACGCGCGTCCTGAAGAGCTTGCCCTGAGCGTAGCGAAGGGACGCGATGAGCCCTTCAGGGCTCGCGTCTTCGCCGAGCAGGCGCTTTGGCGCACGGATCCCTAACGATCGACTATTGATTCGCGCAGTTTCACAAAGCACCGTAGTCTAAAGGGTGACACTCACCCTATGTAGGGAATGCGGGAAGCAAGTCAGCACTGAAGCACAGGCATGTCCGCATTGCGGCGCTCCCAGTCCTTCCGGGCAGACTCTCGCTCAGCCAGTTGCGCCACAGGTTCCACCCAAGCAGCGAAGCCACAGTGTCCCCAAGGCGGTCAGCATCGGCTGTATCGCGGGAGTGGTGCTGCTCGTAGTGATCGGGGTGATCGGTGACTCAAGTTCCGACGGGACCTCGAGACCCGAAAAACCCTACGTGGTCACTGGGGACTCGAAGATGATCAGTGGAGGTGGCCGCTTCGGGTGTATGTCGCGGGACGACTTCAAGAGAATAATTCAATATGCTGTTCAACGGGACACTGGGGCATTCGCGAACGCGTTGCTTACGGGATACGCCACAGGGACCTGTACTGCTTTTCGAGAAGGCGAGCCAGTCTACATCACCGACACGGATGTGTGGGCGGAGTTGGTGAGGGTTCGGCAACGCGGCGAGACGCGGGAGTTCTGGACGACGCGTAACGCAGTCCCTTAGACGATGAATCCGTGTCCTGAACGACCGGCTCGGTCACTGCGCGCGTCCTAAAGGACGCCTCCTAGCGGTCTCGACGTTTCATCGGCAGATCTATTCGACCCACACGTCTGGTGGCTCAGTGCGCTTCCTTCGGCTTCTCGTCGCCTTCCTCGCGATCTCCATCCTCGCCGCGCCGCTCGGCGCGCAGCGGAGCCGGGTGCATGTCCACGGGTACACGCGACGCGATGGATCGCATGTCGCACCCTACACGCGATCGACCCCGCACAGCCGCAGCTACGCCACACCCGCGCCAAGACCACGCAGCTACGCCGCTCCGCGAACGCCACGGGCGCCGAGCGCTCGACACTATCGTGAACCGTCTACACGGTCGTACCCACACACGTCGCCGAGTACAGGACGGATCCATCGGAGCCGCGAAGCGAGAGACGACTTCATGCGGCGCACCGGGTATCCGCACGGCCGGCCGGGTTATGTCGTCGATCACATCGTGCCGCTGTGCGCCGGTGGTGCGGATGCGCCGAGCAACATGCAATGGCAGACCGTTGAGGAAGGGAAGGCAAAGGACAGGCAGGAACGCGCCACGTGCTCGGCCCGCAGACACTGACCTAGTGGTTGTGAGAACGTCTCTGGCCTTGGCCTTAGCCCTCACGCTCACGGGTTGTCGATTCCTTGGACCGCCCGACCAGCTCGATCACGACGCGCGACAGCTCTTCAGCTACGTGCGAAGCGATCGCCTGGAGTCGGCGCGGGCGATGCTACAAGCGAAAGTGCCCATGGATACGCTGAACAAATACCTGGCCATGGCACGTGACTTTATCCGCCCGTTTCCCCCGGACTCCTTTACGCTGATAGGGTGGAACGTGGTGTACATGGCCGACACGACGGGAGAGCTCACGTATGAGGCAAAAGGAGGTGGCCGGACAGCTCTGTTCAGTGTCGCGGTTCGTCGCCACGGCGGCGCCCCGGAGATAACGGCCTTTAATTGGGAACCAACGACCCAGCCTCTCGCCGCGGCCAACGCCTTGACGCTTTCCGGAAAGACACCGACGCACTACCTGTACCTGTCCCTCGCGATCCTTGCGTTCCTCGCGTGTGTCACGGGCGCGGTATTCGCAGGTGTCCAACGTCTCGGCGTCCCGTGGATCCTGGCATCACTGATTGGGTTGGGATCGTTTTCAATCAACTGGACGACGGGAGCCACTGGCTTCAGTATCGTGTCGTTCCACATCCTTGGGGCGGGATATGTACGCTCCGGGACCGTCGCGCCATGGGTCGTGACGTGGTCAATACCGCTCGGCACAATCCTCATGTGGATCGTGTGGTGGCAGCGGAGGCGTCGCGCGCGCGCAGCGGTGCCAACTCCAGATCCACTGGTGTGAGCCTTCGCACGTCCCTTCGCTGCGCTCAGGGCAAGCTCTGAACGACGCGATGAGCCCTTTAGGGCTCGCGTCTTAGCGGAGCCGCCTGTCCTTTAGGGGCGCTTTAGCGCACGGACCCCCCCACCATTCGTTCACTTCTTGGTCTAATCGAGCCGGTTCGGGTGCCGGAGGACGCTGATCGGGGAGAAATGGACGCTCCTCGGCCACCTGAGGTCCCTCATCGGAGGAACAGGCTCTCTCATTGGCCATATGAGGACGCTCTCCATAGAAAAATGGATGCTCACCAGCGACTTGAGGACCCTCCGCAGAGGAGCAGGCTCGCTCACCGGACCCAGATGCTCGCTCACTGAAGCCAGATCCTCGCTCACCGGAGCCAGATGCTCGCTCACTGAAGCCAGATCCTCGCTCACCGGAGCCAGATGCTCGCTCACCGGAGCCAGATCCTCGCTCACCGGAGCCAGATCCTCGCTCACCGGAGCCAGATCCTCGCTCACTAGAGCCAGATCCTCGCTCACCGGAGCCAGATCCTCGCTCACTGGAGCCAGATCCTCGCTCACCGGCCAGTTGAGGACGCTCCCCGTGGAAAAATGGACGGTGATTGCCGTTCAGAGAACGCGCATCGCCCATCGAAGGACGCGCACCGGTCATTGAGGGACGCTTCGCTGCGCTCAGGGCAAGCTCTGAAGGACGCGAGCGAGTCGCGGCGGATGAGGAGTTCCACTCTGTGCGGTGCGAAGTCCTCTCTGTACGGTGCGAAGTCCTCTCTGCGCGGTGCGAAGTCCCCTCTGTGTGGTGCGATGCCCCCTCTGTACGGTGTGAAGCCCCCTCTGTGTGGTGAGAGCACCCCGTTGTGTGGTGAAAGGTCGCAGCGGTGTGGTAAGATGTCCTCGCTATGTGGTGACAGGTTTCCAATGCGTCGTGAGAGGTCCCCTTTCTGGATTGAGGCGTGGGCGTCGCGGGGTATCACTGACGCGCCGTGCCCGAGCAACGACACTCTCGAGAGGATCACGCAGCATCTGCGGCATCGCCGCGCTTCGTTTGGTGCTATCTCAGAGGCGGTTTGGACGATCCACGAGACGGATGGCCCTGCCTAACTGCCGCGGCGTCGTTTCATCGACGCGTGGGGGGCCTACAACGACGCGTCGTTCGGTTGCGGGGATCCGATTTTCGGCGCTAGTCTCAATCAGCCATCCGCCCGCTCCTCGTCCACGAGTTATGACGTTTGGTGCGGCCTCAGAACTCCTATACGCCGGTCGTGTACAAGACCTCTCTACCCATGACCATGCCGCGTCGCGTCGTCGTCGCCACGCTCGTGATGATCGCTACGGCCCTCGCCTCCCCCTTGTCTGCCCAAAACAAGGGTTGTGAAGAAACGCGCAACCCAAAACAACTCCCGCCGGCCCGCGACATCCTCGATTCCGCCGATGCCATCCTCGAGCTGACGCAAGCCAACGTGCTGGCCGCCGACATGCGCTTCAGCTTGCTCTTCGAGGGGACCGACTCGTTTCCCCGCGTCCGGCTGCTCGAGACCACCGACCCCAAGGCTGCCATCGTGCTCCTGCGCTCCATTTGGCCGCAGAAACCAGCCGAGGCCTGGGCCGTGCGGGTCCACGTGGTGGGAGGTGCGACGCCATCGCTGACTCTCGAACGATCGATCTACTGTCCCCCGACGCCGGAATCTGGACCGCCCTTTGGCACGCGTATCTCTGTCCAGATGAAACCAGGGGATCGCAGACCGCCACCGGGCAGCCAGCATATCGTGATCCGCGTCGAGGCGCTCATCGATGAAGGCGGCGTGCCGAGTAACGTCAGGATCATACAGTCTTCCGGTGTGAGCGACCTCGACGACGAGATCGTGAAGCAGTGGCAGGGTCGGCGGTTCCATCCCGCGCTCATCGACGGTGAACCGATTCGGGCGGTGTGGCGGGCCGACGGGCAATCGCCTCGCATGTAAGGTGGCGTGAGGGCTAGCGGAGCCCGGCATTCACCCCCAGCGTCTAGCTCATTCAGCAGGAGGCAGAGCAATGCGCTGGTACCGGCTCGTCTTCCCCATCCTGGTGCTTGGCTTCGTCCTCGCGTCGTGCAGGGAGCGAGACCCCGCCGCGGAACGGTACGCTGATTCCGTCATACGCGCCGCCCGGGCCAAGCCCATACGATCGAACGAGGACTTTCTGCGACCTGAGCGGCAAGTCTTTGACTTGTCCGTCGTCCAGGAACGGCCGGAGCTGTTGTCCGCGCCGACCTTGGAGTATCCGCCGAAGCTGAAACGCGCCCGAGTCGAAGGGCGGGTGGTGGTGCAAGCAATCCTCGATACGACCGGACGCGTCGAGCCCGCATCCCTCCAGATCTTGAGTACGCCCGACTCAGGGTTCGCGGGACCCGTGCGCAATTACATGTTGCACGCGCGCTTCAGTCCTGCGCGCAACTACGGTCAAGCGGTTCGCGTGCGGCTGACCCAGCCGATCGATTTCAGGATCCCATAGGGCCTTCAAAACCACTTCACCGACGCCTGAAGGTCCCGACGCTTTGGCGACCGGCCCCCTCTGGAACCTGACGGGTATTAACACCTGCCAACGAGACCCGGACTCTGACACCTGTCGGAGAGTCAACATGCGCTCAATCGCCGTCACGATCGCGCTCATCGTAACTGCGGTATCCTCGTCGCCCCTGGTTGCACAACGGAAAGATTGCCAAGACACAAAGACTCCAGAACATCTGCCGCCCGTGAGCACGGTCGTCGACTCGGCTCGTGCGCTGACCGAGCTGGCAACGATCAGCGCCCCCGCCGGCATGCTGTTCAGTCTCGTGTTTCAGGATGGTGATTCGCTTCCACTCGTGCGGCCGCTCTACGACACCGATCGAACCGCAGCCGCCATCATTGCCGGCCTAGTCCGGCCACAACGGCCGGCGCACCTGTGGGGGATTCGTGTGCGGGTGGCGCAAGGACCCCCGTCCTTCTTGACCCTCGAGCGAGCAGTCTACTGTCCTCCGGCAGTTGTCGATGGAAGCCTGAACGGGATGCGGATCGTCTCGATCCAGGTGCAGCCGGGGGATCGCGGGATGAGCAGCCCTCGCGGGCACGTCACCGTTCGTCTTGCGGTGCGCGTTTCGGACGACGGCGTGCCGCTCGCGGTGAACATCACGGCGTCCACAGGCTTCCAGGAATTCGACGAGCAAATCCTGCAGCAATGGCGTGCGCTGCGGTTTCACCCGGCGTTGCTCGATGGCCTGCCGGTTGAAGCCATGTACAAGACCGACGGGCAATCGCCTCGGATGTAACTTGGAGCGAAGGGTCCGAATGCCCAAACTCGCTCCCGCCGTTCTCACTCTGTGGCTCGCTGCCGCCGCACTCTCCGCCCAAACGCCACGTGCGGGCTGGGAAATCGACACCTCACAGGCGCGCCTCGCCCAGCGCCCTGAGCTCGTATCATCACCCCCGCTGCTGTATCCTCCCGCGATGCGGCAAGCCCGTATCGAAGGACGGGTGGTCATTCGGGCGATCATCGATACGACGGGACGGATCGAGCCGGCGTCCGTGAAGATCGTGCAAACCCCGAATCCCGGTTTCGATCAAGCGGTTCACTTCTACGTGCTGCATGCCATCTTCCGCCCAGCGCGGGTGCACGGGCGCGCGGTCCGTGTCCTCGTCAACATTCCGATCGATTTCAAAATCCCGCCGGGCGAGGTGCGTTCGATGCTCGAGCCGAGCAGCCCGCCAGAATGAAACGCATCCTCCTGAGCCTCGCCGTCGTCGTCGCAGTCAGCGCCGCTTCCGCCAGCGCGCAACGGCGCGGATGCGCGGACACGCACTTCCCCAAGCATTTGCCGTCCGTCAACACAGTGCTTGACTCCGCGGCCGTGGCCGCTGAGCTCGCGAAACTACAGGGGCCACCCATTGAGATGCGGTACGGCTTGTTCTTCAACGCCGGCGATTCACTTCCCGTCATTCTCCCGTTGAGCGGAGGTCATGAGGTCATTCCGATCCTCAACCGTTCGCTCCGCCCGCAGAAGCCTTCCGACATCTGGGCCGTTCGCGTCCATGTCGCGGTCGGTGGGGGCAACGTCCCAGTCCTCACACTCGAGCGCGCGACGTACTGTCCTCCCGCGCTCGATACTCGCGTCGGAGGCAATCAGCAGACCAGCATGATGGTGCAAGTCGAGCCGGACGACCGCATGCCGCCGAGCGGGCGCGCGCGGATCCTCGTCGAGGTCAACGTGACGAAGAACGGCGTTCCGTTGCGCGTGCGGATCATCCAGTCGTCCGGCATCCGCGATCTGGACGAGCAAGTCGTGCGCGAGTTCCAGGTGAAGCGGTATCTCCCGGCGCTGCTCGAGGGCGTGCCGATCGACGGCATCTTCCGCAACGACGGCTACTCGCCGATGCGGTGAGCGACGCTTCCACAGCATCTCAGCGAAGGTCCACCACCACGAGCTGTTGTGCGAGTTGGGGATTCCCAGAGACGCCCACGAGCCAGGCTCCGCTCGAGACCGCGATGAACCGGTAGAATGTCTGTCCGGTCCGGACCGTGTCGACGACGACCCCGTCGCCCGTTCGCACCTTCAAGTACCCGGAATCGATGGCCAGATAGGCGGCAAGACCGTCGGCCGAGAGCGCGCTCGACCCCCCGAACGCGAACGGTGATGCGCGGAGCGTGCGGAGCGAATTCAAACTGCCGTCGAACAACAACGTGTCCACGAGAAAGTGCGACCCGCTCCGGTCGGCGGACACCCGGGGCGTGTAGCGGTCCGCCGTCGGCGCCGAGATGGCGAACGTATCCGTCGCGGAGAGATAGAGGCTCCCGGTCTCAGGGCAGCACGAATTGTCGCCGATCATCAACAGCCGCGAGCCGTCCCCGGCGCGCGCCATCGGCACGATCGCCGTGACGGAGGCGTCGGTGCGCACGCGGCGGCTCAGCGTGCCAAGATCGAGCTCCCACACGACTCCTCCGCCAACGGCCGTGGCCACGAATGCCTTGCGATTGGCCATGACGCGCACGTAGGCAAGCGACGGACTGACGTTCGGGTTGAGTGGGAGATTCGCCGTATCCACCTGGCGGTTCTGAAGATTGACGATAGCGAGGCTCGTGCTCTGGCCCAGTGACACGACCAGGGAGTCGCCACCGGGCGTCAAGTCGAGTCCGAAGGGCCTCGCGAACAGATTGATCGGCGCGGCGAAGGTTTTCGTGCCAAGCGAGAAGACCCGCACCCGATTGAGGCTCGGCTCCGAGAAATAGACGACGTCGCGCGCGGAATCGTAGACCAGATCGGGGATGCCGCCCTGGAGCGGAAAGACGAACGTCGGGCGGCGCACGCCCCCAACGACGGTC
>Ga0075424_100003171_pt1 | contig 15304 bp, 13 predicted proteins | sample SoiMethybrSBSTD3_FD_75301 | JGI IMG/M metagenome (GOLD analysis project Ga0075424, IMG submission 75301) | Bulk soil microbial communities from a Populus tree surrounding site in Tennessee, USA - Soil MetaG P. TD hybrid SBSTD3 | ecosystem: Environmental > Terrestrial > Soil > Tree plantation... | reverse complement strand
AGTGGAACATCGACACCGGCGTCATCGATCCTCCGACGACGCCTGAGTACACGTCGAAGAAGAATAACTTCCAACCACGCCTGGCTCTGAGCTTCGCGCCCACTGACAAGACGGCGCTCAAGGGCGGCTTCGGCATCTTCGTCGGCCCCGGCCAGACCGAGGATCAGATCCAGCCGGTGGAGTCCGACGTCATCCGCACCACGCTGACCGGCGTCACGTTCCCGGTCAACATCGATCAGCTCAGAGCGAACTTCGTCAGCAACCCGAACAATCGCGCCTTCCAGCCGCGCGCCTACGCCAACGACTACACGATTCCTGAGCGCATCTACCAGTACACCGCGTCGCTGCAGCAGGAGCTCCCGGGCAACATGGTGGCAACGGCGGCCTACGTCGGAAGCCAGGGCCGCAATCTGTTCCTTCGCAGCGTGGCGAACAACATCGTCGGAATCTTCCAGCCGAACCTAACCGCTGCGGCAACGCCGATCCGTCAATTCTCGATTCTGACTCGCGATGCGGCGGGTAACGTCACTGGTGTGCAAAACCCGTTCGCCGAGGTCGACTACAAGACCAGCGGCGGCCACGACAGCTACAACGCGATGCAGCTCTCGCTGACACGGCGTTCGGCCAACGGCCTCATGCTGAACGGCCAATACACGCTCGGCTACAGCAAGGGCAACACCGCCGGATCCAATGAGGCACTGACCGCAGCCAACAACGCGCGCTCGATCGACGAGTTCGACTACGACGACGGCTACAACAACTTCGATGTACGGCACACGTTCAACCTGAGCGCGATCTACACGTTCCCAGGTAAGGGCGCGTTGACCGGCGGATGGAGCGTCGGCGGCATTCTGAACGCCCGCAGCGGTTTGCCGGTGAACGTCCTCATCACTCGCAACGACATCGTCTACGTCGACGGCGCCGGAAATGTCTTCAACAACGCGGCAGCCGATCGCACGGCGGTGATCAACACGCCCCGGGGCGGCAGCTCGCGCAACGTTCGACGTCCCAATCTCGTGCCAGGCGTCGATCCGTTCGTGAAGGATGGCGGCTTGGTGTTCCTCAACCCGGCGGCGTTCGCGACGCCGGCACCGGGTACGTTTGGCAACCTCGAACGGAATTCGATCCACGGACCGAACTTCAGGCAAGTGGACTTCGTCACCAGCAAACGCATCAACATGGGCGGTCCGAACCTCGAGCTGCGTGCGGAGGTGTTCAACATCTTCAACACGAACAACTTCCTCAACCCGGCCGGAACGCTGCCGAATGCATTGCCCAACAGCAGCCTGACCGAGGCCAACAAGGTGCAGCCCGGTCAGCCGTACACCGGCGCCGCCGCCGGAACGTTCGGCAAGATCAACAGCACGCTGGCCCGCACGGTCGGCCTGGGCACCAACCGTCAGGTTCAGTTCGCACTGCGCGTCAATTTCTAGGCCCCAGGCCTCAGGCCTCAGGAAGACCACGAAGGCGGGCTTCTCGTTCGAGAGCCCGCCTTCTTTTCTGGCACTTCTGGTACCTGGAACCTGGCCCAGCACTGACTGAGGCCCGGGGCCTGAGGCCTATCCCTCCGCCGAAATACCGGAATCTCAGGATAGTCACCGCTCCACTCGCAGGGCAGACTGGACGCTCAAACCCCTGAACCTGCGTTTCGAATTGATGACTACAGCGCTGTCGAATACGCTGCTGCACTTCATCCAGACCTGCGTCCCCACGTTTCAAGCGGCCCAGGTGTTGCTCTTTCTCTCCTCCAATCGCGATCGCGATTTTTCACCGGAGGAGATCGTCACGGCGATGCGTCCCGTCGTCGTGAGAGTGTCCTCGGTCAAGGAGTACATGGCGCTCTTCGCCAGTCAGGACGTGGTCAGCGAGCATCGCGGCAGATACAAACTCAACGCCCGCTCACACGTGGAGCACAGCGTCGGCGAGCTCGCCCGCGCCTACAACGAACAGCCGGTCACGCTGATCCGTGCCGTCGCTCACGGTTCGCTCTGAACCCGGCCAGATTGGGCGTTGGGCGTTGACATACACTGAGCTGTCATGCAGCTCATCGCGATCGGTGTCGGCGGCGCCATTGGTGCGCTCGCGAGATACTTGCTCGGCGGCGCGGTGCATCGCCTGGTGCCCGGCTTCTTTCCCTACGGCACATTCGTCGTCAACCTGCTCGGGTGCGTCGTCTTCGGCGTGATCGTCGGTCTGGCCGAATCACGTTTCGTGATCGGCCCGCTCGGTCGCGCCTTCGTCTTGATCGGCGTCCTCGGCGGATTCACCACGTTTTCCAGCTTCACCTACGAGACGTTCGAGTTGGTGAGGAGCGGACAGATCTGGCCCGCCGCCATCAACGTCGTCGGTCAAGTCGGACTGGGCTTCATCGGTCTATGGGCGGGCTTCGGTCTCGGCCGCGCGGCATAGGAGTCGCGATGAGAATTCCAACCGAGGGAAAGCTCCTCCGCATCTTCGTCGGCGAGGCCGACCGCTGGCACGGCAAGCCGTTGTATCAAGCGATCGTCGAAGAGGCGCGCACGCGAGGACTCGCGGGCGCAACCGTCCTCAAAGGCTTCATCGGTTTCGGCGCGCACAGCCGCCTGCACACGTCCACGATTCTGCGTTTGTCGACCGACCTGCCGGTGGTGATCGAAATCGTCGACGCCGCTGAGAAGATCGAAGCGTTTCTGCCGACGCTCGACGAGATGGTGCAGGAAGGACTGGTGACGCTCGAACGCGCCGAGGTCATTCTCTATCGCGGCCCGGCACAGCCGCGGCCGTAAGGTACACTCGCACGCATGCATCCCTGGCACGACAGCTACGTCGACGACGCCCTCGTTGCCACGGCGTTTCCGGTCGTTATCGAGATTCCGAAGGGCAGCAAGAACAAGTACGAGCTCGATAAGGAAACTGGCCTGCTGAAGCTCGATCGCGTGCTCTACAGCGCGGTCCACTATCCCGCCGACTACGGCTTCATCCCGCGCACCTACTGCGACGACGGCGATCCACTCGACGCGCTGGTCCTGAGCCAGGAGCCCGTGTATCCGCTGACGCTGGTCGAGGCGCGCGCGGTCGGCGTCATGCGCATGCGTGACGAGAAGGGGACCGACGACAAGATCGTCGCGGTGAGCGTGAACGATCCTGCATTCGCGCACTTCGTCGACAAGGCGGAACTACCCGCGCACGTGCTTCGTGAGTTGACGCGATTCTTCCAAGATTACAAATCACTCGAGCACAAGCAGGTCATCGTCGAAGATCTCCTCGGCCCCGACGAGGCGGTGGTGATCATTCGCGAGGCTCTGGAGCTGTATCGCCGTCTACGCCGCGGCGAGTTGGCCAAAGCCTAAAGAACCCACTCTCGAAGTGCTGTCGTAACGTGGCGCCGCGGTGGACGACCAGCGTGTATTCTGAACCGCCGCTCCGGTTCGACACCGCTGTCGTGCGATCACAGCGGTAAGCCTTTGGCGTCGTAACGAGATCAGCGTGGCCGGCACTCGTAGCTGGAAGGGTTCTCGGTGTCGCCCGATCCTTTGTAGCGCGCGATCTGGGGGTACTGGCACACGAGACGCTTGCCAACGTCTTTGCCGTCGGCGAAGTGCGTCACGATCAGCTGATCCGGCGCGACGCCTTTCTCCTTCCACTCTTCAATCAACGTCAACGCGTCGAAGTTGAAGTTGTGCACGCCGGTGGTGCCAGGGCCGTGCCCCATGCCGGGCACCATGAAGAACCGCATGTGTTCGCGCGTCGCACGCTCGCCGACTGTCGCGACGACGCGGTTGTAGTAGTTGATCGCGACCTTTGGCGGCACCGCGGCATCGGCCCAGCCGCCGATCAGCAGCAACTTGCCGCCGCGCGCGAAGAACTTTCGGAGGTCGGGATCGACGGCGTTGACCGGCTGAATCTCGGGACGATCGGACGCCTCGACGTCGCTCGCGAAGTTGATCGGACGCGCCTTGTAGTCCCAGTTCGGATCGCGGAGCACGTAGTACTTGAAGAACTCGACCGGGATGCCGAGCGGCTCTGCGCCGCCCGCCAGCTGACCCCATCCAAGCTCGCTGCCTGGATAGAGCGGTGAATAGATCTCGCCGCCGGTCTTCGCGTGACGCGGTCCCTGATAGATCTTGCGCGCGGCTTCCACTTGAGGTGCCGTCAGGCAGTTCGCGCCCGCGGTGTCCTTGCACTGGACGGTGCCCGGATCGAATCGACAGCTCTCGACGTCGCCGATGATTCCGTCCTTCACGCCATCTGCGGCGTCACACGCGGCGAGCGCACCCTGCGCCAATACCGGGTACTTGTCCTGCGGGATGAAGCTCGCCTCGTCTTTGTGCGTCGCCATCCACACCCACATCTGACCGAAGGTGTGCCGCGTCAGATACGACGACATCGCCACGACAGCGATGCCGTCGTAGTCGCCCGGAAAACGTTGCGCAGCGCTCAGCGCGGCAATCGTGCCGCCGCCGGCCTCGGCCATGATCGCGAGCTTCGGCGCGCTGCCGTAGAACGCGCGCGCGAGCGATTTCGCGGCCACCGTCATCTCGTGCGCCGCGCGGTAGCCGAAGTCCTTGATCTGCTCGGGATGCTCGAGCGCGTAGCTCGAGTTGCCTTCGTGCCCGGTGTTGCTGCCGACGGCTGCATATCCGCGCCTCACGCCAGCGGCAAGTGCGTTTGCGTTGGCGCCGGTACCGCCGCCGAGACCGCCGTTGCCCGTGCCTCGCAGCTTGCCGTTCCAACCGGTGGCGGGCATCCACACTTCGATCTTGATGTTCGAGTCGGCGCTCGGCCGCATCGTTGCGGCCACCTGACACACCGCGGGCAGATCGGCGAATGGGTTGCCGCGTCCGCCAGCGGGCACCGGACCACCGCCTCGCGCTGGCGGCGCAGGCAAGGCCCCTGCAGCGACGAACTTCGCACTCGTGATCGTGCCGCCCGACAACTTCATCGTCGCGAGCTTGTCGCATGCTGCCTGAGTGGGGGATGCCTGTGCGCGTGGTGAAGCCATGCACACAACCACGAGTCCGATCATGACGACGACGGCTGCGACGCGTTTCATGCGCGGCATTCTACTCTCAGCAAACATGTGACACGCGGATCGTGTGCGCTTTGACTGCGACGAGCGTTGTTACGTAACGAGCGCCTCGCACGTGAACACGCACCTCATCCGTTGAGGCCGGCTTGAACGCACGTCGCAGTCAAGTCGTGGCCGGCCACCGGTCGCTCTTTTCATCGAGGTCGGAAAGGAGTCGCTCATGCGCTTCAAGACGACTGACCTGCTGGTCACCGTTTTGCCGCGGCCTGAGTTGAATCGAGATCTGGCAAAGGTGTGTCTGCTGCACACGAAGATTTGCCGGTATCCGACGTTCAACTGCTCTGGGTGTTCACTGCTGGTCACCTGCCTCGGGTGCTCAACGAATCCGACGTGCTACGGATGCTCGCTCTTCCACTCGTGCGGCCATTGCTCGGTCGCTTTCAGTTGCATCGGGTGCTCAGTGGCCATCTCGCAATGCGGAACGGGTTGTTCGGTGCTCGCGAGCATCGGGTGCTTCGGCAACTCGTGTGGTCCAGGCGGATCGGCATGCGATCCCACGTTCATCCCCTGCGGTGGAGGTTCGCGCGATCCGATCGTCATCGAACACCTTGAAGATCTGGTCGCGCTCAAGGCCGATCTGCAGGACACGATCAAACAGCTCGACGCGATCCAGAAGGAAGGTGGTCTGACCAGCAGTCTCGGTTCGAAAGCCGACGCCGAAGCGCTGGAAAAGAGCCTGACTGAGGCGCTCGATCAAGTACGAGCGGCAAAGAAGACCCTAAAGTAGTTCACCGAGTCGCAACACATGACCGCCGGCCGCCGGCCCATGTACTCAGGACCGGCACCGGCGGTTGAACCCATTCGAGGAGTGCGACATGGATGGCCCATCAGTACCCGACCTCGCTCGAACGACGTTCCGCACCAGCGCCGCGTTCGAGTTGATCGTCTTCGATCGCCTATCGGCCGAGGAACAACTCGCCCTGAACGAGTTGCGACGCGATCCAACGTTCTACGGCGTGCTACGTCCGCGCGTCGACAACGGTCTGACGATCAAGGCGGTGGACAAGGACACGGCGCTGCTCTGGTTGACGCTGCAGCAGCCCGGACCAGTGCCCGCGTTCGTGTGGACCGATGATGCCGCGGCCGCGGCCAGCGGGCTGCGCCAACTCGTTCTGGATGGCGTACTCGAAATCTCGCGCGGCGACGTGTTCGTGTCAGGCGCGGCAGCGGGTCCGGCATTCGTCGACGGACCTCGTTCCCATCCGCGCGGACGACTCGCCGCCCTCTCGATCGCCGCCTTAGGGTACGCCGAGCGTCTGGAACTCACCGACCAGTCTCGATTGGCGATGCGCCTGTATCACTATGGCCGTCAGCCTCGGACCGCCGCGTGGGCGAACCGACTCCCCAACGCGAACGCCGTGCTCGCATTTGTCGGCGCCGCCGACGGCACCGTGCTGCAGCGGCAGCTCGCCTCCAACTGGCGTGCGAGCGACAAGACGATCAACGGCTGGTTGACCTGGTCGAACGCCCGCTCGATCCAGACGACGCGAGCCTCCAATCAACCCACGTACAAGCTCTACGTGAGTCCCGCGCCAGCGGACTTACCGCACGCGTTTGCGCACGTCGCGCAGCTCGGTGCCGTCGCGCCAGAACATTTCAAGATCGGGAGCGACGTCAATGGCGTCCTGCGACCCGACAAGCTGGTGCTCTACTTCCCGACCCTTGAACGGCTTCACGCCGCAGCGGCCGATCTGCAATCGCGCCTCGACGGCGTGGCCCCGCATGGAGTGCCGTTCTCATCGGAAATCAGTGGAGACGGCCTGCTGTCCTGGGGCATGGATCCGCCAGCGGATGCGCGCGTCGTGTCATGGCAGGAACAGGAAAGCTGGCGCCTGTGGATCGTTCGTCGTCTCGCCCGCGCGATGGTCGCCGCGCAAGCCGCGCCCGACGCCGCGATGAGCCCCGCGCACTTCGCGATGGAGCGGCTGCGACACGAAGGCGTCGACGTCGAACAATGGACACCCTCTCCAGGACTGTGGCGTACGGTTTGACCGATTCGACAGGAGGAACACGTGACGAATTCGCTCGCCGGACTGCTGGTACTGAATCCCGACGTCATCGTGGTGCCCGTTGACGAATTGCCCGACGACACCAAGTCACAGATCGATCACGATCCGGGCGACTACGCACTGTCGAGGCCGCAGGCTCGAACTGGATCGAAGGTCATCGACGCCGATGCCGCGGCGTTGGTGTCCAGATTCTCGCAGCCCCGGAGTGTGTCCGAAGCCGTCATCCTGTTCGCCCGCGAGCGAGAGCTCGATCCGATGGCCGTGCTCGAGGGCGCGCACGCCTTGGTTCGCACACTCGTCGACGGTGGCTTCCTGCTGCGTTCAGATGCGGTCGATGATGCGCGACGACACACGGCGCAGGGCCCGCTCTATCCTGTGGGTACACCCTTGCTCGGTGGCACGGTGCAGCGAACGCTGGCTGTCCTCGAAGACACCGAGCTTGCCGTGCTCGGTCGCGACGGCGCAGCCAGCGTGGTGAAGATCGATCGCACGGCAGTGGGAGTCGATCCTTCCGTCCGCGCCATGATGGCAGCGCGCGTCCGACATGAAGCCGCGTACCTCGCGCACCTCGACGGCACGATCGCTCCGCGACTCGTGAACACGGGGGCTCACGATGACCGCTGTTACATCGAGATGGAGCTCGTTCATGGCGTTGACGCGGCTGCTGCGGCCGCCGAGGCGCGCACATCCGAGGGCGAGCCCGGACGACACGCGCTCCTCGGTCTGGCCAGGCAGATCGCACGCGCATACAGCAACCTGCATCAGCGGGGCGTCTTGCACGGCGACGTCCATCCACGGAACGTCCTGATCGAATCGTCTGGCCTCGTTCGCCTCGTCGATTTCGGCGTCGCCTCGACGACGGCGCCACATGAGCTGCTGCCAACGGCAACCGTGCGTGGCGGCATTCCTTTCTTCTTCGAGCCGGAGCTGGCTCGATCGTCGCTCGCACGAACGTCGGTGTTCGCCTCTGAAGCCGGCGAGCAGTACGCCGTGGCCGCCCTGCTCTGGTTTCTGGTGACCGGCAGCTACTGCCAGCAGTTCAGACTTGGTCGCGACGCGATGCTCGAAGACATCGCCACAGGCGCGCTCCGATCGTTTGCCGAATGCGGCGCCGCACCATGGCCGGCGCTCGAAGCGGTGCTCACACGCGCCCTCGCCAAAGATCCACGTCTGCGATTCGCCTCGATGGACGAGTTCTCCAACGCACTCGAGTCTGTGGATACCCCGCAACACGAGGCCAAATCCGCGAGGTGGTGCGCGAGCCGCGCACCGCTGGACGAAGCGATCGCGTCGGCGACGCCTGAGGGCGCGTGGTGGAACAGCACGCTGACGCCGGGGCCGGCGGCGTCAATCACCTATGGTGCCGCCGGTATCGCGATGGGCATGCTGCACATCGCACAGCGGCGCAACGAGGCGACGGCATTGGCCGTGAGCGACCTGTGGGCGCGGCGCGCGCTGCGTGAAAGCCGCCGCGATGATGCCTTCCACAATGCCGCGATTCAGATCACGCCAGAGGTGGTTGGGGGCGCTTCGCCATTTCATGCGGTCAGCGGCGTGCACGCGGTCGCAGCGTTGGTGGCGGCGGCCCAAGGCGATCCCGTGTCGCAAGCGGAAGCGGTCGCCGAATTCGTGGCCTCGACGGGCGATGGCTCGACCGGCCTCGATTTGACCGTCGGCCTGAGCAGCGTCGCGCTCGGGGCCGCCCTCATTCTCGATGAACTCGGACCGGTGCCGAGTATCGACGTCGCTGCGCTTCGCGCCAGGGGCGACCAGGCGATTGCCTCGATGTGGTGCGATCTCGATGCACGGCCCTCGATCGCAAAAGCGGACATCGAGTATCTCGGGATCGCGCACGGGTGGGCCGGGTTTCTGTATGCGTCTCTCTTATGGAGTGAGCGGAGCGGCAGCGACCTCCCTGAAGGAGTCGAACGTCGGTTGACCGAGTTGGCACGTCTGGCAATGCCGACCGGGCGAGGTGCGGAGTGGCCGTGGATGCTTCACCGAGGCAGTCAGATGACGATGCCCGGCTGGTGTAACGGGACGTGCGGGTACGTGTTCCTGTGGAATCTTGCGCACCGCCGTGTCGGGCGCACGGAGTATGCGGCGTTGGCAGATCGCGCAGCGTGGCATGCGTGGGAAGCGCCGGAGCCTGGGCCGAGCCTCTGCTGTGGCCTCTCAGGCCGTGCCTATAGTCTGCTCAATCACTATCGGCACACCGGGGATGCGCAGTGGCGTGCGCGCGCTGAACAGCTTGCGCATCGTGCCCTTGGCGATCCGGACCAGAACGATCAGTTCCCGCACAGCTTGTACAAAGGACGGCTCGGGCTTGCGATCTTGCTGGCAGATCTCGACTGTCCCGAAGAGTCGTCGATGCCATTCTTCGAACCGTCGCCGCGGCGATGAGGGCGTCACGCCCGGGCGTACGACTCGTTCCTGGTCCTGACGAGGAATCGTCGCTCGACGAGTGTCGACAGCACTTCGCTGCACAAAGCCGAATCGAACGACCACAGACGCGAGGCCTGTGCGACCGTCAGCGTCATCCAGGCATCTCGAGGAACTCGGCTTGTGCGCGCCGCAGCGCATCGGCAAATCGCTCCGCGGCCGAGCGGTCGACGTCTTCAACAGACTTCATGGTCTTACTCCGCCGGATAAGGGGCGCCCTCGTCTCAAACGTAGCGCTCACGGGTGACCACCCCATGACATCCGCGTCACGTGTGCGTGAATCGTCAAGACAGCGGGTCGGCCCGCGCGGAGTGGACTCCGATCGCTACGCGGCCCAGGATCCGTTGCGGAACAGTGTCAGCGCGATGTCGACATTCGCACGCAGTGCGTGGCGGACGGCCGGCCAGTTCTTCTCCGAGCGAACCAGTGTCTTCCACGAGTAGAGGTGCTTGGGTTTGTGGAAGTCGCTGTTGGCCACGTATGGAAAGTGCTTCAGGCTGGTCACCGAGAAGAGGTCGTCGCGATTGCCGGCTTCCCACACGTCGACGAGATCGGCCAGCTCATCGCGATGGTCCCAGAGATAGCACGTGCTGATCTCGATGCGCCGCGTCGTACGGTGATGCGGGTGACAGGCGATGCTCAGCGCGCCCTGGCGGCGGATCTCGCGCAGGATGTCATCGGCGCGCTGATCGGCGCTGACATACTGCTTCACGTCGAGGGCGATGATGTGCGAGTTCTTCTTGCCGCGAATGCGGTTCTGCGTCACCTCGGCGCCGGGCACGACGATCATTCCGTACTTCTTCCACGCCCGCTCGCCCTGCTCGCGAATGTCGTCGAGGTAGCCCGAGAAGTCCTGCTCGCGGACGCCGAACGCGCGCCGCCCGAGTGTCGCCAGACGGCCGGCACGGGCCAGCAGATCTTTCTTCATCAGGATGTGATCGGTGATCGCGATGACGTCGAACTTCCCCGTCCCGCCGTAGAGATCGACCACTTCCGCCACCGACAGCTTGCCGTCGCTCCACGTGGTGTGGACGTGAAAGTCGCAGAGCAGAAACGGTTCGTATCCAGGCATGCGCCTACGTCCTCACATCCACATGCGAGACGTCCTTCGGACGATGGTGCAGAACTTCTGAAGTGAAGTTGCGCACATACAAGCGGAAGACAGTGCTCTTCCCCATCGCTTTGTATCGCCGCGCCGACGTGTAGAGATAGCAATCGCGCACCAGGCGCACGCGGCCGATCGCAAACAGCCGGCGGCCGAGATTGGTGTCTTCGCCGTGAAACTCGATCGAGGTATCGAAGCCGCCGATTCGCTCCAGCGCCTCGCGGCGAACAGCGAAGTTGCCGCCGTAGAAGATCGTGCCGATGCGGAGGATGCGCTTCACGAGCAGTTGCGTCAACGGCGCCACCGTGAAGTCGTAGACGCGAATCAGCAGTCGTCCCCACCAGTCCCAGTCATAAAAGCGATACGGCGCCGACAACGCGATGAGCTCGGGATCGCGCTCGAAGTGACGCGCGATCCGTTCCAGCCACGTGAGCGGCGCGCGGCAGTCCGCATCCAGATACACGAGCACATCGCCGATCGCCTCACGGCGGCCGGTTTCACGCGCGACCACCAACCCCTTCTTCGGCTCATCCACCACGCGTACGAACGGAAACCGCTGCGCCACGGCGCGCGTCTCATCGGTGCTTGCATTGTTGACGACGAGGAGCTCGTCCGGCTCTCGAGTCTGTGTCAGGAGGGAGTGAAGGCACGGCCCCAGATACTGCGCCTCATTGTGGGCGCAGACGATGACGCTCAGTCGCGCCACGTCCACGCCCCCTTGGCATACTGCCGTGGTATACCCACGTGCATGAGTCCCAAGGTACGGGACCGGCATGACGATCCGATCACGCCGTGATCACGACTGTGTTAAAAGGAACGGATTTGGCCGCGGACTGTTGACGTTATGAACAAGGACACGCTGGCAATCATCCTCGGCGGTGGCGCGGGCTCGCGCCTGTTCCCGCTCACGGCAACCCGATCCAAGCCAGCCGTGCCGATCGGCGGCAAGTATCGATTGATCGACGTCCCGATCAGCGGCTGCCTGCACGCCGACATCGAGCGCATCTTCGTGCTGACGCAGTTCAACTCGGCGTCACTCAACCGACACATCTCGAATACCTACCGGCTCGATCGCTTCAGCCGCGGGTTCTGCGAAATCCTCGCCGCCGAGCAGACGCCCGACAACCCCAACTGGTACCAAGGCACCGCCGACGCCGTGCGGCAGGCGGCTCGGCACTTCTCGCAACACGACGCCAAGTACGATGTGATCCTCGCCGGCGATCATCTGTATCGCATGGATTACGCGGCGCTCGTCGACGCGCATCGACAGCAGCAGGCCGACATCACGATTGCCGCGCAGCCCGTGGATCCCGAGACCGCCACGCAGATGGGCATCTTCCGCTTCGATCAAGGCGGCACCATCGTCGCCTTCGAGGAGAAGCCGAAGGCGGCACGTCTGGCGGAGATCGGACGCAGCATCCCTCCGGGTTCGAGCTTCGCCGAGCACACCGACGATCGGCCGTTCATGGCCTCGATGGGCGTGTATGTGTTCTCGCGTCAGGTGCTGCTCGACATCCTCGAGCGCGAGCCCGGGCACGACTTCGGTCGCGAGCTCATTCCGAATGCGCTGGGCAAGTACCGCGTGCGGTCGTATCTGTTTCGCGGCTATTGGGCCGACGTCGGGACCATCGAGGCGTTCTACGAGAACAACGTGATGCTCGGCCGTCTCGACTCACCCTTCCACTTCTGGGATGCGGAGCGGCCGATCTACACCCACCTGCGACATCTGCCCGGCTCGCTCGTGCCCGACGCGCGCGTGCGCGACTCGCTCGTGTCGGAGGGCTGCTATCTCGCGGGGTGCGAGATCCAGGATTCGGTCGTCGGCGTGCGCGCTGCAGTGCGCGAGGGCACGTCGGTCAGGCGCTCGGTGCTCATGGGAGCCGACTTCTACGAATACGGTGCGCCGCCTGCAGGGTTGCCGGCGCTCGGCATCGGCAAGCATGTCGTGCTCGAGCACGCCATCGTCGACAAGAACGCGCGAATCGGCGACGGTGCGCGCCTGACCAACGAGAAGAACGTCGAACATGCCGACGGCGACGGCTACTACATCCGCGGCGGGATCATCGTGGTGCCGAAGTTCGGGGTCGTGGCGCCTGGGTTAGTGGTCTGAATCTCAGGGAACGGAGGAGACGGAGGGAACGGAGGAATAGTCACACGGAGGAACGGGGGGAACGGAGATCGCCACACCGGCGACCGCCCATTCGCGATGGAGACTCACGGGGCGAATGAGCGGTCGCCGGTGTGGCGCCCTCCGTTTCCACCGTTTCCTCCGTGTGATTATTTCCTCCGTTGTCTCCGTCTCCCCCGTTTCCTCCATCAGTTAACATCCCACCATGAAGTCTCTCACCGCGCTGCTCGTTCTCGTCCTGCTCGCGCAAAACGCGGGCCGTCCGCAACCGGCGGTCGCGGTCAATCCGCTCGACCCACTTTCCGCCTCGGAAATCTCTGCCGTCACCGAAGCGCTGACCAAGGCCGGGCGCCTCTCCGGCGCGACCAGGGTGGTCACATTCGAGTTGGCTGAGCCTGACAAAGCGCAGCGATCTCGGCCGCGTGCCGCGCGGGCAGTGCTGTACGACTGGTCGTCTGGCGTCACCAGCGAACTCATCGTCGATTTGCAGACTCGCGCGGTTGCCGCACCGACGATGATCGCGATGGGCGATCCGCCGATCCGCCGCGTGGTCATCGACCGCGCCACGGAGATTGCGCTCGGCGACAAGCGCGTGCTGGCCGCGCTGGCGCGACACGGCGTGAAGGCCACCGATCGAGTGACGTTCCTCGGCGGGCTGGGTGAAGGCACGCGCCTGCCGCATCGCGGATCGACCATTCCGATCACCGCCTCGCCGTTCGTGTGGGATCCGATCGGCGAGGACGTCGTGCTCGAAGAGATGGGAGTCCGCGTCGATCTCGCCGGCGGCACGGTTGAAGATATTTTCGAAGCCCCGCTGCGGCCGGCCAGAAGCGGTGCACCGCAGGCGCGCAGCGCATCGGCGGCGCGGCCACTGAAGCCGCTCGTTCCCACGCAGCCCAACGGTCCGAGCTTCAGCATCAACGGCAGCGAGATTCTGTGGGATCGCTGGCGTCTGCACTTCGGCGTTCATCCCCGCCGCGGCCTCGAGGTCTTCGATGTCTCCATCGTCGACGGATCGCAGACGCGTCAAGTGCTCTATCGCGCCGGACTGTCGGAGCTGATCACGCCGTACGGCGATCCTGAGTACACGTCGTGGTATCCGCGAGATGCCGGCGACTATGGCATGACGATCTACAGCGCCTCGCGCGCGAACGCGATCGTCGGCGCCGATGCTCCGGCGAACGCGGTCTTCGCGCCCGCATCGTTCGCCGACTATCGGGGTCGAGTCGTGACCGTTCCGCGTGCAGTGGCGATCTACGAGCGCGACGGAGGCGTGCTGTGGCGCCATGCCGAACGCGGAAGCCGCGCCCGTCAGCTGGTGCTGAGCGGATACGCGACCGTCGACAACTACGACTACCTCTTTCATTGGATCTTCAGCCAGGATGGCGCCATCGACGTGCAGGTGCAGCTGACCGGCGTGATGAACGTGAGACGGGGGCCGCAGCAGGAGACCTCGCATGGCGACGACGAGACGATGTATGCGCATCTGGTGGCGCCGCGGGTGGCGGCGCCGAACCATCAGCACTTCTTCAATTTCCGGATCGACGCCGATGTCGACGGCACCAACAACAAAGTGCTCGAGATGAACACCGCCAACGCGCAGGCCAAGCTGCGCGATAACACCGGCGAGTGGTTCGGCATGCAGCAGACGACGCTGAAGAGCGAGCTGAACGCGCGGCGCGATTTGGATCTCACGACGTCGCGGCGATGGCTCATCACCAGCGGCGCGAAAACGAACGCGCTCGGCCAGCCGACCGGGTACGCACTCGTGCCGGGCGAGAACGCGCCGTCATTTCAGGCGCCGAACTCTGGGCCGCGACGACGGGCGGCATTCCTGGAACATCCGCTGTGGGTCACCATCGCCGACCCGCATCAGATGTACGCGTCCGGCGAGTGGGTGAATATCGGACGCGATCGCGAAGGCGTGTCGATGTGGAGCGCCGGCGACCGCTCGATCGTCGACAAGGACGTGGTGCTCTGGTACACGCTGTCGGTGCTGCACCTGCCACGGCCCGAGGACTGGCCGGTGATGCCATCGCACACCGCGGGATTCAGGCTGGTGCCTATCGGGTTCTTCGCGTCGAATCCGAATGCGCCGCCCGAATGAGCCACGAAGAGGACGGGAGAGACTAGTCCGGCGAGGGCCGTTCGATGTGGTCGACGGTGCGGATCGCGACAGGTGCGGTGGTTGATGCGAGCGTAAGTCCAAGCTGCTGTTCCAACGCCCGCAGAAACGTCGGTCCCGCGTCATCGTTGAAGGCATCACGCGGCTCGGCCGGATCGCGAGAGGACAGCACCCACTCGAGACTGGAATCGAAGGTTCCGCTCAGACCCGTTTCATCTGTCACCGGTCGGTCTATTCCGGTAAACGGGCTCGTCATGAACGCCGCAAGTCGCGCCAGCGTGACATCCCGACCGCCGATGCGACCTCGGTCGGGTGAGCTGGCGGGAATTGGACCGATACTGCCGCACGAAAACTCTGGCAGTTGCAAACCTGTTGTCCGCGAAGGCGGTTGAGGGAGAACCGTCTCGCGAATGGATGGTGGTGTTGC
>Ga0075424_100003168_pt1 | contig 15311 bp, 12 predicted proteins | sample SoiMethybrSBSTD3_FD_75301 | JGI IMG/M metagenome (GOLD analysis project Ga0075424, IMG submission 75301) | Bulk soil microbial communities from a Populus tree surrounding site in Tennessee, USA - Soil MetaG P. TD hybrid SBSTD3 | ecosystem: Environmental > Terrestrial > Soil > Tree plantation... | reverse complement strand
GCACGCGAACCCATGGACTGTCCCACAGTCCAAGTGTGACCATCCGTCGAATCGTCGGCCGTGGCTCCCACATATACTCCCAACCGGCTCTTGGCTCTTCCGCCCTTACGCTGCCGCTTCCCAATGTCGAACCGAAGTCCATAAGGTAATGACGAATGAAATTCCGCCCATTCTCGCTCACGACGCTGTCCTGGGTGTTGACCGCTCGCGAGTCGTCGTGATTGAGCCATGCGGAGAAAATCCGCAGCCCTCGTAGCTCGCGCCTGTCTTCGTGAGGAATGACATCGTTCGGGTCATCCGGACGAGTACCGTAATATTTGAACGGACCAATCGGGCGCCCATCGATGAGTTTGCTCGCGACAGCGCGGTATCGTTGATCCGATGTCATGGAAACGCGCTCAATAAGCCTGTCGAGATCCGACTCCGTCATCCGGCGAGTGGGGCCAAGCCCGACGCTGATCTGAGCGCTGTTATCAACGCGCAGACCGTCGCGCCGGAAAAACACCAGGTAGTTTTCTGGGACGTTGTAGCCGATGGCGTAGAAGAACTTTGTCGATATGACTTCGGCGGACGTCGCCATTTCCGGGTTCGTGACCGGATCGAACTTAATGAGGTAAATATCTCCGCGGGAGTCGCGAATGCGGAATCCGGGAGTGATCCCTTCGGACTTACCTTCAATGACGATCCATGGTTCATCCATGGACGGCCCAGGTCCCGTATTTGGGCCTCGAACCAGTTCTTCGGTGGTCATCCTTGTTCGGCCGTGACGGTTCTGGAACCAACTGCTGTCCGGAACCTCCCCTAAGGTATTCGCGTTCAGGGCGCGCTTCATAGAACGATCGCCGGGAGTACTGAACGTATTCTCGAGGAAGTCGTAATAGTCACTCAACTTCATCAGACGCGGTTCGCCCGCGTCCACGAGATTGTCGCGATCCACGGCGACCGGATCATCGGTTAGGAACTTCTGCGCGATGGCGGGAGTCCAAGAACAAAGCAGTACGACGATGAGAGAATAGATTTTAGAATACATGGTTGAATTTCACGAATGTGCGCGTACCCTCTGGACTGAAGCCGATGTCAATTCTCCAGAAGACACTGCGGTCGGTGTTAAAACGAAACCCAAGACCATACGAAGTCTTGAGCTTGTCCAGTTGGATATCGCCGGCCTTAGGGAAGACATTCCCTGCGTCACCGAATAACGCAAGATCCAAGCCAGAGAACGCCTCCCAACGATATTCGAGGTTAAATACTAACGAGTCTCTGTCGCGGTATCGAAATTCGCGATAGCCCCGCAAATCCTCCGAACCGCCGACCACCGGCAACAGGTAAAACGGAATCTGTTGATCCGAGTTCGCATCGGTCATTTCCAGCTTTCCGCGAACTGCGATCACGCGGCGTTGATTGAAGAACGGGAAGTACTGCTGAGCTTCCATTTTCCAACGGCGAAAACTGTACGCTCCGAAGTCGCCGTCATGATAGTAGCCGCCTTCCGCAATGTAATAGCCGCCGGACCTTGGATTCAGCGGCTGGTCGCGAAAATCGTATTTCACAAATGCGCTGCCGAACTTGTAATGCGGCTGGCGGTCCAGGCCAGGTGTGGTAGCGACAGTGAAGGTCTCTTCAACAGACGGGAATCGCTGATCGGTGCCGTGACCTACATTGGTGTTCAAGAGACCGCCGCGGCCCCCGATCTCCAGCTTCGGGAGCGCCCGTATCGGACGAACGCCGGCACTTCCGGAATACTCTGTCGTTTCCAATCGATAGTTGGTTCGGTTGTCGGTAGCTGAATCTGAGCCGACACCGTAAAAATCTTCCTGCGGCGAGTTGTGAAGGGTGAAGTCGAATCCGAGGAAAGCTCGGTCTTTTGCCAAGTGAGGCGCGCTCAATCCCAATTGATATTTCTGATATCCCTTCAATGATGCTTGAGCGCTCGTTTGAAAATTCAGTACGCCTCCGGCAATGCCGTTTTTGATGAATTGGGTACCCATTGCGAAGCCGGATCCTGTCGACAAGCCGCCGAGCAGCGGGTGAAAGCCCTTGTATCCGGCCTGAAAACGCTCGATCAGTCGCTGGTCCTTCACTTCGAACAACTCGGATTCCAGCTTAGTGCGTTTGTAAGGCTGCAGCTGTTTTGCTTTGTCCTCACGCTGCCGTTGAAGCCGATTGGCCCTCGTATCGTCGTCCTGGGCACAGACTGAAATGGCACAAATAAGGGCCAGCACGCTTGCCCGGAGAACACCTGCGCGTGCCAACCATCTGTTCGTTGTGATGAACACTCTAATCACCTGTAGTTCTCCCATTCTTGTTGTTCGGTTTCGTCCCCGCACGCTCTAAGGCATGGCAATCGCCAAAGCGAAGCGGCTGTAAGTCAATGCAACAGCAAGTTATCGAAGGCAACGAAAGTGTCGATTGTCCAAGACAATTGTCGGCTACAGCCGACACTCATTGGGGGATTAAACAGCCTCATACCACGAAAGTGTTATTCCACAATTACGATTCAGGGGGATTCGCGCGCCTGGCGCATCCGTTATCGTTGCCCGGCAGTTTAGTGCGGTATCGACGGGTGAAGGAGACGCGAACTGCAGAGGCTATTTTCGACTTTTCCAGGTGGGCTGCCCGGAGTGGGTCTGCTGCTGCTGAGAGCGGCGGCGGGTATCGTTCTACTGGTGCAGGGTATGTCTCTCCTGGTGGATGGTAATGATTCGATATTGGAGAATTCGATAATAGCTTTGCTTGCGGTAGCGAGTGGTGTCTCGCTTATGTTCGGCTTTATGACCCCGTTCGGCAGTGTGCTGGCGACGTTGTTAAACGCACTAATCGCGCTGTCGTGGCTTCCGCAAGAAGTTTCAAGTGTAGTCCAAACCAAACAGGCCGGACTAGTCGCCGTCATTGCAACTGCTCTGGCGCTTCTAGGACCCGGTGCATTTTCCATCGACTCTCGTTTATTTGGGCGTCGTGAAATAGTAATCCCCCAATTCCCAAAACCTCCAAAGCTTTGAGAATCGGCGCTCACGGCACGATCGGAAAAAACGCGCCCACTACGAGGAGAATACTCTTTGCAGCTTGAATCATCACGCGACGCGCACGAATTCAGGATCGCGCGCAATTTTGGACTCAAGCTCCCACAGGCAAAGATGTTGACAACGGGGACATCGCCAGAATGTGTCGCCCGTATCGAATATCAGCTCTTCGCCGCAGCAGTCATTCGTGTATAACCCCAGCTCACTTACATCGTCAGAAGTCTTCATTGTTGTCGTCCTTTCTGTTTAGAACACTCTTCGCGCTTCGATACCGAGTTTTTTCATACGCGTGATCAGAGTTGTCCTCTTGAGTCCCATGCGCGCCGCTGCGCCACTCGGGCCTCCAACCCGGCCGTTGGTATCTCTCAGGATTCGGATGATCGCGTTTTGTTCGCCGAACGTGGCCTCGGCCTGAGCAGCGGCTGCTGTCTCGATGGGTTCCTCGAACTCCGTCGCCGAACTTGTGAATGAGTTACCCCTCTGCTTCATTGCGCGGTCGAGAAGTGTTCCGAGTATGCGCACGACGCGGTCTTGCTCTGTAGAGGTGCCGGCGATTGAAATTAAGGAACTCTCGCTTCGGCTCGGCGGCTCCGGTGCGGCAACCTCGAGCGTCGTGCCGCGTGTCAGGATGACGGCGCGTTCGATCAGATTCTCCAGTTCTCGGATGTTCCCCGGCCAGTGCCAACGGATCAACTGTCGCAGCGAGGCTCCGGAGATCGTTTTGATTTCTTTGCCCATCCGGCGGGCGTACTTTTCGGTGAAGTGCCGCACCAGGAAAGGGATGTCTTCGCGGCGTTCGCGCAACGGAGGAATGCGGATCGGAAACACGTTCAGCCGGTAATAGAGGTCGCTTCGAAACTTTTTATCGGCGATCATGCCGTTCAGGTCGCAGTTGGTCGCAGCGACCAGCCGCACATCCACTCTTTTCGTCTGGGTACTTCCGAGCCGCTCGAACTCGCGTTCTTGCAAAGCCCGCAGGAGTTTTGGCTGAAGTTCGAGCGGGATATCGCCCACTTCATCCAAAAACAATGTACCTTGATCGGCCAGTTCGAGCCGGCCGGTCTTGGTCATGATCGCGCCGGTAAAGGCCCCGCGTTCGTGTCCAAATAACTCGCTTTCCAGAAGGCCACTGGGAATCGCTGCACAGTTGAGTTTCACGAGGGGCCGGTGGCGCCGGCGACTGAGTTGGTGAATGGCGCGCGCAATGAGCTCTTTGCCGGTTCCGGTTTCTCCTAACAGAAGGACCGTCGAATCACTGGGTGCGACGGTTTCAACCAAATCCAGGACATGGCGGAGAGCGGCGCTCTGCCCAACGATGCCCTCAAAGAGAGGCTCGCTGAACATCTCGTCGTCCAGGTCGATATCCTGATCGGCAAAGCCGGGCACCGCCAATCGCGGACGCGCATGCCTGGACTCGCAGTAATTCACGTCAAAGGCGCATACGTTGTTTGAACTCATGACGATCCTCCCGAGATAAAAGTTTAGAGTCTCGAAATCAGCAGGCATGAATATGCCGTGCGATAGCGACAAAAACATCACGGGATAGAATTGTTTTTTGCTACCACCCTCGTCGGATGAACCACTACCACGATCGTGGTAATCCCCAATTACCGTGTCGTTAAGGTCCGACATCCGACACTCCGACACTCCTGACACAAATGCGCCGCAGGGCTAAAAAAGTAATCCGCATATCAACAACATAGACACGTTCAAACTCGAACGGCTCTTTGGCAGACGCCTTGCGTAATCCGAACGCGTACGGCGTTTTAGCCGAATGCATGAACGAGGTCCGAACGATGATCAGAACGTTAGTTATTGGATCGCTCCTATGTTTGAACTGGTCTCTCACGGCGAGTGCTGGCGAATTGCCGCAAGGCGAATTGGCCAGAGCGCAAAGCGAAAGTACCTCAGAGCGAACGGACGAAACATCATCCGAATCCGATTTGCGGATCCAACAGATCGAATCGGCACGAGCGGAGAAAGAAGCAAACCTACGGCCGGAAGCCGAGCCGGAGCTGCAGTACCGGATCAAGTGGGTGCAAAGCAGCATCCCATACAAACTGATGACATCGCAGTACAATGGGTTCGGAGTCGGATTCGGACGAATGGTTTCCGGTGCGGGGTTTGCCATTGGGCCGCAATTTTCCCGCGGTAATCTTCTGGGTGGAAGACTGGATTTTAAAACCGGCGCGCGCGTCAGTACGAATCGGTCGTATCTCGGCAGAGTGGATCTTTCTTTCCATGATTTGCTGGGCGGTCGCGCTTTCTTGAATTTCGGCGCGGAGCACCGGGATTTCTCTGAGATGCCGTACTACGGCCCGGGACCTAACTCCGAAAAGTCTGGACGCAGCGATTACCGTTTAGAAGACACGACCCTCGAACTCCGGCCAGGGATTACGCCCTTCCGTCACCTTAGCGCCGGCGTCATCGGGGCGTATTATAAGGTGAATGTCGGACCGGGTCATTCTAGTCGGTACATTTCGAGTGAGCTCAAGTACACACCGGAAGCTGCGCCGGGCATAGACCGGCAAACCTCATTCTGGCGTGGCGGCGCTTTTCTGGATTACGACTGGCGCGATCGAAACTGGGCACCGACCAGCGGCGGAAAGTACTCGGCTCAATACACCCGTTACCTGGACCGCGACCTGGACAGCTTCAGCTACCTGCGCCTTGATTTTGACGCCGCGCAGTACATCCCACTTTTCAATCACACAAGGGTTATCACTCTGCACGCGGCTACTTCGCTGACTAAAAACAACGGCACACAGCGGGTGCCATTTTATTTGCAGCCGACGCTGGGTGGGGCGGACACGCTTCGCGGGTACCAGTCTTACCGCTTCTACGGCCACGACTCGCTTCTGGTCAATGCGGAATATCGCTGGGATATATCTCCGACCGCCAGTCTTATGGGCTTCGCCGACTGCGGAAGAGTTTTCGACCGCTGGGCGCAATGGAATTTGCATAAGTGCGAGAGCGATGTGGGATTCGGGTTTGCTTTCAGAAGCGAATCAAAAGTTGTGTTTCGCATCGACACCGGTTTCAGTCATGAGGGAGTTCAAGTATGGTTTCGCGCAAACAACTTATTCTAGACACTCGCAAAGTCATCTTAACTGGTTTGGTTGCGGCATTCCTGGGATCTGTAGGACAAGCGCAATCGACCGGGAATGCATCAAAGAAGTTTTATCCGGACGATCCTCTGTGGCATGAACCACCGCCGCACGCCGTCGGGGAAGTGACGCGGCGAGAGATCGATGATTTGTATGACTTTGTGGAAAACCGGTTTGTAACCCCGGCCCAGGAAGACAAGGCCCGCAAAGAACGATCGGTTCAGGCCGGCAACATTAACACGCTGGGCGAAGTGCCCGATAGCACCTGGTACACAAACCGGCACTGGCTCCGCCGCATGTCCATAGCTGAACTCCAACGTGGCACCGGCAACACGACGCCACCCGATATGGAGGCGCCGTGGCAAATCGTCGGGGCCAAGAGTGACGGCATCACACCGGGACTCGTTATCGAGGACGGCCAGGGGCGTCGTTACGTCGTCAAATTCGATCCGCCAGACTTTCCGGAGTTGGCCTCAGCAGCGGATGTTATTTCGAGTAAATTCTTTTACGCCCTGGGCTATAACACGCCCGAGAATTACATCGTTCACTTTCGTCGCGAGAATCTCACGATTGCCGAGGGCGTCAAGTGGCGCGATGCAAACGGTAAGAAGCATCCTTTGACGCCGCATGCGGTCGATGAAATGCTCAAAGCACAACCGAAAGACTCGAATGGAGCATATCGGGCGCTAGCCAGCCGCTGGATCAGCGGTGACCTCGTCGGACCGTTCAACTACAAAGGAACCAGGACCGACGACCCAAACGACGTTATTCCGCATGAAGATCGACGCGAGTTGAGAGGAATGCGTGTCTTTAGTGCATGGCTGAATCACACCGACGTCAAACAGATGAATTCCATGGATGCAATGGTAACGGAAAACGGGCGCCGGTATTTGAAACACTACCTCATGGACTTCGGGTCCACGCTCGGCAGTGACGGCAATTTGGCAAAGAATCCCTGGCGAGGGCATGTTTATCCGATCTCTCCAAGTACGTCGTCGGCGATGCAAGCTGTTACGCTCGGCCTCTATATGCCTGCATGGATCCGGGCACATTACCCGAAATTGCGAGGTGGCGGAGCTTTCGAGGCTGAAACATTCGAGCCGGAGTCGTGGATACCGGATTACCCGAATCCGGCGTTCCTGATGATGGATGACGACGACGCCTTCTGGGCCGCAAAACAGGTCATCGCTTTCACGGACGAGGAAATCCGCGCGATCGTTGCGACAGGGGAATACACCGACCATCGTACGGCGGATTGGATCACCGAATGCCTTATCAAGCGGCGCGATAAGATTGCTCGGACGTGGTTGTCGACGCTGCTGCCTCTCGATCGATTTCGCGTCGAAGACGGCACGCTGGCTTTCGACGACCTGGGCGCAACCTATCACTTTTCATCAACACGGGTTTATGACGTGCGCTGGTACGGCTATGACAACGATCGCGGTATCTTTCATCCGCTCCTCGAAGCGGTGGGAACGAGAATACCCGTAACGCCCGACCGTGCGGGTTACGTGGCGGCTGTCGTCCAGTGCACGCCGAGCGAGAAAGAGTGTTCCAAACCGGTAACTGTGTTTTTGCGCTTCAATGGGCCCAGCTTCGAAGTAATAGGCCTCGACCGCAAGACGGGACTGACAATAGAGAACGCGTCGGGTTCTCCAAGGCCTGAAGCGAGCAATAACTAAGACTGTTGGACGCAAACAGAAATGTTTCAACCGCCGCGATTTTCTTTGTTTCAAGGTCTCGCCGTACGGATAACGGCGAGCACTTGTTTTCTACTGACGCTTCGGCACAGGATGTATGGCGCGCGTCATGGCAGCAGCGTGAGTCCTTGCCGACCTGTACGGCTGGGAGTACTATGCTACCTGCCTTCTTGGTAGCTATGGACGAGCGAATTCGGGTCCTCAGTGTTGATGACCATCCTCATGCGCGCGAAGGAATTGCTGTCGTTATCAATTTCCAACCGAACATGTTTATAGTGGCGCAAGCAGCGAATGGACGCGAGGCTCTCGAGCGTTTTCGGGAACACAAGCCCGACATCACTCTCATGGACCTTAGGCTTCCGGATATGAGCGGGATCGACACGATCGTAGCAATTCGAGAGGAATTCCCAGAAGCACGCATCATCATTTTGACGACGTTTGATTCGGAAACCGAAAGGCAGCGGGCACTCGCGGCAGGGGCAAAGGCCGTCGTGCTTAAAACGGAGCCTCCGAGGAACCTCGTGGAAACTATCCGCCAGGTTCACGCTGGGTAATGCGTTTTCCTTTGGACAGATTTGGTTTGCGGTTTGGTGCCGGCTTAGAGAACAGGGAAGCGCGTTTGATGTGTATGGTGCTTTGCCATGAGCGTTGTCCGACGGTCCTGTAGACCGTCAATTATTTCGTCGTGAGTCAGCATGACCCGAGAAAAACGCTTATCATGGAACGTGGCATGGCGCTACGCCCTCCCTGTCGTGTCCCTCGCTATTGCGCTTGCGGTGGGGCTTTTCCTGGCGAGCTACAATTTAGAAACCATTGATTTCCCGGTCTTCCTTTTTGCCCTTGCTGTAACCGCCTGGTACGGAGGTACAGGCCCCGCCATTTTCGGGCTGCTTCTCGCAACATTGACCTTCAATTATTTCTTCACCGAGCCTCGTCACAGTTTCTACGTCACGTCGGGTGACGTGCCATATTACCTAGTCTTCATTCTGTTTGCGGCACTGATCACCTGGTTCAGTTCTCGCCGCAGGAGCGTTGAACGGGCGTTGTTGCGGTCCCGCGACGAGCTGCAGCAGGAAGTGGCGGCACGAACCCAGCAGGCACGTCTGCTCGATCTTACCCATGACACCATTTTTGTCCGCGATATGAACGAAGTCATTACGTACTGGAACCGAGGCGCTCAAGAGTTGTACGGGTGGACCGCCGAGCAGGCGATCGGAAAGCGTTCTCACGAGCTCTTGCAAACGGTTTTTCCCCGAATAGTCGATGATGCCCTGCAGAGTCGAGCCGATGTGTTGCGTGCGGAGCTGCTGGGGACAGGGCGGTGGGAAGGTGAGCTGCGGCATACAAAAGCGGATGGAAGTGAAGTGGTGGTGTCGAGCCGATGGTCACTGCAGCGGGACGAGCAGGGGAGCCCCATCGCGATCCTCGAAACCAACAACGATATTACCGAGCGCAAGAAAGCGGAGCAGAAATTCCGCGATCTGCTGGAATCTGCTCCGGATGCCATGATTGTGATGAATCGGCAGGGCCAAATCGTGTTGGTCAACGCCCAGGTGGAGAAGTTGTTTGGCTTCCAGCGGGACGAGTTGCTGGGTCAGAAGATCGAGATACTGGTGCCGGAACGGTTCCGTGCCCGGCATCCGGAATACCGCACGCAGTTCTTTGCGCAACCTCGGGTGCGAGCGATGGGTCAGGGTCTGGAACTGTTCGGACGGCGGAAAGACGGGATGGAGTTTCCGGTGGAGATCAGCCTCAGTCCGCTGGAGACGGAGGACGGTCTGCTCGTCTCGGGTGCGATCCGCGATATCACGGAGCGCAAGAAAGCCGAGCAGAAATTCCGCGGGCTGCTGGAATCCGCTCCAGATGCCATGATCGTGATGAACCGCGAGGGCAAGATGGTATTGGTCAACGCCCAGGTGGAAAAGCTGTTTGGCTACCGGCGGGACGATCTGTTGGGGCGGGAGATTGAGATTCTGGTGCCGGAACGGTTTCGTGGCCGGCATCCGGAACACCGCACGCAGTTCTTTGCGCAGCCCCGAGTGCGAGCGATGGGTCAGGGTCTGGAGTTGTACGGACGGCGGAAAGACGGGACTGAGTTTCCGGTGGAGATCAGCCTCAGTCCGCTGGAGACAGAGGAGGGGACCCTGGTTTCGGGTGCGATCCGCGATATTACCGAGCGCAAGAAATGGGATGACCATATTCACGGACTCAATCAGGAACTCACCAGACGCTCTACTGATCTCCAGGCGACAAACAAGGAGCTGGAAGCCTTCGCATATTCCATATCGCATGACTTGCGTGCCCCGCTTCGCCATATGGTCGGTTATACAGAACTGCTGCAAAAGGGTGCTTCGGCAACTCTGGATGACAAGGGCCGACGATATATGACGATGATCCTCGAATCGGCAAAGCGTATGGGCACGCTGATTGATGACCTCCTCGCCTTTTCCCGCATCGGACGCGCTGAGACGCGCGAGTCAATGGTGAGTCTCGAACAACTTGTGAAAGAAGTTCAGAACGAAGTATGGCGGGAGACAGACGGTCGTAATGTGACATGGAAGATCGGGCCGCTGCCTGATTTGTACGGAGACAGATCGATGCTGAAGGTTGCGCTCGTCAATTTGATTTCCAATGCGGTCAAATTCACGCGCACGCGCCCGGTACCTGAAATTGAAATCGGATGTGCCGACAAGCCAAACGATGGTGTAGTAGTGTTTGTCAAGGATAACGGAGTCGGTTTTGACATGAAGTACGTCAACAAACTCTTCGGGGTATTCCAGCGCCTCCACCGAGCGGATGAGTTTGAAGGTACGGGTATCGGTCTGGCGACCGTTCAACGCATCATTCATCGTCACGGCGGGCAAGTCTGGGCTGAGGGGCAAGTCGGCGGCGGCGCAACTTTCTATCTTTCATTACCCAAGCCTTAGGAGCAGAGAGCATGGCAGATATAGGGCGTATTTTGTTGGTGGAGGACGATCCCAAGGACGTGGAACTAACGATGACGGCGCTGGAGGATTACAACCTCAGCAATGAGGTAGTGGTTGCCGGAGATGGTGAGGAGGCTCTGGATTACCTCTTCCACCGAGGCAGATTCCAAATGCGTAGCGGTGACAATCCTGCGGTCCTGTTGCTGGACCTGAAATTGCCGAAGGTTGATGGCCTGCAGGTGCTGGAGGCGATTAAGGCCGACGAGAAGTTGAAAATGATTCCTGTGGTTGTGCTCACGTCTTCGCGGGAGGAACGCGACATGGTGGCGAGTTACAAGCTCGGCGTGAATGCCTACGTGGTTAAGCCGGTGGATTTCCACGAGTTTGTCAACGCCATCAAGGAACTCGGTGTCTTTTGGGCGATTATCAACGAGCCGCCACCGGGAAGCATGAAGAAGAAATAAATCAGCCGAGGATCTTACAATTGCGAATTCTTTATCTTGAAGACGAACCTAAGGACGCGGAGCTTGTTAAGCAAATTCTGGAAGCCGACGGCGTTGTCTGCGACATGACACGTGCCGACACTCATGCCGAATTCCTTACGCTCCTCCGGGAGAGTGGGTTTGAGCTGATCCTGGCGGACTACACTCTCCCTTTGTTTGACGGCATTTCTGCATTAAGAATTGCGCAAGACATTTGTCCGGAAGTGCCATTCATCTTCGTGTCTGGAACTATGGGCGAAGAACTTGCGATTGAAGCACTCAAACAGGGGGCCACAGATTACGTCTTCAAAACTCGTCTTTCGAGAATTGCGCCTTCGGTTCGTCGGGCTTTGCGCGAACGCGAGGAGCGATCTCAGCGCAAGCGGGCCGAGGCGGCGCTGCAGCGCAACGAGGCTTACTTAGCGGAAGCCCAGAGGTTGAGTCACACAGGCAGTTTCGGCTGGCAAGTGGGGAGTGAAAAAATTTACTGGTCCGATGAAACGTATCGCATCTTCGAGGTCGAGCCCTCGATCCGACCGAGGTTGGACCTGATCTTGGAACGAACCCATCCGGAGGACCGCCAACTTGTACGAGAAGTCATCGATTCCGCTGCACAAGAGGGAAAGGGTTTCGATTTCGAACATCGCTTGCTGATGCCGGATGGTTCTGTGAAGTATGTTCGCGTCGTAGGGCATCCGTCTACACGCGCTGGATCGGATGAGTTGGAGTTCGTGGGTGCAGTGACGGACATCACCAATCGCAAGAAAGCCGAGCAGAAGTTCCGTGGGCTGCTGGAATCCGCACCGGATGCGATGATTGTGATGAACGGTCAGGGCAAGATGGTATTGGTCAATGCGCAAGTAGAGAAGCTGTTTGGATACCAGCGGCGCGAGCTCCTGGGGCAAGATGTTGAGATTCTGATGCCACAACGTTTTCGCGGCCGACACTCGGACTCCCGCACCGGGTTCTTCGCCCACCCCCGCGTGCGGTCGATGGGTGAAGGTCTTGAACTGTACGGACAGCGAAGAGACGGAACGGAGTTTCCCTTGGAAGTCAGCCTCAGTCCGCTGGAGACCGAAGAGGGCATGGTGGTTTCCGCCGCTGTGCGCGACATCACCGAGCGCAAGCGCGCGGAGAAGGAGCTCCAACAACTTGTGGATTTAGTTCCTCAAATTAGCGTTGTGCTGGCCCCGGACGGTACGTGGATTCACGCAAATCGCGTCGCCCGTGAATACACAGGATTGACACTTGATGATTTCCGGTCGGCGGACGTGATCGGTAGGATAATTCATCCCTTTGATGCAGGGGAGATGCGAGAGATAGGCGAGCGCGGATTTCTGGAGAATAACCCTTTCGAACTCGAAGCGAGAATCCTCGGAAAAGATGGCGTCTATCGATGGTTCTTGATTCGTTATAACCCATTGGTAGAAGAAAGCCGCGTTAGAAGATGGTACGCGAGCGCAACGGAAATTGAATCGCGGAAGAAAGAGGAGGAGCGCGTCCGAAAAGAGAATGTGCTGCTCGAAGAGCGAACACGAATCGCCCAGGAACTCCATGACACGCTTTTACAAACCTTTTTGAGCGCATCGATGCAACTGAGGGTGGCCGTGGACGCAGATTCAGTGGACAGACCCCGGTTAGATCGAATTCTTCAGCTCATGAGCCAAGGAATTGAGGAGGGGCGGAACACGATTCAGGGTTTGCGCTCATCGGACTCCCGCGCGTTAGATCTGGTTCTTGCTTTATCCCGAATCCAGCAAGAACTCAGGGTCGAGCCCGAGATTGACTTTCGCGTCATTGTCGCCGGTCGGCAGCGACCCCTGTGGCCGCCGATCCAGAATGAGATTTACCGAATCGGCCGAGAGGCCTTAGTCAACGCATTTCGGCACTCCCGTGCGGAACGTGTCGAGTTCGAACTTGAATATGCCGACAGTGACCTGCGCATGCTAGTTCGGGACAACGGATGTGGAATCGATCCTCAAGTTCTCGACACGGGTCGGGAGGGACACTGGGGTCTTGCCGGCATGCGGGAGCGGGCGACCAGAATCGGTGGGCTACTTAGGATCTCCAGTAGCGCCACTGCGGGAACCGAGGTCCAACTGTCTATCCCTAGCGTTGTAGCGTTCCAACTCTCGGCCGTGGACCAGACGCGTGAATCACTGACTCCGTAATGAAAAGCGTGCGATGTGGCACAATCGCTTTTCCAGCGAACTGAGCTCTAACGGATGAGCCCGATGCCGGCCGTCAGCGTTGTTGCGTGCTTTCCTCAATCGGCTGCTCCCGGTCGGTATTGTAGGATCCAGCCAGATGGCCCCATCCACAGGATCGAGGAAATTCTCTAACAATCACGCCGAAAGAATCAGGACGGATCTTGCCGATATGCGAATTCTCCAGGTGTATGATGCCCTCCATGGCTTCACCAGCACACGCATCTGAATCGAAGCACCTCCTGGGTATCATCGATTCCATTCCCTCTCTGATTCACACAGCCAGGCCTGACGGCTTCCTCGACTACTTCAACCAACATTGGCTGCGATATGTCGGGCTTGCGTTAGGGGATCTCCTGGGCTGGAAATGGACGGCTGCAATACATCCTGAAGACGTCGAGGCCATCGTGAATAGATGGCGTTCTTCTGTTGCAAGCGGGGAGCCGTTCCTGCATGAAGCGCGCGTGCGTCGGGCAGACGGGGAGTATCGGTGGATGCTCCACCATAAAGTAGCCGTGCGCGATATGGCGGGCGATATTGTGAAATGGTACGGATCGAGCATCGATATTGAGGACCGCAAGCGAGCCGAAGAAGCCCAGCAGCGAACAGAGTTCTTCCTTGCAGAGGGACAACGACTTTCACACACGGGTAGCTGGGCATTTAATCCTGCTGGTTTCGATTACTGGTCTCCCGGGTTATTTGAGCTCCACGGCCTTGAAAGGAGCGGCAAAGCCCCGACTGTAGAGGAATACTTGGCGCTGGTGCACCCGGAAGATCGAGAGTCCGTCGTGCAAGAAATTCAGAAGATGTTGGCACACCGTTCCGGATTCGACTTCACCAAACGGATTGTGCGGTCGGATGGAAAGATTCGTCGCGTACGTTGCGTTGGTGTCCCGACGACCCACGAGGGAGCTTTTCAAGGGTTCGTCGGGACAGCAATAGATGTCACCGAGCAAGAGGAAATGACCCAGGAGTTGCGGCGTCGAGAAGCGCATCTTGCCGCGGCGCAAAGGCTCAGTCGTACGGGCAGCTTCGGCTGGAGCGTTTCCAACGGAGAAATCTTCTGGTCCAATGAGACCTTTCGAATCTTTCAATCCGATGCAAGCTCTAAACCGACTGTGGAATTTGTCCTCTCGCGAGTTCATCCCGAGGACCGAGACCGGGTACAGCAGCAGTTCGACCGAGCATCGCGTGACGCCGAAAGCTTTGATTTTGAGCATCGTCTGCAAATGCCCGACGGTTCCATCAAACATGTCCGTGTGACCGCTCATCCCTCGCGGGACAGCTTGGGGAACCTCGAGTTCGTGGGAGCAGTTACGGATGTCAGTGAGCAACGCCGGGCGGAAGCGGTGATCCGAGAGCGAGAGGGTGAGCGCACTCGAATTGCCCGGGAACTCCACGACACTCTTCTACAGACGTGCCTAAGCGCCATGTTACAGCTTGGCGTGGCCGTCGAGAGCCTGCCTGCCGATACGCAGTCCAAATCCAAGCTAGAGGCAATTCTTCAGTTGATGGAGCGGGGGATAGAGGAAGGCCGGAGTACCATTCAGGGGCTCCGTTCGGCGGACTCTAGCCCATCGGATCTGGTTGTGGCTTTATCCGCCGTTCGTCAGGAATTTTCGCCTCAGCCAGATGTGGACTTTCGCATCAGTGTCGTCGGCCAACAGCAACCGCTGCCATCAACGATCCAGCAGGAGGTTTACCGCCTTGGAAGAGAGGCCCTGCTCAACGCCCTTTGTCATTCCGGAGCAAAGCGCGTCGATCTTGAACTGGAATACGCCGACAGTACCCTTACGATGCGGGTTCGTGACAACGGACGCGGGATCGAGCCACAGTTTCTCGATACGGGACGAGAGGGACACTGGGGC
>Ga0075424_100003166_pt1 | contig 15319 bp, 19 predicted proteins | sample SoiMethybrSBSTD3_FD_75301 | JGI IMG/M metagenome (GOLD analysis project Ga0075424, IMG submission 75301) | Bulk soil microbial communities from a Populus tree surrounding site in Tennessee, USA - Soil MetaG P. TD hybrid SBSTD3 | ecosystem: Environmental > Terrestrial > Soil > Tree plantation... | reverse complement strand
GTCCGGGTTCTCTCTCCCGCCGGGCCGGGACGCCCCGCGTAACTACGGTTCGGCCCGATGCGGACCGATCGTGACCCGTCCGCCCACGCCGCACCTGCCGGGCCTGGGCGACGACACCGGTGCCCGTGTCGCCCGGGTCCGCCGGTACGTCGACCGCCAGCTGCGGGCCCAACGGGCGATGGGCCAGATCGAACCGGTCGACGCCGGACTGGTCGGCCTGGCGATGACCGCGGCGGACGCGATCGACCGCGACGTCGCCGACCCGGACGTGTCCAGCTTCACGCTGTACCGCGGGATCGACGTCACCGCCCGCCTGTTGCTCGAGCTGCGCGGGGAGCGCCGTGACAGCGCCGGCGATCTCGGCTACGACGACGAACTGGCACGCCTCACCGCCGAGATTCGCGACGCCGCGCGATCCCGAGCGTCCGACCACGGGCCCGTCGACCCTGGCCCACCTGACCCGTCTGCGCCGTAGACCGCCGTACCCGTGGCAGTGGGATGTCGCCGACGTCGCCGGCGAGATCAACGACGACGGCACCGGGTTCCGTTACGGCGTGGTGGTGCTGTCGGTGCCGCGCCGCGCCGGCAAGACGACCCTGTCGCTCGCCGTCAACCTGGACCATCTCGACATCACGTCGGATCAGCGCGCCTGGTACACCGCGCAACGACGCGAGACCGCGGCCAAGCTGTTTCGCGACGAGTGGGTGCCGATGCTCGAGCCGTTGTCGCGGCTGTACCGGTTGCGCCGCTCCCAGGGGTCCGAAGGTGTCCACAAACGCCGCGGTTCGTCCCGCCTGCAGTTGTTCGCCCCGACCGCCGACGCGTTGCACTCGACCAACGCCGACACCGTCACCGTGGACGAGGCGTGGGCGTTCGACGTGGAATCCGGCGAAGCGTTGGAAGGTGGCATCCGCCCCGCCCAGTTGACCCGGCCGTGGCGTCAGACCTGGATCGTGTCGGCCGGCGGCACCGTCGAGTCGACGTGGTGGGACCGTTGGCTGACCGCCGGCGCGTCCGGACTGCCCGGCGTCGCCATGTTCGACTACGGCGCCGACCCGACCGACCCGGGCTACGACCCGGCCGACCCGGCGGTGTGGGTCGGCGCCCATCCGACCGCCGGGATCGCGTTCGGCCTCGACGTGTTGCACCGGGAATGGGCGATCCGCGAATCGGACGCCGCGTTTGAACGGGCCTACCTGAACGTGTGGCCCCGCCCGTCGGAGGTGCTGGCGGCCGCCGGGGTGGACCTGGCGTTGTGGTCCGCCGCCGCCCGTCCGTCCGTCTCGGTGACGTCGGTGCGGGCGGTGGCGTTCGACGTCGCCGGCGACCGCTCGAGCGCCGCGGTCGCCGTGGCCGGCCCCGGCCCCGACGGTGCCACCGTGGTCGAAGTGATCGACGCCCGCCGCGGTGTCGGCTGGTTGGCCGCCGCCGTGCGCGACGCCCGCCGCGCCCATCCCGGCGCCCGTGTCGTCGCCGATTCGTTGGTCACCGCCGGGGTCATCGCCGAGCTGCGCCGGGTCCGGGTCGCCGTCGACCCGGTCGGCGCCGGCGACCACGCCCGGGCCTGCGGCGCGTTCTTGGACGCCCTCGCCGACGGACGGCTGTCCCACCGCGCCCAGGCCGTGTTGGACGACGCCGTGATCGGCGCCGCCCGCCGACCGTTGGGCGACGCCTGGTTGTGGTCGCGGGCCCGGTCCGGGGTCGACATCTCGCCGTTGGTGGCGGTGACCCTGGCGGCGTGGTCGGTCGCCGTCGCCGCCCCCCGTGGCCGTGGCGCCGTCGTCGTCGTCGCCGCTCCCGATCGCCCGGCCCCCAGGTACCCGGCGGGCCGTTTCGGCCGTCCTGGGGCCACCGGGGCGTCGATGCGTTGACGTCGTTACGTAACGACGTCGTACGTCGCGATCGATGGCAACGAAATCTTCCGCCGATCCCGCCGCCGACCTGGCCGCCGGGAAGATCGATGACACCGAGTTTCACCGCCGCATCGCCGAAGCCGGCGCCGCCGCGACGACCGCCGAAGCGTTGAACCCCCCCGACGCCGGCACCGGCGCCGCCGCCCCCACCACCTGACGCGATGGCGCGTCGGTGGGGGGAGCGGCTGGCCGGTCTGCTCGAGTTCGGCGCCGGCGTCCCCGTCCTGCCGTCGGGGGCGCCGGTGGCCGCCGCCGCGCCGGCGCGCCGTGGGGTCAACGTGTCCCGCGGGTTCTCGTCGCCGACGGTGCCGTGGGGCCTGGGCCCGCCGTTGGCCCCGGTCGACGTCGCCGACGGATGGGGCCTGGTCGACCGTGACGCGGCGATGTCGTTGCCGACGATCCAACGGGGCCGTGACCTGATCGTCTCGGCGGTGTCGGCGTGTCCGTTCACGTTGTGGCGCACCGACCGGACCGTGATCCCCCCGACCGACGAACGCATCGGCGACGCCGGATGGTTCGACACGCCCGACCCCGATCAGACCTGTCAGTGGCTGTTGGCGTGGACGGTGGACGACCTGTTGTTCTACTCCGACGCCTACTGGCGGGTCACCGCCCGCTACGCCGACACCGGCTACCCGCGGGCGTTCCGCCGGATCGCCCCGGGCTGTCTCGACGTGCGCGACGGGTTCGTCATGGTCACCGACCCGCTGTACAACGACGGCCGGCCCGAACGTGTCGAGCTCGCCGACGTGATCGAGTTCTGCTCCCCGCTGGAAGGGCTGTTGAACAACGGCGGGCGGGCCATCGGGATCGCCCTGTCGTTGGACGCCGCCGCCGCCCGGTTCGCCGACAACGAAGTCCCCGCCGGCTACCTGCGCCAACGCGAAGGGTCCGAGGATCTGACCACCGCCGAGATGGCCGACGAGACGGCGGCGTGGACGATCGCCCGGCGCACCGGCACCGTCGCCTACCTCAACCAGTGGACCGAGTACGTCGAGGCGTCCTACGACCCGTCCCGGATGCAGGTCGTGGAAGGGCGCACCTATCAGGCGCTCGAGCTGTCCCGCCTGGCGAACATTCCGCCCTATCTGACCGGCGCCCCCGCCGGTACCGGGATGACTTATCTGAACGCCGAACAGGCCAAGGCCGACCTGATCGATTTCGGCGCCGCCCCGCTGATCACCTGTCTGGAACAGACGTTGTCGGGGCCACGGGTGACACCGCGGGGCCAACACGTCCGCTTGGACCTGAACGTGTGGCTGCGCAACCCGTTCAACCCGCCGACCCCGCTGTCCCAGCCCGAGGTGCCCGCCCCGCCCGTCACCGAGGTGCCGTCGTGACCGCTGTCGCCGCCGCCGCCACCACCGACCACCTGTCGGTCGTGTTCCACCGTCCGGTCGCCGCCGCCGGCGCCACCGGGGCGCGCACCGTCGGCGGGCTCGCCGTGCCGTGGGGGGTGCCGGGCCGGGTCGCCGACGGCCGTACCGTCGTGTTCGACCCCGGTTCGTTGGACGCCGCCGCCCGCCCGGTCGCGTTGCGCGACCACGACCGGGGCCGCGCCGTCGGACGGGTGGTCGACGCCGTCGACACCGGCGCCGGGATCGACGCCACCGTCCGCCTCGCCCCCCAGGTGCCCGACGCCGACCAGGTGTTGGCGTTGGCCGCCGACGGGGTGCCGTTGATGTTCTCGGTGGGGGCCACCCCGACCGACGCCGACTACGACGCCGACGGCACGTTGCACGTCCGTGCCGGCACCTGGGACGAGTTGTCGATTCTCACGTTCGGCGCGTTCGGCGGGGCCACCGTCGACCGTGTCGCCGCCGCTGCAACCACCGGAGGAACCATGCCACCCGACCTGCTCACGTTGGACGACGACGAGTCGACGCCGGACGAACCCGACGCCCCGCCCGAACCCGACCCCGACGCCCCCGACCCCGCCGACGGCGCCGAACACGTCACGCTCGAGCCGGTCACCGCGGCCGCCGGGTTCCGCCCGTTCCGCCGCGCCGCGGCGGCACGGGCCCATCCGTTCGCCGGTGTCGACCTGGCGACGCTGTCGCGCTACATCGCCGCCGCCGCCACGTCGGCCGACCCCCGGATCGTCGGCCACGTCCAGCGGGTGTTGACGTCGCCGGGCGCCCGGGCGTTCCCGTTGGACGCCCCGATCGCCGCCGCCCTCACCGACGTGACCCTGGTCGGCACCAACAACGTCGGCGCCGCCTACCGTCCCGGCTACCAGGCCGAGTTGGTCGACATCGTGTCGCACGGCTCGCCGGCGGTCGACATGGTCCGCCAGGGGAACCTCGAGCGGGGCGACTATCCGAACAAGACGTTCAACAAGTGGACCAAGGTGCCGACCGTCGCCCTGCAGTCCGCCGAGAAGGTGGCGATCAACACGACCCCCGTCCAGATCGTCCCGACCGCGGTGCCGGTGCAGACGTGGGCGACCGGCAACGACATCTCCCAACAGGCCCTGGATTTCGGGTCGCCGTCGTTCATCGACGACTACATCCGGGCCGCCGGCGTGTCCTACGCGTCGGTGATCGACACGTACGCGGTGACCGCCCTGTTGGCCGCGGCGACTGACGTGCCGACCGTGCTGGGCGACAAGCTGCCGGTGATCATCGGCAAGCTGTTCGCCGCGTTGAACCCGGCCAACGTCCCGGCCGGACCGATGGTGATGTTGGTGTCGTGGGATCTCGGCGCCGGCGCCATGGGGATCGTCGGCCAGGACAACGCCCCGGTGTTCTGGGACGGCACCGTCAATTTCGGATCGTTCACCCCGTCGGTCGACATGGGCGGGCTCACCGTCCAGGTCGACCCGAACATGCCCGCCAACACCGCGATCCTGATGTTGGCCAACGCGGCGACCTGGTACGACCTGCCCGGCACCCCGTTCAGCCTGCGGGCGATCAACGTCGGCCAGTTGGGCCTCGACGTCGCCGTGTACGGCTACGGCGCCCTGGGCGTGCAATACCAGGGGGCGATCGTCAAGACGACGGTGCCGCAGACGTGACGGTGGCGTGGACGTCGCCGGCGACGGTGTCGACCGCCCTGGGCGGCACCGTCGAGGCCGACGACGTCTACCTGGCCGCCTGTTGCGACGCCGCCAACGCGTGGGCGTTCCGCAAACGGCTCGAGGCCGGCTACCACGACGACCCGTTGGACGGTGCCGCCGCCCCGTCCCCCGACGTCGCAATGGGCGCCACGTTGTACGCGGTGGCGTTGTGGCGTGAACGTGCCGCCACCGACGGCTATCCGTCGTTCGAGGATCTCGCCACGTACGCCCCGACCGGCGGGTCGTCGGGTCAGATCCGCCGCCTGTTGGGGATCGGCCGGCCCGCCACCGACGCCGGCGCGCTCGACCCCGCCACCGTCGCCGCCTACCGGGCCCGACGCGTCGCACGGTGGTCGCGGTGACCGCGTCGATCAGCGCCGAGCGTGCCGGGATGGCCGACAAGTTGAACGCCGCCGGCGACCCGGCCCTGTTCGCCGCCACCGTCGACCCGGCCGCCAACCCGCCGATGATCCTGGTCGACGCCGCCAGCTACGACACCGCCGCCGGGCCCGGCGGATGGTCGGTCACGATCCCGGTGCGCGTCGTCGTGCCCGCGCCGGGCGACGCCGCCGCGCTGGCCCTGTTGGAAGCCGCCGTCGAAGCGGTCTACGCGGTGCTGGGGTTCGCCCCGGCCGAACCGCGGCCGTGGGCACCGAACCCCAACGTCGCCGCCCTGCCCGCCTACACGCTCACCTATCCGCGTCGGATCCCCAATCCGACCTGTTGAACAGAGGTTCCGATGCCCCAGTCCCTGATGGTCTACACGTTCCCCAAGCTGGTCATCGCCGACACCCAGGCCGGTTTGGACACCGCCACCGAGACGTACGAATGCCAGGTGACCGCGGCAACCATCGATCCGACGGTGGCGTTCGCCACCGTGCCGTCGACCGGTTGCACCGGCCCGTCCCAGTCGCCCGGCACACCGTCGTGGACCCTCAACCTGGCCTGGCTGCAGGATTGGGCCGCACCCGCCGGCGGCCTGTCCGGCTACGCGTTCACCAACCGCAACACGCAGAAATGGGTCCGGTTGGTGCCCGACAAGAACGACGTCGCGGTGGCCGGCGAGGGACAGGTGTGGATCGCCCCGGGCCGGATGGGCGGCACGTTCGGCGACGGGTCCGCCGGTGTCGCCGAGGCCGCCTGGCAGTTCATCGGCGAACCGTCGTTCGATTTCCCGGCGACCACCGTCGCCGCCGACACCGCCGACACCGCCGCCGACGACGCCGTCGCGGTCTGACCGTGGCCGCGTCGGGGGCGTTGCGCGCCGTCGCCGACCGGGTCGACGCCGCCGCCGCCGCCGTGTTCGACCGGCTCGAGTCCGAGGCGCGTCCGGTCGTGGCCCGCATCGGCGGGCCGGCGTTGCGCGGCAAGAAACGCCGCGGCCTGCCCGTCGCCCTGGCCCGCAACCAACACCCCGACCTCACCGCCGACGGCGGCACGTTCCGCGTCCAGGGCACGGTGCCGGGATGGTTGTGGGCCAACACCGGCACCCGCCCCCACCGCATCCCCCGCCGTCGTAGCGGCCCGGAACGTCGGATGATCCTGCGCCATCCCGGGTCGCCGGGCCGGCACCGTTGGCGTCTCGTCGTCGCCGAGATCGGCCGTCTCGCCCCGCGAATCGTTCGCGACGAAATCGCCCGGGCTGTCAGGTAGCCGACGAATGGCCGAGAAAGTCCAAGTCGACGTCGAGCTGACCGGCGCCGCCAAGACGGTCGGCGGGCTCGAGGACGTCGCCGACGCCGCCGCGCACGTCGAGGACCACGACGCCGTCACCGTCACCGCCGACGCCGACGTCCACGACGCCCGCCGCGGCCTGGACGACGTCGCCACCGCCGCCGACGAGCTCGACGGCACCGACGCCACGATCACCGCCCGGTTGACCAACCAGACGTCGGGGCCGCTGGCGGACATCTTCGGTGATCTCGACAAGCTGTCGACCCGGGCGAAAGAGGCCGGCGACAAACTGGACGCCGTCGGCTCACCCGACCGTGGCAAGTTCTCGGCCAAGGGTCAGGCGATCTCGGATCTGACCGGCCCACTCGGCGACGTGTCGGGGACGGCGTCGGACGTCGCCGGCGTGTTCGACGGACTCGGCGACACCCTCGAGGGACTCGGCGCCAAGATGGGGGTGTCGACCGAGGCGATCATGGGGTCGTTGGGGGCGATCGGGTTCGGGGTGACCGCGGCGATCACGGCGTGGTCCTATTTCCGTCAGAAACAGGACGAGGCCCAGGCCGCACTCAAGAAGACGGCCGACGAGCAACGCAAACTGGCCGACCTGTTGAGAGAGGCCAAGTACGGCGAGGCCGCCCAGTCACTGGTCGACACGTACGGCAAGGTGTACGACGCCGCCCACAAGGCCGGGATCGGTGTCGAGGAAGTCACCAACTTTCTCGCCGGCTACACCGACGACCTGCCCACCGCGACGGCCCACATTCAGGACATCGCCAAGGCCCAACACGACCACGGCGAGACGACCGCCACCCTGATCGCCGCCTATTCCCAGTTGATCGACCCGGTGCTGTCGGCCCGTGACGGGATCGACAAGGCGAACGACTCGATCAAGACACAGGACGATCGGACCAAGGACGCCACCGAGGCGCTGCAGGCCCATGCCACGTCGGCGGGGGTGGCGGCCGACGCCCAGCAACGGTTGAAAGACAAGACCGAACGTCTCGGCACGGCGTTCGACACCCTGTCCGGGAAGGTCGATCTCGACGCCGAGTTCCACCAGTTCGAGGCGTCGATGGATACGGCGATGACGAACACGCAGAACGGCATCGCGATCACCGTCGCCGACGTCGACGGATACAAACGTGACCTGGTCGACCTGGCCCGCACCGCCGGCGCCAACCCGGTCGACGTCCAGTCGACGTTGAAGAAGCTGGACGCCGGCGACTACGCCGCGGTCAAGTCCGACGCCGAGCGTTACTACCAGAACAACCCGGTGGCGGTCGCCGCCCGGTTGCAGTTGGCCCGCAACATCGCCGTGCCGCCCGGTGTGATCGGCGCCTCACTCGGCGCCACCGCCGCGCCGGTGGTCAACGTGACCCAGTACCTGCCCCGCGGGTGGCGTGGTGACGCCCTGGGCGACGCCCGCCGCCAGGCCCGTCGCGCCGGCGGCCTGTATCAACGGTTCTCCCGATGACCCGCACCGGCGACGTCGCCGCGCCGACGATCGCCCCCCACCCGATCGGCCCCGACGCCCCGATCGCCGGATGGCGGTGGCGGCCGTTGATCGGGCTCGAGCTGTTGCCCCAGGCCGCCTATGTGTGGGACGACACCGACGCCGACGTCACCTGGGACGACACGACCCCGGAGCGGGTGTGGGACGCCCCGTTCACCACGCCGGGGGCGCTCGACGCGGTGTGCGACTGGATCGCCTGCGACATCGACCCGGGCGAACCCGACGAGCTGTACGTGTTCCCGCCGACCGTCGCCACCGTCACGCTGGACAACCGGACCGGCAAGTACACCCCGTGGTCGGCGGACGGCCGTCTCGTCTACTGGGCGCCGGGCCGGCGGCTGTACGTGCTGGCCCGCAACCCCGCCACCGCCGAACAACTGTGGTTGTTCTCCGGGCGGGTGGCGTCGTGGACGGTGAACGCGGATGACACGGTGACCGTCGTCGCCTACGACGGGCTGTCGTGGCTGGCCCAAGAGTTGGGCGGCGACCACACCTTCGGGACGCCGGGCGATTCGGTCGGTACCCGGATCAACGGGATCGTCTCGTCGGCCGGCTACCCGGACCGGGTCGATCTCGACGCCGGCGGCGTCACGCTGTCGACCGTCACCGACGACCGGTCCCCGCTGGAGACGATCGAACGGGTCGCCCTGTCCGACGGCGGCCTGTTCTACGGTGACGCCGACGGATCGGTCGACTATCGCAACCGCCTGTGGCGGGCCGGGCGCAGCGACCAGCCGACGTTGTTCACCGTGTCCGACAACGTCTGTTCGGTGCCCGTCGTCGTGTGGTCGCCCGAGTTGGCCGCCGACGACGAACGTCTCGCCACCGACGTCCGCCTGGTCAACGACGCCGGGCTGGTCGCGGTGGCGACCGCGGCGGCGTCGGTGTGGCAGGGCGACGCCCGCTACCACCTGACCCACCCCGACCCGGACCTGTGGCAGTCCCAGGCCCAGGGCGACACGTTGGCCGCCTATCTGATCGCCCAACAGTCGACCCCGTCGATGGCGTTGCAACGCTTCGAGCTGTACGTGTTCGACCCGACCCAGCCCCAGGTGTGGGAGATGGCGGTACGCACCCGTCGCGGTGACCGGGTCAACGTGATTCACGACTATGTCGACCCCGACGGCACCACCGGACGCCTCGACCTGTTCGCGATCGTCCTGGGCGTCGCCCACAACCTGACCCCCGAGTCGTGGACGTCCACGATCCAGTTGTCGCGCACCGTCGACTACCGCGTCCCCGAGTTGTGGGATCTGACCCGGTTCGCCTGGGACGACGCCGACCCGGCCAACGTGTGGAGGTACTGACCATGTCCGACAACCCCCCGGTTGCCACCGTCGACCCCGTCGTCGCCGACCGGTTGGCGGCGCTCGAGCAGTGGGTGTGGCAACAGCAGTCCCGTCAGGCCGACGTGCGCGCCAACCCGCCCGCCACGGTCGGCCCGTTCACCAACGTCCCGGCGCCGGGCTCGCCGATCCGGTCCGATTGGCCCCAGGCGACCGCCGGCTACCTGTCCGACAGCGCCCGTTTCCGCAACGGGACCGCGTCCGGCGGCACCGTCAACAACGGGACCGCGTTGGACATCGCCACGATCACGATTCCCGCCGCCATCTCGAGCCTGCGGGCCCAGGTGTGGGTCGTGCACTACAGCGTGCTGTTGACCGCGGCGGCCGCCGCCAAGGTCAACTTGAAGCTGTACGACCCGGCCGGCACGGCGATCTGGCTGGCCCAGTACGACGGGATCGCGTTGCGCACGGTGTCGTGGGCCAAGGCGGTGTCGGCGCCGGGCGCCTACCGGGTCAGTCTGGAGAACGTCACCGGCACGGCGGTGCCGGTGTCGACGTTCGCCGACCCGGTCAACCACACCCTGTTCGCCGTCCAGGGCTGGACGGTGTGACCGTGTCGACGTTCGGGGACTGGGAGCCCGACGACGCCTGGGACGTCGAACCGGCCGACCCCGAACAGGTCGAGCGTCGCCGTGACCTGTTGCGCCGGCGCCGGTTCTCACCCGACCAGGTCGCCACGTTGATCGCCGATTGGTTGGCCCGCCAGGGGGCCGACCGGTGAGCGGGATCTACTACACCGACCTGTTGGACGTGTTGACCGCGGCGGGTTGCACCGTCGCCGAGAGTGCGACGACCGACGGCTGGCAGTCCCGGGCCCGGTCGTCCGGCGGGTTCCCGTCGCCGCCGTTGGCGGTGTTCTGGCATCACACCGCGTCGGCCACGTCGCCCCCGAACGACCTGTCCTGGATGATCGACGGGTGCGACGACGCCCCGGTCGGGAACATGCTGATCGACCGTGACGGGGTGTGCTGGCCGATCGCCGCCGGCGCCTCGAACTGTGCCGGCAAGGGCGGCCCGGCCGCGTTCTCCCGTGGCACGATCCCCGCCGATTCGGGCAACACCCGTGGCTGGCAGATCGAGTGCGCCAACGACGGGGTGGGCGAGCCGTGGCCCCAGGCCCAGGTCGACGCGTGCTTCCGCGCGTCCAACGCGCTGAACGCCCGGTTCGGGAACGTGCCGACCGACGTGATCACCCACGCCCTCGGCGCCGGCGACGCCCCCGGCTGGACGTCGAGAAAGATCGACCCGGCCACCGCCGCCGCCGTCCAGGGGCCGTGGCGGCCGCGGTCGTGCTCGAGTTCGGGCACCTGGCACCTGGACGACATCCGCGCCGAGTGCGCCCGGCGCGCCGCGACCCCGACCCCGACTCCGGAGGACGACATGACCGACGAACAGGCCGCCCAACTCAGTGAGCTGTATCAGGCGGTGTGCTCCCCGCAACCCGGGTTCACCGACCCGCAGGGCAAGACGATCAACGCGGCGTGGGCGGCGCTGTACGCCGAGGCGCTGATCGCCGGTGACGTCTACCGGATGCTGGTCGACATCCAGGCCCGGGTGACCCGGCTCGAGTCCGGCTAGGCGTCGTGGTCGGGGCGGTCGACTGGGCGAACGTCGATGTCGCCGGGGCGTTCGTGGTCGGGGCGATCCTCGCCACGGTCGCCGTGCTGCGGGTGGTCCGGGCGGTGTCGGTGATGTTCGCCGACGGTGACCGGCGTCGCGGCCATCGGCGCCGGTCACCGCCCGACGACCGTCCCGACGAGGAACAGACGAACGAATAGGGTCGGCGGTGGCCGTGGGGCGACATCCCTCGAACGGGGGTTGGACGGTGCACCAAGATGCGGGCCGACGGGTGTCACCGGCCCGGACCGTGGTCGGGAGGCGTGTCCCGACCGGACGGCCCGAGCCGGTGACCCAGTGCCCCGACCCGACGTCACCGTGACCGTGACATGTGTCACCGTCGGTGATCGCCGCGGGAGATGGGGCGACGCCCGTTGTACACCCCGCCCGGTCAACGCCGGGTCACGACCCCTTGAATGACAGATTTGTGATTCGCGTACCTGGTAGACGACCCGATCGTCTCGACGCCCCGCTGGCGGGGCGCCGGGAGACGCGCCCCGATAGGCGATCGGACCTGGCATCCGTCCCGTGCCGCGCGCGTCGCCCACCGACCCCGTCTGGACACACGTTCGACACCCCGCCTGTTTGGGAGCGCGCGTGTCCAGTACCTGGGGTTTCGGCCCTGTTCGGGATTATCTACCGAACGTAAGAATCATTATCGGCGCACTCGAGCCCGGACGCGACCGGGCCCGGTCCCCCGTTGGGGTGGGACCGGGCCCTAAGGTCTGGCGGCCGTTGCGAGACCTCACCCGCAGCGACCCGACACAATCCCGATCGCATCTCGGAGGTGTGCCAGTGCGGCACCGTACCACCCACCTGTCACACCGAAGCGGACACGCCGTGAAGTGTGAGGCGCCGAGATGACCGGCACCGAGGCCGAGGCGTGGCGGGAGATGTACGACGCCCACGGCTGGATCGCCCGGGAAGTCGCCTGCGCCGTCGATGAGCTGCGCCCGATCGTGTTCGACGCCGTCGAACTGGCCGCCGTCCCCGCCGCCCTCGCCGACGTGCTGCGCCGGTTGGAAGCGGTCCACCGTGTCGCCGCCGCCGAACGCGAACGGTGGTACCGGTCGTGAGCCGCCCGGCCGGCTTCCTCGACCCGCGCACCGTGCGCGCCTACCGTGCCGCCCACCGCGCCGCCACCACCCTCACCGAGTGCCGCGTGCTGGACGAGCTCGAACGGTGCGAACGTCGCCACGGCCGGGCCACCCCCAGCGTCGCCGGCACCGCCGCCCGCATCGGGCGCAGCCCCCGCACCGTGATCCGCGCGACCCGGGCGCTGGAAGCCGCCGGACGGCTGCGGGTGGTCCGCGACCGCCCCTACCGCGACCGTGCCGGATGCTGGCGCCGGGCCCGCACCAACCTGTACCGCGTCCTGTTGCCACCGCGAAACCCCTGGTCGCACCGAGGTGACATCGCCGACACGTCTATTGCCCCTTCGGGGGGCGATAGCGCGCCCGGGACGGCGCGCGCCGCTGTCGCGACCGGTCCGGCGCCGCCCCTGTTCGACCCGGACCACCCGCCCGGCCCTCTCGTCGGCCCCCCCGCCGACCTGCTCGCCGCCGTCCGCGCCGGTCGGTGCGCCGAGATCTACCGGTGAGCGCCACACCGCTCCCCCTCGACTACGACCGCCGTGTCGTGGCGATGCTGTTGAGGCTCAGGAAGGGGGGGCCGCCGTGTCCCGACGCGATCTCGTCCCCGCCGCTGTCGTCGTCGCCCTCGCCCTCACCGGCGTCCGGTCGGGAGACACCCGGGACCAACCAGACAGCCCCGACCGGACGCCGCACCGTAACCCGGCGTGCGACTCGAGCGACGGAACCACAGTTCAGGTGCTGGACCGACAAGGAGATGACCCGATGAGAGACGCCGACGAACCGGTGCCGTGTCCACGCTGCGGCGAGCCGACCGACCGTGACGATCGGTACTGCCCGGCCTGCCGGGCCGAGTGGGCGTTGTGGTCCCAACGGATGCTGGCCGGGCCGTGACCCCGACACGCTGGACAGATGACCGCGCGCGTACGTTCGACTAGCCTGGCCGGGCGTGGAACAGCTCACGCTCCCCCCGGAGCTGACCGCCGGCCTCGCCGCCCGCGCCCCCGCTCCCACCCTGTACGCGGTACGCGCCGAGATCCACACCCTGCGCGCCCAGGACTACGGATGGCGCACCATCGCCGCCCGGTTCAACGCCACCGGCGTGCCGACACCGTCGGGACGGGGCCGGTGGTACGGGGCGTCGGTGATCCAAGTCGCCGACCCCAACGCCCACGCCGCCAAGATGCGCCGCTACCGGGCCCGCCAACGCGCCGCCCTGATCGCCTGACCACGGGGCGATGATCGCCGCCCTGTACGTCGAGGCCGGCGGGGTCTACACCGACGTCGCCGACGTCGACACCTGGGACATCGCCCGTGACGCCCGCACCTATCCCGGGCCGTGGCCGGTGGTCGCCCACCCGCCGTGCAACCGGTGGTGCCAACTGGCCCCGGTCAACGCCGCCCGCTACGGCACACCGATCGGCGACGACGACGGCACGTTCGCCGCCGCCCTGGCCGCGGTGCGCCGATGGGGCGGGGTGCTCGAGCATCCCGCCTACTCGTTGGCGTGGCCCCGGTTCGACCTGCCCACACCCCGCCGCGGCGCCTGGACCCAGTCCCTCACCGACCCCGGGATGGTCACCGAGATATCCCAGGTGATGTACGGACACCGGGCCCGCAAACGGACCTGGCTGTACGCCGTCGGGGTCCAACCCCTCGACCTGCAATGGGGCGAACGACCCGGCCGTGTCGTCGTCGGCGCCGGCGTCCACACCGGTGAGTGCGCCGGACGGGGCCGCGCCGAACGTGACGTCCGCACCCCGCCCGCGTTCCGCGACGTTCTCGTCACGCTGGCCCGATCGGCGGTCACCGTTGGCCGATGAACCGCTGTTCGTCTGCCCGCGGTGTGGAACCGCGCTGCACCAGATCGCGCCGACACGGTGGTACTGCCATGCCTGTCGAATGGCCGTGCATCCGAAGACCGGCGATGAGTGATCAACCGCTGTTCGCCTGCGCCGAGTGCGGCCAGATTCTCCCGCTCGACCAATGGGCGAGACATCACTGTCTCGCGCCAGCGGTCAAGAATCCGGCACTTGCCCGGTTCTACCTCGGTACCCACATGCCCGCCTGGCTGACCCGTGTCGACGTTCCCCTGTTCGTCTCCCAACGCCGCCTCGCCAAACGTCGCACATACCGACCGGCCCACACCCGATGGGCGCTCGACTCGGGGGCGTTCACCGAGATCTACCTCTACCGCGAGTACGCCACCACACCGGCCGCCTACATCGCCGCCGCCCGCCGCTACCGCGACGAGATCGGCCGGCTCGACTGGATCGCCCCACAGGACCACATGTGTGAGCCGTTCGTCCTCGCCACTTCCCGCATCGCCCGCACCGTCCCGACCGCCCAACGCCACACCGTCGACAACTACCTGACGTTGCGGACCCTCGCCCCCGATCTGCCGATCATCCCCGTGTTGCAAGGCCAGACGCTGGCCGACTACTGGCGGTGCGCCGACATGTACGAACGTGCCGGCGTCGACCTGCACCGTGAACGTCTCGTCGGCCTGGGGTCGGTGTGCCGACGTGAGGCAACCGACGAGATCGCGCAGCTCGTCGCCAACCTGTCAGCCGACGGCCTGCGACTGCACGGGTTCGGGGTGAAGACAGACGGGCTGCGCCGTTACGGTTGGTGTCTCACGTCGGCTGATTCGATGGCGTGGTCGTATCGGGGTCGCAACATCCACCCGTGTCCACACACCGGGGTGAAGTCCTGTGCCAACTGTCTGCCCCACGCCCTGGCCTGGCGGGAGCGGGCGATCGCCGCCGTGCCTCGCCCCGTACAACTGGGACTAGCGGTGTGAGCTGGGCCGACCGTGGCTGACCCTGCCTACCGTGAGCCCGCCTACCTGGCGGCGCTGTCGGTGCTGGCCGGCGGTGAGCATCGGTGTGTGTGGTGCGGGGCCCGGGCCTCGACACCCGATCACGTCCCGGCGTTGGCCGATCACCGCCACGTCGCCGGGTCGGGGTGCTGTCGGTTGGCGCCGGCGTGTCGTCGTTGCCAGTCGGCGGGAGGGGCGCAGGTGTCGAACCGTCGTCGTCGCGCGTCGTCGCGGTCGCGTCTCGCTCCGGGCTCGAGCGTTCTTGGATCGGGGGGAGCGGTTGGAC
>Ga0075424_100003165_pt1 | contig 15319 bp, 12 predicted proteins | sample SoiMethybrSBSTD3_FD_75301 | JGI IMG/M metagenome (GOLD analysis project Ga0075424, IMG submission 75301) | Bulk soil microbial communities from a Populus tree surrounding site in Tennessee, USA - Soil MetaG P. TD hybrid SBSTD3 | ecosystem: Environmental > Terrestrial > Soil > Tree plantation... | reverse complement strand
GTGCCGCGAAATGGCCTCCCCCGCCGGGGCCTAGCGCGATCGGATCCCCTCGGCCCAGCAGCGCGCGAACCAGAACGAAGCATCCGGGCGATCGCCCCAGGCCCGCGTCGCCGCGATCGCTGAGTCGAACCGCGGCCCGTCGATGGTTCCCGCGGCCAGGATCGCGTCGCGCGCTCCTTCGAGCAGCACCGTGAGATTGTTCACGAACAGATCGAGCCGCCCGTCCCCGGCGCAGCCGCCGAAGAAGAGCCAGTCGTTGCGCACCGGCGAAGCCCCCGCGGCGTGGAGCAGGGCGACGAGCCTTCGCCCGACGTAGGGATCGTTGCCGTTCTTCTCGTAGGTCCGGATGTAGGCGCGCCACAGGTCGTAGAGCCCGGGCGGCTCCGGCCACAAGCGCAGGATGTCGTGGTCGTCGTCCTCGAGCACGACGCGCCCGCCCGGCCGGACCGCGCGCACCATGGCGCTCACCACGCGCTGCGGCTCCGGCACGTGCTCGAGGATGAAGCGCGCATGCGCGACGTCGAAGCTCCCCCATTCGCCCGGGGCCAGATCCAGGTTCATCACGTCGCCGGCGCGCAGGTCGAGCATGCGCTCTTCGCCGTCCTCGCGAGCCAGGCGGCGCGCCTCGGCGATCTGCTCGACGCTGCGCTCGATTCCGATCACGCGCCCGGCGGGCCCGACGGCGCGGGCGATCGCGCGCGTGAGCTGGCCGAGACCGGCGCCCACGTCGAGCACGCGCTCCCCGCCGAAGAGGCCGAGCGCGCTCAGCGAGGATTCGTTGAGCAGATCGTTCAGCAGGGAAAGGCGCCGCTGTTCTTCGGGCGCCGTTCCGTGGACGTATCGGGAATGTCGCTCGTCGGTCATGATGCCTCGCGTGGCGCGCTGCGGATGTTCGTGGCGGCCGGGCGGCCGCGCCCGTCGCAGCCGCCTGCGTAACGTGCCGGACGCTCCGATCGTCACTGTTATGCGGGCGTGAAATCGCGCCGTCCCATCGGGCGGTGCAGCCCGGCAGGGGGTATGTATACTGCATCGCGCTCCCGTCGTCCGCTCCCCGATGCGAGCGCCAGGGCCCTCCGGTCCTTGGGCCAGCCCCCGCGCAAGGAGACGTCATGCGCCGCTTCGCACGAGTCGCAGCGCTGCTGCCGATCGTCACCCTTCTGTCCTGCGCCTCGACCAGCGAGCTGGTGCGCCGCGGCGAGAGCTCGCTCGATGCCGGCCACATGGATGCCGCTTACGACTGGTCGCGCCGCGCGCTCGACCACGAGCCCGGCAACCCGCGCGCCCAGGCGATCATGACCACCGCCGCCGGCTCGATCATGAACCAGCGCAAGGCGCAGATTCGAGAGCTGGCGCAGCTCGACACGCTGGCCGCGGCCCGCGCGGTGCTCGAGCTGAACGATTTCCACGCCCAGGTGGCGGCCTATCGCGTCTCGCTCCCGCCCGACCCCGACTTCCACGAGGAGGAGACCGCGATCCGCATGGCGGCGGCGCGCCTCTACTACGACAAGGGGACCCGGAGCCTCACGGCCGACTATCCCAAGCGCGCAGTTGCCGAGCTCACCGAGGCGAAGCGGTTCGCGCCCAACGACGGCGACGTGCTGGAGCTGCTGGATCACGCGTCGCAGCAGGCGATCACGCCGCTCGCGATCCTGCCGTTCAACGACGAGGTCTCATCGCCCGAGCTGGCGCGCCAGGTGTCCGACGAGATGTTCCAGCAGATGCGCTACCAGCTCACCGCCAAGCGCTTCCAGTTCACCCGGCTCATCGGCCAGGACCAGGTGAACCAGCGGATCACGGTGGCGCAGGCCGGGAGCCTGTCGCGCGAGGAGGCGCTGAGCCTGGGGCGCGCCCTGGGCGCGGATCGCGTGGTCTACGGCCGCCTCCACGACCTGCGCTCGGACACCGACACCGACACCTACCGCGAGACCATCTTCAAGAAGGTGGTCGCGGCCGGCGAGGACGGCAAGCCCCAGGTGCGTTTCGACGAGCAGAAATTCGAGGCCGTCTCGCGCCGGCGCCAGGTCTCGGTGGTCGTGGACTACGAGGTGCTCGAGACCGGGGCGGGCGCGCGGCTCGCGAAGGACTCGCAGGAGCGCGCGTTCGCCGCGCACACCGTCTTCACGCGCTTCTCGCCGGTGGGGAGCTGCGAGGACTACTGCCTGGCCCCGCCGGATTGGAAGGACGGCGACCGCGGGCAGCGCATTGAAAAGGAGTGGCGCGGCGACTTCGGGTCGTGGTCGCTGCCCGCGCTGCTCGACCGCGCGCGCCGCGAGCCCAGCCGCACCCGCTACGAATCGCGGTACCACGCCGAGTTCGCTTCGGCGGGCACGAGCACGCCGGTGTGGCTCGACGACCTGCCGCCGGTCGAGGAGATGGCGCACATCGCGCTCTCCGACGCCTGGATGCCGATGCTGGCGGTGCTGCGCGAGCTGGACGGGAAGGACGACGGGGAGCTCGTGACCCGGCGCTGAAGTCCGCGTAGACTTCCGCTACCGTGACCGCGATCCCCCCGCATGGGACGGGCGAGGCCGAGCCGCGCCGCCTCGAGCCCCGCCGATGAGCGCGCCCGCCCGCGCTGCCCTCCTCGAGGGCGTCACCACGCCGATCCCGCGCGCGCTGCTCCGGCTCGCGCTGCCGGTGCTCGCGTCCCAGATGCTGCGCCTCGGCTACCAGTGGGTGGACGCGCTGTGGGTGCGCGGCCTCGGCGTGTATGCCACGGGGGCGGTCACCACGTCGCTGTTCGTGATGTGGTCGATCTACGCGCTGAACGACATCTTCGCCATCGGGATCACCGCCTACGTCAGCCAGCTGCTCGGCGCCGGCGACCGGGACCGCGCCGGCTTCGCCTCCTACAAGGGCCTGCGCGCATCCGCGCTGCTCGGGGTGATCGGCACGGCGCTCGGCGTGTTCGCGGCACCGCGCATCTTCGCGCTCATGAACCCCGACCCGCGCGCGGTCGAAAGCGGCGCCGCCTACCTTTCGGTGGTGCTGGGCGGATCGCCGTTCGTGCTGGTCGCGCTCACATGCGAGAGCATCATGCGGGCGGCGGGCGACACGCGCACGCCGCTCCTGATCGACCTGTGCGCGATCACGCTCAACGCCGCCCTGGCGCCGTTTCTCGTCTACGGCTGGGGTCCGTTCCCTAGGCTCGGCGTGGCGGGCGCAGCCTGGGCTTCGGTGTTCGCCCAGGCCACGATGGTGGCCGGGTACCTGTTGATCGCGGCGCGCGGTCATCGCGCCTTCCCGCTGGCGCGCCGCGCCGCGGGTCCGCCGGTCAAGATCGGCGGCATGGCGCGGGTCGGAGCACCGGCGGCGTTGTTCGGCATGCTGTTCTCGGTGGTGTACGTGGCGTTCGCGCGCTCGGCCTCGCGCTTCGGCGCCGCTTCGATGGCGGTGGTGGGGATCGCGAACCGCATCGAGGCGCTCCAGTTCGTCACATCGGCGGCGATCGGGATCGCGGGCGCGACGCTGGTCGGGCAGAACCTCGGCGCCCGGCAGCCCGAGCGTGCGGAGCGCGTGATCCGCACCGGGATCCGGTGGAACCTGTGGATCTCGGGCACGCTCAGCGTGCTGCTGCTCGCGTGGCCGCAGGTCTTCCTCGCGCTCTTCAGCCGCGACCCCGACGTGATGCGGGAGGGCGTGCCCTACATTCGGATTCTCACGCTGTGCCTGGTCGTGAACGGAATGGAGATCGTGACCGCCGAGTCGCTGATGGGCTCGGGCCACACGCGCGCGCTGTCGTGGATCTTCAGCACGTTTTCGCTGCTCCGCATCCCGCTCGCGTTCTGGGTGCCCGACTGGACCGGGCTCGGCGTGCTCGGGATCGCGTGGGTGATCACCGCCACCTGCATCGTGCGCGGGCTCATCATCGTGGGCTGGGCCGCGCGCGGCACGTGGAAGGGCGGCCTCGAGCGCGAGCTCCACGGCGGCCCGCCGCCCGCGCCGCTCGAGCCGCCGCCGGGAGCGGCGGGAGCAAGGTGATAGAGTGAAGGGAGCCGTTTGCCGAATGCGAAGCGGGCAGGAGGGACTGACACATGCGCAACTGGATCCGACTGGTCGTCACCCTCGCGTTCGTGGGCGTGACCGCCGGTGTTCGCGCGGGCGCAGACCAGCAAGCGCCGCCCAAGCCGGCGCCGAAGGCGGAACGCCCATCGCCTGAGGGGACCTACGCCGTCGAAGGCGGTACCGCGGAGGTCCGTGTGAAACGCATTTCGGGCGACTTTCTCCATGTCTCCTCCTCCGACGGCTGGGAAGGAGTGGGAGTCCTCGATGGTCCGATCTATCGCGGAGTCTTCCGTGACCGTGCCGTTCCGGATGCTCCTCCGCCTGCGCTGGGCGACATGACCATCGACTGGACCCGCGCTGACAACCCGGAGATGAAGGCGACCTACACGGTTCGCGCCCGCAGCCAGTTCGCCCAGCGCTGGCGCCGTTCGGACGTGCTCATCGTGCCGCGGGAGGAAGCGCCGCCGCCGCCGCCTGCGCCAGGGAGACGACCGGCGTTCGGCGACTACGTGTACGTCGAAGAGCTGCCGGAGGCGCTGACCAAGGTTCCGCCGGCGTACCCAGACGAGGCGAGACGCTCGCGAGTCCAGGGCGTCGTGATGGTGCAGGCGCTCGTGATCGAGGACGGGAGCGTGGCCGATTGCAAGATCGTGAGCTCCATCCCGCTGCTCGACGAAGCCGCGATCGCGAGCGTTCGCCAGTGGCGCTTCAAGCCCGCGAAAACCGCAGGAAAACCCGTCGCCGTGTGGGTGGCGGTCCCCGTTCGGTTCAGCCTGCAGTAGCCACGCAATGCACCGCCGCGCTGAACCGGGTGGACCCGGCTGCGTGATAGACTGCGCGCCGTGCGACCGATGCGAGAGATTCCCGCGCTCATGAGATGGCGCGCGCCGGCATCGATCGCCCTCGTGGTCATGACGGGCTGTGCATCGCAGAGCTCGGTCGCTGCGCCGCCGCAAACTTCATCGGATACGCCTGGCGTCGCCGCTGCACCGGCACGCCGCCCGGAGCTCGGCGAGTACGTGCCGGTCGACCAGCAAGCCGAGCCCCTCGTGCAGTTGGAGCCGATGTACCCCGACGATGCGAAACGCGCCGGCATCGAGGGAACCATCATCGTGCAGGCGCTCGTGGTCGAGGACGGCGGCGTGGTCGAATGCAGGGCCGTGCCCTCGATCCCCGCGCTCGAGGACGCAGCGGTCGCATGCGTTCGGCAGTGGCGCTTCAAGCCCGCGATGAAGGACGGCAAGCCGGTCGCGGTATGGGTCACCGTCCCCGTTCGCTTCGTGCTGCACTGACGGATTCCAGGAGCCGCACCTCATGAACTACCCATACGTGATCGTCGGCGGAGGGCTGGCCGGAGCCTCCGCGATCGAAGGCATCCGCGCACACGACCCGGAAGGCGCGATCCTGATGCTGGCGCGCGAGAACTACTCGCCCTATCACCGCCCGCCGCTCACCAAGGATCTGTGGTTCGGCAAGAAAACGCGCGACGAGCTCCCGGTCTACGGCGACGACTTCTACCGCGAGAACAAGGTGGAGGTGGTGTTGCGGCGCGAGGCGGTCGAGCTCGATCCGCGCAAGCGTGCGGTGTGGGACGACCGCGGCACCGAGTATTCGTACGGCAAGCTGCTGCTCGCGACCGGCGGCCGGCCGCGCCTGATGAGCGCAGAAGGGGCCGAGGTCGAGGGCATCCACTATTACCGCTATCTCGAGGACTACCTCATGCTCGAGAGCCGCATGCCGCATTTCCGCCACGCGCTGGTCATCGGCGGCGGCTTCATCGGCCTCGAGCTGGCCGCGGCGCTGCGTCACAAGGGCAAGGACGTGACGCTGGTGTATCCCGAGGAATACCCGCTGCGCCGCGTGCTGCCGCGCGAACTCGGGCTGTTCGTCGCCGACTACTACCGCCAGCAGGGCGTCGAGGCGATCTCGGGCGAGAAGATCGTGGGGTTCCAGGCGCACGGCGGCGACATCATGGCGTTCACCCAGGGCCGCAACAGCGTGACCACCCAGGTGGTGCTGGTGGGTATCGGGATCGAGCCCACCACCGACCTCGCAGACGCCGCCGGGCTCGACGTCGGCAACGGGATCGAGGTGGACGAGTACGCGCGCACCAGCGATCCCGACATCTACGCCGCCGGCGACGTCGCGGAGTTCCCGTACCTCGCGCTCGACGTGCGCACGCGCGTCGAGCACTGGGATCACGCGATCCAGCACGGGCGCGCCGCCGGCGCCAACATGGCGGGCGCGAACCATCCCTACACCACGCTGCCGATGTTCTACTCGGACTTCTTCGATCTCGGCTGGGAGGCGGTCGGCGACACCGATCCGGGCCTGGTGGTCGAGGCGGTGTGGAAGGAGCCCTTCCGCCAGGGCGTGCTGTTCTACCTGCGCGACGACGTGGTGCGCGGCGTGCTGCTGTGGAACTCGTGGGGCAAGGTGGACTGGGCGCGCAGCCTGATCCGCGAAGCGAAGCCCATGACCAGCGCAGAGCGCGCGGCGCGGATCCCGAGCGACGGGTGAGAGCGGTAGCACGCCGCGCGCGATGCGGTCGCGCCCGGAGCGGTCTTGGACACTGGAAGCGCGCAGCGAGAGTGATTACGATGCGCAGCCTGGGTTCGTTCGGTCCTTCACGAGGGGAGGTACGCGGTGAAGAAACTGATGTTCGCAGTGGCTCTGATCGCGCTGGCGGGTGTCGCGCTGGCGGCCACATCCACGACGACGACGACGACGAAGACGATGCCGACGCATGCAGCGCCCAAGATGCCCGACCACGGCTTGAGCACTCCCGACAACTTGAAGTGGGGTCCCGCGCCGCCGGTGTTCCAGCCGGGCGCGCAGATGGCGGTGCTGCAGGGCGACCCTGGCGCCGAGGGTCCGTACGTCGTGCGCCTCCAGATGCCGGACGGTTACAAGATCATGCCCCACTGGCACCCCAAGACCGAGAACGTGACCGTGATCTCGGGTACGTTTCACCTCGGCATGGGAAAGACATTCGACGATACGAAGGGTTCGGACATGCCGGTGGGATCGTTCGGCTACATCGCGCCGAACATGAATCACTATGCGTGGGCCACAGGCGAGACGGTCGTGCAGGTGCACGGCATGGGGCCGTTCAAGCTGACCTATGTGAATCCGGCCGACGATCCAAGCAAGTCCGCCGCGAAGTAGCCGCTCCGATTCTCCGCTAGCGCAGTCCGAGGGCCGCCGCGATCCGGCGGCCCTCGGCATTCTGCGGGTCGATCGCGAGACAGCGGAGCACCGCCGGGATCGCGGCCTCGCGGTCCCCGCGGGCCGCGGCCAGCTTTGCCGAGAACAGCCAGGCGTTCGCGAGCTGCGGGTTCATGTCGAGCGCCCGTTGCACCAGCGAATCGGCGACGGCGATCTGCCCGCGCGTGAACGCGACGATCGCGCGGTTCAGGGCGATCGTGGACAGGAACGGCCCGCGCCGCACACCGCGCACCCCCTCGGCGGCCGCCATCAGCGAGTCGGCCCGGTCGATGCGGTTCTGGTCGAGCAGGACCATCGCCTCCTGGAACGCCTGCAGCGCCGCCGGGGGGATCACCGTCGCAGGCGAGCGCTCGTCCTTCACGTATTCGAGCATGGCGTCGACGTGCATGGTGATGCCCTTGACGCCGCCGAACGACCCCCATGTGAGCGTCGTGTCCCGGTACCACACCTGCGCCGCCCGCTCGTCCTGGAAGCCGACCATGACGTAGCGCGGCACCGTCCAGTAGCGCACCGCTGCGCCGCGGGGCAGCGCGGGAGCCCCGTCGCGCAGCGCCCGCCGCGTCGACTCGACCGTGAGCTGCAGGCGCGTGAGACGCGGGAACGAGAACTTCGAGGTGGTCTTGGGCGGCTCGGTCGCAACGACCGCGGGCGGCTCGGGCGCGAGCAGCAGGGCCACGAGCCGCAGCAGCACGAATCCCGCGGCGAGCGGCTGCGCTGCGGCGCCGAGCAGCAGCGTCACCGCCACGCCGAAGCCGATCGATGGCACCCAGGCGCGCCACCCGTTCCAGTCCGGCAGCACGTATACCAGGAGCGCCGTGCCCATCGCTGCCCACGCGACACTTCCCGCGATCGCCGGCAGCAGGGCCGCGATGCGCGCGCGGGCCAGGGGCCGGATCATGACGGCGATCGCGGCGACCAGCAACGCGCCATGGCAGACGAACAGGGTGGCGCGCGTGGCGGCGGGCAGGTCCTCCAGGTTGAGCCATGAGATCAGCCCGTGCTCGAACACCCCCGGGAGCATCGCGAGCGGCAGCGGGCCGCCCTGGCCGCCGGGCAGCTCGACGCCGCCGCGGCGCGCCATGGAATAGCCGAGTGCCCACGCCGCGCCTGCGATCGCGGCGGCGAGCCCGAAGCGCATCGTCTCGTCGAGTCGCCGGGAGCGGAACCACGCGACGAGCGGCACCAGCGGAATCGCGAAGACACCGGTCTCGTGGCTCAGCGCCGCGGCGAGCGCCGCGAGCCCAGCGGTCCAGCGCCGGCCCTCGAGCGTCTCGTGCAGCGTGGCCGCCGCGAACAGGGCCGGCAGCAGGTGCTGCCCACCGCTCGGCCACGAGAGCAACACGCGCGCCGGCTCGCTCGCGAGCGGGAAGAACGCGATCGCGGCAGCGAGCGGCGGCGCGACCGCGTAGCGCGCGCTCCGGTAGATGAGCACGAGCAGGGCGGACAGCAGCGCCATGTGGAGCAGCGCGATGCCCCAAGGGGCGAGGATCATCCAGTGCCCGGTCGCGAGGAAGTAGGCCTGGCGGCTCAGCGGGCGCCAGTAGTACGGCACCCCCATCGAGTCGAAGATGTGGATCTTCTGAAATGCGAGCGTGTGAAGGAAGTAATAGTCGTCGGCCACGGGCGTCCCGAGCGGCGCGCCGCGGCATGCGAACAGCAGCGCCGCGAACCCGATCGCGCCCAGCGCAGCGGGCCACACCCACTCGCGGCGTCCGCCGTGCTGCGGCGCGCGCTCGCCCGCCGGCGCGCGTGGGACGCCGGGTCGCGGGGGCGGGCCGGCCGCGCGATCGCGGCCGCGGGCGCGGGCCGAGGTCAGGGTCCGGGTCGATGGCATCGGCGCATCATAACCTCGGGACCGGGGCGGCCCGCGGCGGCGGTCGGCCGCCCCTAAGGGTTTCAGCTCGAGCCGGCCCGGCTCCGCCTCAGGATCCAGGCGGCGACCAGCGCGAAGAGCCCGATCACGATCCCCGATGCGACGCCGATGCACGGGCCGACGATCATCATCATGAGGCGCGGTGACATCGGCATGGAATCCATCATCGCCGCCTCGCTCTGGTGGTGAGCGAGATAGGTGCCGAACAGCAGCATGTGCACGGCCGTGATCCACAAGCTGTTCATGACGCCCAGCAGCAGGCCGTGCATGAACGGGTTCTGCGGGGCGTTCTTCGCGATCGCGTACGCGCAGAACAGGAAGATCGGCAGCCACAGCACGGGCTCGGCCCTCGTGGGGACGACGAACACGGTCGCAAATGCCATGGCCAGCCCGAACAGCGAAAGCCGGAATATCAGTCTCCTGTCCATCGGCGGCTCCTCCGGGTTCTGCTCCGCACCGACGTGCCTCACTTCTCGCGCATGCCGAGGTTCCGGACCAGGAAGGCGTAGGCATCGGCGTTCTGCTCGATCGTCTGGGCCATGGTGGTGCCGCCGTGATGCCCCGAAGCCTGCTCGACGCGCAACAGGATGGGCGCGGGCCCCGACTGCGCCGCCTGCATCGCGGCCGCGAACTTGAACGAATGGGCGGGCATCACGCGCGTGTCGTGATCGCCGGTGATGATCAGGGTCGCCGGGTAGCGCGTCGCGGCGCGCACGTTGTGGTACGGCGAGTAGGCGTAGAGCGCCTTGAAGTCCTCCGGGTCACCCGGCGAGCCGAAGTCGCCCACCCAGCCGGCGCCCTGCCCGAACTGATCGAAGCGCAACATGTCCATCACGCCGACCGAGGCGACGACCGCGCCGTAGAGGTCGGGACGCTGCGTGACGCATGCGCCCACCAGCAGGCCCCCGTTCGATCCTCCCTGGATCGCGAGCTTGGGCGTCGATGTGTAGTGCTGGGCGATCAGCCACTCGGCCGCGGCGATGAAGTCGTCGAAGGCGGTCTGCCGGTGAGCGCGGATCGCGGCCCGGTGCCATTCCTCGCCGTACTCGCCGCCGCCGCGCAGGTTCGCGACCGCGTAGATCCCGCCCATTTCCATCCACGCCACGATCTTCGAGTTGAACGCCGGGAGCAGCGAGACGCCGAATCCGCCGTAGCCGTAGAGCAGCGCGGGGTTCGCCCCGTCGAGCTTCAGCCCCTTGCGGTAGGCCAGCGTCATCGGAATCTTGGTGCCGTCCTTGCCCGGATAGAAGACCTGCTTCTCCTCGAAATCGCCGGAATCGAACCGCACCTTGGGAGACCGGTAGATCGAGCTCGCGCCGGACTCGAGGTCGAGGCGATAGAGCGTGGGCGGCGTGATCAGGTCGTTGAACTGGTAGAACGTCTCGCGATCCTCCGCGCTGCCCTCGAACCCGCGCGCCGTGCCGGCGCCCGGCAGGCTCACCTCGCGCAGCCTCCGGCCGTCGAGCCCGTAGAGGATCGTGCGCGAGTGCGCGTCGTGGAGCGTCGTCACCACCAGCCGGTGATCCACCAGGGTCACGATGTTGATCGCATCCGCGCCTTGCGGCACGACTTCTTTCCAACGGGCGCGATCGCGGTCGAGCGGATCGATCGCGATCACGCGCCCGCGCGGCGCATCGAGAGTGGTCGCGAAGTAGATCCGGCCGCTGTCTGCGCCCACGTACTCGTATCCGGCGCCAAAGCCCTCGACCAGCGGCCCGACCTTCCACGCGGAAGCGGGCGCGGAAAGATCGATCGTGTACAGGTTCTCCACTCCCTTGTCGCCGACCTGGCCTTCGCCGACCGCCACCACCAGCCAGCGTCCGTCCCGCGTGAGATGCGGCTCGTACTGCCAATCGGTGTGTTCAGGCCGCTCGAAGAGCTTGCGGTCCGCGGACTGCGGCGTTCCGATCGCGTGGAAGTAGAGCGCATGTCCGAGGTCGCGAGCGCTCAGCTCCTGGCCCGGGGGCGGCGCCGGGAAGCCGCCGTAGAACAGGCCCTTGCCGTCGAGGGTGAGCACCGGCTTGTAGTATTTGGTCCACCGGATCACGTCCACGTCCTTGCCGCTCGCGAGATCGCGGATCCGCCAGTCGGTCCAGTCGGAGCCGCCGACCGAGACGCCGTAGGCAATCCGCCGGCCGTCCTGGCTCGCGACGTAGCCGGCGACCGCGAGGCTGCCGTCCAAGGAGAGCGTATTGGGGTCGAGCGCGATTTCGGGCTTGGCGTCTGGCCCGTCCGTGACGAACAGGACGTTCTGACCCTGGAGCCCCGTGTTGTGCTCGTAGAAGTAGTATCCACCCTCGTGGAAGGGGATGCCGAAGGTCTCGAAGTCGGCGAGCTCGGTGAGGCGTCGCTGGATCCCCGGACGCGCGTCGATCGTCGCGAGGTAGTCCTGGGCGACCTTCGCCTCGGCCGACACCCAGGCGCGGGTCTGGGGCGAGTCGAGGTCCTCCATCCAGCGGTACGGATCCGCAACCTTGACGCCATGGTAGTCGTCCACGACCGGGCCTTTGGCCGCGGGCGGATACGTGGCGGGCCCGGGCGTCGCGAGGCGTTGAGCATCCTGCGCCCAGGCGGCCGGTGCGAGCGCGAGAGCGCCGGTCAGGAGGAACGGGGAGAAGATCGAGAGCAACCTCGAATGCTGGGCCGACATGAAACCTCCGCGCCAATGAATGGAGGCGAGCTCCCCCAAGCTCACCTCACGCGTACGCCATCCTTGAACACGGCCCGCACCTTCCGCAGCGCGCCGATGTCGCGCGTCGGATCGCCATCGACCGCGACCAGATCCGCGAGGTACCCCGGCGCGATCCTCCCGAGCCGGTCGTCGAGCCGAAAGATCTTCGCGTTGCCGCTGGTGGCAGAGCGCAGCGCTGCGAGCGGCGCCATGCCGTACTCCACCATGTCCTCCAGCTCGCGCACGTTGTCGCCGTGCGGGAACACGCCGACGTCCCCGCCGAAGCAGATCGTCACACCCGCGGCGAGCGCGGCCTTGAAGCTCGCGCGCTTCGCCAGAAGATCGGCGGTCGGCGGCTTCTTGCCCTTGATCCAGCCGTTGAAGTAGGTGGCGTACGCCTCGGACGCCGCGAGCGTCGGGCACAGCGCCACGCCGTGCTGCTTCATGAGCTTGAACACCTCGGGCGTCCCGTCGTTGCCGTGCTCGATGGTTTCGACCCCGGCGAGCGTCGCACGCCGCATGCCCTCGGCCGTGGCCGCGTGCGCCGAGACCGGCCGGCCGCTGCCGTGCGCGGTCTCGACCAGTACCTCGAGCTCTTCCAGGCTGAACGTGGGCAGCGCCTCGCCCTTCGGCCCCCAGCGGTAGTCGGCGTACACCTTGATCCAGTCGGCGCCGTGGCCGATCTGGCTGCGCACCACGCGTGCGATCTCCTCCGCCCCGCTCGCCTCCTCCGCGCCCTGCGGCGGATCGAACCCATAGCTCTTGCGGCTCGGGCCGTAGCTCCCGGTCGCGACGATCGCGCGCGTCGTGGTGATGATGCGCGGCCCGGGCACCAGCCCCTGCTCGATCGCGCGCTTGAGCTGGACGTCGCCGTCGAAAGCGCCCTCGGTGCCGAGATCGCGCGTGGTGGTGATGCCGGCCTCGAGCGTGGCGCGCGCGTGCGCCACCGCCGCCGCCATGCGGAAGCCGAACGGCTCCTTCAGGACCTGGTCATCCCACAGCGTCTCGTTGTAAGGATGGAGGAAGAGGTGCGAGTGGCCTTCGATGAGGCCGGGGATGAGCATGGTGCTGGGGAGCGCGACGCGCTCGGCGTCGGCGGGTGCGCGGACGCTCGCTTCCGCACCGACCGCATCGATGCGGGCGCCGCGCACCAGGACGACCCAGCCCGAGTGCGGCGCGTCGGCGACGCCGTCCCACACCGATTCGGGGACGAGCAGAAGAGGATGGGGCGTCGCATCGGCCGCGTGCGACTGCAAGGGTGCCCCTCCGATGACGAAGATGGCGAGCGCGAGCAGCGCGCGAGTCGGTGTGCGGCTCCTGCCGGGCGAAGCTGCCGAGCGCGTTCCGGTCACGGTGCGCGAGGATAGCACGCGTACGGCCGCTGCGGCCTTGCGAAGACCGGGGCCTATCGCCGGAAGCCCTCGCGCTGGATGCCGTATCGCTCCATCTTGGCCTTGAGCGTGTTCGGGGCGATGTCCAGGATGCGCGCCGCCTTCCCCTGGTTTCCGCCGGTTGCATGGAGGACGCGACGGATGTGATCCGCCTCGACTTCCTCGAGGCTCGCGAGTCCCTCGGCCCAGAGATTCTCCCAATCGGGCTGGATATCCACCGGCTGGATGACATCCCGGGCCATGACCAGGGCGTTGCGCAGCGTACGACCCAGCTCGCGCACGTTCCCCGGCCAACGGTAGAGAAAGAAGGATTCCATCACCTTCGGTGCGATGTCCCGGTATGGCTCCCCCTGGGCCTGGGTCTGACGGTCGAGCAGGTAGTACGCGAGAATGGGCAGGTCCTGGGGGCGTCCATGGAGCGGCGTGGTCCGGATCGTGAAGCCGAGGCGATGGTAGAGGTCCTCGCGAAGAGCCCGCTCGCGCATCGCTTCCACCAGGTCGCGGTTCGAGGCGGCGATGATCCGCACGTCCACCGACTCGCTGGTTCCCCCCACCGGCGAAACCGCCCGGTCCTCGAGGACACGCAACAGTCGCGCCTGATGGTCGAGGGGAAGCTCTGCGAACTCGTCGAGGAAGAGCGTCCCGCCATTCGCCTCCCGCATGCGGCCGAGGCGATTCGAGGACGCCCCGGTGAAGGCGCCACGGAGGTGGCCGAACATCTCGCTCTCGAACAGATCGCGCGGGATGCTGGCGCAATTGACCGCGACGAAGGGGCCGTCGCAGCGTTTCGAGCGTTCGTGGATCCTGCGCGCGACCAGCTCCTTCCCCGTGCCGGTCGGACCGAGCACCAGCACGTCGACGTCCCGCGCGGCGCAGCGGTCGATCTCTTCGAGCAGGCGCCGGATGTCGGCGCTGACGCCCACCAGCTGGGTGTAGGTCCGGCGTGACTGCTGGAGCCGCTCGTGCCGCGTGCGCAGGCCGCGATGGTGCAGTGCGTTCTCGAGCGCGCTGCCGGCGTAGAGCACCAGGGCCGCGATCCATTCGATCCGGCGCTCGTCGAGCTGCGGCCCGGTCCAGGTCCGCCAATCGGCATACACGATCCCGCGTACCCGGCCATCCGCGACCAGCGGCAGGCACGCAGCCCGTGCGATGTCGAGGTCGCTCATGCTCCGCGTCATCGTGTGATAGGCCAATATCGGCTGCCCGGATTCGAGCGCGCGCGCCGTGATGCTCTGGCTCACCCGGATCTCCTCTTCCATCAGGCTCTTCCGAAGTCGGGCGCGCTTGGCCCTGATGTCGAGCGAGCCGTCCTCGGCGGCCAGGGCCGCGAAGCTCACGCTGGGAGCGATCAGCATCTCGACATGGTCGAGGAGACAACCGAGCATCTCGTCGAGATCCAGACGGCCCGCGACCGCGCGCACCGCCTCGAACAGTCGGCGCGGCGACACCTCGGCGAGCGCGTCGCGGTCCGGGGGGGTCCTCGACCAGTCGAAGTCGTGGGGCAACTCCTGAGTCTCCGGGTTCCTTCCCAGAGGGTCCTCGGATTCGCGGCTGAAGCAGAGGCGCAGCTCCCGACCGCCGCGCGGGACGCGCCTCTCGGGCTCATCCAGGGTGAATGTCAATCGGCAGGGCCCGAGTGTGAACTCGTCGCCATCCTGGAGCACTCGGGAGCGGATGCGCTCTTCGCCCAGCCACACTCCTGACGGGCTGCCGAGGTCCCGGAGCCGGTAGGAGGGGCCGGGGGTCTCGAAGATCGCCGCGTGCCAGCGGGCGATCTTCTCGTGTTCCAGCACGACGTGGTTCGACGGCTCGCGCCCGATCCCGACGCTGCCTTCCTTCCATGAAGCCGTGCCAATGGTGCCGTCAGGAGCGGTGATCTTCAGCGTCGGCATGGGTGCCGCCTCGTGTCCCCGGGCCGTGAGCGCGCGGCCCCGGGCGGCCCGGACGGGCGAGAGCGGCCACTGCTCACGGACGCGGAGCGTATCCCCCGACCGGGGTGCGCTCAAGCGGCGGGCACTCATCGCAATTCCTGCGAAATTGCCGGAGGACGCGCGCGGCCGCGCCGGGCGCGCACGTTCCTGCGATGCGCCGGACGCCGGCGCGGAAGGCCCGTCAGAAACTGCGAAGGCAAGCGGGGCGAAGCTCCGCGCC
>Ga0075424_100003163_pt1 | contig 15320 bp, 16 predicted proteins | sample SoiMethybrSBSTD3_FD_75301 | JGI IMG/M metagenome (GOLD analysis project Ga0075424, IMG submission 75301) | Bulk soil microbial communities from a Populus tree surrounding site in Tennessee, USA - Soil MetaG P. TD hybrid SBSTD3 | ecosystem: Environmental > Terrestrial > Soil > Tree plantation... | reverse complement strand
ACCATGAGGCGCGCGTCGGCGCCGACGGCGGCGCGCACGGCCGGCACGACCGCCTCGGTGCGGCCCGGCCACTCGTCCTCGTCGTGCCCGCACTCCTTCCCAACCCGGATCTTGAACGCCGTAAAGCCGTCGCGCTCGCGCAGGTCCGCCAGGCGGCGGGCCTCGTCCTCGGGGACGATGTCGCGGCGCATGCTCGACGCGTAGGCATCGATCGGCCGGGCCGGGCGCCCGAGCAGCTCGCTCACGCCCTTTCCCTCGAGCTTGCCCTGCAAGTCCCAGAGCGCGGTGTCGACGCCGCCCAGCGCACGGCAGACGTACGAGCCGGGGAACTTGTGCTCGGCGTCGAGGACGCGCGTCGCGATCGCGGCCGGGTCGAGCGGGTCCATCCCGAGCGCGTGCGGCGCGACCTGCCGGTGGAGCACCTCGGCGGTGATGTCGGCGTTGTAGGGCGCCACCTGGCCCCAGCCCTCGGCGCCGTCGTCGGTCAGGACGCGCACGAACGCGACCCACTCGGTGGCGTAGGTGTCGACCCGGGCGATCCGCATCAGGGGTTAGATCGAGCCGGCGAGCCGGGCGACCAGGTCGCGCTCGTCCGGCCCGAGCCACGGAGGCGAGCCGGCGGCGGCGTTCTCGGCGGCTCGGTCCGGCCGCGAGGTGGCCGGGATGACCACGTGGCAGCGGGTGTCGCTGAGCGCCCACTTGATCAGCGCCTGCGCCCAGGTGCGGACGCCGAAGGGCTCGAGCGGCCGCAGCGCGTCGGGTGAAGGCGGCCGTTCCAGGAGCTCGCCCTTGGCCAGCGGCCGCATGACGACGACGCCGATCCCGAGCTCGTCGGCCGCCGGCAGGATGCGCCGCTCGACCTCGCGCTCGCTCGGGTTGTACGGGATCTGGATGGCGCCGATCCGGCCGCTTCGCATGACCTCCTCGAGCTCGTCGAACCGGCTCGCCTGCCAGTGCGTCGCGCCGATCACGCGGACCGCGCCCTCGGCGCGGAGCCGCTCGAGCTCCGCCAGGCGGCGCGGGAGGGCGACGAGGTTGTGAACCTGGTAGAGGTCGACCCGGCCTCCGTACCAGCCGAGCGCCCGCTCGACCTGGCAGGCGGCCTCGGCGTCGTCGTCCGTCCACACCTTGGTCGCGACGAGGACGTCGCCGCGGCGGCCGTCGAGCGCGGCACCAAGGACGCGCTCGGCCTCGCCGTACATCGGCGAGCTGTCGAAGAGCGTCGTGCCCGCCGCGATCGCGGAGTCGACCACGTCGCGTACGCGCCGCTCAGCGCCGGCGCCGTGCACGTCGAAGGTCTGCCACGTCCCCATGCCGACGGCCGGCACGGTCAGCCCGCTCTGGCCGAGCGCGCGCTGCTCCACGCGTCAGGCCGCCGGGGCGGCGAAGCGAGCGGCGGCGCGCTCCCGCGCTCGCTCGATCTCCCGCTCGCGGCTCTTCGGCGGCCCGTACGCGACGAGCTCGTCGAGCAGGTGCAGCGACGCCTCCGTGACGGCGGCGACGGCGTGATCGAACGCCTCCTGGTTCGCGCGCGCGGGCTTGCGCATGCCGCTGATCTTGCGCACGTACTGGAGCGCGGCCTCCTCGACCTCGCTCGCCGTGGTCGGCGGGTCGTAGTTGTGAAGCGGGCGGATTGACCGGCACATGGAGAAGCTCCCTCCGTTTCGACTCTTCGGGCAGCGTAGTCGCCCGGCTGCGCAGCCGCCGGTCCTTCCAGAATCTTGTAAACGGGGCTTAAACACCTTGTGAGAATCCCGCCGGGAGGGTGCAGAGCGGGAGCCTCCCGCCGATGATGCCGGCATGCCTAGAACGCGCCGAGTCCGCGCGGCAGCCGCCGCATTCGCCTTGATCGCCACGCTCGTCCTCGCCTCACAGGCGTCCGCGAGCCCGTTCCAGCACAGGATCTTCTACCAGCAGTTCCACCACGCGCTGAAGCCGCACACGTGGACGCTCTACAACGGCGTCCCGACCTGCTGTAAGGACTCGCGCTGGGCGCCAACCCATGTCCGCTCGCGCCACGGCGCGCTTCGGATCAGGACCTACAAGGACGCGGCCTACGGTGGGAAGTGGGTGTCGGGTGGCGTCTCGATGGCCCGCATGGTGAACCAGACCTACGGCCGCTGGGTTGTGCGCTTCCGGATGGACAAGGCGGTCGGGGTCGGGATGGACGTGGCGCTGCGCCCGAGCGGGAACGGCACCGTGGTCGACTGGATCGAGGAGTCGTCCGACAAGGGCGGCGCCCGCCGGATCGAGACCGCAACGCTTCACTACGGCAACACCCGTGTGCACGCCCGCGTGCGCGCCAACTTCACCAAGTGGCACACAATGACGCTCTCGTGGAAGCCCGGCCGGATCACGGTGAAGCTCGACGGGCGCCGGTGGGCCGACTTCCGCCACCACATCCCGTCGTCGCCGATGCACCTCGTGATCCAGACCAACACCGGGACGAACGGTTTCGCCGGCGTCATGCCGAACGCCTCGACGCCGCGGCTGGTCGCGCTCCAGATCGACTACGTGGCCGTCTACCGGTACGGCTGAGCCTTCATCGCGAGACGGCCGCCGCGTGAACCGCCGCGCGCTGGCCGGCGTCGCGATGATCATCGGCACCAGCGCGAGCATCCAGGCCGCCGCGGCGATCGCACACAGCCTCTTCGACACGCTCACGCCCGCGGGAGTCTCGGCGCTCAGGTTCGCGCTGGGGACGGCAATCGTGCTGCCGGTGGTGCGCCCGTCGCTGCGGGGGCGTGACCACGCGACCTGGACCGCGATCGCCGTCTACGGCATCTCGCTCGGGATCCTGAACGTGACGTTCTTCCAGTCGTTCCAGCGCCTGCCGCTCGGGCTCGCGGTGACGTTCGCGTTCGTCGGGCCGCTCTGCGCGGCCCTCGTCGGGTCGCGCCACCGCCGCGACATCGGCTTCGCCCTCCTTGCGGGCGCGGGCGTCGTCGTCCTGGGCGGGATCGACCGGCCCGGCTCCGCCGCCGGCGTCGCGTTCGCACTCGTGGCCGGCTGCGCATGGGTGTCGGTCGCGTTCGCCGGGAGGTCGGTCGGGATGCGGACGCGCCGGATCGACGGTCTGGCGCTCGCGATCCCGGTCGCCTGCCTCGTCACGCTCCCGTTCGGGATCGGTCACGCCGGCGACATCGACGGGCACGCGCTCGCCCTCGGCGTCCTGATCGCGGTCGGCGGCATGATCCTCCCGTTCGCGCTCGAGCTCGAAGGGCTCCGGCGGCTGGAGCCGCGAACGGTGGCCGTGATCTACAGCGCCGACCCGGCCATCGCGGCCGTGATCGGCGTGATCGCGCTGTCGGAGACATTGACCACGCCCCAGATCGCCGGCATCGCCGCGGTCATCGCGGCGAGCGCCGGCGTGACGGCCGGGGCGCCCGGCCCCGACTGACGTCAGCCGTCGGCGTGCTCGGCCGCCGCCGCGGCCTCGCGATAGGCGCGCTCTTCACGCCGGATGAGGTCGGGGTTCGTCCCGGCGGCATGCGCCAGCTCCAGCGTCAGAAGCTGGAGCGAGACCGCACCGGCGACGAGCGCCTCGGCCACGCTCTCGGCGGGAGCGAGGCCCAGCGGCTCGCCGATCGTGACCGAAGGGATCCCAATCACGCCGAGCGCCGCATCCAGGTCGCCCCCGCGCGTCGCCGCGACGCCGGCGCCGCGAGGGTCGAGCGCAAACCTGACGAGCGCCGTCGTGTCGGCGTCGCAGCCTGCCAGGTGGCCGTGGAGCACCGTCTCGAGCCGGTGCGCGTTCGCAGGGATGCGGGCCCCCTCCTCGATCTTGAGCGCCAGCTCTCGCGCCGTCACGAAGTCGGCTCCGAGTCCGCACGTGAGGATGCGCCGGCCGCCGTGGATCCGGCGGGCGGCGTCCGCGAAGGCGGGCCGCAAAGCGAGGGCGGAGTCGATCGCCGCCGTCAGGCGCTCAGGTGCCGCCCCGCTTCCGGCGATCCCGGCGCCGGCCAGGATCGCGCTCATGTAGGCGACGGTGTGGCACCACGAGCGGTCGTGGAACGGCGTCACGACGACGTAGTCGGCGCTCTCCGGCACGCTGGTCGCGGGGTGGGCCGTGATCGCTGCGGTCACCGCCCCGGCGTTCTTCGCAGCCTCCAGCGCGAGCCGGGTCGCCCGCGTGCCGCCGTCGTGCGAGATGCCGATGCAGAGCCCTCCCGCCCGCGGCCCCACCGCGGCATCGAGCGCCTCGCGGGCCTCGACCCAGGCGTCCGGCATCGCGTCCGCGATCAGCGCGGCGACCGCCATCGCGCCGTGCTCAGACGTCCCGCACCCGGTGACGACGATCGGCGCGCCGAGGCCGACGGCGTCGCGGATGGCCGCTGCCACCCGAGCGGTCTCCTCGCCCCCGCCCTCGAGGATCGCCGCCGGCAGGTCGCGCTCGGCGAGGATCATCTCCTCCATCACCCACGGCGGCCCGGCCCGAAGCTCCGGGTACTCGTCGGTCAGCCAGCTGCGATCGTCGCTCATCGCGCCGCCGGCTACAGCTCGTAGCCCGGGCTCTCTCGGTCGAGCCGGCGCTTGACCGCCTCGAACAGCTTGCCCGGGCCGACGTCGTCGCGCTGCATCTGCTCCGCCGTCGCCCGGACGACCTCGTCCGGGACGGCGATCAGCGGGCGGCCCGTCGACTGCGCCAGGATCTGCACCTGGCACGCCCGCTCGAGGAAGTAGAGCCGCGACCAGGCCTGGGCCGGGTCGTGCCCGATCACGATCACGCCGTGGTTCTCGAGCATGACGACGCTCGTGGAGTCGCCGACGGCCGCGCCCATCCGCTCGCCCTCGTCGGCGGCGTGGGCAAGGCCGCCGTACGGGCAGGTCTCCACTCGCCCGTGGAAGCCCATCGCGGCCTGGCTGAGCGCCGGCAGGAAGCCGCCTTCGGTGGCCGACACGGCCGTGGCGTACGGCATGTGCGTGTGAAAGACGCACCGGGCGGACGGCCGGGCGCGGTGCACGCCGCGGTGGATCATGAACGCCGTGATCTCCCACTCGCCGTCGCCGTCCACGACGTTGCCCTCCCCGTCGACGGCGATCAGATCGGAGGCATGGAGCTCCGACCACTCCGGCCCGTACGGGTTCAGGAGAAAGAGGTCGTCGCTTCCGGGGACGGCGTAGCTGAAGTGGTTGTCGATGCCCTCGTTGAAGCCGTAGAGCGCCGCCGCCCGAAGCGCAGCCGCCAGGTCGATCCTGGCCTGCCGGAGGACGTCGGTCCGGGGCTCTTCGGCAAGCGCCATCGCCGCGACTGTAGCAGCAACACACCTCTTCGATGGAGCTAGACGGGCTCGAACCGTCGACCTCCACGCTGCCAGCGTGGCGCTCTCCCAGCTGAGCTATAGCCCCAGGTCGCCTCGGAGTATACCGGCGCTGTTTTCAGGGCACGAGCGAGCTCTGCGGGCGCGCGGCCATGCCGCGCGGCTCCGCCAGACGCTCGAGCACGAGCGCCGTGTCGGCCACGGCGACGCCGGACAGGTGCCGGTCGCGACCCTCGAAATCGGCCACGATCTCGGCGAGGGCATCCGCGTAGGCCGGCGAGTCGGAGGCGGCGAGCGCGGCGAGCGCCCGGCCGGTGCGCGCGAACGCGCCACCCGCCGCGACCATCGCGCCCACGTCCGGCTCCTGCCCCAGGCAGACGAGCGCCAGCGCTCGGGCATACGCGGACGCGGGCGAGCCGGCGTCGCCCGTCTCGGCGACGGCCTGGCGCGCGATGGCCTCGGCGCCGTCACCGGCCAGGATCGCCATCTTGAGCGCCCCGAGGAGCCGGCCCCAGCTCGCGGGCCCGGTCTCGGCGTGGGACGCCAGGTAGGCATCACGCGCCCGCCGGAACGCCCCGGCCGAGTCGCCGCCCGCGACAAGCGTCCGGTAGGCGTCCGCCTCGGCCGCGAGGGCCGCGTTCAGGTGCTGCCCGGCGCTCACTCGATCGGCCGCCGTCCGGCGAACCCGCCTTCGAGGGTGTGCCAGAACCCGATCCGCTCCTCCCCCACCCGCCAGCACAGGAGGGCCGGCTCGCCGCCGATCTCGGCCGGGAAGTCGATGAGGCCGGCGTCGGCGTCCTTCACCTGGACGCCGTGGTCCTCGAACCGGCCCAGGATCGCCGCCAGGTCCTCGGCTGCCTGCTTCAGCTCGGCCCGCAGCTTCCGCACCTCGGGCTTCTCGAAGTTGCCGCCGTTCGAGCCGATCGCGATCACCAGCCGCCGCCAGCGGCCCTCGAGATCGCGACCACGGGCGCGCACCTCGACCATCCGCTCGGCCTCAGCACGCAGCTCGGCGTCGAGCAGCGCCTGCGCCTCCTCGACCGTGAACTGGCGCTCGGGCGCCACGCCTAGCCGGCGGCGTACGACTCGCTCGGGACCTGGCCCCACAGGGCCTCGAGCCGGTAGTACGCACGAGCCTCGGGTGTGAAGACGTGGACGACGACGTCGAGGTAGTCGAGCAGGATCCAGTCGCCCTGCCGCATGCCCTCGATCCGCCGCGCGACCAGGCCGTCGCGCTTCAGCTGCTGCTGGATCTCCTCGGCGATCGCCTGCGTCTGGCGCGGGTTTCGCCCCGACGCGATGACGAAGTGGTCCGTGTAGGAGACCACCTCGCGCATGTCGAGGATCACGATGTCGGTGGCGAGCTTCTCGGCCGCGAGGGCCGCGATCCGGCTCGCGAGCTGGGTCGTGCTGCTCAGGCGGTCATCCCCATTGGCGACGCGAACCAGCCTAGCACGCACCCTCGCTGTACAGGCCCTCGGCGGCGATGAGCGCCGCGACCGCCTCCGGCACGCGGTCGCCCAGATCCTCGCCGCGGCCAACGGCCTCCCGGATGGCCGTCGAGGCCAGGTCGACCGGCTCCATCTGGAGCGCGACGACGTCCGGGCCGGGCGGCTCGACCCCCGGACGCGGTGCGACGACCAGAGTCGCCAGCTCGCGCACCCGCTCGGCCATGTGCCAACCGGGAAGCTCGGCGTGGTCGGCGCCGACAATCAGGAAGAGCCGGCCCTCCGGCGCGAGCTCGGCGAGCGTGTCGGCCGTGTAGTCGGGGCCCTGGCGGTCGAGCTCGATCCGGCTCACCTCGACGCGGCCCGGCCCCGGGAACGCTGCGACGGCCATCGCATAGCGGACCTCCGGCGGCGTCGTCCCTGCGTCCCGATGGGGCGGCTGGCGCGATGGGACGACGACCAGCCGGTCGAGCCGGAGCTGGCGCATGGCCGCGCCCGCCACCGCCACATGGCCGGCGTGCGGCGGGTCGAACCGCCCGCCGAAGACGCCGATCCGGGGGCGGCCCGTCACCGCCGCGGCCGGTAGGTGAAGCGGTGCGCGCCGACCAGGACGTCGTCTCCGGGACGCGCCCCGGCGGCGTGCAGGGCGCGGTCGACGCCGAGCCGCTCGAGCTCGGCCGCGAGCACGCCGACCGCCCGCTCGTCCTCCGGGTCGAGGTCGGCGAAGCGCCGCTCGATGCCGCGGCCGGCGACGCGCAGGAACCCGCCGTCGCGCAGGATGCGGAACTCGCGCCGCGCGGGCGGCTGGGGCCGGTAGACGAGGAAGTCGGCCAGCTCGGGCTCGGCCGCCGGCACCGGCTCGAGCTCGGCCGGGACATCGCGGAAGAGCGCCTGCTTCAGCTCGGGGATGCCCTCGCCCGTGGCCGCCGAGCAGGCGAGCGCTGCGCCTGTCGCCCGGAGGAGCGCCTCCCGCTCCGCCGGTGGGACGAGATCGATCTTCGAGAGGACGAGGAGCTGCGGCCGCTCGGCCAGCCCGCCGCCGTGGAGGGCGAGCTCGCGGTCGATCGTCTCGCGCCGGCGGGCGATCTCCTCCGCGCCGGCCGACGCGTCGACCAGATGCACGAGCAGCCGGGCCCGTTCCAGGTGGGCCAGGAACTCGTGGCCGAGGCCGACGCCCTCGCTCGCCCCCTCCAGCAGCCCCGGCACGTCGGCGACGGTCAGCTGGCGGTCGTCCGCCTCGACCGTGCCGAGCACCGGCTCGACGGTCGTGAACGGGTAGTCGGCCACCTTCGGCGTCGCGTTCGAGATCCGGCGAAGGAGCGACGACTTGCCGGCGTTCGGGAGCCCCAGGAGCGCCGCGTCGGCGACGAGCTTGAGATGCAGCTCGAGCCAATGCTCCTCACCCGGCTCGCCGACCTGAGCCGTGTCGGGCGCGCGCCGCCGGGCCGTCGCGTAGCGGCGGTTGCCCTGCCCACCCTGTCCGCCGCGGGCCACGGTGACCCGGGCGCCCGCATGGGCCAGGTCGGCCACCACCTCACCGGTGTCGCGCAGCCGCACCTGGGTGCCGACCGGTACCTCGATGTCGCGGTCGTCGCCGCGCTTCCCGTGCTTCCCCGAGCCCTGTCCATGCACGCCCCGCTGCGCGCGGAAGTGGGACGCGGTGCGAAACCTGTGCAGGTCGCGCAGGTCGGCCCGGGCCACCAGGGCGACGTCGCCGCCGTCCCCGCCGTCGCCGCCGTCGGGCCCGCCCTTCGGGACGTACTTCTCGCGCCGGAAGCTGATGCAGCCGTCGCCGCCGCGGCCGCCCTCGACCTGGATCGTGGCGCGGTCGGCGAACACGGCCGGAGGCCGGCGCTAGGCCGGCTGGCCGGCCTGCACGCTGATGTAGCGGCGGCCGTTCTTGCGCGTGAACGCGACCGTGCCGTCGACCGTCGCGAACACGGTGTCGTCGCCGCCGAGCCCGGTGCCGTTGCCGGGGTAGAACCGGGTGCCGCGCTGGCGCACAATGATCGCGCCGGCGGTGACAGTCTGGCCGGCGAACACCTTCACGCCGAGCCGCTGGGCGTGCGAGTCGCGCCCGTTCTTCGAGGAGCCGAGGCCCTTCTTATGCGCCATCTCCGCTGTCCTCCTTCGGCTTCGCCGCGCGCGGCTTCCGCGTCGGCTTCGGCTTGTCTTCGGCGCTCGCCGCGGGCGTCTTGCGGGTCGTGGGCTTCTTCGCCGCGGCCGGCTTTTTGGCGGCCGGCTTCTTCGCCGCAGGCTTCTTGGCCGGCGCGGCGGCGGCCTTCTCGGCCGGCTTCTCGTCGGCCGCCTTCTTGGCCGGCGCCCGCTTCGGCTTCGACGAGCCGATCGCATCGATCTGGATCCGGCTCAGCTCGGAGCGGTGGCCGCGGGTCTTCTTGAAGCCCCGCTTGGGCTTGAACGTGAAGACCTTGAGCTTCTCGCCCCGCAGGTGCTCGACGACCTGGGCGGTGACGGCGCCCTCGAGCTTCGTGCCGTCGGTGACGACCTCGTCGCCGCCGGTCATGAGCACCGAGGGCGTGAACGCCTTGCCCGGCTCATGCGGCTGCCGGTCGACCAGGAGCGTCTGCCCCTGCTCGACCTTGTACTGCTTGCCGCCGACCTTGATGACCGCGTACATGAGCCGCGGAATGGTACCAAAGGGCCTGTCTTCGCCTGGCTAACTGCCGAGCAACCGCCCGAGGAGGCCGCCGCTCTTCTTGCCGTCGCCGTCCGTGGGCGCCGCCGCGGGCGTGGCCGGAGCCTCCGCGACGGGCGCCTGGACGGGAGCCGAGGCCGGCGCGGGCTCGTCCGCCGCGGGCTCGGCTGGGCGGGCCTTGGCCGGCGTCCTCCTCCGGCGCGGCTTGGGCTTCGCGGCTCCGTCGTCCGAGGGCTCCGGGGCCGGCTCGGCCGCCACCACTTCCGCCGCGGCATCGGCATCGCCGCCGCCGGTCGCGGCCGCGGCGCCGGCCTTCGAGCGGCCGCGCCCGCCGCGCTTGCCGCGCCGGCGCCGCTTGGCGGCCGTCGCCGCCTCCTCGGCGCCATCGCCGGCGTCGGCGGGCTCGTCGGCCGCCTCGGCCTGCTCGGGGACCGCCTCGGCGGCGGCCGCGTCGGGCTCGGCCTTCTTGCGCGTGCGCCGCCGCGGCGCCGGCTTCTTGGCGGGCGCCTCCTCGGCCTCCGCTCCGTCCTCGGCTGCCGGCTCGTCCTTGGCCTTGGTCGTCCGCGACTTGGCCGGAGTCTGCCGCGTCCGGCGCGGACGGGTGCGCTCCTCCAGCTCGAGCCGCTCGCCGACCTCGCGCTCCATCTCCGGCAGCTCGTAGGCGTACTCGGGCTCCGGCTCGAGGTCGAAAGCCGTCGGCTTCGCGTCGAGCAGGGTCGCGAACGCGCCGGTGCGGCTGGCGCGCTCGACGCGGATGCGGTGCTCCTGGCCGACGTAGCCGATGGCGCCGGCAACGACGATCCCGTAGCCGCCGTTCATGCGGGCCACGCCGTCGGTCGTGTTGTACATGTGCGGCTCGGAGATCTTGAGCCGCAGCTCGTCGCCGTCGGCCACGGGCAGGGGGCCGCCGTCGACGTCGGCGCGCGTGCCCTCGCGGATCACGTCGACCTCGGTGAGCGGCATGCGCTCGACCGGCTCGACGGTGAAGTACTTGCCCGTCTCGCGCTCGAGCTCCAGCAGCTTCCCGCCGCCGGGGCCGGCCAGATGGGTCGCGACGCGGGCGTTCATCCGCACGAGGAACGCCTCGGCGCCGGAGCCGCGGGCCGCCTTGCGCAGCCGCCGCTCGGCCTCGACCGACATCGTCTCCTCGGAGAGGACGCGGCCCTCGCCGCCGCACGTCGGGCAGACCCGGGTGAGCGTCTCGCGCACGCCGGCCGTGACGTTCTGGCGGGTCATCTCGACCAGCCCGAGGGGCGAGATCTCGACAAGGTAGGTCTTGGTGCGGTCGTGCTCGAGCTCCTCCTGGAGCACCTTCAGAACCTCGGCCCGGTTCTTGGCGACCGCCATGTCGATGAAGTCGATGACGATGATCCCGCCGATGTCGCGCAGCCTGAGCTGGCGCATCACCTCCCTCGCGGCCTCGATGTTGTTCTTCGTGATCGTGTCCTCGAGCCGGCTCGAGCTGCCGACGAAGCGGCCGGTGTTCACGTCGACGACGGTGAACGCCTCGGCGTAGTCGAAGATCAGGTACCCCCCCGACGGCAGGTCGACCCGCTTGTTCAGGGTGCTCAGGATCGCCTGGTCGACGCCGTGGCGCTCGAACAGCGGGACGGCGTCGGAGTAGAGCTTGATCCGCTCGACGAACTCGGGCTGCGTCACCCGCACCCAGCCGAGGATGCGGCGGTACTGGCGCTCCGAGTCGACGAGCACCTCCTGCACGTTGCGGGCCAGGAGGTCGCGGATGACCTTGAGCGAAAGGTCGGCCTCGGCGTGGACGAGGCTCGGCGCCTTCTTGCCCTCCGACGACGAGCTGACCTGCGACCAGATGCGGTTCACGAACCGCAGGTCGCGCTCGAGGTCGTCGTTCGTCGCCCCGGCGGCGGCGGTGCGGACGATCACGCCGCCCTGCTCCACCTCGAGCGCCTTGGCCAGCTTGCGCAGCCGCTCGCGCTCGCCGTCGGGGAGCCGCCGGCTCACTCCGGAGCCGGCCTCGCCGTTCGGCGAGAGGACGAGGAAGCGGCCGGCGATGGAGAGCTCCATCGTCACCCGCGGGCCCTTCGTCCCCATCGAGTCCTTGACGACCTGGACCAGGATCTCCTGGCCGGGCTTCAGGAGCTCGTCGATCTTGCGCCGCCGGCGCGTGCGCGACGACGTCTGGCCGGGGACGACCACGTCGTTCACGTGCAGGAAGCCGTTGCGCGGGAGGCCGAGGTCGACGAACGCCGCCTCCATCCCGCGCAGGACGTTGTCGACCTTCGCCTTGTAGATGTTTCCCACCAGCGACCCCTGGCCGCGGCGCTCGATCAGCGCCTCGACCGTGCGTCCCTCCTCGACCACGGCGACGCGAAGCTCGCTCAGGTCGACGGAGATCAGGATGGTCTTGGTCACGTCGGATATCAGTGTCACGTGTGTGCTCCTACAGGCTCGCGCAGGCGAATCGCCGTGCGGACGAGCCGTTCGATTGTCGGGGTCGCGCCCACCAGGGCTGCGACCGCTTGGGTCAGTTCCTCGGGCCGGGCCGTGCCGGCGTCGGTGACGGCCAGCTCCATCTCGAGCGCACCGGGCTCATGGGTGAGCGCGGTGCAGAAGCGGCGGACGTCGACGCGCTTCGACGCCTTCTTCGGCGCGGTGCGCACGACCTCGCACGTCTCTGCGGCCGCAAATGCGGCCAGGCCGGCATCCCAGTCGACGTCCTCGCCGACCTCGACCCGGTAGGCCACGCTCTCGACGCGCGAGGCGGCCTGCTTGCCGGTCGCGGGCTCGACCGAGACGACGGTCATGCCCATCGGGAGGTGGTTTGCGAGCCGCTCGCCCACGTCCAGCGGCTCGTGGTCGCCCCGCAGCTCGACGTCGGCCATGTCGGCCAGCGTCTCGATCCCCACCGCCCGCGGCATGGCGAGCGAGATGACGGGGCGAGGCTTCATGCCCTTGCTCAGGGCGATGTCGAACCCGGCGCGCCGCAGCGCGCCGAGCAGCGTGTCAACGGTCTCGAGGTGCGACAGGAAGCGCGCCCGGCCGCTGACCGCGAAGGTGATCCGGTATGTCAACGATGTGTCCCAATTCTCTCGCCTGGTCCGGACGGGGACTGTCCCCGCACGGATCAGTGCATCAGCTTGTTGCGGACGGGGCCGAAGCAGGCGCCGCAATCGGCGCAGCCGTCCCAGCGGCAGTCGCCCGTGGCCACCTCGGCCCGGCTCTGCCACCACTCGTCCAGCAGGAACTCCTTGGAGATGCCCGACCGCACGTGATCCCACGGCAGCTCGTCCCACTCTCCGTACTCACGGGTCGCGACCTCGTCGATCGTCGTCCCCGCCTCCGCGAACGCCGCCTCCCAGGCGGCCTCCGCGAACATCTCGGTCCACGCGTCGAAGCGCGCGCCGGCTCGCCAGGCGCGCTCGATCACGTCGGAAAGATCCTCTCCGCCCCGGGCCAGGGCGCCCTCGAGCATCGACGTGCGCACGTCGTGCAGCGAGAGCCGGATCTGGCGCGTGGGCATCGCCCGGCGCATGTAGGCCTGCTTGGCGGCGAGCTGGTCGCGGCTCGACATCCCCTCCCACTGGAAGGGCGTGTGCGGCTTCGGCACGAAGTTCGAGGCACTGACGTGCACCGAGAAGCGCCCGCCGGCCAGCACGCGCCGGCCGATCTCGCGGGCCCTGATCCCGATGTCGACGATCCCCTGCACCTCGGCGTGCGTCTCGCGCGGCAGGCCGATCATGAAGTACATCTTGAGGCTCGTGTAGCCCGCCGCGAACGCCGCCTCGATCGCGTTCTCGATCATCTCGTCGGTGATCGTCTTGCAGATGATGTCGCGCATCCGCTGGGTCGCCGCCTCCGGCGCGAGCGTGATCGAGCTCTGGCGCGCGTTCGCGGCGGCGGCCATCGCGATCGGCCCGGTGTCGACCCGGTTCGAGGGAAGCGACAGGTGCAGGTCGGGCATGCGCTGCTTGATCCCCTCGATGGCCGGGACGACGTCGGTGTAGTCGCTCGTCGCAAGCGACGTCAGCGAGAGCTCGTCGTAGCCCGTGCACGAGAGCTGCGCGAGGCCGGCCTCGATCACCTGGTCGGCGGGCCGCTCGCGCACCGGCCGATACCACGTGCCGGCGTGGCAGAAGCGGCAGCCGCGCGTGCAACCGCGCATCACCTCGACCGAGGCCCGCGCGAAGATCGCCGAGGAGTACGGCACGACGACCTCGATCGGCTGGGTCTCGATCCCGAACTCGGTATGGATCGCCCGCTCGACCTCGCGGCGTCCGCGCGCCGGCAGGTAGAGGTGCGGGTTCTCGGCCAGCGCCGCCAGCCGCGCCGCCCGCCCGGACGCCCCGGCGATCGCGTCGAGCACGTCCTCGAACGCCTCCTCGGACTCGCCCATGAAGAAGGCGTCGAAGAACGGCGCGAGCGGAGCCGGGTTCGACGCCGACGGCCCGCCGGCGACGACGATCGGGTCGCCCTCGCCGCGGTCGGCAGCCCGCAGCGGGATGCCGGCCAGGTCGAGCACCTCGAGCACGTTCGAGTAGGTCAGCTCGGCCTGGAGCGTGATGCCGAGCAAGTCGACCTCGCGCACCGGTCGCCAGGTCTCCAGCGTGAAGAGCGGCAGGCCCTCGCGCCGCATCGCGTCGGCCATGTCGGGCCACGGGCAGTAGACGCGCTCGGCCGCCATCGCGGGCCGCGCGTTCACCTGCCGGTAGAGGATCTGGAGAGCCTGGTTCGAGATCCCGATCTCATAGGCATCCGGATAGCAGAGCGCGACAACGGTGGTCGCCTGGGGCTTCTCGACCTGGTTCACCTCGCCGCCGATGTAGCGCGACGGCTTCTGGACGGTCTCGAGGACGGACTCGATCCTCCGCTCGAGAGCGGCTTGCGTCATGTACGGGATGCTAGCCGACCGACCGCCGGAACCCGGCGCGCCGGCGGCCGTAAAAGCAGTGCGGATGCGTTGCTCCTTCCCACTCGCCGCCCTAGTCCTGGCTGGCCTCGGGCTGCCTCGGCGGGACCGCGCCGCACGCGGCTCCGCACCTGGTCACGGTGGCCGACGTGGTCCACCCGCCGGGCGATCCGACCGCGACCGGGGTCTCGGTCGATGCGGCGGGGATCGCGCAGTGCGCGGCCGTCCGGATTCAGGTTCGTCTCAGCTAGCCGCGCAGCCGCTCGGCGGCAGCCCGTACCCTGGTCAGATCGGCGGGTGCGCCACGGGCGAAGTACTCGTCCGCGGCCCGGCCCAGAGCCCGGGTGCCGCCGTACGCGACGCCGCCCTGGATGGCCCATCCTGCGACCGGCACGAAGTCCAGCATCTCGCGCGCGACCGTCCGGAGCCCGAACCCGGCCCCGAGCACGCCCACGAGCTCCACCGCCCGGTCGGGCGAGAGCTCGACGCCGTAGCAGGCCCCGATCTGAAGCACCATCCGCAGCTGCACGGCGGCCAGGATCGGCAGGTCGGCGCCGGGGATCCAGACTGCCGTTGCGACCAGGCCGTTGCGGCGCGAGCCCATCTCGATCAGGCGCTGGACGACGTACGGCCGAAACGCCGGCAGCCGGGCGGCCAGGGCCGGCCCGGCGCTTCCCGCCCGCTCGGCCAGAAGCCGCATCGCCTTGCGAACGGGAAACCGACCGCGCTTGGACGGCAGCACCGACATCGGATGCACCCCCGGAACGCGAGCAGCCTCGAGCAGCGCCTCGTCGGGCAGGTCGACTCCCTCCAGGATCGCAACGAGCGGGCGGCCCGCCCGCCCCACCACCTCGAGGTCGGCGCGCGTGGCGTCGTCCAGCGACGCGACGACCTCCGCGCCGTAGACGACCACGGCCGCACGCCCGAGCGGCTCGGCGTCGTCGGGCCGCAAACGGCGGGCCGCGAAGATGTCAACCGCCGTTGCATCCGTCCCGTCCGCGGCCAGCAGGGCCCGGCGCAGCTCCTCCAGCGGCGCTGTGGCGCCGCACATGCGAAGCGGGCCACGAGGGGCG
>Ga0075424_100003162_pt1 | contig 15321 bp, 13 predicted proteins | sample SoiMethybrSBSTD3_FD_75301 | JGI IMG/M metagenome (GOLD analysis project Ga0075424, IMG submission 75301) | Bulk soil microbial communities from a Populus tree surrounding site in Tennessee, USA - Soil MetaG P. TD hybrid SBSTD3 | ecosystem: Environmental > Terrestrial > Soil > Tree plantation... | reverse complement strand
TTCTCGAACCATCCTCGGCACTCGGCGAGGTCGAAGGGCGCGGACGCGACCACGAACGCGCAGACGCGCTCGCCCAGGCGCGCGTCCGGTTCGCCGACGGCGGCGGCCTGGCGAACGTCGGGGTGGGCTTCGAGGATCCCTTCCACCTCGGCGGCCGCGATGTTCTCGCCGGCGCGGATGATGACGTCCTTCATGCGGCCGACGATCGTCAGCCAGCCCTCGGCGTCGACGTCGGCGAGATCGCCGGTGCGGAACCAGCCCCGCCGGATCGCGGCGCGCGTCTGCTCGGGGGCGGCGTACCCCACGAAGAGCTCCGGGCCCCGCAGCCACAGCTCGCCCACCTCACCGGTTGGCAGGGCGCGCCCCGTGTCCGGATCGCTTACTCGCAGCTCGGCGGCGCCGGTCACACGCCCGTCGGTCTGGCGCGCCCGCTCGGCCGGGTCGCGGGGCGTGCTGGTCGTGACGGTGGGCGCCTCCGTGGAGCCGTACGTGCGCTTCACGCGTGCGCCGAATGCGTCGGCGGCCTGCTCGACGAAGGCGGCAGTCACGCCGGCGCCACCGCTCGAGATCAGGCGGAGGCTCTCGACGCGTCGCGGGGCGAACCCGGGCGCGGACATGAGGCCGACGAAGAACGTCGGCGGCCCGATCATGAACGTGATGCGCTCCCGTTCGATGGTGGCGAGCGCGTCCTCCGGGCTCCACTTCGCCATCAGCGAGGCGCGCATCGGCAACGCACCCGCGACCAGCACCGCGTTGAGCAGCCCCGACACGTGCGCGAGAGGCGCAGGCATGAGGATCGAGTCGTCGGGCGCGAGCTCGTGGGCGCGGATCATCACCTGCGCCTTGTAGGCGAGCCCGCGCTGCGTGTGGAGGGCCGCCTTCGGCGCGCCGCTCGAGCCCGACGTGAACAGCGCCACGGCAAGATCGCTCGGCTGCGCCGCCGACCGGGTGACGGGCGTGCCTGCCTCGAGCAACTTCGCAAGCCGCGCGCTCGGGCCACGCACCTCGTCGGGCGGGAGCCACACACGGGCATCGAGCGCGCCGAGCATGCGGTCGACGTCGGCCGGACCGGCCTGGTGGTGGATCGGCGCCGCGATCGCGCCGAGCCGCCAGCACGCTCGGTACAGGAGCACGGCCTCGTGCCAGTTCGGCGACTGCCATGCGACCACGTCCCGCCGGCGGATGCCGGCGGCGCGAAGCCCTCCCGCCAACGAGGCCACCCGAGCCTCGAGCGCAGGCCCGTCGAGGCGCAAGCCGGCTGAGTCGTCGACGACGAGGTCTCGGTCGGCGCGCCGCGCGGCGTCGGTCACGATCGTGTCGAGCGAGGGGATGTCCCAGGGTCCACCCGGCGCCAGGTAGTCACGCGCTCGCGGGTGGCGGTACGTGGGCCGGAGCGTCACGCGCCGGCGAGCGGGTTCCTCCACCCCGGACTCACCGTGGTGGACCCCTTCACGACCTGCGAGCCGATGTAGTTGCGCTGGATCTCGACGGTACCGGCGCCGATGCAGAGGCCGCGAATGTCGCGGTACGCGCGCTCGACGGGGTACTCGCGGCTGTACCCGTAGCCACCGAGCAGCTGGATCGCCTCGTCGCACACGTACTTCGCCGCCAGGTTGGCGGCGGCCTTCGCCATCGCAGTCTCGAGCGCGGGCGGGGTCCCGCCGGGCCCGGCGAGGTGCAACGCCCGCAGCAGCAGGAGCCGCGCGCCCTCGAGCTGCGTGGCCATGTCGGCCGCCTTCCACTGCAGCCCCTGGAGCTCCGCGAGCGGCCGGCCGCCGACGACGCGCTCGTTGATGTAGCCCACCGCATACTCGAGCGCGCCCTGCGCGGCACCGACGCACATGGCGGCGTTCCCACACCGCTCGTGGTTGAGATGTGAGATGAGCGTCTTGAACGCCTCGCTGTTCGATGGATCGCCTTCGAGCAGGACGTCCTCGGGTCCGACGTACACGTCGTCGAAGGCGAGCTCGGCTTCGCTCGTGCCCCGCAGGCCCATCTTCACGTGCGTCCCGGCGCAGGTCACGCCGTCCGACTGCAGGTCGACGACGACCGCGCCGATGCCCCTCGACCCCTCGCTGCCCGGGAACCTGCACCAGACCAGGCACGCTCCGGCCTTGTGACCGCCGGTGACGTAGTTCTTGTACGCGTTGAGCCGGTACCCGTCGCCGTCGGGGGTGAGCCGGGCGCGCATGTGGTTCACGGCCGAGCCCGCCTCGCTCTCGCTGATCCCGATGCAGAAGAGGGCCTCGCCGCTGGCCGCCATCGGGAGCCAGCGCTCCTTGAGCGCGTCGGTGCCGAGGTGCTCGATCGCACGGGGCGGGCCGTTGTAGATGAGCTGGGCGAGGATCGCGCTCGAGACGTCGGCGCGCGCGAGCTCCTCGAGGGCGATCGCGGCCTCGATGTCGCCCATGCCCATGCCGCCGTACTGCTCTCCGACGGTGATGCCGAAAAGGTCGGCCTTGCGCAGCGCGTCCCACGAAGCGTCCGGGAACTCCTCCGTCTCGTCCCAGTGACGCGCGTTGGGCGCCAGCTCGCGCTCGGCGACGTCGCGGGCGAGCTTGCGCAGCGCTTGCTGGTCCTCGTCCTCCGCGAACGGATCGGTGCCCGAGGCGTTCGTCGACATGCCTGACAGGCTACTCAGGGTCTTCGTCGGGTCAGGTGAGCGCGCCGGGCGGCGGGGCCCGGGAGGCCAAGATCGTGCGGCGCAACGCGTCGACCTGCGCGGCGGTGAGTCGCGCGTGCAGGTCGCGAGCCCTGGCGCGCAGGTCGTAGAAGAGGAGGCGGCCTCGGTCGCAGACGGCACCGGGCGACGGTAGCCTGACCGTCGAGTCGACCAACCGGCGGGACGCGTTCACCGCGACGCCGTCATCACGAACCAGGGGGACCGGATGCAGAACCGCGACAAGCTCTACATCGACGGCGCGTGGACACCGTCCACCGGGTCCGGGACCATCGACGTGGTCAACGCCACGACCGAAGAGGTCATGGGCCGGATCCCCGAGGGCACGGCCGAGGACGTCGACCGCGCTGCGAAAGCCGCGTGCCGGGCCTTCGAGACGTGGAGCGCCACCCCGGTCGAGGAGCGGGCGAAGTACCTCCAGCGGCTGCACGAAGGCCTCAACGCCCGGATGCAGGAGATCGCCGAGACCGTCACCGGCGAGGTCGGCATGCCGATGGTGTTCTCCCAGATGATCCAGGCCGGCCTGCCGGCGATGGTCATGGGCTCGTACGTCGACATCATCAACCAGTTCCCCTTCGAGGAGCAGATCGGCAACTCGCTCGTCGTGCGGGAACCGTTGGGCGTCGTCGGTTGCATCACGCCGTGGAACTACCCGCTGCACCAGATCGTGGCGAAGGTCGCGCCCGCCATCGGCGCCGGGTGCACGGTCGTGCTCAAGCCGAGTGAGGTGGCGCCGCTCAACGCGTTCATCCTCGCCGAGATCATCGACGACGCCGGGCTCCCGGCGGGCGTGTTCAACCTCGTGACCGGCACCGGGCCCGTCGTGGGGGAGGCGATCGCCGCTCACCCGGGCATCGACATGGTCTCCTTCACCGGGTCGACGCGGGCCGGCAAGCGGGTCTCCGAGCTCGCCGCCTCGACTGTGAAGAAGGTGACGCTCGAGCTCGGCGGCAAGTCGCCGTTCATCATCCTGCCCGACGCGCCCGTCGAGGACGCGGTGAAGGCGGGCATCGGCAGCTGCTTCATGAACTCCGGCCAGACGTGCATCGCATGGACGCGCATGCTCGTTCCCCGCGACAAGCAGGACGAGATCGCGTCGGCGGTCAAGGAAGTTGCCGAGACGTACACGGTGGGCGATCCGAACGACCCGAGCAACCGTCTCGGGCCGCTGATCTCCGACACGCAGCGCGAGCGCGTCCGCAACTACATCAACAAGGGGATCGACGAGGGCGCCGAGCTCGTCACCGGCGGCCCCGATGCACCCGAGGGCCTCGACAAGGGCTACTTCGTCAAGCCGACCGTCTTCAAGAACGTCCGCAACGACATGACGATCGCGCAGGAGGAGATCTTCGGCCCCGTGCTGGTGATGATCCCCTACGACGACGAGGACGACGCCGTCGACATCGCCAACGACACGATCTACGGGTTGCACGCGGGGGTGTTCGGCGGGGACCAAGGGCACGCGACGCAGGTGGCGCGGCGTATCCAGGCCGGCCAGGTCGACATCAACGGCCAGAACTTCAACCCGTTGGCACCCTTCGGCGGCTACAAGCAGTCCGGTCACGGACGGGAGCTCGGAAAGTACGGGCTCGAGGAGTACCTCGAGACGAAGTCGATGCAGATGTCGTGACGACCGAACCGGTCACTCAGCCCGAGTTCGAGCCGGAATTCGAATACGAGGTCGACTTCGCGACCGGGCAGCCGTACCCCATCTGGGAGCGCGCACGCCGCGAGTGCCCTGTCATCCGCACCGAGCGCGGGATGGTGGATCGACCGTCGTACCACGTCACCCGTTACGAGGACGTGGAGCGGGTGCTGCGCGACGGCCAGACGTTCTCGTCGTCGATCAATGCCGAGCACATCGGACAGTTCATGGGCGAGCTCATCCTGGCGATGGGCGGCGCCGAGCACCGCGCGTACCGGAACCTGGTCGCCCACGCATTCCGCGCCTCGGCGCTCGAGCGGTGGGACGCGCAACTGATCCGTCCCACGATCACACGACTCCTCGACGAGATCACGCCCGCCGGGCGTGCCGATCTGGTGCAGGCCATCACGTCGAAATACCCGGTGCAGGTGATCTGCGGGATCGTCGGGGTGCCGCTCGAGGACAGCGCCCAGTTCCATCGCTGGGCCGAGCTCATCAACACGGGGCCGCTCGACCCGCCCCGTGGGCTCGCCGCATCGCAGGCGATGCGCGAGTACCTCGAGCCGATCGTCGAGGACCGGCGCCACAACCCGGGTGACGATCTCATCAGCGACCTCGTCCACGCCGAGATCGACGGGCATCAGCTCACCGACGAGAAGATCTACGGGTTCCTGCGGCTCCTGCTGCCCGCCGGCGCCGAGACCACCTACCGCGTCATGGGAAACGCGCTGGTCGCCCTGCTGACGCATCCCGACACGATGGCGAAGGTCGTCGGCGACCGCAGCCTCGTGCCGGCGGTGATCGAGGAGACCCTGCGCTGGGAGTCGTCGGTCACGCAGGTGAGCCGGGTCGCCGCCACCGACGCGGAGATCGCCGGGTGCCCGGTCGAGTCCGGCGCGCCGGTCAGCGTGCTCGTCGCGTCCGCGAACCATGACGAGGCACGGTACGAGGCGCCCGAGGAGTGGCGTATCGACCGTCCACCCCAGAACCACGTCGCGTTCGGCACCGGTCAGCACCAGTGCCTGGGCATGCACCTCGCGCGGCTGGAGCTGCGCGTCGGGCTGGACGAGATCCTCACTCGGCTCCCGAACCTGCGGCTCGACTCCGACGCGCCGTCGCCGCTGATCCAGGGGTTCGCGTTCCGGGGACCGGACTCGATCCCGGTCGTCTTCGACCCGAGCTGACTCGCTCGCGCCGTTACTGCGCCGCCAGCGGCTGGCCGCAGTCGATGAAGTACGTGAGCTGGCCGTTGACACGCGCGAGGTGGATGTTGCGGTCGCCCTTCTTGCCCTTGTTCGTCTCTTTCACCTGGACGGGAAGGGCGTCTGGAATGACCGCCGACTGATTGTCGGTGGCGTACTCGTACGACTCCGGCTTGCCGACGCTCGTGACCTTGTCTTTGCGCGTCGCGTCCTGCTGACCGGCAAGGAAGTCGCGGCATTGCTGCTCGCCGTACCGGGCGATGACGGCGGGATTCAGGCGAGCCAGGCGCGCGTCCACATTCCCGGAACGGGCGGCGGTGTCGATCTCGTTCAGGAACTTCTTGACCTCGGCCTTCGCCTTCGAGCTTCCGCCGCCGTCGGAGCCGCCGCCGCTACACGCACCGAGTGCGAGCGTCGCCGCGACGCAGACGGCAGTGGCCGGGCGTCTGATTCGAATCCTTGTCATGTTCATGCTCCGAACATCGAGAGCCAGGCATCGCGCGTCGGGAACCGGAACACGTAGTTGCGACGGCGCGTCTCGCCCATCGTGGCGGAGGGCTCGGGAGAGTACAGGTGACCCGGGAAGAGGACGGTGTCGTCGGGAACTGCGGCCAGGCGCTGGGTGATGCTCTCGTACATCGCCTCGGCGTCGCCGCCGGGGAGGTCGGTGCGGCCGCAGCCTTCGAGGAACAGCGTGTCGCCGGCGACGAGGCGGCCGTCGACGAGGAAGCACTGACTGCCCGGGGTGTGCCCGGGCGTGTGCACGAGCCGGATCGGCACGTCGCCCACGCGCACCTCGTCGCCGCTGTCGTGTACGACGAGGTCGGAATCGGATGCGCCGGTCACGCGCTTGACGCCCGTCGCCTCGGCCCGCTGCACGTGGAGCGGCGCAGACACGTCGTCCAAGGCGAGCAGCTCGCGCGCTCCCTCGATCGAGTAGCCCATGAGATCGCCGCCGACGTGGTCGGGGTGGTAGTGCGTGACGAGCGCGCCGGTGATGCGCACGCCATCGGCCCCTGCCATGTCGACGAGCTCGCGCACGCCGTACGCCGGGTCGACGGCGAACGCGTCGCCGGTCTCCCGGTCGCCGATGAGATACACGAAGTTGACCATCTGCCGGGCGACGAGGTCGTCGCGGGCGAAATCGCGCCCGGCGAGCAGCTGACGGAAGTACAGACGGTCGGCCACGGTCCGGACCCTATCGGGGGTGGCTAACCTCGACGCACATGTCCACGGCGAACGGTGATACCCGAACCGTCTACCGGACCTGCCCCTTGTGCGAGGCGACGTGCGGGCTCGAGCTGCGCCTCGAGGGACGCGACATCGCGCTCGTGCGCGGCGACCGCGACGACGTGTTCAGCCACGGCTTCTTGTGCCCGAAGGGCACGGCGCTGAAGCAGCTCGAGTCGGATCCCGACCGACTGCGCCGGCCGCAGGTACGCCAGGGCGATTCGTGGCACGAGGTGTCGTGGGACGACGCCTTCGCCGAGGTCGAGCGGGGCATCATGCCGATCCTCGACCGGCACGGCCGCGACGCGGTCGCGATGTACATCGGCAACCCGAACGTCCACAACCTCGCCGGCCAGCTCTACAACCGGGTGCTGATCCAGGCGCTCGGCAGCGGGAACATCTACTCGGCCAGCACGGTCGACCAGATGCCCAAGCAGGTGTCGGCCGGCCTCATGTTCGGCACCGGCCTGAGCATCCCGATCCCCGACATCGACCGCACCGACCATCTCGTCATCCTGGGCGCGAACCCGTTCGCTTCGAACGGCAGCCTCATGACCGCGCCCGACTACCCCGGGCGGCTCCGGGAGCTCCGGGCGCGGGGCGGCAAGCTCGTCGTCGTCGATCCCCGCCGCTCGAAGACGGCCGAAGAAGCCGACGAGCACCTGTTCATCCGGCCCGGCACCGACGCGCACTTTCTCTTTGCGATCGTCCACACGCTGTTCGCTGACCGACTCGTCTCGCTGGGCGATCTCGCCGTTCACGTGAGCGGCGTCGACGACGTCGAACGCCTGGCTCGCGACTTCGCCCCTGACGACGTCGCGCCCGTGTGCGGCATCGACGCCGACACCATCCGCCGCACCGCGCGCGAGCTCGCCGCCGCGCCCCGAGCCGCGGTGTACGCGCGCATCGGGACGTGCACGCAGGAGTTCGGCACGCTCGCGAGCTGGCTCGTGGACGTCGTGAACTGTCTCACCGGCAATCTCGACCGCGCCGGCGGCGTCATGTTCACGAAGCCCGCCACCGGCAGCGCGAATACGGGCGGCACTCCGGGCGCCGGGCGCGGCGTGCGTTTCGGACGCCGGCGCAGTCGCGTGCGCGGGTTGCCGGAGATGTTCGGCGAGTTGCCGGTCGTGTGCCTCGCCGAGGAGATCGACACCCCGGGTGACGGCCAGGTGCGAGGCGTGATCACCGTCGCCGGCAATCCGGTGCTCTCGACGCCGGACTCGGGTCGCCTCGACCGCGCCCTCGCATCACTCGAGTTCATGGTGAGCGTCGACATCTACAAGAACGAGACGACGCGCCACGCCAACGTCATCCTGCCTCCCGAGGGCGTGCTCGCCCGCGGCCACTACGACCTCGCGTTCTATCAACTGTCGATCCGCAACATCGCCAACTACTCGCCACCCGTCGTCGACCTCGAGCCGGGCGAGATGGCGGAGTCGGAGATCCTCCTGCGCCTCGCCAACGTCGTGTCCGGCGAGGGCGTCGCGACCGACCCGACCGCGCTCGACGACATCGTCGTCGCCGGGCTCGTGCAAAAGGCGGTGCAGCGATCCGGATCCAACGTCGAAGGCCGCGACCCCGACGAGCTCGTCGCCGCGCTCGCGTCCCGCAGTGGACCGGAGCGCATCCTCGACCTCATGCTCCGCACCGGTCCTTACGGCGACGGCTTCGGTGCCGACCCGTCGGGCTTGTCGCTCGCGGTGCTGGAGGCGAGTCCGCACGGCGTCGACCTCGGTCCGCTGCAGCCGCGCATCCCCGAGGTGCTGCGCACGCCGAGTGGGAAGGTCGAGCTCGCGCCCAAGCCGATCGCCGACGACGTGGCCCGACTGGGCGCTTCGCTCGAGCGAGGCAGGAACGGCGAGATGGTGCTGATCGGGCGGCGGGACCTCCGGTCCAACAACTCCTGGATGCACAACCTCGACATCCTCGTGAAGGGGAAGGTGCGCTGCACCCTGCACGTCCATCCCGACGACGCCGCCCGCCTGGGCGTCGTGAGCGGGGGCGCCGCCTGCGTGCGGTCCCGCACGGGGGAGGTCGAAGTCACGGTCGAGGTGACCGACGCCATCATGCCGGGCGTCGTCAGCATCCCCCACGGTTGGGGTCACGGCATCGGCGGGACCGACCTTTCAGTGGCGGCCGGGCGCCCCGGCGTCAACAGCAACCTCCTCGCCGACGGAGACCTCTTCGATCCTCTGTCGGGCAATGCCGTGCTCAACGGCATTCCGGTGAACGTCGAGGCAGCGGCGACTCCCGAGCCGGCCTGAGCCGCCAGGTTTTCCCTCGCTTCCGGGCGGGCATCCTCGGTCCGACTCCGATCCGAGGAGGCACCATGAAGACTCGCGGCCGAACGGCCGACACCGACGAGCGGCAGATGTGGGTCGAGGGCAAGGGTGATCGGCTCGAACTGGCGCGAGAAGCCGGCTGGGGCAGGGTGTCCTGGCGGAGCGTGGTGGCCGGTGTCTTCGTCGCCTACGGGGTGGTCGGGGCGTGCATCGGGATCGCGGCGGCGGTGCTGCACCCGATGGGTTTCACCGTCGACAACCTCTCCGACGGCGACTGGAAGCGGGTCGGACTCATCGCCGGGCTCGTTGCAGCAGCGGTGTTCCTCGGTGCATTCACGTTCGGCGGGTACACCGCCGGCCGTATGGCCCGTCGGGCCGGACTTCGAAACGGTGTGCTCGTGGTCGTGCTCGGGGTCGTGCTCCTGGCCGTGGTCGCCGCCGTCGCTCAGCTCGACGGGGCGATCTCGGCGATCGTCGATCGGCTCGAGAGTCTCGGCGCGCCGACGGACGGCACGACGTGGTACGGCATCGGGGCCTTGAGCGGCGCCGTGGCGCTCGGCGGCATGATCCTCGGCGGCGTGCTGGGCGGTGTGCGCGGGGAGCGGTGGCACCAGCGGCTGCTGGTGCGTGCCTCGAGCCCCGACATCGGCCCCGACGCCGACCTGCGTGCCGAGGCGGAGCGACAGCGTCGGACGGCCGAGAAGGCGCTGGCGCGTGCCCACAAGGCGGGGGTCATGGAGGTCCCCGAGGTCATGGAGGTCCCCGAGGAAGCCGAGACGCCCATGCCGGGCGTCCGGACGGTCCGATCGGGGGGCGGCGACACAGACGAAGAAGAGGAGCCCGACGACACCCGACGCGAGCCGGAACCTACGGCCGCTGGACGGCCGACGCCTCCTTCATCGTGATCATCAGGTCCGTGAACGCGTCGACGTCCTGGGTCTTGCCGACGACGAGGTCCTTCTGGGCGCCGAAGCCGCCCTCGACGGCCTCCGGGACATAGAACTCGAACCCGTCCCGCTCGATCGCGGTGACGATGTCGGCGGCACAATCCGCGGCCGAGACGAACGGCCCGTCGTAGAGGCCGGGAAGCTCGCCCGGCACCGGCTCCCAGATCTCCGTGTCGATCGGGCCGGGCAGCACGAGCTTGATGTCGATGCCCGACCCGGCCAGATCGATGCGCGCGGTCTCGCTCCACCCGCACATCGCGAACTTCGCCGCGCAGTAGGCGGCTTCGTGCACGATCCCGAGCCGGCCGCCCATGCTCGACACGTTGACGACGAGCCCGGCGCCTCGCTGCCGCATCCGGGGGAAGAGCGCCATCGCCATCCGGATCGGCGAGAAGAAGTTGACATCCATCGTCTGGTTCACGTCGTCGACGGTGAGGTCGAGCGTGTGCTTGCGCTTGGCGATGGCGGCGTTGTTGACGAGGCAGTCGAGACCACCAAAGGCGTCCCACGCCTCGAGCGCCACCGCCTCGGCCCGCTCGAGGTCGCCCAGGTCGGCGCTCCACATGCGCGACTCGGGGGAGTGTCGCCGGCACTGCTCGAGGACCTCCGCGAGTCGGTCCGCCCGACGGGCGACGATGCCGACGGTCGCGCCCCGTTCGGCGAGCTGTGGCGCCAGGGCGGCGCCGATGCCCGACGACGCGCCGGTGACGAGAATGGTCGACCCGTCGATCTTCACGCGGGAGCCTCCTTGGCGTTCTCGACCGCCTTCCGGAGCGCGGCGAGCAGGTCGTCGGTGGTGACGCCCGTGGTCGTGTCGGCCTGGTGCACCTCGGGCGCTTCGAGCACCGACGCGATCCTCCGCCCGAGATCCCCGTCGTCCGACGCGCGCGCACCGGCGAGGGCGGCTGCCACGCGATCGAGGGTGTCGGGGGGCGACACGTGCATGTCGCCCGCCATCATCGCCGCTACGATCGTCCCGTCGCCCTCGATCGCGACACCGGCGCGGCACAGCTTGCGGGCCTTGTGGTTCCCGAACCCGACCCGGCGTCCGGCTTTTTCGTGATCGGCACGGAAGCGCTCGGAGGACACCCGCCGAACGGAGTCGTCCGTCGCGATCCGGTTGCTGATCTTCTTCAGCGCCGCGTGCTCGACGTCTGTGAGCGAACGGGCGTCGAGCCCGATTCCCGCGTCCTGCACCGCGCCGATCAGCGCGTCACGGAACTGCTCGTAGGAGACGGCATCGCCGGCGACCTCGGTCGCGGTGCAGACGTACTCGCGCATGTCCTTGACGAGCTTGTCCTTGAACTTGTCGTCGGGCACACGCACGACGCGCAGGTACAGGTCGAGGTCGGGCGGCTTGATGTTCAGAAAGCCGCCGACGCTGATGACCCGGCCGAAGTCACCGGCCGACAAGCCACCGAGCTTGCGACCGTGCCAGCGGAGGTCGGCCGAGCCCTCGAAGCGCACCTCGCCGAGTCCGAGGCTGTCGAGGGCGTCGAGCACGATCGGCTGGAAGGTCGCGATCTCGGCGTCGAGGTCGCCGTGGTCGCCCGGCTTCGGGAACATCACGCCCCACATCACCGCGCACCCGCGGTCGTAGAACGCGGTGCCGCCGCCCGCGAACGGACGGCGGATGACCTGGATGCCGAGCCGCTCGCAGGCCGCCACGTCGAGCGTGCTGTCGACGTCGTCGAACCAGCCGACGTTCAGGTGCGTGGCACCCCAGGCGCTGGTCTGCAGGATCGGCTGCGCGGCGTCGGTAGCCGAGCGGGCGAGCACGGCCATCTGCGCGTTGTTCTCGAAGGCGTCGACGGCCCCACAGTCCACGTAGCGCCAGGTCTCTGACAAGAGCGTCAGCCTAACGGCCGGGGTGCTCAGCGGTCCTCGTCGAGCTTTCCGCGGGACTCGCGCGCGGCGGCGCCGAAGACTCCCTTGCTCATCGTCGACGCCTCGGCTGCCACCCGCGCCTCGAACACTTCGGCGCGTGCACGCTGGGTGTCGGGGTCCTCGGGCGCGGTGGCCGCGGCCCACTCCGCGAAGTGCCCGGCGAGTCGTAGCTCGCCGGCGGCGGCGAGCTCGCGCGCCCGGGCCGCCAGCTTGTCGGGCCCGCCGGCGAGGGCGGCGACCTCGGCTGCCACCGCCGCATCCGGCGCCGGCTTCAGGTGGGCGGGGTTCCCGTCGTGCCAGCCGCCGTAGTACCGCCAGACGTTGCGGACCACGAACTCGGGCTCGTCGTAGATCGGCCGCAGGTAGGGCTTGTCGAGCAGGGACTGCGGTGCACGCACGGTATGGATGATCTCGTCGAGACGGGCGCCGGCGTTCATCATCCGGAGCGTGTCGTCGTGCAGGGTCTCCAGCAGCTCGGCGGTGTTCTCGAGCGAATCGCGGATCCGATCGACGCCGAGGATCGGGAGACCGTGCCCGGGGAGCAACGTCTCGGCGCCGAGGTCGGCCATCGTCCGCAGGGCGACCGCCCAGTCCTTCGCATAGCGCTGCACCTTCTGGGGATTCCCGCAGTTGGGCGAAGCCCAGATGAACAGATCTCCCGTGCACAGGATTCGTGCCTCCGGCATCCAGACCCACGTGTGATCGTCGGTCTCGCCCCGTGCGTGGCGGAGCTCGAAGCGGACGCCGCCGACGTCGAGCGCGAGGGCGTCGCGATACGTCTCGTCCGGGTACCGATAGTCGGTCGGCCATTCGAGGCGGTCGATCCCGAACTGGCGGCGGTTGATGTCGGTGTTGTAGCCCGCAGTCGCGATGTAGCGGTCGAAGCGAGGCGGAACGGCCTCGTGCGCCACCACTCGCGGCGCGGGAGCGCCTTGGTCGCGGGCGTCGGCCTCGTACCGCTCGACCCCGAAGACGTGGTCGATGTGCCCGTGCGTGAACACCGCGGTGTGCAACGGAATCCCGCGCCACTCGCGCAATACGTCGTGCACGCGCCCGGCGAGAAACGGGCTGCTCGTGTCGACGAGCACCATCCCCTCCGGGGTCGAGAAGGCGGCGACGTTCGAGAACGCGGCGACGAACGCGTGGTCATCGTCGAGCTCGGCCAGCTCGCCGCCCATGCCGAAGAGCCGCCGTTGATCCATGTCAGCCTCGCCGCGCCAGAGCCGATCCGCGAGGTCGAGGAGGTCGGTCGCCATGCCCGCAGTCTCCCAGGCCCGGAGTCGGATGCTTGCCCGCCGGAATCGGAACATGTTTCACTTTGGCGGTGACAACCCCGACTACCAGCGACGGTCCGTCTCCGGGCACGGCGCTGGCCCGGAGCCAGGCCGCCCGGCGCCGGCGGGTCCTCGATGCCGCGCTGCGCCTGGCGGAGCGGGGCGGGTTCGACGCCGTGCAGATGCGTGACGTGGCCACCGAGGCGAACGTCGCCCTCGGCACCGTCTATCGCTACTTCACTTCGAAGGAGAGGCTGCTCCTCGAGGCGATGGTCGAGGAGATCGAGGCGCTCGCCTCCCGGCTCGAGGAGCGGCCGCCGGTGGGCGCCACGCCGGCCGACCGCGTCGTCGAGGTGCTGTCCCGCGGGACGGCGTCGCTGCAGCGCCACCCCGAGGTCACGGGGGCGATGGTGCGGGCGTTCGGCGCCGCGGACGAGGCCGACGTCGTGCGGCGGGTGGGGGACATCATGACCGGCATCATCACCGGCGTCATGCACGACGGGCCGCCGACCCCACGTGACCTCGCCGTCGCGCGCACGCTCCAGCAGGTGTGGTTGTCGGCGTTGATCGGTTGGGTCGGCGGCGTGGACGATCCGCCGCGCGTCGTCGCCGACCTCGAAACTGCGACGCAGTTGCTGCTGGGCGACGGCGCGATCGACGCTGCCGGAGCGGAGATCTAGCGGTAGGACGGCGACGTCGGAGCGGGCGTCGTCGTGGTGGGCACCTGCGCGTTCGCCTTCATCGTCGCGTCCTGGTAGAAGCCGCTGAGGCGGACGTCGGGTTTCGCGTACACGGAGAGCTCGCTCGAGCCCAGCCGTTTCGCGTCGGTGAGCAGTCGCACGAGGCCGAGGTTGTCCCAGCGCATCCTGCGTGATGCCGACCTCGTCAGCTCGACCTTGGTGACCGGAGGTGGCTCAGGTCTCGCGTCAGTGGCCGGGAGCGGCTCCTGGCACAGGTCGAACGACTTCAGCCCGCCCCACAGCTCGAACGCGGCGGGGAGGAAGGCGCGCAGCGTCTTCACCGTGCCGCGCGCGTAATCCTCGGGCGTGTAGTCCCCGGTCGGCTCGACGTAGACGGCCAGGTGCGTGCCGGTGGCCGACGGCTTCGCCGTCCTGAGGTCGACGAGGGCGCCGCGGGTGAGCCGAACACCCAATCGCTCGAGCGCGGGTTTGAAGAAGCGTTCGATCGCGGCCTTGTCGTTGGGCGGGAGCGCGTTGGCCGAGCCGCCGCCGCCGGAACCGGACGAGCAGCCGACCACGGCCGTGCACGCCAGCGCGCCGGCGGCGGCGATCCCCAGCAGTCGTCGTCTGCGCGCGGCGAGTCTCAACTCACGATCTCGACCGGGGTGCCGAGCGGCAGCACCTTCGAGAGCTTCGTGATCTCGTCGTTGTCCATGCGGATGCAGCCGTGGGTCACGCTCTTTCCCAACACCGAAGCGTCGTTGTTGCCGTGGACCCCCACCTCCGCGTCGCCTCCGTTGTATTCGTTGAGAACCTCGGAGTGTGCCGACAGGCCGTACGCAAATGGTCCATAGACCGTGTTGGGGTCGGGTGCCTGGATGAGGACGCGTGTGTAGTACTTGCCCGGCGGGGTCGGCGTGTCCGACGCGCCGATCGCGACCTGCCCCTCGTAGATCGAGTTGGTGCCCTGGAACACCGCGATCTTGTGGTCACCCAGGCGTACCTGCAGGTGATACGGGTTCGGCGTGAGCTGCACGTCGCTCGCGCGGACCCAGCCGGTGCTTCCGTTCGGGCGGTCCGCCAACAGGACCTTTACCCAGTCGGGGCGCTGTTGCTCGACGAGGAACACCTGGGGGATCTTCTTGTCGGCCTCGTTGTTCAGCAGCCACGGGTTGGGGACCGTCTTGGCCGGCGCCGGCGCCGACGGGCTGTCGTAGATCCCGAGCTCGGGGCCCTTGGCCTGGGCGGCGAGGGTGTAGCCGGCGGGCAGGCTCGTGGCCGTCGGCGTCTTGGGCCGGCTTGCCTTGCCCGAGTTGCCGCCCCCGCCGCAGCCGACGAAACCGACGGCCACGGCGACGACGAGGATGACGGCCCGGCCCACGCCGGGGAGCGCCCGGTTGCGAGTGCCGTTGGGACGGGCGTCTGATCGCGTGGCGGTCTCGGATGCTTCGGGCACCGCCCCTCCTTTTTCGTGGCTGCCCTGGCTCTCTC